>FWPU01000260.1_pt1 | contig 168790 bp, 149 predicted proteins | sample 2228361 | NCBI WGS metagenome assembly FWPU01 (sample SAMEA103939777, study PRJEB20133) | metagenome | reverse complement strand
TAAATTTCCATTTCAAGATATTATCTGAGGTTTTGCATGTAAGGCAGGTAGGATTTGCAGCTGCTGCACTTTCTCTAATAAATGGTTTGTGCTCTTTTGTATCTGGATATTTATCTTCAAGAATATCCCAGGCTTTTACAGGTGGTTTTGCCACGGTGTATTCCCAACCCCTTTTAGGTTGAAATCTTCCACCATAGGCTCTATCTACAACCAGATGGTCTATTAACATATATGCATGGCTTCTGGGTGCACTATGTTCCTTGGTGAAGGCGTGCCCCATCATTAATTTATCCCAGAGGGGATTGGGGGAACGCTCATTAGGTTGAGATTTTTCGACTCTGGCTATTTTTTTTAGATTTACTGTAAAGAAAGATTCAAATTGATTCTTATGGCATTTACCGCAATTTGAGGGATCCAGGAGGGTCACAGGTTTTTCCTCAGGTGACTCTAAATGCTCCTTTAAATTGTTGTGACATTGCACACAGTTAAGTGTGTTCTTATGCTTTCCTATGTTCCATAGACCTTCAATTTCAGAATGGCATTCAAAACAGGTCTTAGGATCAATAGTTCTTTGGTTTAAATCCTTCTTGACAAACATAAAGGAACCAGTAACAAGGAAAATTGATAACCCCGCACATATGAATAGCAATTTTTTAAGCATTGTGCTTTCCGCCTAATTAATTTTTTTTCATAAAAACTTCTTTTTAAGATAAAAAAGTCAAGTGCAAATTCTTTTAAGAATAATTTTTCTTTCCCTTTACAGTTTCAGGGTCTAAAAGGGTTTTTCTTGGGGAACATCTTTAAAGAAACTTTGATTAGGTGGTGTTTCCCCTTGTCTTTGGGACCCCTGTAAAAATTTTTTCAATCATATGATCAATATCTTAGGAAAACATCGATTAGGTGAGATAAATCAAAAATCATTTTACCTCTTCAACTTCCCAGTTTTGGTTTATCCATAATCCTATAACCTGAACCTCAGGAAACCATAATTTTGTCACTTTAATTGCATCTATTATTTGCTTTATCTTGGTTTCTTTATCTGCAGGGTTTCCCGCACAATCGTAATGCCCACAGATAGCAACAAGTTTTGAGCTATGGAGATTGACTGAGATCTCAACACGCCTCTTTATTGATTCAAGTGTAGATTTATCTTTGCTCTCAGCTAATACCTTATTAGGTCCTGGTATAGTAATCATGTCCACATAATTCACTTGGTATCTATTCTTGATGTATTCAATTACGGGTATCTGCACTCGTCCATCCATACAGTTTATAGCTGTAGCAAATTTACCCATTTTAACTTTTCATAGATTTATTTTTTAGAGTTTTAAACATAAAAGAAGTTTTTGCGCAGCAAAAATTTGGGTAAATGCCGTAAAACACAAACCTTTTAGGCTGCGTTGGGCGAAGTGACGGACAAATTTTAATTGTGTTCATAGAAGTTCTACCTCTTTTAAAAATTCTTTCCAATCATCTTTTGTCCATTTGAGATCACGTATAGGCAGTAGATATCTTCTCTCTCTAACTACACCTAAATAGTCCAGCATTTCACCTTCAGTTTTCAGAAGATGTCAAGATGTTTTAAAATAACCGCAACTCTGTTTGTATTTCTCCACATTTATAATCTTTGATTCTTTTTCTCATCTCACCAAGGTAATCTTTAAAAAGACTGTCATCATGAGGGATTTTTTCTTCAACAAAGTCAAGAAGTCTTGAAAATCCACAGACTTCGATAAAAAATTGTAGAATTGTGGGCTGAGGGACAGAACATTTTACCGTAATACCATAGTCATAGCCTATATCTGCTTCAGCCCAAATACCAGCTAAAGTTGGAGATGACTTTATACTCACATTCTTTTTGGCACTCATGATATCATTTCTATATTTCTCAATTTGTCTCGATATCTCCCAATCCAACTGGATTTTTACTCGGGGAAAGTTATCTTCAAGAAATTTCTTGACCATAATCTCTCCTAATTTTCCAACGAATTGATCTACTAGAATGGATTCAAATGTTCTTCTTCTTTCTCTAAATCCTTTCGCAGATACAGTTGCTCTCGTTCCACCTGCAAACATCTGATAAGTAATTTCAATACAAAATATTAGTAGCCTTATTATATCTTTATCATCTAATCTTGTGATAACAGTATTTGGCAATAGTTTTTTCTTAATCCAATCTAAAACTCTATCCTCATCAAGAAAAATTTTACTTCCTTGCTGGTAAATTACATCAAAATCATTACTCCTACACGCAGAAAGCAATAATTCACTGAGTTCTTCATCATCAAAAGATATACCATAATCTTTTTGAATCATCTTTCTTTGACTTTGGATATACCCCAAAAACTTTTCTTTAAACTTAGTTGCACTATTCAGTTCTCCTTTTAGAATTCTCTGCATACTATTAACCTCTTTTTAATACAACCAAATGTTCCGTTTTTATCCTGCTATCTTTCTCACCAGACGCTGGATTAATATTGGATTCAAACATTACTCTGGCCACGATTTTATCAATATATGTAACTTCATGTTTCCACCCAAATTCTTTTAAATGCTCAATAACTATTTCATCTATGGGAATAGAGGTTGTTCTTATTTTTGCTGGACCAACAAAGATACACATATAATCCATAACATTTTCTCCTAAAACCCCAAAGGCATTTAAAATGCCATAGAAATATCTATCGTATAATGTCCTAAGATGATCTTCTTTTATTTTCTCTCTAAATTCATGGTATTTTTCTGAGTGAATTTTTATTTTGTTTACAGGTCTATACGGTATCTCTTTTTTACTTAATTCCTTGATATAAGATTCCTCGTAACCCAACCAAAACAATTCTAATTTAGTGGACCTTATATATTTCTGAGCTTGCAGATAAGGTGGTGATGTTATAAGGATGTTTACACTGTTTTCTAATTTTGTTTCTAATGTGTCTATTCCTGATTTAATTTTATATTCAACTTGTTTGGGATTTAAACGATTATATTCCCAAACGTTCTTTAAAAGTTTCCTTACCTCTTTCTCAAGCATACTGTAAAATTGAAATTTCCAATTCTTTTTCAAAAGTTCTTCTACTTTCTTTCTAGAGTACTTTGATTTATATAGTTTATGGACTTTTTCGTCGCTATAAGAGAAATATCTTGTTATTTTGATTAAAGGTATTAAGAGGACATATTTAGTTTCATCTGTTAATGAATGAGCAAAGCCCCAAGCCCTTGAGAGAATAGGTATAAAATCTTCAGGAAACCAATAATTTAAATTAGACCATTTTGGTATAAATTCTTTTTGAGAATTCTTAATTTCTTTCATTAATTCATAGAGATTTACTCTTGGCTTTCTCATAACCGCAGTATCATGGATTACATTTATCATTGGATTTAAATCCCATAATTCGTAATCGTATCCGTAAACTCTTGACACAACACCAACAGTTCCATAACCCGCAAAGGGGTCAAATATTTTCATGCCCGGTTTAGCATATTTTTTTAATATATAAGCAATCACTTGTGGTATGAACTTTGCAGGATATTTATAAATAGCAAAAGTCCCGTATGTTGTTGAGGGAATCTCAGGAATTGTGTTTCTAAAAAGTATAGAAACTTTGTTGGATGAATTATCTGTAAAGGTATTCCATTCTCGTATGTTTTTAGGTTGTTCCTCAGCCCATAGTTTCAATTGTTTTTGCTCTTTCCCTTCCTTACTCATCCTTCTTCACCTTTATTTTCCTTTTAACCATCATTTCTCCTAATAGCTATGGAGAAAAGAAGTTCCGCCAATATCGAGATAAACCTTTTATGCTGTGTTATACGCTGTTGTGCCATATTATTCTCACCTCACGGTCTAGTTGCCTTATATCCAACTTTGTTTATTGCTTCTACTATGTTGTCTATACTGACTTTCCCTTTTTCGAATTTAATATAAACCTCACCTTTTTGATAGCTGGCTTTTACTCCCATTATTCCATCAAGTTTCTTAACCGCATTTTCAACATTGAATTCACAACCAGCGCATGTCATTCCTTCGACTTTGATTATAACTTCGGATATTTCACTGCCCCTTGAATTGCTTGCTTGACTCCGGTTCGATAAGTTTAGATAAGGAGATGCTAGGAGAAATACGACTAATATCGTCCCACCCCACAAAGCAATTTTATTCCATCTGCCGGCGCTCTCAATTTTGCAGGTTCCGTCCTCACAGATAATTTCTCTCTTTCGGTAGGTTAGATAAAAAGCCAAAATTAGTAATATAATTGTTAGGCCTATAAGGTAGGGACGAAAACTCACAAACTTTGAGAATAGTCCAGCAGCACTAACACCCAGCACAGCTAAAACGACAGGACCAATGCAGCAGATGGAAGCAACCATCGCACTAATTATTGAACCAATTATAGGAAGATTTTTTGCTTTAAGCTCTCTTTTGTTTTTGCCCATAAAGTTCCATACCCTTTTTAATCATCTTATTTACTTCGCCCAGGCAGCATCTTCCTGAGGGATTGTTTATCTCACAGGCGCATTCCTTAGCTTTAACTTTGGCTGATATTTCTTGAATTGCTGTGCTGTGTCCTAGTTGCTTTATCTGTTCAAAAATTTTTTCTCTCGTCCATCCGAAACAATAACACACAGGAATTGGGTCTTCTGTCTCCTTTATGCCAACCCTAACTTTAACATCCTCCTTATGCCAATAGAGCTTTTTTTGATTGTTGAAGTAAACAACTTTACAGGTAGGCGTTTCACAAAAATAAAAGTCCCTTAAATCATATATGTCCTTAATTCTCTCTTCCTTGACAAGACTTTTTAATGTTACTTCCTTAACAGATTTTCCCCTATTGCCACACTCTTTGCAAATGGAAAAATCTCCATTTACAGGAACATCGCAACAAGAATGATTGGATTTATTTAATTTTTCTTCTGACATCATGATTTGTTTTTGCTTAGCACCTTCAACATAAAGCGGTAAAGACAGCTGGCGATATTAATGTGCTTATCACAATTTTTAATGCTTCTCCTTATGTTTTTCGGCGGGTTTTTTATCGTTCGCAGTGAAACCAACTTTCACGATGGCATCTTCAAGATCGCTTACTTTAACCTTTTCTGGATCATAAACGACTTTTACAACCCCAACTTTTTTCTTATAATCCTTTTTCTCGAATTCTACTTGCTTTACCCCGTCAATTTTCTTTAGTGAATTTTCAACTGATTTTACGCATCCGCCGCATTCAATTCCTTTGACATTTATCTTTGTGGCGCTACCTTCAACTTTAACACTTTCCTTTTTAGGTTGCTGTAAGTCTGTTTCAAATCCGGCTTCATGAATCGCTTCCACAAGCTTATCGACACTGACTTGATTTGGATTATATGCTACCTTCACAATTCCGACACTTTCCTTGAAGTTTGTATCTTCAAAATCAACCGATTTAACTCCATTCACATTTATCAGTGCCTCTTTGACTTCGTTTACGCAGTGATCGCATGTGACGCCATTAACTTTTAGTTTCGTCGTTGAAATTTTGTCTTGCGAAATGGCGAAGCTTATGAGCAATAAAATTGCTATCGATAATGTTATTGTTCTTTTCATGACCGCACCTTTTTATTTTGTTTTCGATTTGTTTTATAATTTAAAGCAAAATTTGTCACAAAAAGTTTCTGTTAAAAGTTATAAACCTCGTTTCTTTTTGGGAAGATCTCGATGTGGTTGACAAGAAGCGTTTTTCTTAATTTTTCAAGGGCGTTGCGGTATGTGGAGAAACTGTAAAATTTCATCCTTTCATAAAGAAAGTCAAAAGCAGGGAGTTCAAGTGATTCATCAAGGATATCGAGAAATTTTTTGGGCTTTAAACCGGTTCCGGAAAGAAGTTTGCTTTTGCGAAGTAGGCTTAGGATATAAAAATTCTTTTTAGTGTGAGTGTGATACCGGCGGATTGTGTTAATTGCGTTTATCTCACCCCCGGAAAGCGCAACCGCAAGCGAGAATGAAAGGGTTGTTTCTTTTCTGTAGGTTTTATCGAGATAATCGCCGGTGAGCAGATTTATCATAATTTCAGTCCATCCTTCGTAGAACAATGCCCAACTGCCGGTTCCGCCTGTTAAGTATTGTATGTGATGAATTAACTCGTGTAGTATTATGTCGATTGGGATTGGGATATATTCTGGGATTAAATGTTCTTCTCCGTCGATGAGGATATAATCTCTTATTACGATTGATTTATCTGCATTGTTGTAAAATGAACTTGCTTCGGAGTTTATCTCTTTAATGTCGGTTGCTGTTTTAAGCCAGTGTTTTTTATCTGGGTGACCAAATTGGTATAAACTTGCATATTCAAGGGCTGATTTTGCAAGGATTATTTTTGGTATCGGGACTTCGAAGTTAACATTTAAGTGGTATTTAAGAAGATTTACAAGATTTTTTAAAGTTTTTTGCGAGTATGGTTTCATTCCCTTTTTTAATTTACTTGCTCATTTCAAACATTCTTTCAAGCGGAATCAAAGCTTTTTCGATCACCTCAGGTGCTAAAGTTACCTCTGGTTTTTGATTTTTCATACATAGATAAAGTTTTTCAAGCGTATTTTTCTTCATATATGGACATTCATTACAGGCACATCCAGAATCGGAAGGAGCGGGGATAAATGTTTTATCTGGGCAGGCTTTCTTCATTTGATGAATTATTCCCGGCTCTGTTGCGACGATGAAAGTTTTATCTGGACTTGATTGAACATATTTTAGCAATGCGCTTGTCGAGCCTATAAAATCAGCTTTTTCGAGGACTGGATCCTCGCACTCGGGGTGTGCGATTATTTTCGCATCCGGATATTCAAGTTTAAGTTCGAGTATCTTCCTTTCGCTGAAGGTTTCATGAACTATACATGTTCCTTGCCAGAGTTCCATCTTTCTTCCCGTCTTTTTCATCAGATATCGTCCTAAGTTTCTATCCGGAGCGAAAAGTATCGGTTTGTCGGGTGGGATTTGTCTTATAATTTTTTCAGCGTTGCTGGAGGTGACGATTATATCGCTAAGGGCTTTAACTTCTGCTGATGAATTTATATAAGTTATGGCTATATGGTCCGGATGCGCTTCACGCCAGGCTTTGAATAGTTCAGGTGGGCAATTGTCTGCAAGCGAGCATCCTGCTTCTGGGTCCGGGATAAGAACTTTTTTATCTGGGTTTAAGATTTTTGCGGTCTCGGCCATAAAATAAACACCAGCAAAAACGATCACATCCGCATCCGTTTCCTTAGCCCGCCTCGAAAGCTCAAGGCTATCCCCAATGAAATCAGCCAGATCTTGTATTTCCGATTCCTGGTAATAATGAGCCAGTATTACAGCGTTTAATTCCTTTTTGAGCCTAAGGATTTCCTCTTCAATGTCTATTAATGTATCCACTTGCGCCATTTTCCCAAAGGTAAATTTATTTTTCTTTGCGTGAATATAAATTAAAAAAAATCAATTTGCAAATCTCCAAAGCCAAGATTAAATTTATATCCATCTTCTACATAAAGGGCGATCGAAAATAAAATTTTGAAGCAGAAAATGTTTGAGGTTTCATCCTTATGGACCAAGTTCGTTCTTTCTTTTGTTCCACTTTTTGTTGCGATCGACGTCCTTGGAATTCTTCCAATTTTCATAGCTTTGACCGAAGGTTTAACCGAAAAACAAAAAAAAGACTTGCGGTTGAATCAACGCTTGCAGCTCTGGTCGTCTCCGTGATCTTTGCGCTCGCTGGAAGACCGATTTTTACATTTCTTGGGATAACCATAACTGATTTCAGAATTGGGGGTGGAATTATACTTCTTGTCCTTGCTGTTACAGACCTTTTATTTTCAACCGAGGAAAGAAAAAGGAAAGAAACATCCATTGGTGTCGTTCCAATTGGGATACCATTGATAATTGGTCCAGCAGCGATGACGACGATTCTTCTTCTTGTTGACACATATGGGATTTTGTTGACTATGTTTTCAATTTTTATTAATTTGATACTGGTTTTAATCGTTTTTGTGAATTCAAATTTTGTGATTAAAATTCTCGGAAACGCTGGTTCAAAAGCATTTGCGAAAATTGCGTCTTTATTTTTGGCTGCGATTGCTGTGATGATGATAAGGGTTGGGCTTGTTGAGGCTTTAAAACAATAAATAAAAATAAAAATTCGATGCTCAACAGAGATTATATCCTCAGCATTATAGAAAAGAAACTTGATAGCGGAGATGTCGAAGGGGCAATAAAATTTATAGAATCGCTCATTCGAGATAACCCAAATGACCTTGATGCTTTAAATTTGCTCGCCATAGCTTATCGACTTAAAGGCGATTTTGATGAAGCAATGCGCATTCTTAAAAAGGCGCTTAAAATTGACCCAAATTATCCTGAAACCCATTATCATCTTGGTTTGCTCTATTATGAGAGCGGAAATTATCTCAAAGCGATTGAGGAATTTTACAAAGCAATAGAAAATTATCTTCCGCGTGAAAAGGGATGGATTTCGGATGCTTATACGGCGCTTGGCGAGACGTTTTATAAACTTGGTATGGTTGATGATGCAATCAGATCTTGGAAAAAAGCGCTTGAAATTTATCCAAAAAATAGGCGAGCAAGATATTATCTCAACAAAATTAAAACCGGAAAAATCAGAAAAGTCAAAAGCCCCATCCTTGTCTTCGACTTTCTCCGCTTCAGCGATATGAAAATTGATGAATATTTGAAACAAAAAGGTAAAGATAAATTTGATTCCGAAAAAGAATATAAGAAAGTTCTTGGAAAGATTGTGAATGCGTGGAATAGCAAAGTTGCAAAAAGTCAGGATAAGTTAAAGAGGATGACGGATAAGGAGAAAATCAACTTTTTCAAGTCAATCAAAATAAAATTTTGAAGATTAAATAAATGGATCTTGGGCTTAAAGATAAAATCGCTATAATCACTGCATCGAGCAAAGGTTTGGGGAAGGCATGTGCAGTTGGCCTTGCGCGCGAAGGGACTAATGTTGTAATCTGTGCGAGAAACTTAACAGAACTTGAAAAAGCAAAAGCAGAAATAGAGAATAACTTAAATAACGATGTTCTCGCAGTTCAAGCAGATGTGACAAATTATGATGATATAAAAAAACTTGTAAACTCAACCGTTGAAAAATTCGGAACCGTTCATATCCTTGTGACAAACGCAGGCGGACCTCCGGCTGGTTATTTTGAAAATTTCTCTGATGAAGATTGGAACAATGCGTTTAATTTAAACTTTATGAGCGCGGTAAGGTTGATAAGGGAAGTCTTGCCTTTTATGAAACCACAGAGGTGGGGAAGAATAATTAATATTACCTCTGTAACTGTTAAACAACCGATAGACAATCTTATACTTTCAAATTCAATACGCATGTCAGTTCTTGGTCTTTCGAAGACACTTGCTCTTCAACTCGCGAAATATAATATCTTGATAAACAATGTCGCTCCAGGTTATACGCTTACCGATAGAGTCAAATTTGTGCTTGAGCAAAAGGCTAAAGATACAGGTAAAACAATTGAAGAAGTAAAATCTGAACTTGCAAAAGATATCCCGCTTGGTAGACTTGCGGAACCCGAGGAACTTGCAAATCTTGTGGTTTTTCTCGCCTCGGAAAGGGCAAGCTATATAACAGGAGTAACGATCCCGGTTGATGGTGGCTGGATAAAGGGAATTTATTGAAAACCAAATCCAAGTTATCGATGAAAAAATCTTTCTTTTTCTTTTTTCTTCTTTTCCTTCATAACCTTTCCGCACAAATTATAAGATCCCTGCCATACGAAAAATATGTCGATTCAGTCACGATTACATTCTTATGGAAAACTTTATCCAGTTCGGATACAAGGGTTAAAATCGGCAAGACTCTAAACTATGAACTTGGTGAATTCGTCGATACAACCAAAACAAAAGATCACGAAATAACTATAACGGGGCTTGAACCTGCGACGATTTATTATGTTCAAATTGCATCTTATGGAATCATTAAAGATTCGGTTCGTTTCCTTTCCTCAACCTCTTCTGATTCGAGATCAAGTGGAAGAATAAATGTATACTTTAACAAGAGCGTTGACACGACGGTGGCGATTTGGGAGAAAGCAATGGGAAATGTAGATTTGAAAAATATTTTGATCCAAAGAATAAATCAAGCCCGGCATTCGATCGATGTTTGCATTTATAATTTTTTAGGGACTGTGGCAAGCCAAATCGCGGATGCTCTTGTCTCAGCTAAAAATCGCGGTGTTGATGTGAGATTTATAACCGAGAGCGAAAATTATAACCCAAGTCGTGCTGGCTATAGCAAACTGATAAACGCTGGAATTCCGATCCGTGTTGATGACACAGATGGTTATATGCATAATAAATTTGTTGTTATTGATTATAGAAACCCTGGTTCATGGGACAATGTTTGGGTTTTGACTGGCTCGTGGAATTTTACAGACAGTGGGACATACACAGATTTTCAAAACTTAATAGAAATTCAAGATAGGGCAATTGCCGGCGCCTTTACGCTTGAATTTGAAGAGATGTGGAATGGAAAATATGGTGTAAATAAATTGGATAATGTTCCTCATGTCTTTAACATTAAGGGAAAAAGGGTAGAGGTTTATTTCTCTCCATCTGATGATGTTGACTCAAAGATAGTCAACGCTATAAATCAAGCAAATCATTCGATTTTCTTCGCACTTTTAACATTTACGAGCTCGACTTTGTCCAACGCGATTAAAGCAAGATATGATGCTGGCGTTAAAAACATTAAGGGAATACTTGATAATAATACCGACACAGGAAGTCAATATTCTTTTCTCTCTGGATTTGCGGAAGTTTTAATTGATACCGATAGAACCGCGCTATTTCATCACAAGTATTGTCTTATCGATCCAACCCATATCTTTTCTGATCCGATTTTGATAACTGGTTCTTATAATTGGAGTTTAAGCGCGGAAAATAAGAACGATGAAAATGTCCTGATAATTTGGGATCCATTGTTTGTGAATCTTTATCTTCAGGAATTTGTCGCAAGATACAAGCAAAATGGCGGGAATAATGTCATCACGCATGTTCAAAAAGTTGAAAACGAACCGATCGACTTTGAACTTTCGCAAAATTATCCCAATCCGTTTAATTCAGAGACAAATATAGTCTATTCGATACCTTTCGATGGGTTTGTGAGTTTAAGGTTTTTTGATGTTCTCGGGAGAGAGATTTTTTCAGCTGTGAATTCATATCAGAGCGCTGGGAGATATCGATTAAATTTAAAATTTGATAACATCGATTTAAGTTCTGGGGTTTATTTTTATAGGCTTGAGTTTTACGGTTCAAATCAGTATTTGATGAAGACAAAAAGGATGATCATAACAAAGTAATCATTGATGGAGAGGAATTTGCCATACGAGGAAATACGTCGGAGGTTCATTGAATCGGAAGATTTCAACGAGATATTTGATGCGGTGGAGGAAGCGATAAGGCAAAAGATTGAGGATATAGAACTTTACCGGTTGCTTTTCTGGAACAATTCTCTTTCTGCTGAGGCGATAGCGATGTTTGGCGAAAAAATCGCGGGTGAGTTTCCCGCAATTGCATATGATGTCTATATGTGGCTTGCGAGCGTTTTTGAAGCTGTTTATTCGAAATTTGATAATTACGAAGGCGCATTGAAATTTTATAAAAAAGCATCCCAGATTAGACCGCAAGAACTTGATCCTTATCTCGACGCTGCGGATTGTTACGATCCGGATTTGAATATTCCACCAGCGGAATCTTTAATTGAATTTCTCCTTGAAGGATTAAAATATGTGCGAACCCCAAAGCCAATCTATCAAAGATTATGCTCCTTGCATAAAGCTATGGGTAACGAGGAGATGTCACGATATTACGAACAAAAGATGAGAGAGATTTGAGATTTGGTGATTTAAGAGGTTATTTAAATATAGCGGTTGCGACGATATTTTGGGGAGTTTCAGCTACAATTGCGAAATTTTTGTTCAGGCATGAGGTTGATCTGCTCGCTCTTGTGCAAATGAGGTCGACGCTTTCTTTTGTCGTTTTATTTTTAATCCTTTTCATCTTCAAGAGGGAGTATTTAAAAATATCTGTTTATGGCCTTCATCATTTTGTTTTGCTTGGCGTGATCGGTGTTGCCGGATCGAATTTCACATACTATTTCACCTTAAATGAGATAAATGTCGCGACCGCTATAATTATGCAATATACTGCGCCTGTTCTTGTCGTCTTTTACGGGATTTTATCAGGGAGCGAGAGGATAACGGGCATAAAAATAGTCTCTGCGTTTGTTTCGATTTTGGGGTGTTCACTTGTGGTTCGCATCTTTGATGTAGAATTTTTAAGTTTAAGCAAAATTGGAATTATAAGCGGGGTCGCATCTTCATTTTGTTGGGCATTTTTTAATGTCTATGGAAAAAGGCTCGGGACAAAGTATAACATTTGGGGAAGCCTTGCATTTGTTTTGATGTTTGCTGGGATCTTTTGGCTCTTCTTCAATCCACCATGGAAGGTTTTGAATTATTCTTCAAACGATTGGTTGGTCTTTTTCATCTTTTCGATGCTCTCAGTTTTAATTCCATACTTTTTCTATTTCAGCGGTTTAAAGTCTATTTCTCCGTCATCGGCCATAATTACAAGCACACTTGAACCAGTTGTAGCGATTGCTTCTGCGTGGATTATCGTTGGCGAGAAATTATCTTTGATACAAGTTTTGGGAGCGATTTTGATTTTGACATCTGTAGTTTTGTTGCAAATAAAAAGGGATGTAAATTGAGAACGCAAAGAAGAATTGAGCGAATAAAGTATGTTTTATCACATCGGCAGGACGATTTAACAGTTGTCATTGAAAATATCCATGACCCGCATAATGTCAGCGCAATCATCAGAGCTTGCGATGCTGTTGGAGTTTTTATGATAAATCTTGTTTATACTATAGAGCAATTTCCTGACATAGGGAAGAAGTCAAGCGCAGGTGCTATGAAGTGGATTTACAGGAGAAATTTTAAATGCATTGATGAATGTTATAATACATTGAGAGATGAAGGATTTAAAATTTATGCGACAAAACTTGTTGAAAATGCAACATCTCTTTATGAACTTGACTTTACGCAGAAGGTTGCGTTTGTTTTCGGCAATGAACATCGCGGTGTTTCTGATGAGGCGAGCGAAAAAGCGGACGGAATTTTTATGATACCTATGTTTGGAATGGTGCAAAGTTTAAATGTCTCCGTCGCATGTGCAGTTGCCCTTTATGAAGCATCGAGACAGCGCCTCCTTGCGGGTCATTACGATAAACAGAAGTTGAACCAAGAAATTTTTGAAAGAGTTTTCCTTGAATGGCTTGAAAAATAAAAAATGGGAATTTATGCTTGTAGACACACACGCGCATATCTATTGGGAAAGTTACGATGTGGATAGAGAAGAAGTATTGAAAAGAGCTGTTGATTCAGGGGTTAAATATATAATTTGCCCTGGAACAGACCTTGAGACAAGTATGAAAGCGATTGAACTTGCTGAAAAATATGATTTTGTATACGCCGGGGTAGGCTTTCACCCGCATGACGCGATAAAAGCCGAAGATAAAGAACTTGAAAAAATTGAAGAACTTAGTTATCATCCCAAAGTCGTTGCAATTGGCGAGATAGGTCTTGACTTTCATTACAACTTTTCTCCGCGTGATAAACAGGTCGAGGTTTTTAGAAAGCAAATTCAAATTGCAAAGAGAAGAAATTTACCTGTTATAATCCATAATAGGGAATCACATAAAGAGATTTTTGAAGTGCTTGAATCTGAAATCGATGAAAAATGGACTGGCTTTGGGAAACTTGCTGATGGGAAATTGCCTCCGCCGAGGGGAGTTTTTCACACCTTTAGCGGAAACGTCAAGGATGCATGGAGGGCAATAAATCTTGGATTCTATATTTCTATTTCTGGTGTCGTTACATTTAAAAATTCGGGTCAATTGATCGATGTGATCAAAGAGATTCAGCCGGAACATTTACTTGTGGAGACGGATTCCCCTTTTTTGACGCCTCATCCATTTCGCGGAAAGAGAAACGAGCCGATGTATGTCAAATTCGTCGCAGAAAAGATAGCACAAATTCAAGGTTTGACGGTTGAGGATATCGAAAGAACGACAACATTTAATGTTTATCGTCTCTTTAGAATTGGGCAAAAGCCTGAACCAAAAATTGCCTATAAAATCAGGGGTTCGCTTTGTCTTAACGTGACCTTGCGATGCAATGCAGATTGTGTATTTTGCGACAGAAAAGGTGAAGCGATTGCAAAAGGTTATTTTTTGAAGATCGATCATGAACCGACGGTTGAAGAATTTATAAAAGAGATCGGAGACCCAAAACAATATGATGAAATTGTCTTTGTTGGTTATGGCGAGCCAACTATAAGGCTCGATGTTGTAAAAGAAGTTGCAAAGTATGTAAAAGAACATGGTGGGAGAACGCGACTTGACACAGATGGACATGGGAATATAATTAACAAGAGAAACATCGTCCCGGAACTTGTGGGCTTGATCGATGTCGTTTCGATTAGTTTAAATTCAATGGATCCAGTTGAATATGGCAAGTTGATGAATTTAGATGGAGAGAAATTTCATCTGGCAATGATTGAGTTCGCAAAAGAGTGTAAAAAACACGGAATTGAAACGATAATGACGATTGTTGGAATTGATGGGATCGATGTTGAAAGACATAGAAAATTTGTAGAAGAAGAAATCGGGGTTAAATTTAAATACAGACCGTTATTCTGATGCCGAGCATATTTGACATACTTGGTCCGGTGATGATCGGGCCATCGAGTTCACACACCGCTGGAGCTGCTAAGCTTGGTTTCATAGCAAGACAACTTCTCGGTGCAGAGCCAAAGCACGCAGAGATAACACTTTATAACTCTTTTGCAAGAACTTATAAAGGGCATGGGACAGACAAAGCTATCATCGGCGGAATTTTGGGAATGAAGCCGGATGATGAGTTGTTGAGAAATTCTTTTGAAATTGCAGAGGAGAGAGGATTAAAGTACGAATTCAGGCTTATAATGAAAGCACCAAAACTTCATCCGAATTCCGCGCGTATAAAATTACTCGATTCAAATGAAAATAAAATCGAAATGGTGGGTTCGTCGCTTGGTGGCGGAAGAATAGAAGTTGTTGAGATAGAAGGTTTCAAAGTTAAATTTTCGGTTTCAACACACACAATTGTGATAATTGCGGATGATATCCCCGGAAGCATCGCTCATATAAGTGGTGCAATTGCCGAGAAAAAAATAAACATCGCAAATATGTTTGTATCAAGAGAAGAAAAACTTGCAAATATGATCATCGAGGTTGATCAAGATGTTCCACAAGAGGTTATTGAAAAAATCAAATCTTTCAGTTGGGTTCATTATGTTCGTCTTGTTGAACCAGTTTATTGATAAAAAACAGTGAGGTAAACTATGGAGATAAATTCTTTTGGAGACATCCTAAGATATTGCGACGAGTTGAAGATGACAATTCCTGAAGTTATGATAGAATATGAAGTTAGAAAAACAGGGAAAACGCGGGAGCAGGTTATCGATGGGGTTAGAAAAATTTTAAATGTTATGATGGAATCCGTAAAAACCGGGCTAACGCGCGATGTTAAATCGCCAAGCGGTTTGCTTAACAATTTTGCGAAGAAAGTATTCAATGCCCAGATAAATACTTTGACCGTTAACTTTAAAAAGGCGATAGCAAGGGCAATGGCCGTAAGCGAAGTTAATGCATGCATGGGAAGGATTGCAGCAGCTCCTACCGCTGGTTCCTCTGGGATTATGCCCGCAGTTATAACAACGATGATGGAGGAGCATGGAATTAATGAAGATAGAGCAATTGAAGGTTTGCTTGTCGCTTCTGCAATTGGACTTTTGATCGTAAAGAATGCTTCAGTTGCGGGTTCGGAAGCTGGCTGTATGGGCGAAACTGGAAGCGCAGCTGCGATGGGTGCATCTGCGATAGTTTATCTCCTTGGTGGAAATAATAAGCAAATCGAAAGCGCCGCATGTTTTGCAATTCAAGGGGCTATTGGGCTTGTGTGTGACCCGATAGCCGGTTTGGTTGAGGTCCCATGTATTTTTAGAAACGCCATCGGCGTCGCAAATGCTTTCACATCAGCTCAAATTGCACTTGCCGGGGTCGAATCGATAGTGCCACTTGACGAGGTTATAATTGCTATGAATGAAGTTGCGGAACTTATGTCCCCAAGGCTTAAAGAAACAGCCCAAGGCGGGCTTGCAAATACTAAAACCGCAAGAGAGATACAGAGAAAATTCCTTTATCAAATTGACATAGGAAAATAAGCTCGAAAAAGAATGACATTTTTAAATCCGACTCTTTTATTCGCACTTTTTGCTTCTGCAATTCCAGTTTTGATTCATCTTCTTAATCTCAGAAGGCTAAAAACGGTTGAGTTCAGCAGTATTAAATTTTTGAAGGAGTTACAACGCTCGAGGATAAGAGCGTTGAAAATAAAGCAAATCATCCTTTTAATTCTTCGAGTTCTTGCAATCGCATTTCTCGTTCTTGCTTTTTCAAGACCGGTGATAAAAGGTTACCTTTTTAAGCCTGTAATTTCGGGGCAAGCAAAAAGTAGCGTTGTGATAATTTTCGATAATACCTTGAGCATGGCCTCATCTGATGAAAACGGAAGATTTATAGAGCAAGCAAAGTCATCCGCGCAAAGCATAATGGATATTTTAAGCGAATCTGATGAATTTGCTTTCATCCGTCTTTCAGAAATCCAAAATGTCGCAACAGATGGATTTATTCATAATGTCGCATTGTTGAGGGAAATGATCAATGAATCGGAATTTACTTATACACACAGGAAACTCCTCGACGCCATTGCGATAGCGGGCAAATTGATTGAAAATGCTAAAAATCTGAATCGCGAAATATACATAATATCTGACTTCCAAAGCGGAGAATTTTCGATCTCGTCTTTTGATACGCTTCGTCAAAGGGTTAAGTTACCAGCTGATGTAAAGATTTTTCTAATAAATGTTGGAAAATTTACGGGACAAAATTTCTCCGTCGATAAAGCTGGATTGAGAAACAAATTAATTTTCTCAGGTCGAACCATCGGGCTTGAAACTTTGATTTCAAATCACGCGAAAAGAGATGTAACTAACTTTGTCGTCAGCGTGTTTTTAAACGGTAGAAGGGTGGCGCAAAAAAGCATCAATTTAAAAGCGAAGGCATCACAGACGGTTGATTTTAATATACTAACTGAAGATTTATCTGGATTTGTCGATGGATTTGTCGAAATTGAAGATGATGATTTTTCTTTCGATAACAAAAGATATTTTAGCTTTTACATACCTGATGAAATAAAAATTCTGTTCGTTGGGGCAGATGATGAGTTGAAATTTTTAAAACTTGCGTTTCAAACTGTTGAAGAAACTTACAAGAAATCTTTTTTCAAAATAACGCAAACATCACCGCAATTTCTATCACGATTTAATTTCTCCGATTTCGATGTCATCTTCCTCGTTGGAATATCACAGATCGATAGAGCAATATCTCAAAGGTTGAAAAATTTTGTCTCAAACGGTGGGGGATTAATTTTGTTTGTCGGAATGGATGCGAATATTCAAAGTCTAAATCAAAGTTTTAATTCCATCTTTGGATTGCCTAATTTCGAAAAAATTGAGCGACAAAGGTTGTCTTTTTCAAAACTTGATGTTAAACATTCGATTTTTGAGGGGGTATTCACTGAGACGCCGAAAAGTTTTGATTCGCCGGAGATAAAAGGATATGCCAAATTTAGCACAAACTACGGTTTCGAGACAATAATTGAACTTTCAGATGGAAGCCCGTTTTTAATCGAGAAAAAAGAGGGCAATGGGAAAATTTTGATTTTTACATCCGAGCCAACCGATAGATTTTCTGATCTCCCATACAAGGGAATTTTTATACCATTGGTTTTTCAATCAGCACTTTATTTAACAAGTCCGATGATTTTTAAAACAGAATATACGATTGGGGATACTGTCGAAGTGAGGAGTGATCTTTTGTTGAAATTTTACAAGCAGAGTTTGAGGACTTTAAAACTACAACGGCCGGATGGTAGCGACTTCGCTTTTGAGCCAAGCGGTGGTTTTATAAAAATTGATAACCAAGCGACAATTCCGGGAATTTACACGATAATTTCCGATGGTGTTGGCGGAACCTTTTTTAAACTTGCTTTCAACCCACCGAAAGAAGAATCCGTGTATGAAAAAGAAGATGAGTCGCAAATTAATTCTTTTCTTAGTAAATTCGGGGCAAAGCAGTTTAAGTTCATCAACTATTCAGAAGGATTAAAGGTTAAAGATGAAATTCTCAGGTTGAGATATGGAGCTGAACTTTGGAAATTTTTTATTGTTCTTTCACTTCTTGCTTTTCTCGCTGAAAGCATAATATCAAGAAAAATGTAGTTGAAAAATGAAAGTTGAAAGGGAGCCTTTAACTTTACAAAATTATTCAGGTGAAAGTTTTACAGCGGATGTACATTTCGTTGAAAAATTTTTGCCAGCGCCTATTGTTATTTATTCGCATGGTTTCTTGGGATTTAAGGATTGGGGTTTCATACCTTACGCTGCTGATAAGTTTGCTGAAAATGGCTTTATTTTTATAAGATTTAATTTTTCGCATAACGGCATTGGTGAAAACCCGGGTAAAATTACAGAGTTTGACAAACTTGCAAAAAATACCATATCAAAACAACTTGAGGATTTGTCCTCTGTTGTTGATTATGTTTTATCGAATGAGTTTGAAATGCCAAACGATGGGCGGGTGTTTTTGATAGGTCATTCGGGTGGAGGTGGGGTTTCAGTAATTAAAGCAAGTGAAGATGAGAGGATAAAAGCGTCGGGTTTGTGGGCTTCGATAGCAACATTTAGAAGATATACCAAAAATCAAATTGAAAAATTAAAGAAAAACGGTTATATTTTTATAAATGTGCCTGACTCAACAATTCAAGTAAGGATTGATAAAATCGTTTACGAGGACTTTGTTCAAAATCAAGAAAGATACGACATCGTAAAAGCGATTTCTAAATTGAAAATACCGATTCTAATCATACATGGAACAGCAGATGTAATTGTGCCAATAATTGAAGCGGAGCAACTTATGAGGGCTAATCCGGTTTACACGAAACTTATTTTAATTCCCGGGGCTACACATCTGTTTAACATAAAACATCCAATGGATGAACAAAGCGAACACCTAAACAGGGTAATTGATGAAACAGTGAGATTTTTTAAAAATTTGATTAAAAACAAAGATTCCGATTGAAGATGAAACAAGTAAAAACTCTTTCACTTGAGTTTACAAAGGCGACAGCGCTTACGAAATCAATTTGGGTAGTTGCATTTGCAGGGCTTACGTTTCTCGGAGCAAAAGTAGAAATACCAACTCAACCGGTTCCATACACCTTGCAGACGATGTTTGTTTTATTAAGCGGTGCATTTCTTGGACCATATTTCGGGGCATTGAGCCAGTTGTTTTATCTTGCGCTTGGTTCCGTAGGCTTGCCTGTCTTCGCTGGACCAGTTGCTGGATTTGCAAAGTTGCTTGGTCCAACGGGTGGTTATCTTCTTGCTTTCCCAGTTTCTGCATTTGTAGTAGGATATTTGGTGAGATTTAAAGATAGTTTTATTTGGATTCTATTTTCAATGTTTATAGGCTTGATTTTAATTTTCACATTCGGCACAATTCAACTCAATCTCGTTTTGATTTACAATTGGAACGAGGCGATAAAATCGGGATTTCTAATTTTTTCATTTTGGGACGCTTTAAAACTTATAGCGTCCGCTTCAATTTATAAAACTTTGAAAATAAAACATGGCTGACGCATGCAGTTAACCGAAACATTAATGTGGATTTTCTTCGGTATCCTTGTCTCAGGTATGCTTACACTTGATCTTGGAGTTTTTCATAGAAAAGCGCACGAAGTAAAATTTAAAGAGGCGCTTATCTGGAGCATAGTTTGGATTTTACTTGCTCTTGCCTTTAACGTCCTTGTTTATTTCTGGCATGGAACTCAATCAGCGCTTGAATTTTTAACCGCTTACCTTATTGAGAAATCGTTAAGCGTTGATAATATCTTTGTTTTCTTGATGATATTTGAGTATTTTGGTGTGAAATCAGCTTATCAACATAAGGTTTTATTTTGGGGAATTTTAGGAGCAATAATAATGCGGGCGATTTTTATTTTCGCTGGGATAACGTTGATTAAAATTTTCCATCCAATTATCTATGTCTTTGGTGCTTTTTTGATTTTTACCGGGATAAAGATAGCTATGCAGAAGGAAAGGGAAATTCATCCGGAGAGAAACCCCGTGATAAAATTGTTTAGAAAATTTTTTAAGATCACAGGGGACTACGTGGAGGACAAATTTTTTGTTAAATATGGGAAAGATTTGTTTGCAACACCGTTGTTAATTGTCCTTCTTTTTGTTGAAAGTACCGACGTCATGTTTGCTGTTGATTCGGTCCCGGCAGTGATAGCAATATCGCGAGATCCCTTTATAATCTACACATCGAATATATTTGCAATCCTTGGCTTAAGAGCTCTTTACTTTTTGATTGCTGGGTTTGTAACTTTGTTTAGATATTTCAAGTATGGGTTATCAGTTGTGCTTGTTTTTGTTGGAATAAAGATGTTGATTTCTGACTTTTACAAAATTCCGACCCTAATTTCTCTTATAGTTGTTTTTTCTGTAATTGCAATTTCAATCCTTGCTTCTACTTTGATCCCTGAACCAAAACCAAGGGTTTCCGATCCGGAAGATTCGAAATAAAAACAAAATTTTGTGTTGAAAAATGGAGCTTGCACAATTAACAACGCAGTTGAGGAGGTTTCCAACAGTTAGACTTCGCAGATTGAGGATGACGGAACAGTTTAGGAGGATGGTTGCCGAGACGAGTTTATCTGTGGATGATTTTATTTATCCACTTTTCGTTTGCCCTGGCGAGAAAGTAAAAAGAGAGGTCAGATCGATGCCCGGAGTTTATCAGCAATCGATAGACAACATAATTCGTGAATGCGAGGAGGTCTATAAACTTGGCATACCGGCAGTGATTTTGTTTGGAATCCCAGAGAGAAAAGATGAATTTGGCTCTGAAGCATACAATGAAGATGGGATAATTCAAAGAACCGTGCGCGCACTGAAGAAGGAAATTCCAGAACTCATTATTATAACCGATGTTTGTCTTTGCGAATATACATCACATGGGCATTGTGGGGTTGTCAAAGAAATTGCGCCGGGAAAATATGAGATCGTAAACGATGAAACTGTTGAACTTCTTGCAAAAGAAGCCCTAAGCCATGCTGAAGCTGGAGCTGATATGGTTGCGCCAAGCGATATGATGGATGGCAGAGTTTCTGCGATAAGAAAAATTCTCGATGAAAACGGATTTCAAAATGTCCCTATAATGTCCTATGCTGCCAAATATGCCTCGGGTTTTTATGGACCTTTTAGAGAGGCTGCTGAATCTGCTCCAAAATTTGGCGATAGAAAAAGTCATCAAATGGACCCTGCAAACTCGGATGAAGCACTACATGAAATAGCACTAGATTTACAGGAAGGAGCTGATATAGTTATGGTAAAGCCCGCGCTTGCATATCTTGATGTAATTTACAGAGCAAAGCAGGAATTAAAAGTTCCAATTGCAGCCTATCAAGTTAGCGGTGAATATTCGATGATAAAAGCAGCTGGCTTGAATGGATGGATTGATGAGCAAAGAATTATGCTTGAAACATTAACCGCAATAAAAAGAGCAGGCGCAGACTTAATTTTGACGTATTTCGCTAAAGATGCGGCGAAAATTCTAAATTCACGCGTTAAATAAATATCTCGGCAAAACTTGGAACCGATAAAAGTTGCGTTCCTCTGGCATCAGCATCAACCATATTACAAAAAAGACGGTGAGTATCTTCTTCCGTGGGTGAGATTTCACGGAGTTAAAGACTATTGGGATATGGTCAGGATACTTGATGACTATCCCAAGATAAAGCAAACTTTTAATTTAACTCCATCGCTTCTCTTTCAAATCATTGATTATGTCAAAAATCGGGCGGAGGATAAAATTTTAAAACTCACGAAGAAGAAAGTTGACGATTTGACCGAAGATGATAAGTTTGAGATCTTGAAAAATTTTTTCATGGCTAATTTTGAAAGGATGATAAAACCATACCCACGATATCTTGAGCTTTTCAACAAACGCGGTGGATTTTCTTATATTCCTGAAAAATTTGAAGAAGCAAATGCAAATTTCACACATCAAGATTGGCTCGACCTTCAAGTTTGGTATAATCTCGTTTGGGTTGGGGAATACAGAAAGTACGATGAACCGTTTAAAAAATTTTTTGAGAAAGGTGGAAATTTTACGGAAGAAGAAAAACAAATTTTAATTGATGGACATTACGAGATTTTATCGAGAATAATCCCTAAGCATATCGAGGCATACAAGCGCGGGCAAATTGATATTAGCGTAAGCCCATTTTATCATCCGATTTTGCCTTTGCTTTGTGATAATTCGATTGCAAAAGTTTCGTCTCCGGAGATAAAATTGCCCACAAAAAAATTTATCCACCCGGAGGATGCAGATGCACAGATAAGAAAGGCGATCGAATTTAGTTTGGAAACTTTAAAGATGAAGCCAAATGGGATGTGGCCGAGCGAGGGAAGCATAAGTGAAGAAGTGTTAAGTTTGATGGCTGAAAATGGTGTCAAATGGACGGCCTCGGATGAGGAGGTTTTATTTAAGTCGCTTGCGTTAGAAGGAGACAAGTCAAATAATAGAATAAAAATTTACAAGCCTTATAGATTTAAAACGCCTTCTGGAGAAATAAAAATTGTTTTCAGAGATAGGATTTTATCCGATTTGATCGGCTTTGTTTACTCAAGTTGGAGTCCCGACGATTCAGCTCGTGATCTTGTAGAGCGAATCTTAAAAATTCGTGATGAGATAATTAAAGTCGAGGGGGAAGAAGCGCTGAGAAATTCGCTTGTCAACATAATTTTGGATGGTGAAAATTGTTGGGAATATTATCAAAGCGATGGGAAAGATTTTTTGAGAACTTTATACTGGCTTATATCAAATGACGAGAGGATTGAAACCGTTAGATTGAGCGATTTCCTTGAAGAAGCTGATGCTATGGAGTTGAGGGAGATTTTTCCTGGTTCGTGGATAAATGCGAACTTCAACATTTGGATCGGTCATGATGAAGATAATAAAGCGTGGGATTTGCTTAAACAGACCCGGGATTTCTTAGTTAAAGAAATTATAAGGGGAAGGCATACTGATGAAGCGCTCAGGAAAGCGTGGGAGGAAATTTACATAGCTGAGGGAAGCGATTGGTGCTGGTGGTTTGGTGATGAACATGTCACCGCGCAAGCGGATGAGTTCGATGCTTTGTTTAGAAAACATTTGATAAGGGTTTACGAAATTCTCGGCGCTGAGCCACCGGTTGAACTTTATCATCCGATCAAAAGAAAATTTGTTAAGTTTTTTGTTGTTAAGCCGATTAAATTTATTTATCCAACAATTGACGGGAGAAGAACTCGAAACTACGAATGGGAGGGCGCTGGATATTATGATGTTACTCAAGTTGGGACTGCAATGCATCAGGTTTCAACGATCGTAAGGCGAATTTATTTCGGTTTTAACGAAGAAAATTTCTTTATAAGGGTTGAGGCGTCGAAAAATTTAACTGAGAAACATCGAATTGAGGTTCATTTTATTGAGCCGTGCGAGATAAGGATCGAATTTAATCATGAAGGATTTTCTGTTAGGAAGCTAAACAAGAGGAATAAGCAAGAGGTTTTTGAGATAAGATATGCGTTTGCGGAAGTTTTTGAGCTTGCAATAAGCAGGGGGACGTTGTGCGCAGTTTCGGCTGATTTTTTAAAGGTTAAGTTTCACATTCATGTTTATGAAGATCATCGGGCTATTGAGAAATGGCCAAGGGATGAGTCTATAGTTGTTGATTTAAAAATAAAATCCCGGTGATGGGCAGGCTTCCCTGCGTCACACGGAATTAATTGCCTACCGTTGCTCCCTTCCGGGCCTGGCGGGGTTCGGCAACATTCCGTTGCGCAGGACCTCACCCAAACACCGGGATTTGTGCCCGGGACCGGACTCGAACCGGTACGTCCCTTTCGGGACACAGGATTTTAAGTCCTGTGCGTCTGCCAATTCCGCCACCCGGGCAGTTTTCAAAATAATATAATTAAAAATTTCAAAAAATTCCACACAAGCGAATCAAACAAGTTTAAACTCTCCAATTTTGTTTGTAATGTTTTGCATTTTTAAATTTATCATCAGCAAAGCAACATAATTGGAGACTTTAATGAAATCCCTTTCAAGGCGGACTTGTCCTGAGGAGGATGAGTCTGAGCTTGTAAGGAGGATCTCTTCTGGTGATAAACTTTCATTTGAAATTCTTTTCAAAAGATATTATGCTGAGCTTTTTCGATTCTGTTTTCATATGACCGGGTCAATTGAGGTTTCAGAGGACATTGTTCAAGATGTTTTTATAAAGGTTTGGGAGGGGAGGAGAAATCTTGATCCGGAAAGATCGATAAAGATTTATCTTTATCGTTCGGTTAGAAATCAAGCTTTGAATTATTTAAAACGTTTGAGATTAGAGAGGTTTTCTGAGATTACGGATGATTTTGGAAGCGGGGCAGATGGGTCGAATCCGGGGATGGATTTATATTATTTGGAGCTTGAAAAGATTGTCCAAGAAGCGATTCAGCGTTTGCCGAAGAGATGTCGTTTAATTTTTCTTTTACATAGGCAAAATGGGTTAACATATTCAGAAATAGCCCAGATACTTGAGCTATCTATTAAAACTGTGGAAACGCAAATGGGTCGTGCATTGAAGATATTGAGAAAAATTTTGACGCCTTATCTACTTTAGTTTAAACCCATGTAGAAAGGTTTCTACACCCCTTGGGATAACCGCTGGGGAATCCTATATGGTTTGGATTTTCGACCATGGCGAAGGTGATGTTCCAAGAATTTGTCTTCTCCCCGGATGGAATGAGGTAAATATATTCAATGGGAGCAAATGGCTTGGTAATGAAAAAATTGATACAGTAAATTTTAAACATTACAAACAGGAACTTGATCTTTACAGGGGCATTTTGAGCACATCTTACAAATGGACAAACAATTGTAAAGTTATGGATGTAAAGTCGGAGGTTTTCGTGCATAGAAAGTTTAAAAATTTAGCCGTTTTAAAGCTTGAGATAACGCCCGATTTTTCAGGTGAAATAAAGTTATCTTTTCCTATAAAGATCCCAAAACCTGCTGATAGGTTAAAGCTTGAACTGGTTGATAAACTTGAACCATGGCCAGGTCACTGGGGTGTGTGGTATCCAGGGCTAATGATCCCACTTGACAGGGAAGTTGATTTAAAAGACGAAATTGTTAAAATATCAGCGCAAGCGGAGGGAAGAGAGACAAAAGTTGGAATTGCGGTGGCAATTTCTCCGGAGCTCAAACAAGTTAAAATTGCTGGTGTTAATATAAATGATAGTTTGTCAATTTACCTAACTTTCAAGGCAAGCAAAGGGGAAATATATAGATTTTTTAAATTCATTGGGATTGTTTCATCGCTTGAAACCCCTGTTTTTCTCGACTCAGCAAAAGCAGTTGCACTGAGGGCAAGGGATATAGGATATAATGCTCTTTTTAAAACTCATTCGAGCAAATGGGAAGAAATTTGGGGGACGGATATAGTTGTTGATGATCTCGAGCTTCAGCTTGTGATCCGTTCAATGATATTTTATCTTCTGTGTAGTATTCGCGAGGGGACAGATTTTAGCATTCCACCGATGGGTTTATCAAGTCCCGGCTATTATGGACATATATTCTGGGATGCAGATACGTGGATGTTTCCGGCCATTTTGCTAATGCATCCTGAGTTTGCAAGGTCAATGGTTATGTTTAGATACAAAACGCTTGAAAAAGCGAAAAAGAAGGCAAGAAGATATGGTTACACTGGAGCTATGTATCTATGGGAGTCGGACGAGCTTGGTGAAGAGACAACGCCAAGGTTCGCTTGGCAAAACGCTCTTTATGAAATTCATGTAACGGGCGATGCAGCACTTGCACAATGGCAATATTTCCTTGCGACATCTGACACGAATTGGTTAAAAGAATATGGTTCTCATGTTATACTCGAAACAGCAAATTTTTGGTCAAGCAGGGCTGTATATAACGAAGAGAAAGATAGATATGAAATAAGAAATGTCGTTTCTGTTGATGAAGGGTTGATAGGTGTTAACAACGATGCCTACACAAATTGCATAGCGAGGAAAAATCTTGAGATAGCGATCAGAGTTTGCGAGATTTTAAAAATTGAAAAGAATCCAACTTGGGAAATTATAAAGGACAAAATATACATCCCTTACGATTCTGTTTATGATTACAACCCAACGTATGAAGGCGCCCCGGAGGAAGTTCAGGGTTCGGTTGTTCCACTTTTAAGCTACCCACTTGAGCTTGAGATGTCTCAAAGCACGAAGAGGAATAATCTCAAACTCGCTGTTGAAAAAATTAAGAAACAGGGACCCGGTGGAATGATGGGGATAACATTGTATCCGATAATAGCAATCGAGCTTGGCGATGAGAAGTTATTTGAATTTTTATTTCCATTAAGCTATAAACCATATTTGAGGTTGCCTTTTAACGTCCTGGCTGAAACGCCTGATAACGATGCGATAAACTTTTTAACTGGAGCAGGGGGATTTCTACAACAGGTCATATTTGGATGGACGGGTTTAAGATTAACAGAAAATGGTCTTGAACCAAAATTTAAATCAATGTTGCCAAGTGGAATTAGAAAATTGATTTTGAAAAATTTCAAGTTTAGAAACAAAAAATATGATCTGTATGTCAAAGACGGTGTGCTCACAATTAAGCCGAAAGATCGTTGAAGATTTATTAATTGTTTCTTTCTGTTTTAATGCTTACTCTCAAGTTCTTCCCGTCCTTCAAATACCTCAGTCAGGGATTGATGATACAACGTTTTACAATGGTTATATTACAAGGTTTTATCGGGATTTCGATGGGAACGTCGTTCAAATTTATATTGATAATAAAAGTGGAAGGGTTGTGCATCTGTGGGCTACTACAATGAATGAATCAATCGGATTTACAGTTAGGGGAGCTCAGGGAGATCAAGTTAAAGTAAAATTTGGAGATGAGATAGCCAAAACATATAAAGAGGACAAGGTTTGCTATTTTGAATATACCATTGAGATCGAATAGGGGGAAGCCCAGATTGGACATTTCCTTCTTGGCTCAATGAGGGTTGAACGTGATTTTCAATATTTGGGTTGGCATATTAAAAAATTTTCTGAAAGATTTTTTCAAAGGGAGCTTTTGAATTTGATAAAGAATATCGAGCGTCTTTCGGGAGAAATAAGAAGGAGGCACCTTAAACTTTTAAAAGCAAACAATGCCAATGAGCTTAGAAGAAGATTACAACCAAAGATAATTTTTAACAAGAGCGAGAAACTTGTCAAAATTGAACAATTAACGTTTGATGGTAGTAATCATTTATGGATTGAAATATCCCATGAAAATGATGCGGATTTTAAAATTTCACCGGGGAAAATTCAAGTAATTTCAGAAGATGGAAAAATTACGTTGAGGATAAAGGTCTTAAGGGATTCGCCCTCTTTAACACCCCTTAAGGCAGAACAAATTTTCAACGATGATTTCATCAGTTTTTATAATGAAATTAGAGCCAAATACGGTGAAAATTCTATACAATTTAAATGGCTAAAGAGGCAGATTACAGGCGTTGAGCTTTTATGTTACAAGGAGAAGTTAATGGCGGGGCTACCAAACTTTGCAACTTATTTCGGAAGGGATGTGATTATGTTTGGGTTGATGATGGAGCCGTTGTTAAGTGTTGATATGATCGAACATATAATTAAATCTGTTTTAAATAAGTTAAATCAAAATGGCGAAGTAAGTCATGAAGAATCGTTAGGAGAACAAGCGATAAGAGAGTCGGCGAATGAATATAATTTTTTGATAGAGAAATACTTCGAATGTAAAAAGAACGGCTTAGTACAAAATGCAAACTTAGCCATAGAACAAGCCGAGAAAGTTTTGGCAAATATGCAGAAAACGAGGGAGAATTACTTTATGGTGGACGATGACTTTCAATTTCCGGTATTATTTGCAAGATATATTTCAAGGGATGATATCTCAAATGAGAGAAAATATAATTTTTTGATAAAAACTACGGCTGGTAGATCAAATCTTGAACTTATACTTTTAAACCTTGCTCATACGTTAAGTTCTTCAATTAAATATGCGCAGTCGAAAAAACCTGTTGACCTTATAAAATTTCCATCTTGTATATCGGCAAGCTGGAGGGATAGCAGAGTTGGATATGGCGGTGGGTGCTATGCAATGGATGTAAATGTCGTATGGGTTCCAGAAGCAATTAGGACAATTATAACCGCGTTTGATTGGTTTGGAAAACTTGGCTTTTCAATTGATACTTTAAAAAAGATATTTCCATGGTTTGGAAATTCCGAATTATTTTTATATTTGTTGGATGAGAAAAAAATGAAAATCCTTACAGATTCCTGGTCTGACACATATAAACACTTTATTGTTAAAATTCCTGCTGAGGAGATGAATAAAAAAATAGATGAAAAACTTGCATGGTTGCCTAAGATCGAGAGAGAATATTGGAAGGTGGTCTTGAATACGACAAAAAACAAATTTTCAGAAGGGATTGAGTTTTTATGTCTGTCGCTTGACTCGAATGGCAATCCAATTAAAATAATGAATTCTGATATTTCGTCTGTTCTCTTCATGCGTGATATGGGAAAAGATTTTATTTTGAACTTGCTGGAAATACTAATTTTGCCTTATCCAATTGGTCTTTTCGTCAAAGGGCTTGGGGTTTTATGCGCAAATGATTGTTATGAAAACAAAAAAATATGGGAGGATTTTAAAAATGATAGATATCATTCTCCTTACGTCGTTTGGGGCAGGGAGATGAATTTAATTTTTTTGGGTTTGATAAGGCAAATTAAAAAGGCAGAGGGAGATAGTTCTTATGTTAATGAGTTGAGACGAATTTTCAGTGGTCTTTGTTCTGCAGTTGAAATGTCAGGTTTAAAACATGCTGAATTGTTGACTTATAGAATATTGGATGGAAAACTTAACCCGATCAGATATTCTACTGGCTCAGATGTTCAACTTTGGAGTTTCACAAATCTTGCTGTTGAATTTTATATTGAAAAACTAAAGTTGAGATAAAGATATGTCTCCAGTGGATATAGTAATTATAGTCTTATATTTTGCGGTGATATTTAGTATTGGATATTGGTCTTTTAAAAGGAGAAAAGATGTAAGTGAGGACTATTTCTTGGCTGGAAGGAATGTTGGTTGGCTTGCTGTTGGAGCGAGTTTGTTTGCTTCAAACATTGGGAGTGAGCATCTTGTAGGTTTAGCTGGTTCTGGGGCAGCTGGTGGACTTGCGGTTGGACATTTTGAATGGCTTGCAAGTTACATCCTTTTGCTTCTTGGTTGGATTTTTGTTCCATTTTATCTCAAGAGCAGGGTTTTTACAATGCCAGAATTTCTCGAAATAAGATATAACTCAGCTGCAAGGTGGTATCTTGCAATTACATCTGTTATAGGATATATCCTTACAAAGATAAGCGTTACGCTTTTCGCCGGAGCGGTTGTCATTCGCGAATTAACTGGGCTCGATATGTTACAAAGCGCATCGGTTTTAATTCTCGTCACCGGACTTTACACGATCGCCGGGGGATTAAGGGCTGTTGTTTATACAGAAGTCATTCAAACATTTATTTTGATCCTTGGCTCATTAACACTTACAGTTATGGGATTTATAAAGATCGGTGGATGGGATGGTCTTACAGCAAGAGTTCCTCACGAGTTTTTCTCTATGTGGAAATCAATTGTTCACCCAGATTTCCCTTGGACTGGGATAGTATTTGGTGCTCCAATTTTAGGAATATGGTATTGGTGCACGGATCAATACATTGTGCAAAGGGTTCTTGCTGCAAGAAATGAAGAGAATGCGGTAAAAGGAACAATTTTTGCGGGATATTTGAAAATACTTCCTGTTTTTATATTCGTTTTGCCTGGTATAATTGCCTCCGCTTTATACTCCGACATAACTGGAGCTAATTCAGACCGTGCTTTTCCAGCCCTTGTTACGAGGTTATTGCCTACAGGTTTGAAAGGCATCGTGATCGCGGGTTTATTAGCAGCATTGATGAGTTCATTAAGCTCCGTTTTTAATTCTACCTCGACTTTGATCACTTGGGATTTCTACAGAAAATTTAGACCTTCTGCAAGTGAGCGTGAGCTTGTTATCGTAGGGAGGGTGGCGACCGCATTTATTGTTTTACTTGGATTTTTATGGATACCGTTTATGAAATATATCTCTTCACAGTTGTATATTTATCTGCAAAGCGTTCAAGCGTATATATCACCGCCAATAGCAGCATGTTTTTTGTTCGGTATACTTGCCAGAGGAGTTAACGGATCGGGGGCGATCGCCTCGCTTATAGCTGGATTTATTCTTGGAGGGGTAAGATTAGCGCTTGAACTTATGCATGGTCTCAAACTTCTACCCCCCGATTCTGTATGGGCTTGGATTGCTGAAATTAATTTTTTGCATTTCGCAGTTTTACTCTTCGTAGTTTGCACATTTATACTTTTCATTGTGAGTAAAATTTATCCCTCGAGCGATGATAAGAAAATTAACGATTTGGTTATCTCAAGTGAGGTATTCTCTGGTAGAAGATTTGACAAATTAAATATAGTTTTCTCAATTCTTCTTATTCTAACGATAGGCATTTTGTGGATTGTATTTGCGTGATAAAAATTAAATTTACAAAATCATGATTAAGTCCCTTTTAATTTTGTTTATTTTGAACATATTACCATTGACGAGTTATCTTCAAGAATTAACCCCTGAAGATAAACATATAAAAGTTCCCGTCAAAGAAAACCTTGAGAGGTTAATACAAGATGAGGATACAGATGGAGATAAGAAGATAACCATCGATGACCCAAGAGTTCAAGGAAGCGAGAGAGGCGATAAGCGATTCTGGCTGAAGGCAATTGGTGGAAATAGTTGTGAAATAGTTGGCGTATATCGTCTTTCTAACTTACTTCAGGAATTAAAATTAGCAGAGGAGTTGGGCGTTGACACGCTCGATTTAGAGTTTAATAAAGTATTTGAGGAGCCAACCGATAGAATTTCAAGATTGATAAAAGAAGTTTATTGGGATAGCCTTACGCGTAGAATTGATGAAGATGGGATATTAAAGATAATTCATGATGAGAAAACTAAGACGATCGATGGATTTAATTACATATATGTTCCAAATGATGATAGCGTTGCATTTAGATATTTCTTAAATGTTTCTAAAAAATATCCCAATGCGAGAATCAAAGTTATAAAGTTGCCAAAATTAATAACACCGGATTATGTGAGTTCTCTTGAAGGATATCACGGCTTGTTAAGTTTAGCTCTTGAAAAATACAAAGATGGATATAAAGGTGTTCCATTTGTTGTCCCCGGGGGTAGATTTAATGAAATGTACGGTTGGGATAGTTATTTCATTGTATTGGGTTTGCTACAAGATGGGAAAATCGAGATTGCTAAATCTATAGTCGATAATTTTATCTATCAAATAAAGCATTACGGTAAAATTCTCAATGCGAACAGAACTTACTATCTTACAAGATCTCAACCGCCGTTTTTAACGTCAATGATAAGAGAAGTTTATGCGAAATTGCCAAGGGATCTCAGGGGCAGGGAATGGCCTAGGGCTTGCCTTGATGCGGCGATAAAGGAGTATTTTAATGTGTGGCTTTCTCCCGAAAGATTAACTGAAATTGGATTAAGCAGATATTTCGACTCAGGCAAGGGGCAACCACCGGAGGTCGAACCAGGACATTTCAACGCTGTTTATAAAATTTTCGCCCAAAAGTATGGGATGAACCCAAAGGAATTTGAGATTGCATACAAAAGCGGGGAGTTGAAAGTACCTGAACTTGATAAATATTTTGTTCACGATAGATGTATGAGGGAATCAGGACATGATAGAACATATAGGTTGATAGGAAAATGTGCAGATGTTGTGACTGTTGATTTGAATTCTTTGCTATATAAATTTGAAATCGACATTGCCCAAATTATAGAAGAAGAATTCGGCGGCAAAGTAATTATAGGTGGCAAAGTTGAATCAAGCCAAGCTTGGTTTGAAAGGGCAAGGAAGCGCAAAGCATTAATCGATAAATATCTGTGGGATGAGAAGAAGGGAATGTATCTTGATTATGATTTTGTAAGAGGTGAAAGAAATTATTATGTAAGCGCAACAACTTTTTACCCACTTTGGGCAGGTCTTGCAAGCAAAGAGCAAGCGGAAAGGTTAATAAAAAATGCTCTACCGCTTCTCGAAGCCCCTGGCGGTGTTCTTCCTTCAACACTTGAATCTAGGGGAGAAATTTCGGAGACAAGACCCGCAACACAGTGGGATTATCCGTATGGCTGGGCACCACACCAAATCATTGTATGGAAGGGGCTATTAAAATACGGATATGATTCTATTGCCTATAGGTTAATTTATAAATGGCTTTACACTATAACGGTAAATGCGGTAAATTACAATGGAACAATAGCTGAAAAATATGATGTCGTTAAAAGAAGTCACGAAGTTTTCGTGGAGTATGGGAATATAGGGACGAGGTTCGCTTATATAACAAAAGAGGGCTTTGGTTGGACAAACGCATCTTATAAAATTGGGCTAGATGTGCTACCAAATGATTTAAAAATAAAAATAAACCAACTAATTCCGCCCGAGTGGATATTTGATTAAATCCCTCTACTTGTTTAATTTAATAATGGCTGAAATATAAATTTAAAATTTGTCTAAACTATGAAATTTAAAATCCTTACCTTGCTACTAATCCTGTCCAATGTTCTTTTCCCTCAATCAGCCTACGAAATTGTTAAAAAATCACAAGATGTTTTGTATTCGAAAAGTAGTTACACTGAAATGAGTATGACTATAATTAAGCCGAAATGGCAAAGAAAAATGAGTATGAAAGTTTGGGCGCTTGAGCCTGATTATGCTTTAATTTATATCACTGAGCCAGCAAGGGATAGAGGGACGGTAACGCTTAAACGAAAAAATGAGATATGGAATTGGCTACCATCTGTAGAAAAAATTATCAAAATCCCACCATCTATGATGAATCAGTCATGGATGGGTTCTGATTTCACGAATGACGATCTTGTTAGAGCATCGTCTTATCTTGATGATTATACGCATAGATTAATTGGCGAAGAAAACCTCGATGGATATGATTGCTATAAAATTGAATCGATCCCAAGGCCAAATGCAGGTGTAGTGTGGGGAAAAGTTGTGAGTTATATCTCTAAGGATGGTTTTATGTTGTTAAAAACGGAATTTTACGATGAGGAGAATCAATTGATAAAAATTTTTACGGGAAGCAACGTTAAAAAGTTTGGGGATAGGAAAATCCCAACCCATTGGGAAATGATCCCAGTTGATAAACTGGGGAACAGAACAGTTTTGGACTATAATAAAATTGAATTTGATATTAACATAGATGAACCGTTTTTCTCACAACAAAATATGACAAGAGTTAGGTGAAGCTTTTTATCACATTAGCCTGGAGAAACCTTTGGAGAAATAAAAGACGAACAATCATCGCTTCAGCATCAGTCTTCTTTGCGCTTTTCCTTGCGCTTATAACAAGGTCTTTGCAGTATGGCACATATTATCATATGATTGATAGCTCGGTTCGAATGTACACTGGTTATATTCAAATTCATGCGGAAGGTTATTGGGAAGAGAGGGGACTTGAAAGGTTTATTGAAATTGATGATTCATTGCTTAAGAAAATTGAAAATATAAAAGATGTAACGTTTGTTGTTCCTCGAATCGAAAATTATATGCTTGTTTCCTCAAAAGAGATTACAAAAGTAGCCTCGATATTTTGTATCTCACCTGGGATAGAAGATTCAATGACAAGGCTGAAGAAGAAGTTAATAGCTGGTGATTATTTAAACGATGAAGATAAGGGGGTTTTAATCGCAGAGGGTCTCGCAAATATGCTCGGTGTCAATGTTGGAGATAGCGTCATTTTGTATGGGCAAGGACTTTATGGGATAACCGTAGCTGTGAATGTTCCGGTAATTGGCATTGTAAAATTTGCTTTACCGGATTTAAATAATTCGGTTGTCTACATGCCTTTAAACTCTGGTCAATCGCTTTTTGAAATGCAGGGCAAATTGACTTCGATTTCAATTTTGATCAGCAACCCGGATAAACTTGAAAAGGTACAAACGGAAATTAGAAAATCTCTCCTAGATAGATATGAGGTAATGAACTGGCAGGAGATGATGCCTGAACTTGTTCAAGGTATTCAACTTGATAGTGTCTTTGGTTTAGTTATGCTTTTGATACTTTATATGATTGTGGCATTTGGTATCTTGGGAACCATAATGATGATGACGGCAGAAAGAACGAAAGAGTTTGGAATTCTTATTTCTATTGGTATGAAAAAGAAGTGGTTGATGCTAATAACTTTATTTGAGTCAATTTTTATCTCTCTTGTTGGTGCGATTTTGGGTTTGGTTGTCGCAATTCCAATTATAGCTTACTTGAAAAATCATCCGTTAGTTTATACGGGAGAACTTGCGGAAATTTCGCTTAAGTTCGGGGTAGAGCCGATAATTCCATTCAGTGCAAATCCTGGTATATTTTTGGCTCATACATTTATTGTGCTTTTAATAGCGATATTGTGCGCTTTATATCCAATTTCTTATATCAGAAGATTGGAACCAATCAAAGCGATGAGGTTATAATGATAGCTCAATTTGCGTGGAAAAATATTTGGAGAAATAAAAAAAGGAGTTTGATACTCGTTTTGGCCGCATGTTTTGGAGTCTGGGGTGGTATATTTACAAGTGGAATTTCAGTTGGGATGTGGGAAGGTACAATTGAATCCGCTATAGATAGGGAGTTATCGCATATACAAATTCATCACCCTAAGTTTCGGGACGAAAAATTAGTCCAACAATTTATACCAAACATTGATGATATAAGAAAAAAATTGCAGAACGATCATCTGATTAGCGGTTATTCGGAAAGAGTTATTGTTGAGGGGGTGATTTTTTCACCTGTAACCACATGTGGTGTAAAAATTTTGGGTATAGAACCGTCGCAAGAGAAAAAAGTAACCTCAATTTACAAGAAAATTATCAATGGCGATTATTTCACAGAAAAGAAAGAAAATCAAATCGTCATAGGAGGTAAATTAGCTGAGAAATTAAAGGTAAAGTTGAATTCAAAAGTGGTTTTGTCGTTTCAATCGATGGATAATAATTTGGTCGCCTCAGCTTTTAGGGTTGCTGGAATTTTCAAGACTGAATCTTCTATTTATGATGCATCTGTTGTTTTCGTTAGAAAAGAAGAGTTGCAATCGTTGCTCGGCGCGAAAGATATCGTTCATGAAATTGCGATAAGAGTCAAAGACATAAGTTTGATAGACACTGTAAAAAGTCGATTGCGTGCTAACATTACAAATACTGCTGTTGAGGATTGGAAGGAGATTGCTCCAGAATATGCCCTTACGCGAGGTATTTTGTACCTCGAGTTAAATATTTTTATGGGAATCATTTTATTCGCTTTGCTTTTTGGAATTTCAAATACAATGATGATGTCAGTTTTTGAGAGAATTCGAGAGCTCGGAATGTTAATAGCAATTGGGATGAAAAGAAGCAGGTTATTTGGTTTAATAATTTTAGAGTCAGTGATGTTGTTGTTTACTGGTGGAGTGGTTGGGACATTGTTTGGATGGCTTACTGTTTTAATTCTTTCAAAGACGGGGGTTGATTTATCGATCGTCGCGGAGGGAATGTCTGCATATAATATACCTGTTGTTCTTTATCCCAAGGTACCGTTTCATATGTATATTTCACTTTTTTTGATGATGTTAGCTACAGCTATAATAGCGGCGATTTCACCTGCTATTAAAGCCATAAGATTGAAACCAGCGGAAGCAATGAGAACATTTTGAAAACTTATTTGGGTTTTTAATATGAGCTTAATAGAGATAATAAATCTTGACAAAATTTATGACGAATCAAAGGTACCTGTCCACGCTTTAAAAAACATCAACCTTAAAATCGAAAAAGGCGAATTTCTTGCGCTCGTTGGTCCAAGCGGTTCTGGAAAAACTACATTGCTAAATATGATCGGTGGGCTTGATAAACCAACTAGAGGCACTGTTTTGATAAACGGCAAAGACATTTATAAGTTTAAAGCGGACGAATTGATTGAATTTAGGCTAAAAAATATCGGGTTCGTTTTTCAATCGTTTAATTTAATTCCAGTTTTAACTGCCAAAGAAAATGTTGAATTTATAATGCTGTTGCAGGGTGTTCCTAAGGCTGAAAGGGAGAGAAGAGCAATTGAATTACTTGAACGTGTTGGATTAAAGGACAAAATTAATTCAAGGCCATTTGAACTCTCCGGCGGGCAACAACAAAGGGTAGTGGTTGCTCGAGCTTTGGCCTCTCGTCCTTCTTTTGTTCTTGCTGATGAGCCAACAGCTAATTTGGATAGTAAATCCGCAGAGGAGTTATTGGATATAATGATCGATTTAAATAAAGAATATGGAGCGACTTTCATCATAGCCACGCATGATAACAAGGTGATAAAACGCGTTCGTCGAATTATCACTCTTGAAGATGGGAAAGTAAAATCCGATGAACGTAATGAGTAGAATTATACTTCTTATAGTTTTTGTATTTGTAAGGATTTATTCTCAAAGTTTTACCGCTGGTGGTTATGTGAAGTTTCTTTTTAACGCTAATGATTTCATCTCTTCGAAAAGCAGTGTAAATTTTTTGATTCACTCACGGTTAAATTTAAAGTTTTTTCCTACCGATAAAATCAGTTTCAACGCTGGCATACGGAATAGAGTAATTTTTGGAAAGTCACCTTTGTCTGTTATGGGATATACTGGAGATAGATTTAGCGATGGATATCTCTTTGAGATTGAAAAGTTTATTTGGAAAGGGGAAAGAACAGTTAATCATATTGAAGTAGATCGACTTTATTTAAGTTTTCAATTTTCAAAATTTGATGTTTCTTTAGGAAGGCAGAGGATCGCTTGGGGAACCAGTTGGGTATGGAACATAACCGATCTTTTTAATCCTCTTTCAATTCTTGATTTTGATTATGAGGAAAGACCCGCGGTTGACGCGTTTAGGATTCAATTTTTTCTTTCCCCACTTACTAAATTTGACTTTGCATATAGGCCATCGAGGCGTGGTAGGAACTCAAGCGCGCTTTGTCAGTTTTCAACAAATTTTTATGAATGGGATTTTCATGTTGTTTCTGGAGTGCATAAGGGTAGATTTGTTTTAGGTGCTTCATATGCTGGAGATATTTACGGAGCCGGATTTCGTGGGGAGGTAATTTATATTAAAAATCCAACTGGAATAAACGCGGTTTTTTTTACTGATTTAGCAAATGAAAAGAGGGATCAAGTAAGTTTTGTAGTTTCGCTTGATTATACTTTTAAAAATTCGCTTTATCTTCACGGGGAAGCATTATTCAATAGCATCGGCAAACGTGAGAACATTCGGATGTATCTATTTGATGCATTGAATTTAGAATTGCTTTCGCCTTCTCAATGGAATTTATTTTATCAAGTTGGTTACAATCTTACTGCATTGACGCGTGGAGACGTAATGATATTGCATAATCCAATCGATGGCTCCTTTGCTCTTTTGCCAACCATTAGTGTATCTCTTGCCGAGAATTTGGATTTATCGTTGATCTTATTAGCGATGCACGGCGATGATATGGATGAGTACGGTTTCAATACATATATGGCTTTTGTGCGGTTGAAATATTCGTTTTGAGCCCTGCCCTTGAGGTTGTTTCACGGTTTTAAATAGCCTTCCTCTTGACAAGATGGGATTTTTTTATTATATTAGTAGTAGAAATCGTTTTTCGATAAAAAATTGCGAATTTTCAATAAATTTAAAACAAATAATTTAAAACTTGTGAAAACGATTTCTAAAAAGGAATCGCCTTCAAGTGGAATAACCATCAAAAATGTAGCTCAAAAAGCTGGGGTTTCGGTATCAACCGTGTCAAAAGTGCTTAATCAAAATTATCCTGTAAGTGAAAAAACAAGAAAAAAAGTTTTAAAGGCAATTCAAGAGCTTAATTATACTCCAAATCTAACAGCAAGGTCACTCGTTCTTAAAAAAACTCATACTATTGGGGTTGTTCTTCCAGATATCCATGGGGAATTCTTTTCAGGGATAATTAAGGGAATTGATAAAAAAGCCAGAGAATTTGGCTATCATGTGTTATTAACGAGTTCGCATAGTAATCTCCAAGAACTTGACGAGGCTTTATTATCACTTGTTAATGGAAAGGTTGATGGTCTAATTATAATGAACCCAACGTTGAGAACACCTTATATCGAGACACGACTTTTGAAAAAAATGCCAGTTGTTCTTTTGAACTGCTGTGGCGATATCCAGAATGCGGATGTTATATTGATCGATAACTACATGGGAGCGTATAATCTGACGAAGCATCTTATTAAACATGGGCATAGAAAAATAGCTGTCATAACAGGTCCAGCGGATAACTTTGATTCTATTGAAAGGTTAAAGGGATATAAAGATGCTCTTAGGGAAGCGGGAATAGAACCTGTACAAGAGTTTGAATTCCGAGGTGACTTTACCAAGGAAACAGGATATGAAGTTATGAAAGCGATTTTAGCTCTTCCTGAAAAACTCACCGCTATTTTCGCACTTAATGATGATATGGCGATAGGGGCAGTTCAATTTGCGAAAAAGGTAGGGATAAAAATACCGCAAGATATCGCAATAGTTGGCTTTGATGATATACCAATGGCAGAATATATTTATCCGAGCTTAACAACGGTTCGGGTTCCAATGGATAAAGTTGGTGTTCTTGCTGCTGAAAAGTTATTTGGAAGGATGGGAAAAGAGGAGGAAAAGCTCGGATTTACTAAGACAATTCTTGAAACTACCTTGATAGTAAGGGAATCGTGTGGTTGTTTATAAAAACAAAGTTAAGGAGGTGAGAATTGAAAATATTCAAAGCATTTTAGTCGAGCTTTCGGCATGATACGGTTTAAATATCCAAGGCCATATAACGATGTCTACAGCCCGAAGTTATGTATAACGGGAAAAAGCAAAAACAACAAATTTAAAAATTAAAAAATGGGTGAAGCCATGAAAAAGGGAAGCATTTTTCTAGTCGTTTTATTTTTTTTAACAAATTTTGCCTTCGGGCAAATGATGAAAAGGCAAGATGCTATTTGGGCAAGAACTGCCCCGCCAAACTCCATATTGCTTGATGGTAAACTCGATGAACCAGCATGGGCAAAAGCTGAATCGGTTGTTGTTTATTATGGGAAAAGCTCTGGACTTCCGGGAAGTGGATGGAAGGACGAATCGGGGGTTAAGCCAACAGATTCAACAAGAGCTGTTTTGAAGTTTCTCGTGAGCGGGAACAATCTCTATATAGGTGCATTTGTTCCTGATAGTTCTGTTGGTGGGGGTTTATTTAATATGTTTGATGGTTTTCTGATGAATATGAGAAATCGTGCTGCGGTAAGAAGCGATCCTGCTGGCCATTATTTCTCGGCTCCACCTTTCGAATATTTTTATGGCTGGGTGACCGAGAGTTGGGCTGATCCAAACACAGGAAACGTTGGCGCATCACCAGGCTTCTTCGGTTGGGCAGGTGGACCAAGAAGTGAAGGTGATTCACTTGCCAACATATGGTATGCGGTGACAAGAGTTCTTGGGGTATCAAATACCGATACAGCTTCAAATGGAAGCTTTAGCCCTGATACGGGTTATGTCGTTGAGCTTAGGTTTAACCTTACTCCACGCGGTTATGATGTAACAAGACCTCAGGGTGATATAATTGAATTTAACATCTCAATTTATGATGCTGATTGGCAGTGGCCATTTAACTCGGATAAGTTTAGCGGTAATAGAGCTTGGTGGCAGGGCCCATGGGGAAATGCTTCGTCGTATAATGTTGCGAGAATTTATGCGAGGCCGGATGTTGAACTTGATACCCCTCTTCCGGAAATTCCACCAGATGTTACAATCCCAAACGGAAGATTACACCCCGCTCCAGTGATAGATGGTGATTTGAGCGAAAACGTTTGGAGGAATCTTGGGTCAACCGCTAAACTTGTTTATGGTGATACAACAGTGGTTCATTCATATCCTGGAGTTGGTCCATACAGGAGCGGGTATTTCAAACCCGATGGAGCGGGACCAGGACAAGTTTTGGATTCTGGAAATGCTACTGTCAAAATGTTTTACAGAGACGATACGCTTTATATCGGGGTTGATATCCAAGATCAAGTTGTGACATCAAGAGCTGATTATGATAAGTGGGATGGAATAAGGGTAATAATTGAAGACCGAGGAGCTGTAAACCCAGACGGTGTCCTTGAACAAAGAGATCTTATTTTGAGATTAGATTCAACAGGCAAAGCATTAGTTGATGGCTACTTAAAGTATCTTGTTGATTCACTTAACGCAGCTAAAGTTGGAATTAAATTGAAAGGAGCAACCACTGTTAATGATTACAACGATGTTGATGAAGGATGGACAGCTGAAATTGCGATTGATTTAACAAAGCTCGGTTATCCACCGGGAAGAGGGGATGGGGTTTTGTTTTTCAGTGCGACGCTTTTTGACTACGATGAATTCCAAAATCCAAACGATAACTATGGAACAAGGACTTGGTTCTTCAGAGAAGCGCCTGGCTCGGCTGGACCCGCTTGGGGTTATCTGAGCGATGTCGATGTACCGGTAAAGGTTCCGGAAGACATTACGATTACACCATCTGAGTTCAAGCTTCTTGGCAACTATCCAAATCCGTTCAATCCTACGACTAATATAATGTTCACAATGCCTTATAAGGGAAACGTTGCTTTGAAAGTTTACGATGTAATTGGAAGAGCAGTTGCTGTTATCAATTTGGGAGAATATGAATCCGGCTATCATGAATATGAATTTAATTCAAGCAATCTAAGCTCTGGTATTTATTTCTATCGGCTTGAGATGAAAGGTGAGGGAGGTTCTGTGATCAGGACAAGCTTTGGAAAGATGGTTCTAATTAAGTAATATGTTGAAGGGGAGAGCTTTAAACGCTCTCCCCTTTTTATTTAAACTAAAAAGGATAACTTAGATGAGATGTATAAAAGTTTTTCTTTTGTCGCTTTTACTTTTATCTGTTTCATACTCAGATGTAAGGGGGAAATTAACTGGTAGAATAACTGATCAAAATAAAAATCCGATAGTCGGTGCAAACGTTTTGCTTGTCGGAACAAACCTTGGAGCTGCTACCGACTTTGAGGGATATTATGTTATATTGAATATACCTCCCGGGCTTTACGATGTGAGAATAAGTAGCATTGGCTATAAAACAAAAGTAGTAAAAGGTGTTAAAATATCAGCAGGACAAACAACTTTTTTGAATGAAATTCTTGAAGAAACGGTGATCGAGCTTGGGCAAGAAGTTGTTGTAACGGCAGAAAGGCCAATTGTTGATGTAAGACAAACAAGTTCTGTTACAATTCTTGATAAAAGCCAGATATCTACTCTTCCTGTTCAAGAATTGACGGATATAGTTAACTTACAGGCTGGAGTTATAGACGGTCATTTTAGAGGTGGTCGTTTAGGCGAGGTTCAATATCAGATTGATGGCGTAACTGTTAACAATCCATTCAATAACATGAGCAATTTGAAAATTGATAGATCGTTGATCGAAGAAGTTGAGATAGTAAGCGGAACATTTGATGCGGAATACGGTCAAGCTATGAGTGGTGTTGTAAATGTGGTATTAAGGTCTGGAAGGGAGGATAGGTTTGAATGGAGTACAGAAGTTTATACCGGAGATTATTACAGCCCCGATAAGAAAAAATATTACCCACATATTGATAGATTTAACCCAAAAGCGATACAAAACTTTCAACTCAATCTCAGCGGACCAACTTTTATACCGGCGACAACTTTTTTCGTTAACGTGAGAAAGTATTATAATGAGGGTTATCTTTACGGTGAAAGAAGATTTCTCCCCACAGATACTTCTGACCTTGAGAAAAAAATTTTTAAGCCTACAGGCGATGGTAAACTTATTCCACTTTCTTATAACGATGAGTGGCTGGGGCATTTTAAGGTAACAAATAAAAGTTTAAAAAATGTCCAACTAAGTTATCAAATGGTTTTGAGCAAAATAAAGGGAAAAACATACAATCATGTTTTTCGTCTAAACCCGGAGGGAACGAAAACTCAAAGGACAACATCCTTTATTCATGGGCTTGAAATAACTCATACGATTAATTCAAATCTATTTTACATTTTGAGCTTAAGACAAAACTATTTCAAATACGCAGATTATGTTTACGAAGATGTTTTTGACCCCCGCTATTTGCAAGCAGGGAGACCGGTTAGCGATCCAAATTACGAATATGGAGCTGTGATTCAAGGTGTGGATTTATCAAGATTTTTGCAGGAGACAAATTCTTATATAGTCAAGCTTTCGATTACAAATCAAATTTTGAAAAATCATCTTATTAAAGCCGGGATTGAATTTCAAACTTCTAAAATTAGCTTTGGTCCACCCGGGGTGATAATTGAATCAAATATAGAGGGAAGGCAAGTTTTATTGCCGAAAGTTGAGGGTCCAGAGATACCGGGTGTAAGGACATATCATCCGAGATGGGTTTCCGCATATTTACAGGATAAAGTTGAGCTTCCGTGGCTTCTTTTAAGGGTGGGGATTAGATTTGAATTTTTCGATGCCAATGCAAAAATTCCAAGTGATCTCCAAAATCCTGCAAATAGCATATCTGGAGCTCCTGAGTCGAAACCCATCCCAACAAAGAAGAAGATAGTTGTGGCACCGAGACTTGGTGTTTCATTTCCAATCGCAGGGGAAACGGCTGTTTATTTTTCTTATGGACATTTTTATCAACTTACCGCGTTAAATTATCTTTTCTCGAACTCTGATTATTCTGTTTTGAAAGATCTACAAGCGGGCGGAATTAGTTATGGGGTGATGGGGAATCCAGATTTGAAACCTGAGTTTACCACTCAATATGAGTTTGGATTTAAAACACAGTTTAATAGAAATTTTGGTATCGATATGAGTTTGTATTACAAGGATATAAGACAATTGCTTGGGGTTGAATTTGTTTCTACTTATACTGCGGCTGAATATGCGAGGTTTACAAATGTTGATTTTGGTAATGTAGCGGGTTTTCTTCTTGCGCTTGATTGGAGGGTTGGATTGTTAAGTTTCTCGCTTGATTATACATATCAAGTCGCGATGGGAAATTCAAGCGACCCAAGGGAAACAGCTATAAGAGCAGAAGCTGGTGAAGATCCAAGGCCGCGTTTGATTCCGTTAAACTGGGATCAACGCCATACCCTCAATACATTTGTGGTGTTACAAAGGCTGGACAGTTGGGCGTTAACAGGAATTATCAAATTTGGAAGTGGGCAACCTTACACACCAACCATAGGGACTATATTTGGGGCAAATCTTGAAGCAAATTCCGCAAGAAAGAGAGATTATGTTTTGGTGGATGTAAGAGCTGAAAAATTTTTCAAACTATTTGGGGTGAAAACGAGCTTATTTGTCAGGATTTTTAATCTTCTTGGGACGAGATTTGTAAATGGTTTTGTTTTTACAGATACAGGAAGCCCAGATTATTCTTTGACGCCGGCAAAAGATGCATCTACTCTCATTGATCCGTCGAGATATTATCCGCCAAGAAGGATTGAAATAGGGTTCAATTTCAACGGGTCATTTAAAAAATAAATCTTAATTTGACATGAAGGCTTTATTGAGTTTCATGCTTGCTTTAATTTTTAATGTTACTTTTGTAATAGCTCAACTCCAGCCGGTGACCCCACCTGAGCTTCGCGGTAGAATTGATGCGGAAAGAAAGGGAATTCATGATGCAAATAATATAAGAACTATGTTTTACAATTTTGGTATGGTTGGAGATTACCCCCCGGATCCGTTAAATGTTGATTTAAGTGTTTTCCATTCGGTTGAAGTGCCGAAGGGGAGTGGTTTGAATTATAGCGACGGAATTACACCATTTGTCCTTGCAAGAATAAGGCAGATAAATGGAAACATAGCGCATATTATGGAAACGGGATATAGAGAAAGGCAAGGAGTAAGTCCTATTACGAATAAGGTAATGAGATTTGAACCGCGACCGGGATATTTTCAAGAAAATCCGGCTATAAATGTTGGACGATCAATTGCAGTAAGTAATGATCCCAGAACTTGGCCGGATAAATGGATAGACAAGCTTGATGACCCCGACGATCCCGGGTGGAGTGGTTCTTGGAATGGTTATTTTGGGAAAAGATCCGCTGCTGATCAAGAAAGCTATTTTGTTATGGATGATAACTTTTATGATGCGTGGAGATTTTATCCTGATTATAGAGACACTGCAACACGAAGGGGGTTAGGGCTTAGAGTTGGGGTGCGAGGTTTTCAATGGTCAAATCCTCAGGCTGGTAGTGTTATATTTTGGCATTATGATATTACAAACGAGGGAACGACAGATTATTTGGATAACATCATATTTGGGCTATATATGGATTCAGGTGTTGGTGGGTCAGCCATTTCATGTGATGGGATTGCAGAGTCAGATGATGATAATGCTTATTTTGATAGGTCTTTTGGACTTAATCTTGTTTACACATGGGATAAGGGAGGCAGAGGAGTTGCGATTGGCACAAGTTGTTATCCCACCGGTTATTTAGGTTATGCATATCTTGAAACGCCGGGAAACCAATTTGACGGAATTGATAATGATGATGACGGAATAACTGATGAAAGTAGAGATTCAGGCCCTGATGAGCTGATCGTAGGTCAGGACAACATAAGAAACTATGTGTTAACTCACTACGATCTCGGAAAGTTTGAAGCAACATATGGCAAACTTGAAGGGAGACCAACTTATAAAGCGGGTAAATGGTGGACTGGAGATGAGGATATGGATTGGGTTGCTGATTTACATGACACTGGTGCGGATGGTGTCTGGGGAACTAATGATTCAGGCGAAGGTGATGGAATACCGACATTTGGGGAGCCAAATTTTGATAAAACGGATTTGCATGAGTCAGATCAAATTGGCTTAACGGGATTTAAATTTAATAGGATTAGACCTGGGCAAGGCAATCCAAGCCAGGAGGTTGACGATATAGTTTTCTGGGAAGGCGGAAAAGATTGGCCAAGAAGACTATATGAACAATTTACCGCTCCTGTATTCGCAGATAGATTTGATCCACCATTGGTTGCAAATTATAACATAGGATTTCTTTTTGCTTCGGGTCCGTTTAAACTATATGCGGGAAGGACCGAAAGATTCAGCTTGGCTCTTGGATGGGGTGGGGACCTGGATGAGCTAAAGAGAACGATTAAAACAGTTCAACAAATTTATAACGCAAATTATCAATTTGCAGTCCCACCGCCAACACCAACTGTCTGGGCTGAGGCTGGGGATGGCTATGTAAGGTTGATATGGGACGATAAAGCTGAAAAAGGAGTTGACCCTGTAACACTTAAAAATGATTTTGAAGGATACAAAATTTACAGAACAACCGAACCCTTTTTTCTCGACCCAAAGATAATATTAAATGCTCGCGGAACAGGACCGGTGGGACACGGTAGGCCAATTGCACAGTTTGACCTTAAAAATGAAATAAAAGGATATTCAAATCAAACGGTCGAAGGCGTTGCTTTTTACCTTGGTGATGATACGGGAATTAGACATTCGTTTGTTGATACGTCCGTTGTTAATGGACAACTTTATTATTATGCCATCACAGCTTATGATCATGGTTCGGATTCGCTTGGATTTTACCCCTCTGAGAATGCGATCTCTGTTTCCAGGACCTTGCGCGGTGGTGTTATACTACCACAAAATGTTGTCGAAGTGAGACCTGAGCCAAAAGTTCCAGGATATGTCCCTGCGAGTACATCTGAACTTCAAAGAAAATCGGGGCAAGGAAAGGGGGAGATACGGCTTCAAGTTTTAAATTCAAAATTAGTTCCGGATAATCATCTCTTTGTCGTAAGATTTGGTGTTAATTCAACTCAAAATGTGAGAGCGGATTACTATGAAATATATGATAGCACCAGTAGAAAATTACTTGCAAGAGGATATAATCTTGATGGTGAAGATGTGGATCCCGCTGGCGCTGGGATACTTGCGATAGTTTCGACGCCTAAAACTATAGCGGTTGATACGAACTTAACTGGATTCACTAAGGAAAGTCAAACAAATTTACAGTTAAAAGTAACTTATCAAAATGTCCTTCCGATAAATCAGAGAAGAATCGGTTTTCCATACAATTTGACAATTATTTTTGATGATGTTCCTCTCGATACGTCGCTTCCAGCTATTGGTAGACCGGCAAAACCAGCAAAAATAAGGGTCATCGCACACACAGATAGCGTGGATATTCAACTAAAATACCAATTCAGAGATATTAATAATGACAGCACGCTTAGCGCACCAAATGAATTTGTAGACATTGTAACATATTTGCCAGGAAATCCGCCTGCACCGAGGGTTACCTGGAGAATAGAAATTAACACGGCTAAACAATCTCAAGTTGGTCCAATTATTAAACCCGGTAAGGGTGATGTTTTTAAAGTTTTTCTTGAAAAGCCTTTCACCGTTGAAGATACATTCGTATTTGTTACCAAGGGAGAAAAAATTGATATGGAACGGGCAAAAATTGAAGCGCAGAACTCCCCTTATGTGGTGCCGAATCCTTATGTAGCTTCTGCAAGTTTTGAACCGGAACGTTTCGCTGTATCTGGAAGAGGGGAGAGAAGAATTGAATTTCGAAATATACCTGCTGGAAGCATTATAAGAATTTACACTCTAAAAGGAGAACTTGTGCGAACTCTTTATCACAACGGTTCAACCGAAGGATATGTCGCATGGGATTTAAGAACAAAAGATAATCTCGATGTTGCCCCGGGGCTTTACATCTATCATGTCGAGGCACCGGGCATAGGTGAATTCATGGGTAAATTTGCAATTATAAAATAATTTTTAACATCGCTATGAGAAAAATTATCTTTTTGTTAATTTTAGGTTTTCGATTTTGTGCATTCTCTCAAACGAATACAGGAACAACGGTAGGTCAGTTTCTTCTTATCGAGCCGAGCGCAAGATTAACTGGAATGGGAAATATCGGGGTTACTTTGTTTGATGAGGTCTCCGCAGTTTATTTTAATCCAGCTTCGTCCGGATTATTACAAAATTCGGGAGTGGTTTTTTCGCATTCTGATTGGCTTGCGGGCATCAAATATGAATATTCAGCACTCGCTATAAAAACGAAAAAGATTGGGACATTTTTTTTCTCTTTCACATATCTTAATTCTGGAGAAATAGATGTAAGAACTGTCGAAAAACCTCTCGGAACAGGTGAAAGATATTCTGTGACGAATCTTGCTATGGGGTTTGGATATGGATTAAAAGTCTCAGATAAATTTTCCGCAGGTTTGCAGATAAATTATATTCAAGAGACCATATGGCATTCCTCACTTTGGGCGGTTGCTTTAAATATCGGTATAATCTATGAACTTTGGACCAATGTCTACCTTGGTGCTAGTATTTCAAATTTCGGAACTCGTGGCAAATATGAAGGATGGGATTTGAGGATAAGGTACGATGTTGATCCTAAAAAGTATGGCGATAACAGTAGTTTGCCCGCTGAACTTTTCACAGAAAAATTTCCACTCCCGATCCTATTTCGAGCTGGGCTGAGTTTTCAATCCAGCCTTTCTTCTTCAATTTTAACAAAGTTATCAATTGAAGCGCATCATCCATCTGATAATACTGAGAGTTTAAGTTTTGGTGGTGAGATTAAATTTTTTGATGTATTTTCTATAAGAACAGGATACCAAAAACTATTTCAAAAAGATTCAGAAGTTGGACTGACCGCTGGAGTTGGAATTCAATATCCGATCGCTAAATATGTTTTTAAACTTGATTACGGCTGGGCTGAGCATGGACGCCTTAAGTCAACACAAAAGTTTTCAGTTGGAATTGAATTTTAAAAACAAAAAATTTGGAACAATTGCTAACCTACAAATACGGCTACTTCTCACCCGATGGGCGTGAATTTATAATAACCACACCTAAAACACCAAAACCTTGGATAAACGTTATAAGCAATGGTGATTATGGTCTTACAATTTCTCAAACCGGAAGTGGTTATAGTTGGAGAACTCATGCGCAATTAAACAGAATTACACGATGGGAGCAAGATTTAGTAAGGGATAACTGGGGCAAATATATTTATATCCGTGATAATCAATCTAAAAAGTTTTGGTCTGCCACTTTTAAGCCAGTTTGTAGTGAACCAGACCTTTACATTTGCAGGCATGGTCTTGGTTATACGACGATTGAATCAGTAAATGAAGGAATAAAAACTTCATTAACTGTATTTGTCCCAGTTAACGAGCCTGTAGAGATTTGGATGTTAAAACTGAAAAATTTAACCAACAGAAAAAGGGAGATAGGTATATTCACATACCTTGAGTGGCTTCTAGGAGTAGCTCCCGATTGGCACAGGGAATTTCATAAAACATTTATTGAAACTAAATTTGACCAGAATCTAAATGCGATCTTTGCAAAAAAGCGCCTTTGGGATATACCCTCGGAGAGAGGACATTGGAATGTCGATTGGAAATATGTTGCTTTTCATTCTGTTAATAGAAATGTTGACTCATTTGACTGTGATAAGCAAAGTTTCATTGGTATGTATAGTGACTTACACAATCCCTCTGCAGTTGTAAATGACGAGCCTGGAAGAAAATGCGGTAACTCGTATGATGCGATAGCGAGTTTGAATGTAAATTTGTCTCTTGAACCAAATGGTGAAGAAGAATTGATTTTTACACTTGGCTCGGCGGATGGTTTCGATATGGCAGAGGAGCTTGTTGAGAAGTACAAATCGATTAATCAAGTGGTGCGCGAATTTGAAAACGTTAAAAATATGTGGAGCAAGATTATAGATTCTCTTTACATAAAAACACCAGATGAAAGTTTAAATGTGATGGCTAATGTTTGGTTAAAATATCAGACGATTTCATGTAGATTGTGGGGAAGGAGCGCATATTATCAAACGGGAGGCGCATACGGTTTTAGGGATCAGCTTCAGGATTCACTTTTATTTCTTTATATCGATCCGTCGAAAACCAAAGAACAAATCATTTTACACGCGAAACATCAATTTAAAAATGGGAAGGTTTATCATTGGTGGCATCCGATAATTGAAACTGGACTTGTTAATGAAATTTCAGACAATCGTCTATGGTTGCCTTTTGTCGTGATAAAATATCTTGAGGAGACAAGGGATTTTTCAATACTTGATGAAAAAATACCTTTCGTTGATGACCCTGAACCCGCTTCATTGTATGAGCATTGCGTTTGTGCAATTAAGCTTTCATTATCAAAATTTAGCTCGCGTGGTTTACCTCTAATTGATGGGGGTGACTGGAACGATGGGTTAAATGCAGTTGGACCTAGTGGAAGGGGGGAATCGGTATGGCTTGCACATTTTCTTTATAAAATTTTGATTGATTTCTCTGATGTAGCTGGAAAAGTTGGTGATGTGAAACGAAAGGAATTTTATAGAGAGAATGCAGAAAAATTGATGCAAGCCGTAAACGAAATAGCATGGGATGGCGAATGGTATTACAGGGCTACCAAAGATAACGGTGAAAAAATTGGATCAAAGCAATGCGAGGACGGCAAAATTTTTCTCAATGCACAAACTTGGGCAGTGATCGCTGGAACCGCTGATCCCAAAAGAGCTGAAATTGTTATGGATTCTGTTGAAAGATATTTAGAATGTGAAATAGGTCCTTTACTTCTTTACCCCGCGTATAAAAAACCTGACTCGTTTATTGGCTATCTTACAAGATATGCGCCCGGAGAAAGGGAAAATGGTGGCGTATATACCCATGCTGCGACTTGGTGTGTGATCGCAGAGGCTATTTTAAAAAGAAATTTATCAGCTTATAGAATTCTCTCTAAAATAAACCCGGCCAATCCCAATAAAGATATTGATAAATACTGTGCCGAGCCATATGTTACCTCCGGAAATATCCAGGGACCTGAATCCCCACTTTTTGGAAGGGCAGGCTGGACATGGTATACGGGTTCTTCCGCTTGGCTTTTAAGAGCAATTGTGGATTATGTCCTTGGCGTGAGAGCAACTTTTGAAGGTCTTTATGTTGACCCATGTATACCGACTGAATGGGGATCCTTTAATGTTAAGAGAGTCTTTCGTGGCGCCACATATATAATAGAAGTCACAAGAACCTCGGAAGATACCCAAGGGTCAAAGGTTAAGAAAGTTTATATAAACGATAAGCTTTTTATGGAAAATCAATCCAATGAATCGGGCATTCTTTTGCCTATTTTTAAAGCCGGCTCTGTTAACAAAATTAAAATAATAATGTGAAGCGGGAAGTTTTCATAAATCTAAGGCAAAGTCTTATTTTTTGCTCTTTGTTTTTGATTTTTTCTTCCTGTCAAAGTCAACGTGAAAAAGATGTTACCATAACATTTTGGGCTTTCGGCGCTGAAGGGGAGAATGTGCGGAGAGTTATAAAAAGATTTGAAGCAGAAAATCCAGGAGTAAAAGTTAAAGTTCAACAAATACCTTGGACAGCAGCACATGAAAAACTTCTAACTGCGTTCGCTGGAAATTCGCTGCCAGATATGTGTCAACTTGGGAATACTTGGATTCCTGAGTTTACACTTATAAATGCGATCGAACCGCTCGATCTGTTCATTAAAAATTCAAATGTTGTGAAACCGGAAAATTTCTTCAAAGGAGTTTGGGAAACGAATATCTATAATTCAAAGCTGATGGGTATACCTTGGTATGTTGACACGAGGTTGCTTTTTTATAGAATCGATATTTTAAAATCCATTGGTTTCTCGCATGCGCCGATGACATGGGATGAACTTTTAAATGTTTGTGAGTTGGTAAAGAAAAAATCGAATGGCAAAAAATACGGTATATTTTTGCCAACAAATGAGTGGCAACCGATTGTGTTATTCGCCCTTGAATTGTCCGCTTCGCTTTTAAAGGATGACGATTGCTATGCCTTTTTTGATGATGGTAAATTCATAGAGGCGTTTGAGTTTTTAAGGAAGTTTTATCGTCATGGATATTCCCCCTCGTCTTGGATTGACGTTGCGAATGTTTATCAAGCTTTTGCGGAAGGCTATATTGCAATGTATATAACGGGGCCGTGGAATGTTAGGGAATTCAAAAAAAGGTTTCCGGATAGCTTAATGGGTAAATGGATGACGGCTCCTTTACCCGGTAAATTTGCTTTCCCAGGCATTTCACTTCCAGGAGGTTCAAGTCTTGTGATTTTTAAAAGTTCAAAAAATAAAAACATCGCATGGCGTTTGATCGAATTTCTTTCGAAACCGGAAACACAAATTGAATTCTATAAATTAACTGGTGATTTGCCCGCCAACATTTATGCTTGGGAAGACAGCTCCCTAAAAAATGATCCTTATATGAACGCTTTTTTCATTCAACTTCAAAATTTAAAATCGCCACCAAAAGTTGCGGAATGGGAACAAATAGCGACAAAAATGATGGAATTTGTTGAATTAGCATCTCTAAAAAATGTGCCAACAATAGAAATCATTAATTCATTTAATAAGGAAGTTGACAAAATCCTTGAGAAAAGGCGCTGGATCATAAAACATACATCAAAATGAATACATATGGGACGATTTAAGGTTACATCTTCAGCGCTTGTCATTTTTCTTGGGCCGTCTCTTTTCTCTTTGTTCTTTTTCTTTTTGCTTCCTGTGGTGATTTCTTTATTCATTAGTTTGACGGATTTTGATATATACTCGCTCGGTGACATTAGTTTTGTAAGAATCATTGGTTTTGAAAATTACAGAAAATTATACCTTGATCCTTTGTTTTGGAAAGCTTTGCTTAACACTTTTTATTTTGTCTTTGTTGGGGGACCGATTTCAATTCTTGTGTCTTTGCTATCCGCTTTATTTATTCAATCGAAGCTCATAAAATTCAAAAAAATCCTTCGATTTGTGTACTTTGCCCCTGTTGTTACGACGCTAGTTGCGGTTGCTATCGTTTGGAGATACCTATATCATCCAAGATTTGGGGCTTTTAATCAATTTTTATCGGTCTTCGGAATCGATCCGGTTGACTGGCTTGGGGATCCAAAATTTGCGATGCCTGCAATTATAATACTTGCGGTATGGAAAAACTTCGGGTATAACATGCTTATTTTCCTTGCTGGGCTTCAAAACATTCCAGAAGAACTTTACGAAGCAGCTAAAATTGACGGCGCTTCCTCATTTCAACAATTTAGAAATATAACTATCCCAATGCTTGCGCCAACGACTCTTTTCGTAAGTTTGACAACTGTAATTGGATATTTCCAACTTTTCGCCGAACCTTATGTCATGACACAGGGAGGACCTTTAAATTCAACTCTTAGCATCGTTCTATTGATGTATCAGCATGGATTCAGATGGTGGAATATGGGGTATTCAGCGTCGATCGCTTTTTCTCTCTTTATCATAATTCTGTTTTTCTCAATTCTTCAACTTAAAGTTCAGAAAAGAGGTTATATGCTGACATGAAGACCGCTTATAAAATATTCGCAAACTTAGGTCTCCTTATGGCGGGCTTATTGACTCTTTTCCCTTTGGTTTGGATGATATCCGCTTCATTTATGAAGACAGGCGAAGCGACTACAGTTCCAATTAAATTGATACCTCAGAACTTCACACTTGAAAATTACAACGTGCTTTTCTCGAGATTAAATCTTTTCAGATATTTTCTCAATAGTTTGATAATCTCAACAAGCGCAACATTTATATCTCTATTCTTTAACTCGCTTGCCGGTTATGCTTTTGCTAAGTTTCGTTTCAAGGCTCAAGATAAATTATTTAAGTTTTTGCTCTCGCTTATGGTGATACCTGGGCAGGTGGCGATGCTTCCTCTTTTTCTGATTCTGAAAAACTTGGGGCTTGTAAATACTTATATTGGTGCAATCATCCCTGGGATGACCTCTGTATTTGGTATATTTATGATGAGACAATTTACCATCACTATTCCTGACAGTTTGATAGAATCAGCTAAAATAGATGGTGCAAGCGAATTTAAAATTTATTTAAAAATCATACTTCCCCTATGTAAGCCGGCTCTTATCACGCTTGGACTTTTTACTTTTATAGGCATGTGGAATGATTTTTTGTGGCCGCTTATCATTATGACCGACAGTTCAATGTATACATTGCCTGTGGCGATTGCCAATTTAATGGGGGAACATGCCCCGGATGTTGAGCTTATGATGTCTGGCTCTGTCATAACTACCCTGCCAACAATTATAATTTTCACAGTGACGCAAAGATATTATATCCAAGGAATTATGGCTGGTAGTTTGAAAGAATAAAAACAAATTTTAAACAAGTCCGATGAAGATAATTTTTTTATGCATTCTTTTTTCGACCATCGCTTTATCTCAATTGCCACAACCTCAAAATCTTAAAATTAGACCGCTTGACGGGAAAATATATTTAAAATGGGACAAGATAGTCGCGTCATCCCTTAAGGGTTATAAGGTTTATAGGTCAACGGATGGTGTTAATTTTACATTGCTGACCCCAACGATTCCGAACAAAAATGAATTCATCGACCAAAGAGCTTCAAACGATTCTTTGTATTTTTACTTTGTCGTTGGCGTGGATTATCAAAATAATGAGGGGGCTCATTCGGATACTGTCTCTGCCAAACCTTACAGTATGAGCGATGAAGAATTTCTTGATATGGTTCAAGAATTCACATTTAGATATTTTATCGATGCTTCAAATCCGGAAAATGGAATGATATCGGACAGAATTACTCCTAAAGGACCATCAAGACATTGTAGTATCGCAGCTATTGGTTTTGGTTTGACTGCATATGCTATTGGGGTTGAACGAGGATGGATTACAAGGGATGAAGCAAAGTTAAGGGTTTTGAAAGCACTTCAATGGTTGTGGAATGGTCCACAAGGTAATAGTTTTTATGGGACGACCGGTTATAAAGGATGGTTTTATCATTTTCTCGATTTTTACACTGGGTTGAGATATGATGCAAATGTTGAGCTTTCCACCGTCGATACACAACTTTTGCTTAGTGGTGTTCTTTTCTGTCGTGAATACTTTGATAAAGACGATGAAATCGAAACTCAAATAAGATCGCTTGCTGATTCAATTTATTTTCGAGTTGACTTTGCCTGGGCTACAACGCCAGAAGGTGGAATAACAATGTATTGGAAGCCTGAGTTGGGAGAAAGACCAGTCAATGGAACTTGGTATGGTTATAACGAGATGATGGGGCTTTATATACTTGCGCTTGGCTCACCTACGAAACCAACGACAAATCCAAACGCATGGAATGTTTACACAAAGGATTATAATTCACAATGGAAACCTTTTATGGGTTATGTTTTTCTTAATTTTCCACCTTTGTTTGGACATCAATACACTCATGCTTGGATTGATTTTCGAGGGATTCAAGATGAATTTATGCGTTCAAAAGGAATTGATTACTTCGAAAATTCAAGACGTGCAACCTACGCGAATAGAGCATATTGTATCGCAAATCCAAATAAATATAAGGGTTATCATGCTCTTTCATGGGGTTTAACTGCGAGTGATGACCCATGGGGATATAGAGCTCATGGTGCTTCTGGTGGACCGTGGGATGACAATGGAACAATTGCTCCAACTGCGCCCGGCGGTTCAGTTCCCTTCGCCCCTGAAATTTGCATTCCTACGCTAAGATATATGTATGATTCAATATATGTTGGAAATAACTACCTTTGGGGAGAGTATGGTTTTAAAGATGCATATAATCTTCAAAATAACTGGATAGCATCTGATTATATAGGCATAGATCAAGGTGCGATCCTACTTATGATTGAAAACTATAGAACCGGGCTTGTGTGGAAGTATATGCGGAAGAATCCATATATAATAAAAGGTCTTAAAAACGCTGGTTTTATAGGTGGATGGCTTGACTCGACCATTAACCATGCACCTATGCAAGAAGATGAACCGGAAAAATTTGAACTTGGTCAGAATTATCCGAACCCGTTTAACTTAAATGCTGTTATACCCTTTCAATTACCCGAAGATTCCTACGTCGTTTTAAATCTTTACAATATCACAAGTCAAAAGATTGACTCAATACTTAAAACAGAATTTCCAAAAGGCAAGTATACTATTGGTATTGACTCCAAAAATCTTGCAAGTGGTGTGTATATTTACCAATTGATATGCTTAAGCAAAAAAGATAAACGTTTGTTTACCGCAATTAAAAAAATGGTCGTTTTAAAATAAAATTCATGAGAAGATGAAAATTACCATTCAAAACAGCGCACTTAATGTAGAGGGTGAGCAAGTTTTTATATATTCGGGTGAAATTCATTACTTCAGAATTCCATTTAGTGAGTGGGCGGATAGAATTTTAAAAGCAAAGGAAGCAGGTCTTAATTGCATCAGTTCGTATATACCTTGGATATGGCATGAGCCGGAGGAGGGAGATTACGATTTTACCGGGAGGACAATTAAAGAAAGGAATTTGCTTCACTTTATTGAACTTGTAAACAAGTATGGTCTATATTTTATAGCTCGCATTGGACCGTATTTTAATGCCGAACTGATTTACGATGGGCTTCCACAATGGCTCGTAAAAAGTGGAAGGATAAAACCGGTTTCAGATGAAATTCCACATATGTTCTCCTACTATGACCCCATTTTTCTTGACTATACGAAAAAATGGTATGAAAATCTATTGCCACATATAGCGCAAAGACAAATAACCCGTGGAGGTAATATAATCCTTGTTCAACTTTGCAATGAAATTGGCGTCTTAAATTGGTTAAATAAGAAACCTGACTTAACTGAATATGGAGAAGCTCTCTTTAAAGAATATACAAATGATTCATTATTCTCTCAAAGTGAGCTACTTAAGCCTGTGGACAGATTAAACCAGGATTTTTTCAACTGTATTCAGGTGATGAAATTTTATCCTTTTTACTTTGCAAGTTATTTTAAAACCCTTAAAAACTTTGCTCGTAACTTGGGAATAGAAGTGCCGTTTGTTGCAAATGTGGCCCAATTTGAAGATTTCCACGATAGAGGGCGGGCTTTCGACGCTATCACAACTGCAATTATGTTTGATGAGTTTTCACAAGATGATGTTATCCTTGCGGGTGATTTTTATCCGAAGAGAATTGATTATGATAACTTTCATGATACCGTCATCTCGATCGAAATTTTAAAGTCTATCTCAAAAGATAGACCAAGTATATGCATGGAGCTTCAAGCGGGTTTCATATACGACAGACCCAAAATTTATCCATCCGATATCGAATTGTTAACAAATACTTGTATTGGACATGGGCTTTGCGGGGTAAATTTTTATATGTTCTCCGGTGGAACAAATTATGAAAATGTTGGTGTATACGGTAAATGGCATGATTGGCAATCTCCAATTTCATGGGATGGAAAATTAAGAAAAAGTTACCACACAATTAAGGAAATTTCGAAATATGTAAATGAACTTGAAATCTCGGGTCTTGAAAAAGTTTACGATGTTTATGTTGGGATTTATAAGCCATATTTTTTAACTATGTTTTTAAATGGTGAATTTGCAAATGAAATTGTGAAAACGAGAAATCTATATTTCCATGATGGATTTCTTCGCCTTCTTTCAACTTTAAATGTTAATTTTAAATTTGTCTACATTGAAAAAGAAGAATTATCTGAACTTGATCATCTATTGATTTTCTCTTTTGATTGGATGGATGAGGCGACCCAACTTAAACTTGCAGAATTTTTGAAGCGGAAAACTCTCGTTATTTTTTATGATTTGCCCACAAAAAATCTGAAAGGTTTCAAGGCGCAAATTCTTGTTGACCTTTTAGGCGTTGAAGGAATAGAGAAAAGCTACGAGGAGCACTATAAATTCGTTGCTGTTTTTAACGAGGAAATCCCTGTTTTTAGTCAGGTAACAACGGTTGAGTTGAACGGAGATTTTAACGGGATAGCGAAATTTAAAGATCAAATTGTTGGTTTTGTTAAGAATGTTGAAAACGGGAAGATAATATTCGTTGGTTTTGGCATAAATCAGAGATACAGCTATCAACTTGAAATTATGAGAAAAATACTTGAAATCGCTGGGATAAAGCCACGAGTTCAGTGTATTCCCGATGATGTGCATGCATCCCTTTTGCGCAAAGGGAATAGATATTACCTTTTTGTGGCAAATTATCACGAAGAGGATAGAGAGGTTCAAATAACGGTTAATATAAATGTGCAAAAAGTGGTGAACCTGAAATTATCCCTTGAGCAAAAAAAATCAAAAATCATTGAGTTATGAAAAAGCTATTTATTTCTTTCCTTTTACTGCCGTGGATTTTACTTGGGCAAAATTTTGGGAAAAAGATATTGTTGGATGGTTTTGAAGATTTATCTGGTTGGGAAAAAGTAGCAAGCGATGGTGTGGATATCGAGATTTACAGTGATTCCGGGGTGTCAAACAAATGCGTTAGAATTGATTTTAATTTTAAATTTGGTTCTGGTTACTGTGGAATAAGGAAAAAAATTAATTTGGATTTGCTCGATAATTATCAATTTACCTTTTACATCAAAGGTAACGCTCCTTCTAATAATTTGGAGTTTAAACTTATCGATTCAACTGGAGAAAATGTTTGGTGGCTTAATCAAAGAAACTTTGAATTTCCGTCACGTTGGGAGGAGGTAGCAGTTAAAAAAAGGCATATTTCATTTGCCTGGGGACCTCGCGGAGGAGGCAAAATAGAAAAGGCAAGTTTTGTTGAATTGATCATTTCATCTGCAACGGGTGGAAGAGGCTCAATTTGGATCGATGAACTTTTGTTTCAAAAACTTGAACCTGATTCTATTAGGCAAAAGATCCCGGAAAATCTCGTTGTTAATTCATCTTCAGGCGATCCTTCGTTTGCTGTTGATAAAGATTTAAATACATACTGGGAAAGTGAAGAAAAAAAGCCTTTCATTATTATAGACTTGGGGGCAATAAAAGAATACGGTGGGCTTGTTATTAACTGGGACGAGGAGTACTACGCAGATAAATATAAAATTATGACATCCATTAATGGCGACGATTGGATTGAGGTTTATAACTTTAAAAATGGGAGCGGAGGTAAAAGTTATATTTTTCTTGGGGAGTGTGAATCAAGATTTATAAAAATTCAAATGCTTAACTCCCCATCCAAGCGATACAGGATATACGAGGTGGATATAAAGAACACCTCTTTCTCTGCATCGATCAACGGTTTTTTCAAAAGCATCGCTGGTGATTTTCCGGACGGATATTTCCCAAAATATTTTAAGGATAGACAGGTTTACTGGACAGTGATAGGATTACCGTACGACGGAAAGGAAGCGTTGGTGTCTGAAGATGGTGTTATTGAGGTCGATAAATCGAGATTCACACTTGAACCATTTTTGTTTTTAGATGGGAAGCTCTATACGTATAATGATGTTGCTATTTATCAAACCCTTGAGGAGGGGTATCTTCCAGTTCCAATTATAACCTGGGATGGTAATAATTTTAAACTTGAGATAAAGAGTTTTGTTTCTGGTGATGTTGGCTCTTCATTTGTGATGGTCAAGTATGGCATAAAAAACACGGCCGGGAAAGAGATTAAGGGGAAATTATTTATTGGTATAAGACCATTTCAAGTTTTGCCCCCATGGCAGAAACTTAACATTGTTGGTGGTGCTACAAAAATAGAGAAAATTTCATATAACGGACAAATCATAACCGTGGACGATAAAAAGATTATACCTTCAGTGAAACCAAACAATGTTGGATTTTCAGAGTTTGACCATGGCGAGATAATTAAATACTTAAGTAAGGGTATTCTGCCCGAGGGAAAAGAAGTTAAATGCGACTTTGGTTATGCTTCAGGCGCTATTGAATATGATTTTGTTCTTAAAATGAATGAGGGAAAGTCGTTTTATTTAGTAATTCCATTTTATGAAGCACCGGCTCCACATCAATTGAGAAGTAAAAATTTTGAGCGCGAGCTAAAAATTGTAATAAGAAGAAAGTGGAAAGAGTTAATAGCTTTTGATCAAACCGAGGAGGGAAAGATTAGAATCAATATCCCGGACGAAAAACTTTTAAACACTTTAAGAAGTAACCTAGCTTACATTCTTATAAATGCTGATATCCCTCAATATAAAAATGGCGGGATAGCGCTTCAACCGGGATCAAGAACATATGAAAGGTCATGGATAAGGGATGGTGCTTTGATTTCAAATTCGCTTCTTTATTTCGGATTCCATGACTGGGTCAAAAGCTATCTTGACTGGTACAGCAAATATCAATACGAAAATGGTAAAATTCCGTGTGTTGTTGATCGGCGAGGTCCTGATCCGGTGCCAGAGCATGATAGCAATGGCGAGTTTATTTATTCGATAGCTGAGCATTACAGATTTACGAAAGATGTTGAATTTGTAAAGAGCAAATTTGAAAACATTAAAAAAGCGGTTGATTATGTTTTGTACTTAATCTCGCAGAGAAAAACGTCAGAATATAGTGTAGGGGATAAAGGGGCATATTATGGGCTTTTAACTGAGTCTATAAGCCATGAGGGATATTCTGCTAAGCCGATGCACTCTTATTGGGACAATTTTTGGGCTTTAAAAGGATTCAAGGATGCGACAGCAATAGCAAGAGTTATTGGAAGGAAAAATGAAGGTGAATTTTTTGAGCGAGCGGGTTTTGAACTTAAAGATGCTATTTTCAATTCACTAAAAGTTGCGATAGAAAGCAAAAACATAGATTATATCCCCGGATGCGTCGAACTTGGAGATTTTGATCCAACATCTACAGCTGTTGCAATATTTCCAACTTTGGTATTTGAGAATACAATTGATACGCTTCGGTATTATCTAATTAATACCTTCAAAAAATACCGCGATTTCTTCAAATTGAGAAAATCTACAAACGAGTGGCTGAATTATACACCGTATGAGCTGCGCCTGTGCGCAACGTTTATTGGGATTGGTGATAGTAAATTTGCCCATGAGATGGTGGATTTCTTCATCCAGCATCAAAGACCTTTAGGTTGGAATATGTGGGCGGAAGTTGTATGGAATCAAAAAGATTATCCCGGTTTCATTGGCGATATGCCGCATTCATGGGTTGGCGCTGAATTTATAAATTCGTTTAGAACAATGTTTGTATACGAAAAGGATTCGGTGCTTTATCTTTTCGCCGGTGCAAAAGAGGAGTGGTTTGGGGCTGGTAAAAATATTGTCATTGAGAATTTGCCTACATATTTTGGTAAAATAAACATGTATGCAAAAGCAGAGAATTATAAAGTTGATTTTATGCTAAAGGCTAAATTGTTTGCTGCGACTGGGTTACGTAGGGTAATTTTAGTAAATCCTCTTTATGAGAAAACCAAAAAAGTATATGTAAACGGCGAAGAATACAAGCTTGACGCCCACCAAATTATTATCGATGCTTTCCCGGTAAGGGTGAAGATAATTCTACGCGAATGAAAGATGTCTCTGTTTTGTTTCTATACTTATGATGTTGATTGCAAGTTTCATTTATTGGGGTTTATTTTGCTTGTTTATCGTGAGCATTGAGCAATTTCAACGAATTTGATTTTGTTTTTGAAATTTTTTATATTTAAAACTGCCTTATTGCAAGGTAGTGCACCACTAGCTCAACATGGTAGAGCAGCGGACTCTTAATCCGTTGGTTCGGGGTTCGAGTCCCCGGTGGTGCACAATGTTTATTTTTTTGTAAAATCGGATTTTTTTGTTAAATTTAAATTTTGTAAAAATAAAAACGAGGATCGGTTTTGCCGACGATCAATCAATTAATTCGCTACGGCAGAGAGAAAGTTAAATGGAAAAGTAAATCCCCTGCTTTGCAGGGATGCCCCCAGAAAAGAGGAGTTTGCGTAAGAGTCTATACAACTACACCTAAAAAGCCGAACTCAGCTTTGAGAAAAGTTGCAAAGGTTCGCCTTACAAATGGAATTGAGGTGATCGCTTATATCCCTGGCGAAGGGCACAATCTTCAAGAACACTCAATTGTTTTGGTTCGCGGTGGAAGAGTTAAGGATTTGCCCGGAGTCAGATATCATATAATTCGCGGTGCGTTGGACACCGCTGGCGTTGAAGGGAGAAAGCAAGGTCGCTCTAAATATGGAACAAAAAGACCAAAAGAACAACAACAAAATTGATAAATTGGGTTTATGAGAAGAAGAAGAGCTGAGCTAAGAGAAATAGCGCCGGATCCAAAATATGGTGATGTTTTGGTAGCTAAACTTATTAACAAGCTAATGTGGGATGGCAAGAAGAGTATAGCAAGGAAGATCGTTTACAATGCTTTTGAAATTATAAGACAAAAAACCGGACAGGATCCGCTTGAGGTTTTTAAAAAGGCTGTTGAAAATGTAAAACCTATACTTGAAGTAAGACCCAGAAGAGTAGGCGGTGCTACTTATCAAGTTCCTATAGAAGTTAGACCTGAAAGAAGTATTTCACTTGCTTTGCGGTGGATTGTTCAATATGCACGTGAGAGAAAGGGTAAGCCGATGATGGTTAAACTTGCTGAGGAATTGATGGCTGCTGCACGAGGTGAAGGTATGGCTGTGAAAAAGCGTGAAGATACGCATAAAATGGCTGAGGCGAATAAAGCGTTTGCTCACTTTAGATGGTGAGGTTTTTAAAATAAAATTGAGGAGTGAAATTATTAGTATGCCAAGAGAATATCCGTTAGACAAAACTCGAAATATCGGAATAATGGCTCATATAGATGCTGGTAAAACGACCACTACTGAGCGAATTTTGTATTATACTGGTAGAATTCACAGGATGGGAGAAGTTCATGAGGGCTCCGCTACCATGGATTTTCTTCCTCAGGAGAGAGAGCGTGGGATAACAATTACAAGTGCGGCCACAACATGTTTCTGGGGAGGGCACAGAATTAACATTATAGATACGCCCGGGCATGTCGATTTTACGGTTGAGGTCGAGAGGTCGCTTCGCGTTCTCGATGGAGCTATTGCTTTGTTCTGTGGGGTAGGTGGAGTTGAACCTCAATCTGAAACTGTTTGGAGGCAGGCGAATAAGTATCGGGTTCCGAGGATTGCTTTTGTTAATAAAATGGACAGAGTTGGAGCTGACTTTTTCAATGTCGTTAGTATGATCAGGGAGCGTCTTGGAGCGAATCCGGTTCCAATTCAATTGCCAATGGGACAGGGCGAATTGTTTACAGGTATAATTGACCTCGTGAAAATGAAGTCCGTTGTTTATAAGGAGGAAACGCTTGGGGCTACATGGGAAGAGTTTGAAATTCCTAAAGAATTAAGAGATATGGTTTTTGAGTACCGAACGAAGTTGCTTGAATCGGTTTCCGAGTTTGATGATACTTTGCTTGTTAAATATCTTGACGGTGAGGAGATAAAAGAAGAAGAAATCAAGGCTGCGATAAGAAAAGCGACACTTGAATTTAAAATAGTGCCTGTGCTCTGTGGTTCTGCTTTTAGAAACAAAGGAATACAGCGGTTGCTCGATGCGGTTGTTGATTATTTGCCATCGCCACTTGACATAAATAACGGTCAGATCATAGGGCATCATCCTTTCAAAGATGATAGAGTTGTTAGGCTGGTTTCTGACAATGAAAAGTTTACTGCTCTTGCTTTTAAGATAATAACAGATCCATATGTTGGAAAGTTAACATTTATTAGGATTTATTCTGGGATATTAAAAGCAGGTTCATATGTGTATAATTCGACGCAGGGTAGAAAGGAGAGGGTCGGGAGAATTTTGAGAATGCATGCAAATCATCGCGAGGATGTTGAGGAGGCTTATGCTGGAGATATTGTCGCTCTTGTTGGATTGAAATTTACAAAGACAGGTGATACGCTTTGTTCCGAAGATGATCCGATTTTGCTTGAAAAAATGGAGTTTCCGGAGCCTGTTATATCTGTTGCTATTGAACCTAAGACAAGGGCTGATCAAGATAAACTTGGTGAAGCTCTCTCGAAACTTATGGATGAAGACCCAACATTTAGGGTAACGGTTGATGAGGAGACTGGGCAGACCTTAATTAGCGGTATGGGAGAGCTTCACCTTGAAATAATTGTTGATAGGTTAAGGCGTGAGTTCAGGGTAGAGGCAAATGTTGGTAAACCGCAGGTTGCATACAAAGAGACGATCAGAAGGAAAGCGAGAGCGGAAGGTAAATTTATACGTCAAACGGGTGGACGTGGTCAATATGGACATGTTTGGATTGAGATTGAACCAAATAGGGGCAAGGGGTATGAGTCTATAGATGCAATTGTCGGTGGAGTTATCCCGAAGGAATTTATCCCGGCTGTTGATCAGGGCATAAGAGAGGCAATGCAAAATGGTATCATTGCTGGATATCCGGTTGTTGATGTTAAGGTGACCTTGTTCGATGGTTCTTATCATGAAGTTGATTCTTCCGATTTAGCCTTCAAAATTGCTGCGTCAATTGCTTTTAAAGAAGCCGCAAAACATGCCGATCCGGTTCTTCTTGAGCCTGTGATGGAGGTTGAGGTTGTGACACCGGAGGAATATCTCGGAGATGTAATTGGTGATTTAAATTCAAGACGTGGGAAGATTGAAGAAATAAATATGAGAAAAGATGGGCAGGTTATAAGAGCTTTGGTTCCACTTGCGGAAATGTTTGGCTACGCGACGAGATTACGCTCGCTGACTCAAGGTAGAGCTATTTATACTATGCAGTTCCATCATTATGAAGAAGTTCCGCAACAAATTGCAGATATGATCATAGAGAAAGTCAGAGGCAAAACGAAAGAAACTTTAAATGTTTAAAAAAACTAAAAAACCAAGGAGAGAGAAATTATGGCGAAGGAAAAATTTGTAAGGGACAAACCCCATGTTAATGTTGGAACTATCGGTCACATTGACCATGGTAAAACTACGCTCACAGCTGCTATAACTTATGCCCTTGCTAAGAAAAGGCTTGCTCAACCGAGACCTTTCGAGTCGATTGATAACGCACCGGAGGAAAAAGCGCGTGGTATTACAATAGCTGTTTCGCACGTTGAGTATTCGACTGAAAAAAGGCATTATGCTCATGTCGATTGTCCTGGGCACGCTGATTATATAAAGAATATGATTACTGGCGCTGCTCAAATGGATGGAGCAATTCTTGTCGTAGCAGCGAATGACGGAGTTATGCCTCAAACTCGAGAGCACGTCCTTCTTGCAAGGCAGGTTAACGTTCCTTACATAGTTGTGTTTATGAATAAAGTTGATATGGTTGATGATCCCGAGCTTCTTGATCTCGTTGAACTTGAGGTTAGGGACTTGTTGAAAAAATATGAATTTCCTGGTGATGAGGTTCCAGTGGTAAGAGGTAGCGCTTTAAAAGCACTTGAGGCTGGGATGAAGCCTGAGACGACACCTGACCATCCTGATTTACAACCGATTTACCAGTTGCTCGATGCTATTGATAACTATATACCTCTACCTCAGCGTGACATTGATAAGCCATTCTTAATGCCAGTTGAGGACGTTTTCTCGATCACTGGACGTGGTACAGTTGGGACAGGGCGCGTTGAAAGAGGAAGAGTTAAACTTGGAGAGGAAGTTGAAGTCGTTGGACTTGGTCAGCATAAGAAAACTGTTGTTACCGGTATTGAAATGTTCCGCAAAGAACTTGATGAAGCAATTGCTGGCGATAATGTTGGATTGCTCTTGCGTGGTATTGAGAAAGATGAACTTGAAAGAGGTATGGTTATAGCTGCGCCCGGAACGATCACGCCTCATACAAAATTTGAAGCGGAAGTTTATATACTTTCCAAGGAAGAAGGTGGGCGTCATACTCCTTTCTATAAAGGTTACAGGCCGCAGTTCTATTTCAGAACTACAGATGTCACCGGAACGATAATTGGATTGCCTGAGGGGTATGAAATGGTTATGCCTGGAGATAATGTTAAGTTGACTATTGAATTGATTGTGCCTGTTGCTATGGAGGAAGGTTTGAGATTTGCTATTCGTGAAGGTGGCAAAACTGTTGGAGCTGGTGTAGTAACCAAAATACTTGAATAAAATAGATTTTTATCAAAAATGGCACAGCAAAGGAGAATCAGAATTAAATTAAAGTCTTATGATCATCGTTTAATTGATAAATCTGCTGATAGAATCGTCAGAGCAGTTAAGCAAACGGGCGCTATTGTCTCAGGGCCAATCCCCCTGCCGACAAAGCGCTCGGTTTTTACTGTTTTAAGATCGCCCCATGTTGATAAAAAATCGCGTGAGCAGTTTGAAATTAGAACTTACAAGAGATTGATTGATATTCTTAATTGGAATACGAAAACGATGGATGTTTTGACGAAGATTGATTTGCCCGCTGGGGTTGAGGTTGAGATTAAGACCTAAAATAAAAATGTTTCTAAGACATGGTTGGATTGATAGGAAAAAAACTAGGAATGGCTACAATTTTTGGAGAAAATGGAGTCGCTATACCTTGTACTGTTCTTGAGGTTGGACCTTGTTATGTTGTTCAAGTTAAAACCCTTGAAAAAGATGGTTACGAAGCGCTTCAGATTGGCTTTGGTTTGAGGAAGGAAAAGAGAACACCGAAGCCACTTCAAGGTCATTTTAAAAGGGCAGGACTTCCGTTTTTAAGGGTTTTGAAGGAGTTTAAAGGTTTTGATATATCGAAATATAAGCCCGGTGATGAAATTAGAGTTGAGCATGTTTTTTCTGTTGGTGATATTGTGAAGGTGACGGGAAGATCGAAAGGTAAAGGGTTTCAAGGAGTTGTAAAAAGACATGGCTTTGGTGGCGGTCCGAAAACTCACGGTCAGAGCGATAGGCATAGGGCACCTGGTTCAGTTGGATCGAGCTCTTTCCCATCGCATACTTTTAAAGGTCAGAGAATGGCTGGACATATGGGAGATGAACAAGTTACGGTGAGAAATTTGGAGGTTGTTGAGGTTATCCCAGATGCTAATTTGCTCGTTGTAAAAGGCTCTGTTCCTGGTGCAAGAAATAGCTATGTTAAAATAGTGAAAGTTGTCTGAATTTAATTTTAAACTCAAAAAATTAACTGAAATATAAAATGAAGGTTGAGGTATACAAAATCGACGGAACAAAATCAGGTGAATATGTTGAGCTAAGACCTGATATTTTTGAAATCAAGCCGAATGATCATGTAATTTATCTTGCTGTCAAAGCATATCTTGCGAATCAAAGGCAAGGAACTCATAAGACAAAAACGCGAGGAGAGGTTAGAGGTGGGGGTGGGAAACCATGGCCACAAAAACATACCGGCAGAGCAAGGGCTGGTTCGATAAGATCACCACTATGGGTTGGAGGTGGAACAGTTTTTGGCCCTGTTCCAAGAGATTATAGTCTCGATTTGCCGAAGAAAGTCAAACAACTTGCGAGAAAGTCTGCTTTATCTTACAAACTTAGAGATGAGCAGATCATAATCGTTGAAGATTTCACTTTCGAGCAACCGAAGACGAAAAGAATGATTGAGATTTTGAAAGCATTCAATTTGTTGAATAAGAAAGTTTTAATTTTAACCGCGAGCACGGATTTGAATGTTTATAAATCCGGTAGAAACATACCCGAAGTTAATGTGCTTGAGGCTTACAAGGCATCGACTTATGATATCTTGAACAATCAGATGATTTTGATTCAAAAGAGTGCTATTGATGTTTTGCAAAATACTTTCACGGAATGAAAATTAAAGGTTTGCTGAAGAAATGCCAAGTGTTTTAATTAGACCTGTAATTACGGAAAAATCAACGATGTTGCGCGAGAATAATCAGTATATTTTTGAAGTCGCGATGGATGCAAATAAGATTGAGATAAAAAAGGAGATTGAATCGAGGTTTAATGTTAAGGTCAAAAAAGTTAGGACGATGATAGTGAAGGGTAAGCGTAAGTTTATGTTGACCAAGCGAGGACGATTTGAAGGTAAGAAAAGAGATTGGAAAAAAGCTATAGTTATACTTGAGCCGGGATACAAAATTGATATATTTGAAAACATCTAAAAAACTTGAGAGGAAGGTAAGATATGCCTGTTAGATCAGTAAAACCGACAACGCCCGGAAGAAGATTTTATACGGTTTCGGATTTTTCGGAGATAACAAAGACAGGACCTGAGAAGTCGCTTGTTGTTCCGCTTAAAAAACACGCTGGACGAAATAATCAAGGTCGAATTACGGTTAGACATCGTGGTGGTGGACATAAAAGAATGTATAGGATAATTGATTTCAAGCGTGATAAGGTTGGGATACCTGCGAAGGTTGCAGAAATAGAATATGATCCAAATAGAAGTGCGAGAATAGCTCTACTACATTATGTTGATGGAGAAAAAAGATATATCATTGCCCCGGATGGATTGAAGGTTGGAGATATGGTTATGTCTGGTCCGGATGCGGAGATAAAAGTTGGCAATGCTTTGCCTTTAAGAAATATTCCTGTTGGTGAGTTTGTGCATAATATTGAACTTCGTCCTGGTAAAGGAGGACAAATTGCAAGAAGTGCTGGGACTTATGCTCAGGTTATGGCTAAGGAAGGTGATTATGCGCTTTTGCGTTTACCGTCGGGTGAATTGAGAAAAGTTCATTTGAATTGTTATGCGACGATTGGAATTGTTGGAAATGTTGATCATGAAAATATCACGATTGGAAAAGCTGGAAGAGCACGTTGGCTTGGGCGTAGACCTTATGTTCGTGGTGTTGCTATGAACCCTGTGGATCATCCGCACGGTGGTGGTGAAGGTAAGGCTCCACAGGGGAATCCACACCCTGTTTCGCCCTGGGGCTGGCACACGAAAGGTAAGAAGACAAGGAAAAAGAATAAGGCGTCCGATAAATATATAGTCGCGCAAAGGAAGAAAAAATAAAAAATAGTCTGGTTATATGCCTCGTTCGCTTAAAAAAGGTCCATATGTAGACCAAAAGCTTTTGAAAAGGGTTCAAGAAATGATGAAATCAGGTCAAAAGAAGGTAATAAAGACCTGGGCACGTGATTGTACTATAATCCCCGATTTCATTGGATTTACATTTGCTGTTCACAATGGGAAGCAGTTTATCCCGGTTTATATAACTGAAAATATGGTTGGTCATAAGCTTGGAGAGTTTGCTCCAACGAGAACTTTTAGGGGTCATCCCGGAACGAAAGCTGAAAAAGCAAGTAAAATGAAAAAGTAAATTAAATAAAGATTTGAAAATGGAAGCAAAAGCTGTCGCAAGGTATATACCGTCTTCGCCGAGGAAGATGAGAGGTGTAATTGATTTAATCCGCGGTAAATCCGTTGATGAAGCATTAAATATCTTGCATTACACACCAAAGCGAGCTGCTAAAATTGCTGAGAAAGTTTTAAGGTCCGCAGTTGCAAATTTTATGAATAAAGAAACCAAAAAAAGGGTTGATATATCAGACCTTTACGTAAAAGCTGCTTATGTTGACCCTGGTCCGATGTTGAAACGTATTCTACCTGCACCTTTCGGTAGGGCTTATATCATCAGAAGAAGAGGCAATCATCTTACGATAATTGTTGCAGAAAAATCTGATAAAGAAAAAATAAATCAAAAACAAAGTAACATAGCGGAGGCGTCTTGGGACAAAAAACAAATCCAATAGGTTTTAGGCTTGGAATAATAAGAGATTGGGACGCGCATTGGTATGACGATAAAAGTTTCGCTGAAAAGTTGCAAGAAGATTTGATGATTCAGAATTATATCCGGAGCCGTCTTAAGAGAAGTGGTGTCTCAAGGATTGTGATCGATAGGAAAACAAGGCAAGTTGAAATTAGAATTCATACCTCAAGACCCGGAATGGTTATAGGAAAGGGTGGTAAAGATATAGAATCGCTTCAAGAGGAGTTGAAGAGATTGACAGGAAAAGAAGTTAAAATTGAAGTTGTTGAGATCAAACGTCCTGAGCTTGATGCCTATCTTGTCGCCGAAGCTATAGCTGCTCAAATTGAAAACAGGGTTTTTTACAGAAGAGCGATGAAAGCAGCTGTTACAGCGGCGATGAGAATGGGAGCGCAAGGAATTAAGGTTATGTGTTCGGGTAGATTGGCTGGTGCAGAAATTGCAAGAAGTGAATGGTATCTTGAGGGAAGGGTTCCGTTGCATACTATTAGAGCAGATATCGATTTTGCGATAGCGGAAGCTTTGACGATTTATGGGAAAATTGGGGTTAAGGTTTGGATCTTCAAGGGTGAGGTTTTGGGAAGGAAACCACAACTTCGTTAAAAATTAATTTTGGAGTTTTTCAGCCATGTTAATGCCAAGCAGGACAAAATACAGGAAACAACAGCGCGGTCGTTTAAAGGGAAAATCGTATCGAGCTTCAACGCTTGCATTTGGAGATTACGGATTGAAAGCTCTTGAGCCGGCTTGGATCACAAATAAGCAAATAGAAGCTGCGCGTGTTGCTATTTCAAGAACTTTGAAAAGAGGTGGCAAAATTTGGATTAGAATTTTCCCTGATAAACCTTATACTAAAAAGCCCGCAGAGACTCGAATGGGTAAAGGTAAAGGTAATGTCGAAGGATGGGTTGCTGTTGTTAAACCGGGAAGAATAATGTTTGAAGTCGGAGGCGTCAACAGGGATGTCGCTGAGGAGGCTCTTAAACTCGCTGCGGATAAGTTGCCGATAAAGACAAAAATTGTCGCAAGAGTTGAAACAGGTGGTTAAATTATAAATAAACTTTGATTTGAGATGAAGCCCAGTGAAATTAGACAACTTTCTGATGAAGAGATAAAGCAAAGGATAAAAGAGCTTGAAGAGGAATTTTTAAATTTAAGATTTCAAAAGGCACTTGGTCAGCTTGAAAAGCCGCATCGCTTTAAAACAATTCGAAAAGATATCGCAAGAATGAAAACAATTTTGAGGGAAAGAGAATTGAAAAGAGAAAAAACAAAAGAAGGTAAACCTGCTTGATGAGCGAGGAAAAAGTTCAAAATTACGGTGACGCTCAATCTGCACAAAGTGAAACGCAAACCTCAAAAACACAAAGAGGTCAGCGAAAGGTAAGAATTGGCAGGGTTGTTAGTAATAAGATGAATAAGACTATCGTTGTTGCGATCGAGAGGAAGGTTATGCATCCGATTTATAAAAAAGTTTATGTTAGAACCACCAAGGTTATGGCTCATGATGAAAATAATGAGTGTAACATTGGAGATATTGTTAAAATTATGGAGACTAGGCCATTAAGCAGACACAAAAGATGGCGTCTTGTTGAAATTATAGAAAGAGCAAAATAAAATTGTGGTGATCGCCATGATAAGGAGAGAAACGGATTTAGTCGTTGCAGATAATTCAGGCGCTAAAAAGGTTCGTTGCATAGGTATTATAGGACAACATCAGAAATTAACCGCAACAGTTGGAGACATAATTGTTGTCTCGGTTAAAAGCGCTATACCCGGTGCACCTGTTAAAAAGGGTGAGGTTACACGTGCAGTTGTTGTTCGCACGAAAAAAGAAATTCGTAGAAAAGACGGTTCTTATGTTAGGTTTGATGAGAATGCAGTTGTGCTTTTGGATAAGTATGGCGAGCCGAGAGGAACGAGAATTTTTGGTCCTGTCGCAAGAGAATTGCGCGAAAAACAGTTTATGAAGATTGTTTCACTTGCACCAGAAGTGATATAAAATTAAAATTGGGATGCAATGAACGTTAAGAAAAACGACACTGTAAAAGTAATCGCTGGAAATTACAAGGGAAAGATTGGCAAGGTTTTAAAAGTTTTTCGTGAGGAGGAAAGAGTTCTTGTTGAAGGTGTGAACATCGTGAAAAAACATGTGCGGAAGTCACCTAGGTATCCACAAGGTGGAATAATTGAGATGGAAGCCCCTATTCATGTTTCGAATGTTATGTTGATTTGTCCAAAATGTGGTCAGGCAACACGAGTTGGGCATGCAAAGCTTGTTTCGGCAGATGACAAGAAGAGCAAGATGAGAGTTTGTAAAAAATGCGGTGAAATGTTTTAATAAAACATAGGTGAAACGAGATGGCAAAGGAGAAAAAACAAAAAAAGCAACAGGAAGAAGAAGTTCAAATTGAATCTCGAGAACAAGAAAAGGTTGTTCCGAGGCTGAAGAAGCTTTATCAGGAGTACGTGATTCCAGAGATGATGAAAAAGTTTGGCTATAAAAATGTTGCGCAAGTTCCAAGGCTTGTTAAAATCGTTATCAATATGGGGGTTGGTCAAGCAACTCAGGACCCGAAACTCCTTGAGATGGCGATGAAGGAACTTGCGAAGATAACGGGACAACAACCCGTAATAAGAAGGGCGAGAAAGTCTATCTCAAACTTTAAATTAAGGGCTGGAATGGCGATCGGTTGCAAAGTTACATTAAGACGCGAACGTATGTATGAGTTTTTGGATAGGTTAATCAACGCTGCTATACCAAGGGTAAGAGACTTTAGAGGTTTATCTGATAAATCGTTTGATGGAAGAGGAAATTATACGCTTGGGATAAAAGAGCATGTAATTTTCCCAGAGATAAATGTCGATGAAGTTGAAAGAATTTTTGGCATGGATATTACGATTGTAACGACTGCCAAGACTGATGAGGAAGCGTATGAGTTATTGAGGTTGTTTGGTATGCCATTTGTTAGGCGTGAAGTTGTAGTTGAAGAAAAAGCGGCAGCATAAAAACAAATTTTAGGGGATTAGAACTTGGCACGTAAAGCATCGATTCAAAAGGCGTTGAGAGAGCCGAAATATAAAGTTAGGAAAAGAAATCGTTGCTCTATTTGTGGAAGACCTCGAGGTTATTATAGGAAGTTTGAATTGTGCAGAATTTGTTTTAGAAAGCTTGCGCTTGAGGGTAAAATTCCTGGTGTAAGAAAAGCAAGTTGGTAAAAATTAAAGAGGAATAGAAAAAGCTATGATGACGGATCCAATTGCGGATTTCTTGACAAGGATAAGAAATGCTGTAAGAGCAAAACATAAGGTCGTAGAAGCACCATCTTCAAAACTTAAGAAAGCAATAGCTCAAATTTTACTTGAGCAAAAGTTTATAAAAGGATATGAGGTCATAGATGATGGTAAGCAAGGAATTTTAAGGATTTATTTAAAGTATACCGAAGATGGTGAACCCGCGATTACAAATTTGGTTCGTGTGAGTAAACCCAGTAGAAGGATTTATGTTGGTGTTAATGGGATACCAAGAGTTTTGAATGGACTTGGTGTCGCTATTCTTACAACATCGAAAGGAGTTATGACGGATCGTCGCGCGAGAAAGGAAAGAGTTGGCGGCGAGGTAATTTGTTATGTTTGGTAAAAATTTTTGCGTTAAAATAAAAACGATTTGAAAGATGTCAAGAATTGGGAAAAAGCCTATACCTATACCGAAAGGTGTAAAAGTCGAGAAGACAAATGGAGTAATAAAAGTATCTGGTCCAAAAGGTGAGCTTACAGCTCAAGTTCACTCAAGAATAGAGGTTGAGATAAGTTCTGATCAAGTTTTAGTTAAGAGAAAAAGTGATTCAAGAACAGATAAAGCACTTCATGGACTTTGGCGAGCTTTGATCAATAATATGGTAATTGGAGTTTCGCAAGGTTATACCAAAAAATTGGAAATCGTTGGAATTGGATACAGAGCCGAACTAAAGGGCAAGGCTCTCGTTTTATATCTTGGTTATTCGCATCCCGTAATATTTATTCCACCAGATGGAGTAAAGATTGAAGTTCCTCAGCCGACAAGCATTGTTGTAAGCGGAATTGATAAACAACTCGTTGGTCAAGTTGCTGCGAAAATTTGCTCGTTTAGACCCCCTGAGCCATATAAAGGCAAGGGAATTCGCTACGAAGGCGAAGTTATAAGGACGAAAGCTGGAAAGGCGGCTGGCAAATAAGCGAAATTTTCGGAATTTAAAATAAATTGATTAAATTTAAATTATGATAAAGCGAGAATTTGAAAAGAAGAAGATTCGCAGGGAAAAAATTCGAAAACGTGTGAGAGCAAAAGTTTTGGGAACCTCTGAAAGACCAAGACTATCTGTTTATAGAAGTTTGAAGCACATTTATGCCCAAATAATTGACGATACTCGTAGTCATACGCTCGTTGCGATGTCAAGTTTATCCAAAGAAACAAGAGATGATGTTAAAAACGCAAAAACAAAGACTGAAGTTAGTAGAATCGTTGGGTTGGCTCTCGCTAAAAAGGCTCTTGAAAAAGGAATTACTAAAGTCGTGTTTGACAGAAATGGTTATAAATATCAAGGCAGAGTAAAAGCCCTTGCTGAAGCTGCTCGTGAAGGTGGTTTAATTTTTTAAAGTTAAAACAAAATTAGTTAAGGTAAATTGCCAAAGATAAAAAGAGCAAAGCCAACAGAAATCGAAGGTTTAAAAGAAAAACTTGTGATGATCAACAGAACTGCAAAGGTTGTTAAGGGTGGCAAGAGAATTCGATTCAGCGCTATAGTTGTCGTTGGTGATAAAAATGGGCATGTTGGCGTTGGGCTTGGCAAAGGTCGTGAGGTTACAGATGCAATTCAAAAGGCAAGTGAAAATGCAAAGAAAAATATAGTTGAGGTACCAATTGTTAACGGAACTGTTCCGCATGAGATCGTTGCAAAATTTGGTGCATCAAAAGTTTTGATTAAACCAGCTACACCTGGAACTGGTATAATAGCCGGTGGCGGAGTTAGAGCTGTTCTTGAACTTGCGGGTGTGCAAAATGTATTGACAAAATGCTTTGGCTCAACTAATCCTCACAATACAGTTAAGGCGACTTTAAAAGCTTTGACAAGTATGATCGATGCGAGAGAGATGGCAAGGAAACGAGGTATGACCCTTAAGGAGTTGTTTGAATCGGATTCACTTGTAAAAATTTAAATTTGAAAATTAAAAATGGCAAAGAAGCTTAAAATAACACAAGTTCGAAGCATAATCGGTACACCTGAGAAACAGCGCAGAACTATAAAAGCTTTGGGGCTTGGAAAACCTCACAAATCTGTTATCCATTATGATACGCCTGTAATTCGTGGAATGATAAACAAGGTTAAACATCTTGTAGTTGTAGAAGAAATAGAAGACGGAGGAGAAAATGCCTAATATACTGAGCAACTTAAAACCAGCTCCTGGTTCGAGAAAAAAAGAGAAAAGAATTGGCAGAGGTCAAGGCTCTGGTCATGGCGGAACATCAACGCGCGGTCATAAAGGACAGAAATCAAGATCTGGAGAGAGCATAAAGCAGTGGTTTGAAGGTGGTCAAATGCCACTTATCAGGAGAATTCCAAAGCGTGGATTCAGAAATCCTTTTAAAGTTGAATACCAAATTGTGAACTTGGGTAGACTTCAAGAGTTAATTGATAAAGGTAAGATTTCTGCAGACACAAAAGTTACACCGGAGTTGCTTTATCAGATTGGAGCTGTTTCAAAAAGGTCTTTGCCCGTGAAAATTCTTGGAGATGGTGAATTAAAAGTTGGGCTTGAAATCTCGGCACATGCTTTCAGTAAATCAGCTTTACAAAAGATACAAGCAATAGGAGGTAAAGCGGTAAAGCTATGAGCAAATTAGTTGAAAATCTTCGAAATATCTTCAAGATCGAAGAATTGCGCGATAGGGTTCTTTTTACGATTGCATTGCTTGCTGTAGTAAGAATTGGAGCTCACATAACTTTGCCAGGAGTAGATGCCTCGTTACTTGCTGAGGTTATAAGAAGTCAAGCGCAAAATTCTTTATTTGCGCTTTATGATCTATTTGCTGGTGGAGCCTTTGAGAACGCGGCTGTTTTTGCTCTTGGCATAATGCCATATATAAGCGCTGCAATCATTTTACAGTTACTCGGAGCTGTCGTTCCGTATTTTAGAAAGTTACAGCAAGAGGGAGAAGAAGGGCGTAGAAAACTAGAGCAATACGCAAGGCAGGGAACGGTTTTGGTTGCAGCGCTTCAAGCTTGGGGTGTAAGTATAAGGTTGATGAATATGACTACGCCTGGTGGTTTGCCCATCGTTCCGGATGCGGTTAAAGGTTTGGGGTTTGTTATAAGCACTGTTTTCATATTAACTGCGGGAACGATTTTTATAATGTGGCTTGGCGAACAAATCACAGAGCGAGGGATTGGTAATGGGATTTCGTTGATAATTTTCGTTGGAATAATTGCAAGATTCCCAAACGCTGTCCTTGAAGAATTACAAATGATAAAAACTGGGGCAAGAAGCATAATTGAAGAAATATTGATATTAGCGGGAATGGTTTTAGTAGTTGCACTTGTTATACTCGTGACCACTGGAACGAGAAAGATTCCGGTTCAATATGCGAAAAGAATTGTTGGAAGAAGGGTATACGGCGGAGTTACTCAGTATATCCCAATCAGAGTCAACGCAGCCGGAGTTATGCCGATAATCTTTGCTCAGTCGGTTATGTTTTTGCCGAGCACTATAATTACCTTCTTCCCACAGAGCGAGTCGTTGCAGGAGTTTGCTGCGAACTTTAACTATACATCTTTCTGGTATAACTTTATTTATGCTTTGCTCGTTATATTTTTCACTTATCTTTACACTGCCATCGTCTTCAATCCTCAGGATATCGCCGATACAATGAGAAAGCAGGGTGGCTTTATACCAGGCATAAGACCCGGGAAGAATACTGCAGATTTTATAGATAGCATTTTGACCAAGATAACTTTGCCTGGTTCTATTTTTCTTGCCATAGTTGCGATTTTACCTGGGTTTATGATAAGGTTGGGAATTTCACCAACTATGGCTTCATTCTTTGGTGGGACAAGCTTACTTATCGTTGTTGGTGTTGCGCTTGACACTTTACGGCAGATTGAGACTTATCTGCTTATGAGACATTATGATGGGTTTATGAAAACAGGAAGAATAAAGAGCAGAGTTGGCTACTAAGGGAGTGAGCATAAAGAGTGAAAGGGAAATAGATTTGATGCGTAAAGCCGGAAAAATTGTTGCAGATGTTTTAAAATTGCTTGGAAGGTATATTAAGCCTGGAGTTTCCGCATATGAACTTGATAAAATAGCTGAGGATTTTATACTTTCTCAAGGTGCGAAGCCAGCTTTCAAAGGTTATGGATTTGATAAGAAAAATCTTTTTCCTGCGACAATTTGTGTTTCAATCGATGATGAGGTGGTTCATGGAATACCAACTCAAAATAAAATTTTGCGCGAAGGTCAGATTGTCTCCATAGATGTTGGCGTCGTTAAAGATGGATACTATGCAGATGCAGCTAAAACGTTTATAGTTGGCCAAGTTGATGGACAAAAGAAAAGATTAGTTGAAGCAACGGAAAAGGTGCTTTATATTGGAATTGAACAGGCTATTGATGGAAACAGGCTCTTTGACATTGGATATGCAATCCAAAGTTATGTTGAGTCGCGAGGTTTTTCCATCGTTCGTGATTTGGTTGGGCATGGTATAGGTAGAAAATTACATGAGGAGCCGCCTGTTCCAAATTTTGGGCGAAAGGGCAAGGGAATTAAACTGCGCGAAGGCATGACCCTTGCGATTGAGCCGATGGTTAATGCTGGGACATGGCAGATTTATTTTGGAAATGACGGTTGGACTGTTTATACGCTTGATGGTTTACCATCCGCCCATTTTGAACATACAATCGTTGTAAGAAAAGGAAAACCAGAAATTTTAACTTTGTGATGGCAAAGCAGGAAGGAATAAAAGTTGACGGAGTTGTGCTTGAAGCGCTACCGAATGCAACTTTTAAGGTGAAACTTGATACTGGACAAGAGGTTACTGCACATGTTTCAGGAAAGATGAGGATTCATTTTATTAAAATTTTACCTGGCGATAAAGTACAAGTTGAGCTTTCTCCATATGATTTAACAAAGGGAAGGATTGTTTACAGATATAAATAAAATTGGAAGTCGAAAATGAAAGTTAGATCATCGGTTAAAAAAATTTGCGAGCATTGTAAAATTATTAAACGTAAAGGAGTTGTAAGGGTTGTTTGTAAAAAGAATCCAAAGCATAAACAAAGGCAGGGTTAAAGGGCTATGGCAAGAATAGCGGGTGTAGAATTACCGAGAAATAAGAGAACTTTTATTGCTTTAACTTATATCTATGGGATAGGAAGAAGTTCAGCACTGAAAATACTTGAGAAAGCAGGCGTTGACCCGATGAAGAAAATAGGTGAACTTACAGACGAAGAAATAGGCAAGATTAGAGATATCATAAATGCGGAGTACAAGGTTGAGGGTGCTTTAAGAGCTGAAATACAGATGAATATAAAACGTCTTATGGATATAGGCTGTTATCGAGGTTTGAGACATCGTATTGGTTTACCTGTTCGAGGTCAAAAAACAAGGACAAATGCAAGAACAAGGAAAGGTAAGAGGAAAACAGTTCCTGGTAAGAAGAAAGCAACTGCTAAAAAGTAAAATTAAATCTGGAGGATAGAGTTGGCTAAGGCAAAAAAGCAAAAGAAAAAAATTCAAGTAGACGCACACGGAATAGCGCATATAAAGGCAACGTTTAATAATACGATCGTCACGATAACTGATAGGTATGGAAATGTTTTGGCTTGGTCGTCAGGTGGAAGGATAGGTTATAAGGGAACGAAGAAGGGAACGCCGTTTGCAGCACAACTTGCTGCTGAAGCAGCTGCAAAGGAGGCTTATAATTTGGGTGTCAGAAAAGTTGATGTTTTGGTGAAGGGTCCTGGCTCAGGTAGAGAGGCTGCTATTCGTGCGCTTCAAACCGCAGGGCTTGAAATTTTAACCATTCGCGATGTTACGCCGATTCCACATAATGGATGTAGACCACCAAAGCGTAGAAGAGTTTAAAAATCAAAAAATCAAAAATAGGCAAACATGGGAAGATACACAGGTCCAGTTTGTAGACTTTGCAGAAGAGAGAGAATGAAACTTTACCTTAAGGGTGAAAAGTGCTACACTGAAAAATGTCCGCTTGAGAAGAAAAATTACCCTCCTGGACAACATGGTCCATTGAGAAGAGCAAGATTGTCTGAATATGGAATTCAATTAAGAGAGAAACAAAAACTTCGCAGAATTTACGGTGTTCTCGAGCGTCAGTTCAGAAGGTACTATGAAATGGCGACAAAGCAGAAAGGTAAAACTGGTGAGAATCTCATAAAAATTCTTGAAAGACGTCTTGACAATGTCGTCTATCGACTTGGTTTCGCGCCTTCAAGAAAAGCAGCGAGGCAACTTGTCAAACACGGGCATATACTTGTAAATGGTAAACGCGTTGATATCCCATCTTATCTTGTTGAGCCAGGCGATGAGATAAGAGTCAGGGATAAAAGCAAAGAATTTGAAATTATTCACAACTCATTAAAGCGAGTTACCGAAACAAGTCTTGCACCATGGCTTCAGCTAAATAAGGCAAATTTGAGCGGTGTATTTATGTATATTCCTGAACGTTTAGAGATTCCGATAAATGTTAATGAACAGTTAATAGTTGAGCTTTATTCTAAGTAAAAATTAAAGTTATAGAGGTGGCAATATGTTAAATATCTCGTTGACCTTTCCAGAAAATGCAGTGATGGATGAGGCAACTTATTCGAACACATTTGGTAGATTTGTGCTTCAACCGCTTGAGCGCGGTTATGGTGCGACAATTGGAAATGCTTTGAGAAGGGTGTTATTATCATCAATTCCCGGATATGCTTTTATTGCGATGAAGATAGAAGGAGTCCTTCACGAATTTTCAACCATTCCAGGTGTTGTCGAAGATGTCGCGGATATCGTTTTGAATTTGAAAGGAGTAAGATTTAAACTAATTGACAAATCTTTGAAAAAGATAAATGTTCTCGTCAAAGGTCCCGGCGAATTCAAAGCAGGAGATATACAAAAGCAAAACTCCGGAATAGAAATTTTAAACCCAGGAAATCACATCGCGGATGTAATGGGAAATATCGAATTTGAAATGGACTTATGGATTGGATATGGTAAAGGATATGTTCCGGCAGAAGAACTTAGCATGCTTGAACCCGCTCCACCTGTTACCCCACAGGCTGGAATTATAATGCTTGACGCCATTTTCACTCCGATTAAAAATGTTAGATATTTTGTTGAAAATGTCAGATTGAAGCAAAAAGGTGATTACGAGAAGTTGACCATTGAAATTGAAACCGATGGCTCGATAACCCCTGATGATGCCCTTGTGCTTGCAGCGAAAATTCTGAAAGAACACTTTGAAATTGTGATTGAGCTTCATCCACAAGCGGAGCCTGAGTCGGAGTTAAAGGGTGGAGAAAAAGGTGTAAACGAAAAAGATCGAATAGAGAAAATTTTAAAAACTCCGATTGAAGAGCTTTTCTTAAGCATGAGAGCCTTTAATATCCTAAAGCAAAATGGTTTGAATACGATAGGAGACATCGTTAGGTATCAAGAACATCAACTTTTGAGTTTTAAGAATTTCGGCCGAACATCGCTTACCGAGATAAAGAAGGTCATTGAAAGTTACGGTTTACACTTTGGTTTTGATGTGGATAAATATCTTAAGGAAAATTAAATCTCGGGAGGTTTAGATGCGACATTTAAAAAAGGGTAGAAAACTTAAAAGAACGCATAGTCACCGAAAAGCAACTTTATCCGCACTTGCAACGGCGCTTTTTCTTCATAAAAGAATTGTAACAACTGTTGCTAAGGCTAAGGAAGCTCGCACATTTGCTGAAAAATTGATAACAAAGGCAAAGCGTGGTGATATCCACGCAAGACGATTAGTTGCGCGATTTATAAGGAATAGAAAAGCACTTAAAGAATTGTTTGATGAAATTGCACCAAGGGTCATGGATAGACATGGCGGATATACAAGGGTTGTAAGGCTTGGATTTAGACGAGGTGACTCAGCTGAGCTCGCTGTCCTTGAGCTTGTCGATTATAATGTTGGAACTGGAATGGTTAAACCGAAGAAAGAGAAAGAAGTTCAAACTAAACCTAAATCTGAGCAAGCCCGGGTCTAAAATACGCGCGGAGCTGCGAAAAGCTCCGCTGTGACTAAAACATAAGGTTTGGAAAGGTATGAAGATAACATCTGCAAGATTTATTGCAAGCCTATATGATATAAAGCAATTACCTACCGATGGATTGCCTGAAATTGCTCTCGTTGGTAGATCAAATGTTGGGAAATCATCACTTATCAATAAACTTTGCGGCAAGAAAAATCTTGCCTTTGTAAGTTCGACCCCGGGCAAAACACAATCGTTGAACTATTTCTTAATAAACGAATCGTTTTATATAGTTGATCTACCCGGATATGGGTATGCTCGAATCCCCGAGCATTTGAAAGCAGGGTGGAGTAAACTCGTCGAAAATTATTTATCAAATAGAGAGCAAATAAGGCTTGTCCTTCATATCGTTGACGCACGCCATGATCCTTCTGAACTTGATAAAATGATGGCAGGGTGGCTCGATTACTTTAAAATACCTTATTTCGTTGTGATAACTAAAATTGATAAAATCGCGAGAAGCAAAATAGAAAGGCGTGTCGAGGCGATAAAGGAAGCCTTTGGAAAATTAAAATATTGTCAAGGTTTTGTAACTTTTTCAGCTATAACGGGTGTAGGGAAAGAAGAACTTCTCTCGATAATCGAGAAATATATTTACTCTTCTACCAAACAACGATCGCAGAAAAAACAAACCCAAACAATCCAAGCAAAATAGCAATTCTAACTACCCTCAAGAGAGACTCCCTCAATATTTTTTCTATTTTTGATAAGCCCAGCCACCATAATAATATTTGTGAATATTATAACCATAGTTATGACAGATTCGCTTACCAAAGGTATGCTGTGCTCTGGAGCGATCGATAGAAAAAGTAAAATCGTAATTAATCCTCTTGGTACCATGAAAAGAAACGGAATAACGGGTAGCTTCATTAATTTAAGTTGAATATATCTCGTCGCATATATTAAAATCACAATGCCAAAACTTATTAATAAATATTTGATCTCTGCTAACTTTTCCGTCTCCAATGTGTAGCCAAATATAAAGAAGAAAAACGAGCGAGTTAAAAAGGTTAATTCAGCTACGATATCGTGGAATCTTTCTATTTCCCCTTCAATATCTTCAAATCTTAGGCTTTTTAATCCAATGATTTCTTCTATTTCATTTATATTTGACATTGAAAGCCCAAAGATAAAAATGAAGATTAAAGCTGGCAGATGAAATGCCTTTGAAATGGAGTAAATTAAAACGATCGTCAAAATTATGGGAATAAACTTAACTTTATGCGTTACCCGATTAAGTAAAATCATAAGGACAAAGGTAAATATAAGTGAACTCAAAATCATAAACAATAGGTAAAATACGATTTTAAATAAAGTTTCAACTCCAAACCCACCCGATATTGTTTCAGCAAAGTTGAAAATTATTATTCCAAAAACGTCCGAGGCGCTTGTTTCATATATAACAAATTCTCTTAAAATTCCCGGTAAACTTGAAGCGCTTGGTATAGCTATGGAACTGCTTATTACAGAAAATGGGATGGCATTTATAAGGCTAGTGTTGAAATCTACTTTGAAAATTATACTAAACAAAATCGAAAGTAAGAGGGAAAGAAATATAATAGGAAGTAAGGCTGAAATAAAAGATTTTATGATAAAATTTATTTTTGATTTGCTGATTTTAAGATCAAGTGAGCCTTCAAGGACTATAAGGATTAGGGCTAAAGTCCCGAGGGTGGGCAAGAGAGGTTTAAGATTTTGAACTTCAAAATCAGTCATAAGTAAAATTTGCCTGGTCAACCAACCAAGAAAAAGTAAAACTATTACTGAGGGGAGTTTAGTTTTTGATGAAATTAAATCAAAAGTGTATGCGATTAACAGAAAAAGCGTTAAAACAATTAAAACTATATTTTCCATCAGACTGCAACTTTTTTAAAAAAATACTGAATTTATAAGGAAAGTCAAAAAATTCTTAACAAATGCTTTTGCATTGAAGTATTTTCGTAATTATATTTGTAAATAGTATAAAAAATTTGTGAAGACATTATGCTTAGAAAATTTGTCTTCGCTGTTTTAATCTTAAAAGCATCTATATTTTCACAGGTTAGCATTCAAGAGATGAAAGATTTTAAGTTTGCTTATTCTCTCTTCGAAGATGGGATGTATCAACTTTCATTTTCTGAATTTCAAAAGTTTATAAAAAACTATCCGGGTAGCAAATTAATTGAAGAAGCCTGGTTTTTTAGTGGTGAATCAATGTTTAAACTGGGGGAGTATGATTCCGCATTAAAAATTTACCTTTTGCTTATTTCTGAAATTCCAAACACGAGATTTAAAGACAAAGCAAATTATAGGATCGCAGAGTTGTATCTTAAACAAAAAAACTATAAACAAGCGATAAGTTGGTTTAAACAAACTATTGAAGCATCTTCCAATAAATTGCTGATATCTCAATCTGCATATAATCTTGGTGAAATTTATCTTGAGCAAGGTGATTTTAGAAATGCTTTGAGGTATTATACGCTCTCGTATGAGGTTGATTCAACGGGTGAAATGGCTCCGTATGCGATCTTCTCTGTCGCTTTGGTTTACCAAAAACAGAGCAAACTTCAAGGGGCGATTGAAAAATATAATGTCTTAATCCAAAAGTTCGGAAGCAAGGATAAAAAGTTGGACAAAATTTTAACGGATGTGAAATTTAACCTCATCGATTGTCATTATAGAATGAAAAATTATAACGAGGTCGTTAAACTTGGTGCTGAGCTTTTGAACCTGGGATTTCAAGATGAAAAAATTTTGTTTTTGCTTGCTGAAAGTTATTACGCGTTAGATTTGCTTGATTCAGCTAAACTTTATTATGAGCGATATCTTGAAAAATTTCCATCGGGAGATTTAGCAAGGTATTCTGCTTATTCGATTGCTTGGATTTATTATAGGCATGGGGATTATGGAAGTGCAATTCAAATTTTCGATTCGCTTTCAACAGGGAAAGATGAAATCGCCGAACTTTCGCTTTTTTACATTGGTGATGTTAAAAAAGTTTCCGGAGACTCCACAGGTGCAATTTCTGCATTTAAAAACTTCCTCGAAAAAGGCAAATCATATCCAAAACTTCAAACGATGGCAAATTATGAACTTGGCTTGATCTATTTTGCAAGAGAACAATACGATAGTGCGATTGTTTATCTTGAAAAAATCTATCTCGACGATACAAGCTACGTCAAAATAAAAGCATTTGAACTTATCGCGCAATCTTACATAAGGCGTGGCGATTATTCAAGGGGCGCAGCGACTTTAAGAATGATAAGAGGTGAAGTGAAATTATCGCCAGAAAGAGAAGCTATAAACATCTACACTGAGGGGATCGCTTTGATGCAAGAAGGAAAATATAGCGAGGCGGTAAAAGTTTTTGAGGAATATATATCTAAATTTCCAAATGATTCAAATGTTGAGCCTGCGTTGCTTTATCTTGGTGAGATATATTATAAAATCAGCGACTATAAAAACGCACGAAGATATTATGGCGAAGTTTTAAAGCGTTCCTCTAAAAGTTCGAATTTAGAGCAAACTCTTTATTCGATCGCGTGGTCATACTTTAAAGAGGGAAATTATTCTGAGTCAGCGAAACGATTTGAGGAATTTTTGAATAAATACTCAACTGGTAAAAGGGCACTCGATGCAAGACTTAGGCTTGCTGATAGTTATTTTATGTTAAAAAATCACAAATTAGCGGAGTTACATTATTTTTCTTATGTTCGTCTTTTTGAAAATCAGGATGGTGCTGATTATGCATATTTCCAACTATCGCAGATTTATCTTCGTCAAAAACAACTTATGCGTTCGCTTGAGATGTTGAATCTATTACTCAATAAATTCCCAAATTCGTCACTTGCTCCAACAGCAAGGTATCAAGTTGGATGGATTTACTTCCAAGATAAAAATTACATGCCCGCGATAAATTCATTTCGCGAGGTCGTCGATAAATACCTCAAAAGCGAAGTTGCGCCGAAAGCTCTTTACGGAATTGGAGATGCTTATTACAATATGGGCAAATATGACCTTGCAATCAAGGCGTATATTGAAGTGATTGAAAAATACCCGGACTCAAAGTATGCAGTTGAGGCTATTTTAGGGATTCAGTATTCACTTTCAGCACAAGGAGAAAATCCAAATATTGTGGACGAACTGATCTCAAAAAGTAAAAATCCAGATTTTGTTGAAATTGCATTGCTGAAAAAAGCAGAGTTTCAAATTTCACAGGGAAATTATTCTGAGGGAGTAAACCTGTATAAAAAGTTTATCGCAAATTATCCCGAGAGCAAGTTTTTGCAAAAAGTTTATTATGAACTTGGCAAGGCTTATGAAATTTCCAGAAGGAATGTTGAAGCATTTGAGATTTATAAAAATCTCGTTTCAAAATATCCTTTGACCGAATTTGCAGAGAACGCATTACTTCGACTCGGTTGGATTGAGTATAATTCGTCTAAATTTGCTCAGTCGATTGAACATCTTGGCAAGATTCCTACATCTGCAAAGTTCCATGACGAAGTTCTTTACCTTATTGGGTTAAATTATCTTTCGATCGGTGATACAACGAACGCTTTTGTAAGATTTAATGAAGTGATTAGCAAATTCCCAAATTCTGACTTCTCGGATAGGTCGAGGGTTAAAGTGGGTGAAATTTTGCTTGGTTGGGATAAGCCTTCTGATGCAATCGATATTCTCAAACCTGTTGTTTTAAACAGAGCCATTGACGAGGTTTCGGTCCAGGCGCAATATCTTTATGCAGAAGCATATTTTAAGAACAAGGATATAGATGAAGCGATACTTCAATTTTTGCGTGTTAAATATCTTTATGGCGACTATGTCAGGTTTTTGCCGATGACATATTATCGTCTCTCGGAATGTTATGAGATGAAAGGCGATTTGAACAAGGCTATACAGTTTTTGACAGATATTTTGAAGATGGATGTACCAGAAGGAATGCGAAAACAAGCTCTTGAAAAATTGGAAAATTTGAAAGCAAAATTGTGATTTTGTCTCAATCAATTTAAATTATCACAAATTAATCAAATTGCTATGCGAAAGATTTTTATGTTAATTTTGTTTGCATTAAATCTAAAAATGGTAGCGCAGGAAACGAAACCTGAGGAAGTAAAATTTAAAATTGACACTGTTAGTTTAGGCAAAGCGAAGAGCGAATTTGTATTTCCTGAGTTCGTGATAACCGGGCGAGAAACGGTTGAAGTAAAGATAGGGCAAAAAATTCAAAACGATGAAATAATTTTACCCGAAATTAACTTGAAATTTTACGAGGCATCACATCGCAAGGGGATTTCATTCGATGTTCATTTAAAGGGCGAAAAAACAACTCATCAGCCAAGTTCGATTGCGGAAATTCCATTTGCAAAATTTAAGGCTGGCATTGGACGTTACACAACAACATATTTCGATGGATTGATTCAAGGTGAGATATTTAAAAATTTTTGGATTAACTCAGATTTTTATCATCGCGCAAGCCAAGGTTTTATTGAGAACGCAGATTATGTAAAAAATCAATTCTCGGTTAGGTTTGATTTTAACCTTCCACAATTTAGAAATGAGGTTTTAAATTTATTCGCAGGGGCAAAGTTGTCATCTATGCTGAGCTATTCAACGCATTCCTTTGCTTTTTATGGTGCGGATAGCTTATTTAGAAAGTATAGAGATACCCATAGAAATATAAATAATCTAAACTTTAACTTCGCGTTTGAGTCTCCGTATAGGAAAAGCTATGATTATGCTTTAAGGATTAACTACTTTGATTTTGTTTTTACTATGCCTGATACATTAGATCAGGAGGAGAGACGTTTTGACTTTGATTTAAAACTTAAGCATAATGTCGATTTTTTGAAATTAAGGGTTAACCTTTTTTATACATCGCTTGTTCAAAGATATTTTGAGTTTGGAATTTTTGTAGGAAACATTTTTGAGTTTTTTGAACTTAGCAAAAATTACGACCTTGATTTTGGTTTTAGATTTTTCTCGTTTGAAAATTATGATAGAGCGGGGTTTAGGGTTTATCCAAATTTTTTCTTTAAATATCTCGCAAATCGAAAGACGCAAATTTACGCCTCCTTCTCTCCCGAGGTTTTAAATCGAACTATTTTGGATTATGTGTCTGCGAATAGATTTTTGACTTATTTTTGGATGGGCGACTCATTGATAAAGGGTTTGAAAGTTGTTCGACAGGAAAATTATTTCAATCTTTCATCTGGCGTAAAATATAGTTCAGAAAGGCTTGGGCTCGATGTTGGGTTAAGTTTCAAGGCTTTCAAAAATTTCCCAATTTATGTCGATACCAGTGGTTTATTTGCAGTTGAATTTGTGCGGGCTCAATTTGTTGAATTGAGAGGCTCAGGATATTTAAATTATGGTCGAAGTGAATTTACTTTTGATTTAACATTGAGGAACTCATACAATGCGAAAAGTAAAGGGCGAGTGCCGTATTATCCAACTTTTTCTGCAGTTGCGGGGCATAATTATAAATTTAGGTTTGGACTTGCAATTAATTCAGAAATTAGTTTAATTAGTAATAGAGTTTTCAATTTCGAAGGCGAGGAGTTGCTAAGGTTTGTTCTTGTAAATTTGGGCATGAGATATGAGGTTTTCAGAAATTTCGCGATTTTTATGAGCTTTGATAATCTGTTCTCGCAGAAGTTTTATTTGTGGGATAGATACCGCGAACCGGATTTAATTTTCATCGGTGGAGTTGAATATAAATTTTAAATGAAAAGGAGCAAGAGTGAGAAAGGAAGAATTTGTAAAATCGCTAGCAAAAGATTTAGGTTGGAGCATTTCAAAGACGGATAAGGTTCTTGAGAGTTTTTTTAATTTGGTTTCGGAGGTTTTGGTGAAAGAAGGTAAATTGAATTTGTACAAGTTTGGAATTTTTACAGTGAAGCACAAGACGAGCAGAAAGGGGCGGAATCCGAAGACAGGTGATGAATTGATTTTGCCACCGAAAGATCACCCTTGTTTCAAGGCAAGTAAATCAATTGTTGAGACAATCAACAAGGGGTAATTTTTATGAAGAAGGGTGAGTTTTTGAAATTATTTGCGAAGCGTGCGAAGATTTCATATGATGAGGCGGAACTTTTTTATGAAAAATTTATAAAGAGATTTTTGGAAGCCTTAAAATCGGGACAAGGCGTAAGGATTCCGGGGTTTGGTGAGTTTAAGGTAAAAATTAGAAAAGGTAGAAGAATAATTGACAAAAACACGGGGCTTGAAAGAGTGATCCCATCAAAAGCGGTTGTTGTTTTTTCCCCTGCGAAAATTTTTACCGATAAAGTCAATATCAAGTATAAAAATTTGAAACCCATCGTTGTGAAAGCGCGGGCTTCTGTGACTGATTTAAAGGAATCAAATGAATTTAATCTCACATTTTTTGAATCCAAACCAAAAATAGCTAAAACCGAACTTGAAGCAGAAAAAAGTCAAGCACATGAACCGGTCGTCAGGGAAATCGAAATTTCAAAAAATCAAGATGAAGATTATCTTCTATTGCCAAACAATGTAGTTACGGAAGAAAAGTATTATTATGATAAAGAATTTAGTGTTGAAATTCCGGTCTTTAATGTTTTCAGTAAAGTGGAGGGAAAACCGGAAGTTGTAGAAGCAATGGAATCAAAAATTAAACTGGAGGAAGATAAAATGCCTGAGTTCAATTTAACTGAGGAGCCAAAGGGACCAGAGAAGAAAAAGTTTTTCGATGATACACTAAAATTCGATGATACACTAAAAAAGGAGGAGAGAAAAACAATGGCATTTGAATATGAAGAGGAAGGTAAGAAGGGAGTAGGTTTTTGGATTTTTATATTGGTTGTATTTCTGATTTTTGTCGGCGGCGTAATCTTTTTGCTGAATCAATATGGTTATATTCATTTGTGGGGCGAGGGAAAGAAATCGGGTGAAGTTGAATTTAAACAGCCTGAGGAAGTTATCGTTACTGTTCCACCGGACGTAAGACCTAAAGATGAAACGCCTTCGCCGGTTGAAGAAAAAAGGGTTGAACCTACAGCAACGCCGAAAGTTGAAAAACTTGCTCCAAGGTTAGGGAAAAATTATGTAGTTCAAGTTGCCTCATTTCAAGATAGAAGATTGGCTGAAGCTTATGCAAATAGTTTGGGAAAAAAAGGATACAATGCTTTTGTTGAAAGAGCGTTTGTTGAGTGGAAGGGTGGGAATTGGTATCGAGTTCGTGTTGGATTTTTTGACTCGATAGAACAAGCGAATAAAATTGCAAATAAGATAAAGAGCGAAGAAAAACTTGAAAGAGTATGGGTTAGCGAGGTGGTAAGAAGTATCACAAAATAAACCTCGCCAACCTACTAAAAATCAGGTATCTGGGTTATTTTTGATTAATCGTAATATTCAAGCCCAAGGTGCGTGATAAGTTCTTCTCCCATTAAATGGCGTAATCGATTTTTGAGTTTCATCAGTTGAATAAATAAATCATGCTCTGGGTAAATCGTTGGTGCGTGCATCGGGCTTTTGAAGTAAAATGAAAGCCACTCTTGTATTCCATGCATACCGCTTCGCTGTGCAAGATCTAAGAAAAGAGCAAGATCGAGAACTATTGGTGCTGCAAGTATTGAATCTCTGCAAAGGAAATTTATTTTAATCTGCATTGGATAACCAAGCCAACCAAATATATCGATATTGTCCCACGCTTCCTTTTCATCCCCGCGAGGTGGATAGAAATTAATTCTCACTTTGTGATAGTAATTCCCGTAAAGATCGGAATAAAGTTCGGGTTGAAGTATATATTCAAGGACCCCAAGTTTGCTTACTTCTTTAGTTTTAAATGATTCGGAGTCATCGAGGACTTCGCCATCGCGATTTCCAAGTATATTTACGGAGAACCAGCCCGTTAGTCCAAGCATCCTTGCTTTAAGCATTGGGGCGATCACGGTTTTGACAAGTGTTTGTCCGGTTTTAAAATCTTTTCCTGCGATTGGCACGTTCATTTCCTTTGCAAATTTAATTAGTGCTGGGATATCGGCGGATAAATTTGGTGCGCCGTTTGCATAGGGAACTCCTTCAGCAATTGCAGCGTATGCATAAATCATGCTTGGTGCGATAGCATCATCGTTTTTCTTCATCGCTTCTTCAAATTTTTCAAGCGTTTGATGAATTTCGCTCGGCTCCATATAAACTTCTGTGCTACCGCACCATATCATAACAAGACGATCACAGTTGTTTTTTTCCTTGAAATTTCTTATGTCTTCTCTTAACATCTCAGCAAGCTCGAACTTGTTCTTCGCTTTTTTCACATTCGGACCGTCAAGTTTTTTGACATATTTTTTATCGAAAACAGCCTTCATCGGTTTGATTTGTTCAAGTTCGTCTCTGACAAGGTCTAAATGTTCCTTTTTTAATACACCCGCTTTTAAAGCAGACTCATACGCATTATCCTCAAAGATATCCCATCCATCAAATACAAGGTCGTTCAAATCCGCCAGTGGGACAAATTCTTTTATTTTAGGAAATCTTTTTTCCATTCTCTTGCCCAACCGTATTGTTCCCATTTGAGTTAAAGAGCCAATTGGTAGAGCGAGACCCTTTCTGACAAGCGATGTTCCTGCAATAAAGGTTGTTGCAACTGCTCCAAGTCCCGGTAAAAGGACCCCAAGTTTTCCAACAGGTTCTTTTATCTCTGCGCCTGATTTAGTTTTTATCATTTTCCCGCCTCCTTATTTTGTGTTATCAGTTCGGTTTTTTCTTCGATTTGTTCAAGTTCTTTTGATTTTTTCCAAACATAATGAAGTCGTTGAAAAGCTGTTATATTTGTAAGAACAGCCATTATGTAAATTGCTATTGAAAGTGGCATCGGTGGATATGAAGGAAAGTAGAGGTTGAACTTTTCAAATATGTAATCAAAAAACATCATAAAATGGTCGTGAAGGAGATAGAAAATCGAGCCAAATCCCAACAGAACAATTCTTTCCGCTCTTTTCATATATCCAACATTGCATTCAAATCCCAGACCTTCTGCCCGCGCCCTCACATAACTTACCATCATTGAACCACCTATTGCGAAAACCGCCGCAACCGAAGTTATATAAAATCCATACTTTATCAAATAAACGCCTATCCCAAAAAATACTATCACCTCAGCATACCTATCGAGCGTCGAATCATATAAAGCACCAAATTTTGTAACTCTATTCGTCATCCTGGCAATTTTCCCATCGATTGTATCAAATATACCACTTAAGAGAGTAATAACTCCAGCAATCACAAATTTGCCAACAGCGAAGAAATAGCCAGCGAATATGCTAATTATAAAAGAAAGTGTTGTTAAAAAGTTCGGGTTTATATTCAGATGTAGGAAAAGAACAAGAAATTTTTCTATCGTTCTTAGGTAAAGAGTTTCAACTTTCTTCGGTATTAGGTTTGATGACATTTTCAATTTTTGTTAGTTTTTCCTCAGCGTGATTAAGGTGTTTTCATCCGCGTATGTTATCTGCTTCGATTTTCCGTAATGCTCAAACAATCGGTCTTTGAATATCTCAACTGCTCTTAGATATTCATCATCGTCATAAAGATAAAAAGTTGAGTAATGTTTTGCAAATACTTTATTCAAAAGTTCGTCGATGGTTGAAATCCTTGGGTATTCGAATTCGATGTAGCTTATGATTTCAAAGTTTTTTAGCCTTTTAAAACGTTTAATTAAGTCATTTTTCCAGAATAGACGATATTCTTTATCAGCGAAACTTGGGAAAAACCTGCCCCAAATTGAGTTGCGGTTTTGTTCCTGCGTTCGTGTGTAAATGAATAAAAATCCGTTTGGTTTAAGAATTCTTCCTGATTCACAGATGAATTTTTTGAAATCAAAATGATGAATTGCGTTGAATACAAACAATACATCAAAAGTTTCGTCCTTAAACGGGAGGCTTTCTGCAAGTGAATTTATAAAATATACTTTGTAATTCCTTCCGAGATATGACTGCGCAATGCTTAACATTTCAAAACTTGCGTCAAGAAGGATAGTTATAACTTTTCCTGGTTTTAGAACTTTGATTAGAAGCTCGGTATATCTTCCAGTGCCTGCGCCTATGTCAGCTATCTTTAATGTTTTTTTTAACTTTTTATGCTTTTGCAAAATATCTCGAATTGCAAAGATTGTCTCTGGGTCAAGGGTTCTAACGTGTCGATATACTGGTGCGATTTGCGCGAAATGTTTAAGTATTTCTAATTTGCTCATTTCCGCCCTCCTTCTTTGTTTTTGCCGGAGATCACGATCACAAATTCTCCTTTAATTTTGTCTGGTGTTAATTTCCTTAACACTTCAGATATTTTACCTCTGAAAAATTCCTCGTGTATTTTCGTTAACTCTTTTGCTACCGCTACTTGTCTATCTCCAAAATTTTCGAGCAGTTCATTCAAAGTTTTCAAAATTCTATGTGGCGATTCATAAATTATGAGCGTTCTTTCCTCTTGGGCTAACCTTTGAAGTTTTGTTTTCCTTCCTTTTTTATGGGGCAAAAATCCCACAAAGACAAATTCATCCATAGGCAAACCACTTGCAACAAGCGCACAAATTAGAGCGGTTGGTCCAGGTATCGGAACTACAGGTATGTTTTCTTCGATCGCTCTTTTAATTAAAACATAACCCGGGTCGGATATTCCGGGAGTTCCCGAATCAGAGACAAGAGCTATGTTTTTATTGGACTTTAACTCGGAAATTAAATCCTCGGCTCTTTGCCTTTCTTTATAAATATAATAACTTACAAGTTTTTTTGCAACACCATACTTTTCCGAAAGAATCTTCGTCCTTCGGGTATCCTCACAAGCGATTATATCAACTTGTCTTAAAACCTCAACAGCCCTAAATGTTATATCATCAAGGTTTCCGATCGGCGTTGCAACTATGTAAAGTTTTCCCGGCATAGTTTTGTTTGTTTTTGGGTTTTATTTTCAAAATAAAAATTGACGCGATATTGCGCAAATTGAATTTCGTTTTTCCAAGTTTTTGTTTAAATTATTTAAAAAGACGAAAAAATTATGGGCGAATTGCACAGAGATTATGAATAAATTCAAACTTGTTTCAAAATATAAACCAACAGGAGATCAACCGAAGGCGATAAAAGAACTTACAGAGGGAATATTTAGAGGTGAAAGATATCAAACACTGCTTGGGGTCACCGGCAGTGGAAAAACTCTCACCCTTGCCTATGTCATTGCAAATGTGAATAAACCAACGCTTGTGATTTCACATAACAAGACGCTTGCAGCACAGCTATATGGTGAGTTTAAAAGCTTTTTCCCCGAAAATGCGGTTGAATTTTTCATCAGTTATTATGACTACTATCAACCTGAAGCATACATACCCGAGACGGACACTTATATTGAGAAAGATGCTGCGATAAACGACGAGATCGATCGACTTCGTTTAAAAGCAACAAGCGTTTTGCTTGAAGGAAGGCGTGACGTTATAATCGTTGCCTCTGTAAGCTGTATTTACAACATCGGCTCACCGGAGGAATATGCAAGACAGATCGTAACGGTAAAAGTAGGTGATAGAATCGATAGAAATTCGCTTCTTTACAAACTTATGGATATTCATTATGCAAGAAATGATTTTGAATTCGTTCGGGGAACTTTCAGAGTAAGAGGTGATGTGGTCGAGGTTTTGCCCGCTTATGAGAATGAAGAAGCGATAAGAATTGAATTTTTCGATGATGTGATAGAGAGGATTTCATATATAGACAAACTAACGGGTAAAGTGATTGGTAGAACAGATGAGGTTATGATTTATCCCGCTAAGTATTTCATTACAGATAGACCAACGCTTGAAAGGGCGATTAAATGTATAGAAGAAGAACTTGAACAAAGGTTGGCTGAGCTGAGGGCTCAGGGTAAGTTCCTCGAAGCGCAAAGACTTGAAAGCAGGACGAGATTTGATATTGAGATGATGAGGGAAATTGGGTATTGTAAAGGGATAGAGAACTATTCGAGGCATCTTACCGGAAGAAAACCCGGGGAAAGACCTTACACACTGCTTGATTATTTCCCAGGTGATTATTTGGTGATAATTGATGAGTCACACGTGACGATACCACAAATTCGTGGAATGTATAATGGAGATAGGTCGAGAAAGGAAACGTTAATTGAGCATGGTTTTAGGTTGCCTTCCGCCCTTGATAATAGACCGTTGAAATTTGAGGAATTTGAATCTCTTATAAATCAAGTTATATTCGTCAGCGCAACGCCAGATAACTACGAACTTGAGAAGTGTAAGGGCATCGTCGTTGAGCAAATTATAAGACCGACGGGGCTTCTCGATCCGGAGGTTGTAGTCAAACCGACGAAAAATCAAATCGATGACCTAATTCATGAGATAAGGGGAAGGGTCAAAAGAAAAGAAAGAGTTCTTGTTACAACGCTGACAAAACAAATGGCGGAAGACCTTGCTGAGTTTTTGCAGGGCATCGGAATAAAGGTCAGATACATTCATTCTGATATCGATGCGCTCGAAAGAGTTGAAATCTTGAGAGATTTGAGGCTTGGCGATTTCGATGTGCTTGTTGGGGTAAATCTTTTGAGGGAAGGGCTTGATCTACCAGAGGTTTCGCTCGTTGCGATACTTGATGCGGATAAAGAAGGTTTTCTGCGCTCTGAAAAATCATTAATTCAAATCTCTGGAAGGACAGCGAGAAATGTCAACGGTAAAGTAATACTTTACGCGGATAAGATCACAAAGTCGATGCAAAAAATGATCGACGAGACGAATAGGAGAAGGAAAATACAAATGGAATATAACAAGAAGCACGGAATCAAACCTCAAACAGTTTATAAAACGATTGAAGATATACTTGCCACTACTATAGTTGCCGATGTTAAACAGAAGTATGAAGTTAAAGAGCGAACCAAGATTTCGATCATCACTGATATAGGGTTGAAGTTTATGACGCCAAAGCAGAGGGAGGAGTTAATAGAACAATTAAAGCGAGAGATGATAAAAGCGGCAAAAGATCTTGAATTTGAAAGAGCCGCTGAAATAAGGGATGAAATTTACAGGTTGATGAACATGACGAAGAATTGATTTTTAAAACAAACTTTGTTTGTTCAAGTGATAAGAAAGTTAATTTTTATATTGCTTCTTTTCTCCGTCGCTTGCTCTGAAAAACCGAAGATGATACCGCAATCGCTTGGAGGGTTGAGGCTTGAAAAATATCTATCGGGTAAGAAAGCTGAGGAAACGATAAATAAGATGCACATAAGTGGTAGGGTTGCGGGAGATAAAAATGAAATCGGCTTTTATTCATCCGATACGCTTAATGCGGTTTTATATGTTTCGAAATTTAAAAATCCAGAAGTAGCCCGGCAAAAGCTGGCTGAAATGCTTATAAAAATCGCTCATGGTGAAACCCCATTTTCCTTACATAATCAAGTAAACGTTGGTGATAAAAGAATTTTCGTCGTTTTTGGAGTGGGGCAAGCACATTATATTTACACTAATAAAGACGAATTGATATGGCTTTCGGTTGATTTTCCAATTTCGCTTGAAACTTTGCACTCACTTTTAAAACAAAAGGAATAATAGAGCAATGTATCATCCAATCTCTCAAACTGATATAAAAGGAGAAAAGTTATTAAAGCGTGGCAAAGTCCGCGATGTATACGAAGTCGATAATTATCTTTTGATAGTTGCAACCGATAGGATATCAGCGTTTGATGTTGTGTTGCCGAATCCAATTCCTTATAAAGGTTATGTCCTTAATCAAATTTCGATTTTTTGGTTCAACTTTTTAGAAGGCATTGTAAAAAATCATTTCATCACGGACGATATCGAAAGATTTCCCGATGTTTTTAAGGGAAGTCGCGAGCAAGTCGTTTATCGTTCAATGCTTGTTAAAAAAGCAAAACCGTTGCCGGTCGAATGCATAGTCAGGGGTTACATTTCTGGTTCCGCATGGAAAGAGTATAAAAAAAGTGGAACAGTTTGCGGGATCAAGCTTCCGGAAAGTTTAAGGGAATCAGATAAACTTGAGGAGCCAATTTTTACCCCATCGACTAAAGCAGAAACAGGGCATGATGAGAATATCTCGTTTGATAAGGTGGTTTCAATGATAGGTAAAGACCTTGCAGAGAAGGTTCGAGATTTAAGTTTGAAAATTTATGTTGAGGCCGAAAAGTACGCTCGTGGAAGAGGGATAATAATAGCAGATACAAAATTTGAATTTGGACTTGATGAAGATGGTGAATTGATTTTGATTGATGAAGTGTTAACTCCTGATTCATCGCGTTTTTGGCCGGTTTCAAAATATGAACCCGGGAAATCGCAACCTTCTTTTGATAAACAATATGTTCGTGATTATCTTGAATCGATCAATTGGGATAAACAGCCACCCGCGCCTGAACTTCCCGAAGATGTTGTCAAGAAAACGAGCGAAAAATACCTTGAGGCATACAGATTATTGACAGGGGAGGAACTGTTGAAGAAAATAAAAATTTAAAATGGTTGAGGAATTTTTAAAATCTCTTGTCATCATCTTTGGACTATCCGCTTTTATAGTTTATTTGTTGCATAAGGTGAGGTTACCGTCAATTGTCGGTTTTTTGCTTTCGGGAATTATCATTGGACCATATGGAATTGGGCTTGTCAAGGATGTTCAAGTTATAGGAATCTTTGCAGAGATAGGGATTATTTTGCTTTTGTTTGTTTTAGGTATTGAACTTTCACTTTCAAGGTTGTTTGAGATGCGAAGATTTCTTTTTCTCGCTGGTGGGTTACAAGTTTTGATAACGCTTCTTTTGGTGCTTTTTGTGGTTTTGAACTTTTTGAGTTTGGAGATTTCTATTTTTATTGCTATCGCTGTGGCTTTAAGTAGCACTGCGGTCGGTTTGAAGTATTTGGTTGACAAAGGCGAGATCGATGCCCCACATGGAAAGGTTATCATCGGGGTTTTAATATTTCAGGATTTGCTTGCTGTTCTTGCGACTGCCTTTGTACCAATTTTTTCGGGTGAAATTACAAAGTTTAGAGAGTTAATCTTCAAAATTTTGTTAACAATTCTATTTGTATCTATCATCGTTTGGGGTTCAAGAAAACTTGTTCCGTCTCTATTGTTTCAGGTGGTCAAATCAAGAGTAAGGGATTTGTTTATAATTTCGATCTTGTTCTTATGTTTTAGCGTCGCTTTAATTGCATCTGAATTTGGGCTTTCGCTTGCCTTTGGGGCTTTTTTAGCTGGGCTTCTGATTTCCGAGTCTGAGTATGCTCATCAAGTCACGGCGGATATCGTACCTTTTAGGGAAAGTTTAATGGCTTTGTTCTTCATCTCCGTTGGGATGCTTTTCAATGTCGGTTTCATTACAGGAAATCTTATTACAATTATTTTTGCTTCGCTATTGATAATGCTAATTAAAATAATTGGCGCGTTTGCAAGTGTCATTTTAGCTGGAGGTGGATTAAGGGTATCGTTAATTTCTGCTTTTGCTTTATCTCAAATAAGTGAGTTTTCGCTTGTTTTGGTTTTGCTCGGAAAAAAACACGGAATTATCCCTGATGATTTTTATAACTTTTTCATAGGCTCTTTCGTGCTGACGATGTTGTTTTCTTCGCTCTTGCTTATTTTTGCGAATAAAGTTGCTTTTTCTGCAGAAAAATACATGAAAGTTAAAGATAAAGTTTTTGGCGGTGTCCCGGTAAACAGCGAGTTTAAAAATCATGTTATTATCGTTGGATTTGGTTTAAACGGGAGAAACATCGCAAAAGTTTTAAAGGCTATCGGAATTCTATATGTTATCCTTGAGCTTAACATCGTTACTGTAAAAAAGATGCGCGAAATAGGTGAACCAATTTACCACGGCGATGGGACAAGCGTAGATGTTTTAAGAAAAATTGGGATCGACAAAGCAAAAATGCTGATCGTTGCCATCTCAGATCCGAGTTCAACTCGAAAAATTGTAGCACTTGCTCGAAGTGAGAAACCCGATATATACATAATCGTCAGAACGAGATATGTAGGTGAAGTCGATGAGTTAAAAAAACTGGGTGCTGATGAAGTTATACCGGAGGAATTTGAGACATCGATAGAAATATCGTCTCGAGTTTTGAATCACTTTAATGTTCCTTTAAATGTGATAAGGGAATATACGAGCAAATTGAGAGAGGATGCATATAGGGTTTTGAGACGTTTTGAAATGAAAATTGACAGAATAATTGATGGAGTAGATGTTTTAAGGCACCTCGATTCTGGAACTTATATCGTTAGTGAAACTTCAATAGCGCGAGATAGGTCTATCGCGGAGTTAAATTTAAAAAGCGAAACCGGTGCGATTATAATCTCAGTTCAACGCGGAGACGAAATTTTTACAAATCCTTCATCGGATTTTGTTTTTAAAGTTGGCGACATAATGTTTATAATCGGAAAGCGTGAGGAGATAGAAAGAGCGGTTGAATTTCTTGAAAGCGAAAAAATAAGAAATTGAGCTATGATATACCTTAAAGGTCGGGGGATGAAAATTTACGCTTGGATTGTTTTATCTCTGCTTGCTTTTAACTTTTTAATTATAAGCCCGGTTATCCTTGCGAAATTTGGTTTAGATAAATTTGTCCAAATCATTTATTTTTTCTTCAAGCAGATATGCCATCAAATCGATGCACGCAGTTTTCATTTTGACGGAGTTAAATTTGCGGTTTGTGAAAGATGTAGTCTTATCTATTTTGGCTCTTTTGCTGGGGGTTTGATTTTGCCCTTTCTGAGGAGGAAGATTGTGAATCCAAATTTTCTACTTTGCGTTGCGCTTGTTCCCTCGATCGTTGAGTTTTCAGTTGAAAAAATTTTTGAAATTGAAATTTTAATTTTCAAGGCTTTGGCTTCACTTTGGCTTGGGATTTGGGCTGGATTGGTTTTGACTTTGCAACTTGTTGATATGTTTTCAGGTTTCAAAAATCAATATAACTTTTGAAATTTACATTCAGCTTAATTATCTTTTAAACGGAAGAAATTTTAAAAACATATGGATGTAAAAGTAATCAATCGCCTTGAGGAAATCATTGGGAAAGAAAGGGTTCTAACCTCGATCGAACATCGATTAGTTTATTCTTATGATGCTACGCCTACATTTTCAACTTTGCCAGATGCGATCATAATTCCTAAGACAGCTGAGGAAATTTCACAGATTTTAAAACTTGCGAATGAAGAAGGTTTCGCGGTAATTCCACGTGGTTCTGGAACTGGTTTAAGCGGTGGAGTTGTGCCTGCGCCAAATTCAATTGTGCTTTTGATGAACGGATGGAGAAAAATTTTGGAAATAGATAAGGAAAACCTGACAATACTTGTTGAGCCAGGAGTTATAACTGCTCAAATTCATCAAGAGGTTGAAAGGTTGGGTTTGTTTTACCCGCCTGACCCCGGAAGTATGACTATTTCAACAATTGGAGGAAATGTTGCCGAAAACGCAGGTGGGTTAAGAGGATTGAAATATGGAGTCACAAAAAATTATGTGCTTGGGCTTGAAGTTGTGCTTCCAACTGGAGAGATAATAAATGTCGGCGGTAAAAATGTAAAAGATGTTGCTGGATATAATTTGAAAGATGTTTTAATCGGTTCGGAGGGGACGCTTGGGGTATTCACAAAGATTTTGTTAAAGCTTATCCCGAAGCCCCAGGCTTCAAAGACGATGCTTGCTTTTTTTAATTCGATAAAAGAAGCTGGAAAAGCAGTCTCTGATGTAATTGCAAATCACATCACTCCCGCAACGCTTGAATTTCTTGATAATGTAACAATAAAATGCGTCGAAGATTACGCTCATCTTGGTTTGCCAACAAATATTGGTGCTTTGCTTTTAATTGAAGTTGATGGTCATCCGGCTCAAATCGAAGAAGAAGCTGAAAAAATAGAAAAAATTTGTAAGATAAATAATGTAATCGATTTTAAAGTCGCTGGTTCAGAACAGGAAGCTCTTAAATTGAAAACTGCGCGACGCTCTGCTTTTGCTGCGCTTGCACGTGTTAAGCCAACTACTATACTTGAAGATGCAACTGTTCCGAGAAGTTTTGTCCCAGAGATGGTCGAAAAAATTCAAGAGATTGCCTTTAAATATCAAATTATGATCGGAAATTTTGGTCATGCGGGTGATGGAAATCTTCATCCTACAGCTTTGATAGATGAGCGCGATAAAGATGAAATGAAGAGAGTTGAAAAAACATTTGAAGAAATCTTTGATTTTGCTTTAAAACTTGGTGGAACGATAACGGGCGAACATGGAGTTGGGCTTGCTAAGAGGAAATTTCTTGAGAAGCAATTTAACGAATCAGCGATTGAGTTTATGAGAAAAATTAAAAAAGTTCTCGATCCTAATTCGGTGTTAAATCCAGGGAAAATTTTTGATGTCAAACCGCGATGTGAGGGTCGTCTTCCAACATCAAGAGAGGAGATCGAGAAATATAAAGATTTATGGGTTTAACAAAGAAGAAGGCTCAAATGCTTGATATAAAAATTTCAGATGAACTTTTGATACGGTGTATGCATTGTGGGATGTGTCTTCCCGTTTGTCCAACTTATAATTTAACATTGCTTGAAAAATCTTCGCCCAGAGGAAGGATTAAGCTTATAAAAGAAGTAGAAGATGGAAACCTTCCCGTCACGGATGATTTCATCGACGAGATGTATTTTTGTCTTGATTGTCAAGCATGTCAAAGCGTTTGCCCAGCAGGAGTTAAATATGGATGGCTTGTTGAAAGCGCACGAGTGAAAATTTTTGCATTGGGGAAAGATAAACAAGCGTTTATAAAAAAATTGATTTTTAGATTTGTTTTCGCATCAAACGCGATTTTTAAATTCTTCGCTTGCATAGCGAGACTATATCAAAAAAGATTGAAACAATTGCTATACGGAATCGGGCTTTATAAAATGCTTCCAAGACGACTAATTCAAATTGAGGAATTATCTCCGGAAATTCAAGATAAGTTTTCTGATGAAGTTTTGCCCGAAGTTTTAAGTCCAAAAGAAAAAGCACGATATAAGGTTGGATTTCTCACCGGTTGCTTTATGAATGTGATGTATTCTAAAATTAACATTGACACCGTCGAAGTTTTGCTGGAAAATGGATGTGAAGTTTACATACTGAAAGAACAGGTGTGCTGTGGCTCAGTTATGGCTCATTATGGTGATGTCGAGATGGCAAAAAAACTTGCAAAAAAAAATATAGAACTGTTTTCAAAGTATAAACTTGACGCGATCGTTATAAATTCTGCTGGATGTGGTGCTTTTATGAAAGAGTATGGTGGGTTGTTCAGGAACGACGCGGATGAAACTTTGAGGGAAAAAGCCAAACATATAAGTGAGATCACAAAGGATGTAAATGAGTTTTTATGCGAAATTAATTTTAAGAAACCGGAAGCCCAGATAAATTTAAGGGTCACATATCACGACGCCTGTCATCTCGCACATACTCAAAAAATAATATCAGAGCCGAGAATGGTAATAAAATCCATCGATGGGATTGATTTTGTCGAAATGAACGAATCGACATGGTGCTGTGGGAGCGCGGGGATTTACAATATCTTAAGATATGAAGATTCGATGAAAATCTTAGATCGAAAAATCAAAAATATACTTTTAACCGGTGCTGAAGTTGTTCTCACCGCAAATCCGGGATGCCATGCCCAGATTGAATATGGGCTTAAAAAAGAAGGAGCAAGTGTTAAAGTGATGCATCCAATTTCACTTTTGAACCACGCTTATAAATTATCAAAGAAAATGGTGGAGGAGAAAATTGATACCGCTTAAAGATACAATACCAGCGCGGACTTATCCAGTTGTAACTATAAGCTTGATCGTCATTAATGTTGTTGTTTTCATTTTTGAACTTTCACTTGGAGAAGGATTATCTGAGTTTTTTGATCTTTTTGGGCTTGTCCCAGCCACATATTTTGAACTGAGAAATTCCGATGCACCGTTTCTTCTTGTGTATTTTCCGTTTTTAACATCGATGTTTCTACATGGTGGATGGATGCACCTGATTGGGAATATGATTTATTTGTGGGTTTTTGGAGATAATGTTGAAGATAGGATGGGACATTTTAAATTTTTGCTGTTTTATATACTTTGTGGTATTGCTGCCGCATATGCGCACATTTATACAAATCCGCACTCGGAAATTCCAACGGTTGGGGCAAGCGGAGCAATTTCCGGGGTTTTGGGTGCATACTTTGTTCTTTTCCCTCATTCAAGGGTAATAGCTTTAGTTCCGCTTTTCTTTTTCTTTGATTTAATTGAGGTCTCTGCTTTCATTTTTCTTGCTTTCTGGTTTATACTTCAATTTTTTAACGGGGTCGCTTCGCTTGGTGCAGCGACTTATGCTACAACCGGCGGAGTTGCATGGTGGGCTCATATCGGCGGTTTCATTGCGGGAATTTTATTGTCGTTTTTATTTGTAAGAAAGAGACGGACTTGAAGATATAAACCCAATAAAAAGGGAAATTTTAATATGATTATCCAATCTGAAAAACAGTTGAGAGAATTAAAAAACTTCCAACCGAAATCGTGCCTTGTTACTTCGCTTTATTTGAACACGGACGGGAGCAAGTATTCGAAGAAAGAGATCGAGGTGATATTCAAAGATATTGTGAAGGCGAAAAAGGCAGAATTTGAAGGGAGAAAAGAACTTAACGATGTTCTCGAAGACATAAGAAAGATCGAACAGTATATTTCACAAAATCTCGATATAGCGAAAAACAAAGGTGTAGTTATTTTCTCTTGTGCTAAAGAGAATTTTTGGCAGGTTTATGAATTAATGGTGCCGCCGCCGAATTTGTTTGTAATCGATAAAAACCCACATGTTCGTCCACTTTTGCTGATAATGTTGAAGTTGCGGAAAATTTGCACTGTATTATTTGATCATCGTAAGGCGAGGATTTTTAAAATCTTTGGCAATGAAATTGTCTTAATGGATGAAATTTACAGCGAGACACCAAGGCGAATAAAACTTGCAGGGTATCATGGATTTGATGAGTCGAGAATAACCGAGCAACAAGAAAATAAGATCACAGAGCATTACAAAAAAATTTCAGATAGATTGTTCAAGATCTATCAGAACGAAAAGTTTGATATTCTTTTCATCAGCGGACGACAGCAGGATATAAATTTGTTCGTCGGGCAACTCCATCCGTATCTTAAAAAAGTTTATCCTGATTTTTTCAATTTGCCGATAGATGCAAAAGAGAGCGATATTCTTAGAAAATCCCTTGAACTTGAGAAGCAACTTGAAATTGAAAAAGAACGAGGCATAATCGAGCAAATCAAAACGCATGCTCATTCGAAAACATCTGAGATGGCTGTTCTTGGGATCAAGGATACAATTAGGGCATTGAACGAGGCGAATGTAAACAAGCTTATTTTCAACATCGATTTTTCATATTCGGGAAAGTATTGTCAATTTTGCAATTTCCTTGCTTTGAAAGAAGATAGATGTCCAAAGTGTGGAGAAAACCTCGTTCGTGTTCAAAATATAATTTTTAAAATCATCGATGTTGCAATTGAGAAAAAAGCGGAAGTTTATCCAATATTTTATTCTACATATTTAAATGCGGAAGGTGTTGGTGCGTTGTTGAGGCATAAAGGAGTTACGAAAACAACAGTTTGAAAAATAAACTCGTGTTCAAAGTTGAGGATAAAGTGTATAATTTTTGACCTTGATGGGACAATTGCGCAAACAAACGAGTTAATTTTTGATTCTTTCAATTATATCGCAAAAAAATATGTCAAGAAAACTTTCACACCTGAGCAAATAACTACGCAATTTTTCGGACCCCCGGAAGAAGCAGGCATAAGAAAACTTCTTGAACTTTCAGATGATGAAGATGTAATAAAAAACATCGATTCACTTGTTAAATTTGCTGTTAAGGAATTTTACGATTATTACGAGAGTAACCACGATAGGGTGGGGGTATACGAAGGGATAAACGATTTACTTTCTTTTTTGAAATCCAAGGGGATAAAACTTGCAATTTTCACAGGCAAAGGGAAGGTTACAACTTCGATAACTTTGAAAAAACTTGGACTTGGAGGATTTTTCGATTTTGTTATAACGGGAGACGATGTAAAGTTTCATAAACCATCCGGCGAGGGGATTCGGAAAATCATTGAAATCTTGGGGTTGAGCAAAGACGAGGTTGTATTGGTTGGCGATGCGGTAAGCGATGTGAGGGCGAGTAAAGAGGTCGGCATAAGGGTTATCTCAGCGCTGTGGGACTCTTATTCTGCTGAAAAAGTTATAAGCTTGGAGCCGGATTTTATTGTTTACTCTGTTGATGAATTAAGAAAATTAATCGAAAATTTGATTTCAGATGAAAAGAGCAAAAAGGGTATTGGGCATCTTTTGATTTTATTGTTTACCTTTGTTAATTTTTTGCTTGCAAGTGATAAAATTGAAATTAAAGGTTTGAGGGTTTATAGCTACGAAGGTGAAATTTATCCGCCCATAATCGTTAGATATGATACGCTTTGGAACGGCGAACCAAACACAGCAAATGATTATATCGTGATAGAATTTGACGTAAAATCCCAAACGCCACCAAACCTTGATATAAGGTTTTACCATTGCGATAGGAACTGGCGGAAGACGGAAAATATATTCGTTCAAAGTTTTTTCCATAGCAAAACGCTTTTCCTAAATTACACCGTAGCTGAAAAAGGAATAAGAGGGTATAACTTTCATTTTGAAAACATCTTCCCTGACCCGGACGGAATAGTTCAATTTCCCTATTCTGGAAATTATATCTTTGAGATTTACGACAGAAATGCGGATACGTTGGTTTATGCAAGTGGCAGATTTATTGTGGTTGATAAGCTTACAGAGGTTAAAGCGAGTTTAAGAAAAGCCCTGCTTGGGGAACAAGCGGACATACGAAATTATGTAAATGATATCGAAATCGAGGTTGAAATTCCAGATTCGCTCAACTGGTACTATATTACGACAGTCGACATATATGAAAACCGGAAAATTTTTTATCCGTACCGAGTTGATTTCAACGAAAGAAAAAAATATACTTATGTTAGTGGTTTCCCCTCTCGAGGAAGAATCTTTAAAATTTGGAACATTTATCCATTAAACGAATACAGGCAAATCGATTTCAGAAGTGAAAAAATTTATCCAAATGGTCATCCTGTGAGCCCAGTTGGTGGAATTGATAAGGTAAGAAAGTTTTGGCATGGCGAGCCTGATATGAATGGAGCTTGCAGGATTGTACCAGAGGGGATGTATGCGGAGTATCTTGAGGTTACATTTCGGCTTGAAATTGATAGAGAGACGGAGCAAAAATTAAAAGGTGATGTTTACGTGGTTGGTTGCTTTAATAATTGGAAACCAAGCATAGATGATGTTTTAAAGTATGATCCTTTCGGCAGTTATTATTTTGTTAAAAAATGGCTCAAGCGCGGGATTTATGATTATCAATATGTTGTCGGCTATTACGATTTCAGCAGAGATGAGGTTGTTGTGATTGATTGGATTGAGCTTGAGGGCAACGATTGGCAAACGCTCAATAGCTATTACATCGTTGTCTATTATAGAGATGTTCGTTTTGGAGGTTTTGATAGAATCATTGGATTTACAAAAATTGTGGGTTGAGGTATGCAAAAAATCAACATTGGAGTTATAGGCGTTGGCTATCTCGGTAGCATTCACGCGAAGATTTTATCACAAATCCCAACCGCAAATTTTGTCGGTGTTTACGATATTAACGAACAAAGATCGAAGGATGTTGCAAGTCAATTTGGGGTGAAAAGTTTTAAAACCCTTGACGAGCTTCTTGAAAATGTCCAAGCGGTTGTTATCGCAACACCTACGACAACACATCGTGAGATTGCTGTTTATTGTCTAAACAAAGGCATTCACACATTTATTGAAAAACCGATTACGGATAGTATTGAAGGAGCGGAAGAGATAATAAAAATTTCAAGCAAAAGAAATTTGAAAGTTCAAGTTGGTCATATTGAAAGATTTAATCCTGCTTTGCTTTCGCTTTCGGATTATAGTATCAAGCCAGTTTTTATAGAGGTGCATCGACTTTCGCAGTTTAAGCCAAGGGGCATCGATGTTGCGGTGATACTTGATTTGATGATACATGATATTGATATAATTTTAAATCTTGTCAAAAGTGAAATCGAAGAGATAAAAGCGAGCGGAGTTGCGGTTATTTCGGACTCCATTGATATAGCAAATGCAAGGATACAATTTAAAAATGGATGTGTTGCAAACATTACCGCAAGCAGAATATCCCGGAAGAACGAAAGAAAGATGAGAATTTTCCAGAAGAGTGCCTACATATCGATTGATTTTCTTCAAGGTATAACGGAGATCTTTCAACTTGTCGATGATGACGGTGAAAAAGTTGAAACGACATATTTGCTTGGAAAAATTGATGAAGGAACAAACAGGAAAAAAATTGTTTATAAACAATATACCGCTAAAGAGGTTAATCCAATTGAAGCGGAACTTGTTGCATTTATTGATTCGATCATTAATTATAAACCGACGGTTGTGGGTGCAGAAGATGGGAAGCGTTCAATTGAAGTTGCTTTTAAAATCATTTCCGAGATCGAAAAACAGCAAAAGATAGTTAAGGAGGGAATGTCACTTGATGTTGAATGAAAAACAAAAATAAAGGTTTGATGATTCAAATGTATCGAATGAAAAATTCTCCTGCTGAAAATAGAGTTGAAATAAACGATGAACTTGTAAAGACGATAGGTAAAATTGCGGATGAAAATAATTTTGAAGCGTATGTCGTTGGAGGATATGTCCGGGACCTCTTGCTTGGAAAGGAGGTTAAAGATATAGATTTTCTTGTGATAGGTGAAGGTTTAAAATTTGCTAAAATTGTCGCGAAGTATCTGGGCAAAAAGGTTACAGTTTACGAGCAATTTAGAACCGCGATGATAATGCTTGATGATAGAAAAATAGAATTTGTCGGCGCAAGAAAAGAGAGTTATCGTAGGGACTCAAGAAAACCAATCGTCGAGAATGGGACGCTTGATGACGATCTTGCGAGAAGAGATTTTACAATCAATGCAATGGCTGTTTCAATCAACGAAAAAACATTTGGCGAAATCATTGATCCTTTCAACGGTCGAAAAGATTTAAAAAACAAAATAATAAAAACCCCGCTTGATCCGGAAAAAACATTTGACGATGACCCTTTGAGAATGATGAGGGCGATAAGATTTGCGTGTCAACTTGAATTTGAGATAGAAGAGAGAACATTCGAGGCAATAGAGAAAATGAGGGATAGACTAAGCATAGTTTCACAAGAAAGGATAACTGATGAATTTTTAAAAATGATGATGGCGGATAAACCTTCGGTCGGGCTAAAGTTGATGCAGAGGACAAGTTTGATGAGCATCGTTTTGCCAGAGGTAGCTGAGCTCGAGGGGACAGAGCAGAGAGCAAGTTCTGAAGATGAAAACATAGCTTTATATCATCATAAAGATGTGTTTCACCATACTTGTCAAGTTGTTGATAATCTCGCACGAGTTACGGATAATTTGTGGCTTCGACTTGCTGGATTATTTCATGATATAGCCAAGCCAAGAACGAAAGCGTTTAAAGAGGGGGTTGGCTGGACATTTTATGGACATGATGTTTTGGGGGCGAAAATGGTTAGATCAATTTTTAGAAGATTGAAACTTTCGATTGACAAATCAAAGTATGTTGAAAAACTCGTTCGTCTTCATTTAAGACCTATGGCTCTGGTTGATGAAAGCGTGACGGATTCAGCGATAAGAAGATTAATTGTTCAGGCCGGGGAAGATCTCGACGACTTGATAAAACTTTGCAGAGCGGACATAACAACGAGAAATCCAAAACTTGTTGAGGAATACTCAAGAAATTATGACATTGTCGTAAGAAAAATCAAAGAGGTTGAAGAAAAGGACAGGCTTAGGGCCTTTAAATCGCCGGTCGATGGTAACGAGATTATGCGGGCGCTTGGTTTAAGCTCTGGTCCACTTGTCGGGCGCTTGAAAAAAGCAATAGAAGAAGCAATACTCGATGGATTGATTCCAAACGAGCATGACGCTGCTTTTGAATATCTGATGAAGATAAAAGATAAGGTGATAGCCGAATTTGAAACCTCGAGCAAGAGAACAATCGCTGGGGATGACAAAGAGGTAAAGTGAAAATTTCTAACTAAAAAAGGAGGCAAGACATGAAGAAAACTTGCTTTTGGATTTTGGCGCTTTTCCTGCTGATCCCGTCTACGGTTTTATCCCAACCTCAAAAAAGGAAATTTACAATTCGAGATATGCTTTCGATTAATGTCGCCTCACAAATTGATATTTCTCCCGATGGAAAATTTGTGGTTTTCGTTTTGTCTAAAGCTGATTTTAATGAAAGCAAATATAGCACTGATCTTTATATTGTTTCGACTGAAAACAGGGAAGTTGGGCAATTGACTTATTCAAAGGAAGATGAAACGATGCCTAAGTTTTCACCTGATGGTAAATTTATAGCGTTTCTTTCGAATAGAAAGTCGACCGCAGATGAAAAAAAAGTTAAAAACCAAATTTGGTTACTTCCCGTTGATGGAGGAGAGGCTTATAAATTAACTGGGGCATCTGAAGGTGTGATCTCTTCCCAATGGATGCCAGACGGTAAAAGTATCCTTTATCTGACTCAAGAAACATTGCCGAAGCCTGAAAAAGAAAAGAAGGAACGAGATAAAAAATTGAAGTTCGACGCTCTTGTTGTTGATAAAGAAAAATATCGAAAAGAATTTCATCTTATCGATGTGAAAACTAAAAGCGAGAGAAAAGTTTATGTTGGAGATTACGGCGTTGAGCAATTTGATATATCGCCAGACGGAAAACTTGTCGTCTTCAACACGAATTACACCGGAGATATTGACGATAGCAAAAAGTTTGATCTTTGGATCTTTGAGGTTGAAACTGGGAAAGCAAGACAACTTACAACAAGACCAGGTGGCGAAAGACAACCGAAATGGTCCCTGGATGGAAAGTTTATAGCCTTTATCGCAGATCTTGATCCAAAGTTTACATATTCGCAAGAAGAACTTTTCATCGTCGATCCTCAAAGTGGCACAATTAAAAATCTAACTGATAAGTTTGATGTTGGGATTGTGAGTTATGAATTTTCAAAAGTGGAACCTTCTAAAATTTATGCGAGAACAACGAGCGGTGTTTATACACATGTTTATGCAATTTCAATTAACGATGGCGCGATAAAAGAGTTTTTGGGGGGAGAAAAAGTTTTTGGAGATATTGCGATTTCAACCGATGATAATGTGATCGCTTTGCTTGCAGAGGATAAAGTAAGTGCGCCAGATGTTTTTATTTTGAAAGGCAAGGAATTGAAAAAATTAACGAACTTAAATCCACAACTTGATAATTTTACATTCGGGGAACAGTCGGTTATAAAGTGGAAGAGTTTCGACGGATGGGAGATAGAGGGAATCTTTGTTAAACCTGTTAACTTTGAACCTGGGAAAAAATACCCTATGCTTGTTGCGGTTCATGGTGGACCTTATAGTAGAATTCAAAATATGCTTCGCCAGTATTATAACTTGCAAGTGTGGGCAAACGAAGGTTATATTGTTTTCGCGCCGAATTTTAGAGGAAGTTCTGGGTATTCAAATAAATTTGGGATTTCAAACTTCAAAGATCTTGGAGGCGGTGATTTTAAGGATATAATGACGGGAATCGATTATATCGTTAAGGAACTTAAAATTGTCGATGAAAATAAAATTGGCATATTTGGTGGAAGTTATGGTGGATATATGACGAATTGGGCTATAACTCAAACCGATAGATTTAAAGCGGCTATCTCAATGTTTGGGATATTTAATCTAATCACTGATTACAGCAATTCTTATCTTCCAAGTTGGGAACCGGATTATCTCGGAGATTATTATTGGAACAACCTTAAAATTTATCTTGAGCGTTCGCCATTTTATTATGTTAAGAACATCAAAACTCCCGTTTTGATAATGCACGGGGATGAAGATCCAAACACATTTATAAGCAATTCAAAAGAAATGTATCAAGCGTTGAAACATCTTGGAAAAACGGTCGAATTTGTCCGCTATCCACGAGAAGGACACGGTTTCAGGGAGCCAAATCATAGGATCGATGAATTCTATCGGTGTCTCGATTGGTTTAATAAATATCTACTTGGAGTAGAACCGGCGCGAAAACCCCTAGTTCGGAACGATGAGTGGGTTACTTCAGATGGATGGGAAGTCAAAGTTGTGCGGGCAAATAGAAATGTAAATTATGCTGGTTTTGATACCGCAAAGAAATTTGTTGAGGTAGAAATTCTCTTTAAAGCAAAAGAAAACGCGAATCCATTTGATATTTCTATCGTTGACGATTTTACACTTTTTGATACAAGTGGAAATAAAGTAAGCGCATTTGGGTTACCTGTTGAGGTTAGCGGTGTTAAGGCAGTGATCCCCGGAGTAGTGAAAGCAACCATTGTAGCCAAAGGCGAACCTTTCTACTTCCCACTGAAAGTTGCATTTGATGCCTCAAACCTAAAGGGGGAGTTAAAACTTAAAATTGCAAGGTTTCCATCATTTGAGTTTTTGATCGATTGAATTTAAGGGCACGCCGTTTGGCGTGCCTTTTTTGTTTGTTTTTATGTTTTGATTTTTTTATATTTTATCGACCAAAAAACTAAATTGGTTGAAAATTCAAATGATAAATGTCGAGAAAACAAAAGATGAAATAATCGAAATCGCGAGGGATATTTTCGCAAAGTTTGGGTTTAAGAAAACGACAATGGAGGAGATAGCTAAGGCGATGAAGAAGGCGAAAAGCTCGCTTTATTATTATTTCCAAAGCAAGGAGGAAATCTTCAAAATGGTTCTGGAGCAAGAGGCGAATGTTCTGCGCGAAAAAATTGAAAAAGCCATAAACCAGGAAGATACACCTCAAGGTAAGCTTAGAGCGTATATTTTGACGAGGATGCGAGGGTTAAAACAACTTGCTAACTTTTATAGCGCTCTTAAAGATGAATATCTTGAGAATTACAAGTTTATCGAAAAGTTCAGGAAAAGGTATGACGAGGAAGAAACCGAAACGATAAGCAAGATTTTGAATGAGGGTATAGACAAGGGAATTTTTGATGTCAAAGACTTGAAGATGACAACTCTTGCAATTTTAATCGCTCTCAAAGGTTTTGAATTGTGGGTTTTTCAAGGCAATACGAAGTGGACTGAAAAGGATATCAATAACTTGCTTGATGTTTTGTTCTATGGAATAGTTAAAAAATAAACCAGGCTTTGTGAAATGAGGAAATTCGCAGAGTTTGTAGCAAAATACAGGTGGTTTATAATTTTTTGCGTTTGTGTGTTAACTTTGTTCTTTGCTTATTCTCTCAAAGATTTAAGGATTAACCCTGATTTCGTTTCGTACCTTCCGGAATCAGATGAAGCTGTAAGGCTTGCAAAATACATTGGGAATAAGTATGGTGGTAATCTCACCGCGATCGTTGCAATCGAAACAGACGATGTTTTTAAGGTTGAAACATTGAAGAAAATTTATGAGTTGACTGAAAAACTTAAAAATGTCGATGGTCTTTCCTATGTCACAAGTCTAACAAGTGTAATCGATATTAGGGGAACAGAGGAAGGGCTCGAAATAGGAAGGTTAATCGATGTTGTGCCTGAAAATGAGGAGGATTTAAAAAGGCTTAAAGATTACGTTCTCTCAAAAGACTTATATAAAAACATTGTTTCAAGGGACGCAAAAGTTACTTTGATTATGTGTAAGCTTCAGGAAGGCGTTGATAAGGTTAAGGTAGCAAAGGAGATTAAAAAAGTGGTTGAGGGTGAGGGACTGAATGAAAAGATTTACTACGGTGGATTGCCATTTCAGATGATCGATATGAACAAGTTGATCATCGACGATTTGAAATTTTTATCGCCTCTCGTTGGTGTTGTTATAATTCTTATTTTGTTTTTAAGCTTTAGAAATTTAAGAGGCGTTGTTTTGCCATTTCTTTCGGTTGTTATAAGCACGATTTGGACGCTTGGGGTGATGTCGATTTTAGGGGTGCCACTTACTATAATTTCAAATAGCATTCCAGTTATTTTGATGGCTGTTGGAAGTGCTTATGGGATTCATATTGTGAACAAATTTAGAGAAGATGTCGATATAATTGATCTAAAAGAAAGAGCGAAAGTTACGATTACAGAAGTTGGAAAGGCGGTGTTTTTCGCAGGCATTACAACGATCGCCGGTTTTTTGTCGTTCGTGTGGGGTTCATATTTGATTATGATAAGGGAGTTCGGAATATTCACAAGCGTTGGGGTTTTATTTGCTATGATAATCTCTTTGGCTTTGATCCCTTCGATTCTCTCTCTTTTGAAACCTGAAGGGAAAACGGATAGAGTTTTGAAAGTTTATGACAAAAAATTCCCATTGGAATTAACAAGATTGATTTTAAAGACGAGATATTTGATTTTTGCTTTTAGCGTCATCATCGTTATCATAGGTGGATTTGGCATTTTCAAGATAACGAGGGAGGTTAGTATACTTGAGTATTTCAAGCCGAAGACAAATGTCAGGGCAACTGAGGAAATGCTTAAGAGAAATTTCGGTGGTTCTTTGCCGTTGTATATTCTTGTCAAAGGCGATATCCAAGATCCGGAAGTTTTAAATAAAATGAAAAATGTTGAGGATTTTTTAAAAAGTCTCGAAGACGTTCACAATCCACAATCTATTGTAGATGTAATTGAAGAGATGAATTATGTTATGGGTGAAGGGCGAAGAATTCCTGATGCGAGAGAAAAAGTTTCAAATTTGATTTTCCTTGTCGAGGGTGAAGAGATATTTGAACAACTTGTTTCACCTGATAAAGATGAGGCGATAATTCAGGCGATGGTCACATATGCAAGCTCAACGAAAATTTCTGAACTCGTCAAAAAGATTCAAGAACATTTTAATTCAATTAGCGCTGGAAATGATATCGTCAAATTTGAGCAAACTGGGATGCCTTTAATTTACAGGCATCTTGATGATGCGATAATCAGAAGTCAAGTTCAAAGTTTAATTCTTGCTTTGATTTTTATCTTTTTGGTGATGACAGCACAATTAAAAACCTTTTGGGGTGGATTAATTGGGATTGTTCCTGTTACTTTAACTATCGCTCTCATCTATGGCTTTATGGGTTATTTTAATATTCCGCTTGATATAGCGACTGTTTTAATTGCATCTGTCTCGCTTGGTATTGGGATCGATTATTCGATTCATTTTATGAATAAGCTGAAGATTGAACTTAATGAAAGCGATTTTTTAGAGGAGGCAATAGGAAAGGTTCTTGGAACAACTGGGGTTGCAATATTGATAAATGTTCTTTCGGTTTCGCTTGGTTTTATCGTTCTCGTCTTTGCGAGCGTAATACCGTTGCAAAGGTTTGGTATTATGATTTTGCTTACGATGTTTCTTTCTGGGGGTGCAACATTGGTTTTGTTGCCCGCTATTATTCTGACCCTTAGGCCAAAATTTTTGAGGAAGGAAATCAAAAAAGTCGCTTTAACTCAATTTATGAACAATTAAAAATAAAAAGAGGGAAGTAGATATGATAGTTTTTGTCATTTTGTTAGTTTTATTCGCAATTAATGTTTCATTTGCGCAACTTACTGGGGTTGAGATTTTGAAAAAAGTTGATGAAGTTTCATACGCACCGAAAGATCAAACTTATAAAGCAAAGGTTATACTTATAGATAAAAATGGGAAGGAAAGTTATCGCGAGGCGTTGATGTATCAAAAGGGAACTAACAAGAGATTGGTTAAATTCACTGAGCCGGCGGATATAAGAGGAATTGGTTTTTTATCTTTGCCAGAGGATATGAATTATGTTTACCTTCCGGCATTTAAAAAAAGTAGGCGCGTCGCTTCACACATCAAAAATCAAAATTTTGCAGGAACAGATTTCACATACGAGGATATGGAAGCGCTGACTTATTCTGAGAAGTGGGATCCTGAGTTCTTGAGAAAGGAGCAATTGCACTATATTTTAAATCTCACTCCCAAAAAGGACAGAAAAAGCGAGTATTCGAAACTTATTATGTATGTGAGATTGGATAATCTTTACCCCGAGAAGATAGAATATTATGATAAGGCTGGGAATTTATATAAGATTTTAACGAGAAGAAGAATTGAAAAGGTTGGGAATTACTGGATCGCTTTTGAAACCGAGATGAAAAATGTGAAAAGGAATCATGCGACAAGATTTATACTTGAAGATGTCAAAGTTGATACAAATTTGAGTGATGGTATTTTCACCGTGAGAAATTTAGAAAGGTAAAGTGAAAAAGATAGCCATTCTGTTGCTTTTTGTTCTGAGTTTTTGCCATTTGAGGGCGGACGGTTTTAAGTTCACCTCGGAATATCTTGAATATGAGGTTTATTGGAAATTTTTAAATTTGGCTACGGTAAAGGTGTGGACTGAGGTCAGGGGCGATAGCGTTTATTCAAGGATTCATGTTAAGTCAAATCCATATATCTTTTTTGTTAACGTCGATTATACATTTGAGAGCAAGTTTCACAGGGAAAAACTATTTGATGCCGACCTTTATGTTTATGAGACAAAAGATGGGGTGCCTATAAAAACTATTTTTGTGAGGGATAGAAATTTTATAGTTGCGAAGCAATTCGATGTAAAAAATGGAAATCTCAAAGGACAGAGGTCAATAGTTTATCCGGACAGATACTATCAGGGTATAACTGGATTTTTTGTTGCGAGGATTTTGTGTGGCGCAGGCGTTGTTGTTTATCTTCCACTTTTATTTGTAACTGAGGAAAAGCTTGAGCATCCGCCTTTTATATTTAGAATTGAGAAAGTGAGATTTGATTTTCTTGAGGAAAGAGAAGATGTCAAAATTTCGACATTTGATTCTGATGTGAGGACGATTAAATTCAGCGGGTATGCACCTTTTGTAAGTAAGGAACTTGCGGGAGTGACCGGTGAATTTAGTGGTTGGCTTTCTGATGATTGGGCTAAGGTCCCAATTAAAGCGATATTTAACACATTTCTTGGGGTTGTTCGACTTGAACTTTCAAAATGGGAAAAAAATAACTGGTCTCCACCTTTAAAAACAAAATAAACCCTAGGGAACTATGAAAGTGAAAAAGGCTCTTTTCTTAGTTTTTGTTTCAGTTAACTTTTTAATTTCGCAAAATTTACAAATCAGTGGTTATGTCCAATCAGATGATAGGATCAGGTTTAAGGATAAAACGATATCTTGGGAGGAGTATCGGCTTGGTTTAACTGGTCAAGTTGAATTAGATAAGGTTAAATTTTATTCCGAAGTTTGGATTAGAAATTTTGGCTCGAGCGATGCCAGGTATTTTCCAGAACTTTCGAGCAAAGAAAAAGTTGAACCAATTAACATTGATGTTCGAGAAGCATATGTCGATGTCAAAGGATTTATTTTTGATAATCTTGATCTAAGAATTGGGAGGCAAAGGATTGCATGGGGGACGGCGGATAAGCTTAATCCAACGGATAATTTAAATCCGGATGACCTTGAAGATATTTGGGATTTTGGGAGACATCTTGGCTCAAACGCTATTAAACTTTCTTATTATCTTAATGATTTCACTTTTACTGGCGTTTTCATTCCAACATTTACACCTATGGTTTTGCCAAGAGGTGATTGGGCGAATGTCTTTGCTGGTGAATTTGTCCATTTTAATTTTCTTTATTCAGTTAAAACTATATATAACCTCGAATCCATAAGACTTGAATATCCAAAACAATCGATAAAAGACGGATCAAAGTTTGGATTTAAAATTTCGAAAAAGGATATTTTGGGGTTTGATGTTTCATTAAGTTATGTTGTTGGAAGAGACGATATACCAGTTCTACATGAAGTCAGGGGGACGCTTGTCTATCCATATTCTTCACCAGCTGTATTTGTTGTTGATAGCGCTGTTTTATCGTTTCCAAAAATGAGGGTGTTTGGTTTTGACTTTACAGGTGATATAGGCGGTATCGGTGTTTGGGGAGAGGCCGGAGTATTTTATCCAAGTGATGAAGTTAATGCTAAAATTCGATATACAGTGTTAACAGATTTTCTAATGCCTCCTGATATGAAAGATATCACGATAAAAGTTATCGAAAGGAGAAGTTATACGAAGTTTGTTTTGGGTGCTGATTATACATTTAGCAATGGTTTATATGTAAATGTTCAATATCTTCATGGCTTTTTACACGAGATGCGCAACAACTTGAGGAATTATGTTGTCTTTAACTTTGAAAAGAAATACATAAACGATAAGCTCAAGGTGAACTTTTTAAGTGGCGGATTTGATTTCAAACAGTTGAATGAGATCTCTGGTTGGGTTTATAATCCGCAAATAACTTATGCGCCGATCGATAATTTTGAGATCGCTATTGGGGGGAGGATAATTGGTGGAAATTTGGAATCTATATTTGGGAGGTTATGGGATAGGGATGAGGTTTATTTGAGGGTGAAGTATAGTTTTTAAAAACTTTATTTGAGGTGCCTCAGGGTTTCGTTGTTTGATAAATTAAAACTTGACAAATTTGTCATAATTTGCTATATTTTTTGTGTATCGAAAACAAAGATAGGTTTAATCATGAGGCGCCTCATCAAGTTGTTAGCTTTCCTTCTCATTCCAATTATTATCGTTGTCTCTCTTGTGGTTTTTTATCCAAAGACAAGTTTAGCCGTTAGGGTTGCTGATTCAGAAGAATGTTTGAACTGTCATATTTCTAAAGGGATAACCGCAAGCGCCATAAAGGATTGGAAACTTAGCAAGCATTATGAAGCTGGCGTTGCCTGTGCGGATTGTCATATACCAGTGAAGGAGGCTGTTAAAGAAATTCATGAATCCAAAAGTAGTTGCGAGGATAAAAGGGTTCGTCGGTTTGTTTCGGCTAAGAATTGTGCACAATGTCATGAGGACAAGGTTAACGAGTTTGAACGTGGTAAACATGCCCTTGCTTGGATTGCGATGATGGCGATGCCGACAACTAAAGATCAACCGAGTGTGATAATTGAAGGAGAGAAGGGGTGCGGTGGATGCCATAAAATTGGTCGAGATGGGGGAAAATGCGATGCTTGCCATACAAGGCATAGATTTTCAGCAGCGGAAGCCAGAAGACCCGAAGCATGTATGACGTGTCATATGGGATTTGATCATCCGCAGTGGGAGATGTGGAGCACCTCAAAGCATGGGGCAATCTATGCGGTTGAAAAAGACAATTGGGATTTTAGCAAGCCATTGGGAGAATGGTATAAAGAACCGTACAAGGCGGATAGCAAAACCCCACGAGCCCCGGTTTGTGCAACATGCCATATGCCTAATGGTGACCACGGAGTTAAAACAGCTTGGGGATTTCTTGCTTTAAGAGTTGCGGAGAAAGATCCCGAATGGGCAAAAATTAGAAATACTATAATGCGAGGTCTTGGCGTTTTAGATGAAAAAGGTAACTTTACCGAGAGAGTTAAAATTATTGAGGCAGGAAAAGTTGTAAGATTGACAGCCGAAGAGTGGCAAGCTGAGAGGGATAAAATGTTGAAGGTTTGCTCACAGTGTCACAGCCCAAGTTTTGCAAAGGAACAACTTGACAAAGCAGATGAGATTATAAAAGAGTCGGATAAACTTATGGCTGAGGTAATTGAAATAGTTGAATCACTTTACAGAGATGGTATTCTTGAAAAGCCGAAGGACTATCCGCTTCATACAGATTTGTTGAGATTTTATGAGGTTCGATACCCGATCGAGCAAAAGCTTTATGTTATGTTCCTTGAGCATAGGATGAGAACTTTCCAAGGAGCATTTCATATGAACCCTGATTATATGCACTGGTATGGATGGGCGGAGATGAAGCGCGATCTTGCGGAAATTAAACATGAGGCGGAAATGTTGAGAAAACAATTTGCGCAAGCAAAGAAAAAGAAGTAAGATTTTAGTCTGAATTAAAACGGGCGGGAATTCAACCCGCCCATTTTTGTTTATCGCGATTTTTGATTATATTTTTTAAAAAATTCTGTTGAAATGTCTTGGAATGTAAGATTCTTTAAGTTTAACGATTTCAAATGGAGTGGGGTTGAAGTTAAAAAATATAAAGATGAAAACAATACTTGGCTTAATGTTTGTCGGCAAGTTATAGCTGGAAAATTGGGGGAGAAGATAAAATTTCATCTTAGATATTTTGAAATCTCCCCGAGAGGATATTCAACGCTTGAAAAGCATCGACATGAGCATGTCGTAATATGTGTTAGGGGAGGTGGTAAAGCGATCGCTGGGGATGAGGTTTATGATATGAAATTTATGGATATCCTTTACATTGGCTCAAACGTTCCGCATCAATTTATAAATGATTTCGATGAAGCTTTTGGCTTTTTTTGCATCGTTGATGCAAGGAGAGATAAACCGAAATTATTGACAAAGAAGGAGATTTTCGAATTATTAAAAAATGAAAAAATCAGCAAGGTGATTCGCGTTCCCGAGACATATCCGGGGCTGAAATAAATATGTTGGGTTAATTTTTCCTTTCCTATGCAAAGTTTTAAATTTTAATTGAATGAAATCAAATAAAATTCATCTCAACCTCGATGGCGAAATTAAAATTGAAAAAGAAATTCAGCGAACTCAAACTTAACGAGTTGAAGTGGGTTTGTCCATTGGATAAACTTAAATTTGAAACCACTGATGAAGTTGAACCACTCGAGGATATAATCGGGCAAGAAAGAGCTTTAAAAGCTTTAAAACTTGGGACTGAGCTTTTCGCTCCTGGATACAACATTTTTGTTTGTGGTCTTACTGGAACTGGGCGAATGACAACTATAAAACACATATTGAAGCAAATTTCTCCAAAAGCGCCACAGGCTCCGGATAGATGTTATGTGTACAATTTTAAAAATCCAGATGAGCCCAGGCTTTTGGAATTTCCACGTGGTCAAGCGATTATGCTCAAGCGGAATATGGAGGCGATGATTTTTTATCTGAGGCAGAAAATTCCAAGAACGCTTGAAGATGAGAAGTATATCGAAGCAAGAAATAGAATAATCGAAAAGTATCAACGAAAGGAACAGGAGCTTTTCAGAGAGTTCCAAAAGAAAGTTGAAAGCGAAAGGTTTGCTATTATAAATATGCAAGTTGAAAATGTCGTCAAGCCAAGCATTGTCCCAATCGTTGAGGGCAAGCCTGTGCCAATTGAGCAGTTGATAAATCTTGCGAAGATGGGGAAAATTCCAGAAAAGCAAGTTCGTGAGATTGAGAAGAAATATCTTGAATTGCAAGCGCAGATGCAGGAAATTTTCAAAAAAGAGATGATACTAGCTCGCGAGCTTTCGAAAGAGCTTGATGAGTTGGAACGTGAAGCGGTTAAATCTATCGTTGATGGTATAATTGATGAGATAAAGGAGCAATTTCAAATTCCAAAAGTCCACGAATATCTTGATGAGGTTAGGAAACATATCTTGAATAATCTTAACATTTTCAAGATAGATCAAGAGCGAAGCAAGCCACAACTTGTTCCATCATCTGAACAGAGAGATGAGGTTGATCCGTTTCTTCCATATCGTGTTAATGTAATCCTCGATAATTCTGGGCAGGAAGGTGTTCCGGTTATAATTGAAACTACGCCAACATTTGCAAATATATTTGGGACGATAGAAAAGGTTTACGATTCGCGGGGTTTTTGGAGGACAGATTTCACTAAGATAAAAGCTGGCTCCCTTCTTAAAGCCGATGATGGTTATCTTGTTCTCAATGCTAGAGATGCACTTAGCGAACCGGGCGTTTGGAAAGCTTTAAAGCGAACCCTGATTTATAGAAAACTTGAGATACAACCTATGGATGTGTTTTTCCAGATAAGCTCCATTTCGCTGAAACCAGAGCCTATAGAAGTTAACACAAAGGTAATAATGCTTGGCGATCCTGAGCTCTATTATTTGCTTTATGAGTATGATGAGGATTTCAGAAAAATTTTCAAGATAAAAGCAGATTTTGATTTTGAAATGGATTTAAAAGATGAGGCGATATTTCAATATGCAAGGTTTGTTAGAAAAATTTGCCGAGATGAAAATTTAAGGCAATTCGATAAAGAGGCGATTGGAAAAATTATTGAGTTTGCAGTAAGACAGGCGGGAAGAAGAGATAAGATAACAACAAAGTTTAGCGTGATAGCGGATTTGATTAGAGAAGCAAATTATTGGTCTGGTGTTGATGGAAGCGAAGTTGTAAAGGGTGAGCACGTTAAGAGGACGATCGAGGAAAGTTTTGAGAGAAGGAAGATGATCGAGGACAAGATAAAAGAATCGATCGCAAAGGGAGTTATACTTGTTGATGTAACTGGTGAAAGGGTTGGGCAGGTAAATGGATTGACAATTTATGAAATGGGGGACTATAGATTTGGAAGACCGGTGAGGATAACGGCAAGCGTGTCAATGGGAAGAGCGGGAATAATTAACATAGAACGCGAGTCTAATCTGAGTGGCAGGATTCATGATAAAGGCGTTTTAATTTTAGCAGGTTACCTAAGGGAAAAATATGCACAGGACAAGCCTTTGAGTTTATCTGCGAGCATTTGCTTTGAGCAATCTTATTCTGGAATCGATGGCGATAGCGCTTCGTCAACTGAACTTTGTGCTTTGCTTTCCGCAATTTCTGGTTTGCCGATAAAGCAGGGAATTGCTGTGACCGGCTCGGTGAATCAAAAGGGAGATATACAACCAATTGGAGGCGTGAACGAGAAGATAGAGGGCTTTTTTGATGTTTGTAAAGCCAAGGGATTGACGGGTGAGCAAGGCGTTATAATACCGAAGAAAAACGTTGATGACTTGATGTTAAGAGATGATGTTATCGAAGCCGTTGAAAAAGGAATGTTTCATATTTATCCGGTTGAAACGATAGATGAAGGCATCGAAATTTTAACTGGGGTAAAAGCTGGCAAGTGTCTCAAAAACGGTGAATTCGAACCGGGAACCGTGAATTATCTTGTCGATAAAAGATTAAGAGAAATTTCCAAGGGATTGAGGAAGTTCACAAGTGATTAATCCGTCCACTCACTCGTTTCCGATGCTAATGCGATTAACCCCTCCATTGTTATAGAAGATGGGTCAAGTTTTTCGAGTGATTTCTTCATCTGTTTGAAGAAACCTTCACATTCAACTGAAACTTTTTTCTTCCTTTTTATTGGATTGACCTTTGAAACGACAGCTTGTTTTAGGAATGGATGGTTTATCCCTCTTTCTCTTAAACTTTGAACGATTGGCTCTATCAAATCGTCAACCTCTTTTAATAAGTCAGCTCTTTTTTGTCTTTCCTCTAAAGCTTTTGGTAGAGGCATATCAAGAAAATTGTCAACTTTTTTAAGCAAGGGGACATAGGCAGAACCGCCGAATTTTAAATGTTGCTCATAAATTAAGCCAAGCGTTATAAAATAGGGTTCTTCAAATTGGAAAGCATATTCTATTTCATGGATCTTTCCATCCATTTCAAGTAAGCTTTTATACATTCTTATAACTTCAAGCGATTTCTCGCGCAGATTGTGAGCTTTTTCAGTATTGAGTGACAAAATTTGAAATGCAATAGAGATATCCGGAATAACTATCGCGGGTATTTCCTTAGCTCCAAGTTGCAGAAGAGCTTCTCGTCTATGATTTCCGTTTGGAGTCCAGTATTCCCCATTGGTGTATCTTATCACAACTATTGGGTCGATAAATCTTTTTATTTCTTCGATAACTTCTTGGAGTCGTTTAACATGGGATGAGGATAAATCCCTTTGGAATGGTGTTGGTTTCACTTTTTCAAGTGGAAGGAGAGCAAATATCTGCCAGTTTTTTCCATACGGCTCTTGATAAATCGTCAAAACTTTGCCACCGTCTTCCTCGATTTGTTCTGCGAGTTTTTTTATCTCTTCTGGGATATTGTATAAATGGTTAGCCATAAATTAAAAAATGTAAATTTTGGGCTAAAAGTTTCAAAACTTTAAAAGTGGAGCCGACGGGATTCGAACCCGTGACCTCCACAATGCCATTGTGGCGCTCTCCCAACTGAGCTACGGCCCCGTAAGTTTGCAAATTAATTTAAAAAGTTATCGCCAATTTTCCAAATTTTTGGGTTAATGAATTTTTTGTGTTAAATTAAAACAAAAACCTTTTTCATCGTTTATGTCTGTTCTTTTAAGTAAGACCGCAGAATATGGAATTAGGGCTGTTCTTTATATTGGTTTAAATCAATCAAAGCGCATAAGAGCAATTGATATTGCTAAAGACCTTAAGGTTCCTTATCATTTTCTTGCCAAGGTCATTCAAAAGCTAGTAAAGGCTGGAATTTTGCACTCAAAGCGAGGTAAAAAAGGCGGGCTTACCCTAAAAAAATCGCCAGGAAAAATAAAGCTCCTTGATGTGGTCATCGCACTTGATGGTGAAGAGATATTTAAAAATTGTGTCCTTGGTTTGCCGAATTGTTCAGATAAAAATCCCTGCTCTGTGCATGATTATTGGAAAAGTATAAGAGACCAAATAAGGCAAATGTTATCTGAAAGAAGCGTCCGAGAACTTTTAAATGGCAAAATTAAAATTTAAGACATTTTTACGTAAACTTTAATTTCTTGCTTTAGGATTTTGATTGATTTTCAAACGGGTAAGAGGTTGGAATGACAACTTGTCACTTGACAGGAATTGATTTAGGTATTATATTATTCATGTATTTAGCACTTTCAATTTTTAGGTGCTAATTCTAAAATAAAAATTTAAGGAGGCGATCTTAATGGCAAAGATTAATATTCGTCCGCTCTCAGATAGGGTAGTGGTAAAGCCGTTACCAGCGGAAGAAGTTACAAAAAGCGGACTTGTTATTCCTGATACTGCAAAGGAGCGCCCTCAACAGGGGGAGATAGTTGCGGTTGGTCCAGGAAGAATAACTGATGATGGGAAGAAAATCCCGATGGAAGTTAAAGTTGGAGATAAGGTTTTATATGGCAAGTATGCTGGAACGGAGATTTCAATTGATGGTGAGGAGTATTTGATAATGAGGGAAAGCGATATTCTTGCGATATTTGAGTAAAAATTTAAAAACAAAAAGGTAAGGAGGTAGAAATATGGCGGTAAAAGACATTATTTTTAATGCAGATGCACGTGCAGCTTTAAAACGCGGCGTCGATAAGTTAGCAGAAGCAGTAAAAGTTACACTCGGTCCAAAAGGTAGAAATGTCATAATAGATAAAAAGTTTGGACCGCCTGTTGTGACAAAAGATGGGGTAACGGTTGCGAAGGAAATTGAACTTGAGGACCCAGTTGAAAATATGGGTGCGCAATTAATTAGGGAAGTTGCTTCAAAGACAAGTGATGTTGCTGGAGATGGAACGACAACCGCTACAGTTCTTGCACAAGCTATATTTAAGGAAGGATTGAAGAACGTCGTCGCTGGAAGAAATCCTATGGATTTGAAGCGTGGAATTGATATGGCTGTGCAAAAGGTGGTTGAAGGTTTGAAGGAGATAAGCAGGGAAGTTAAAGACAAGAAAGAGATAGCCTATGTGGGAGCTATCTCAGCTAATAACGATATGTCCATTGGTCAGCTGATAGCGGATGCAATGGAGAAAGTAGGAAGAGATGGAGTTATAACCGTTGAAGAGGCTAAGGGAACAGAGACGACTATGGAAATTGTAGAAGGTATGCAGTTTGATAGGGGGTATTTATCACCGTATTTCGTTACAAATCCAGACACGATGGAATGCGTTCTTGAAAATCCGTATATCTTGATCCATGATAAAAAGATCAGCTCTTTAAAGGATTTCCTTCCGATACTTGAAAAAGTCGCTCAATCCGGAAGACCATTGCTTGTCATAGCTGAGGATGTTGAAGGGGAAGCGCTTGCAACGCTTGTTGTAAACAAACTTCGTGGAACTTTGCGTTGTTGTGCTGTGAAGGCACCGGGATTTGGTGAGAGAAGAAAAGCTATGCTTGAAGATATTGGTATCTTGACTGGTGGAACGGTTATATCAGAGGAGAAAGGATTCAAACTTGAAAATGCCCAGCTTTCGTATCTTGGTCAAGCAAAGAAAGTTGTTGTTGATAAAGATAATACAACGATCGTTGAAGGTGCGGGAAATAAAGAAGATATCAAGCGTCGTATAAATGAGATCAAGGTTCAGATTGAGAAGACTACTTCTGATTATGACCGTGAGAAGCTTCAGGAAAGACTTGCAAAACTATCGGGCGGAGTTGCCGTCTTAAAGGTTGGTGCACCGACAGAAGTAGAAATGAAAGAAAGGAAAGCTCGTGTTGAGGATGCTTTGCATGCAACCAAAGCTGCGGTCGAAGAAGGAATTGTCCCAGGTGGTGGAGTTGCATACTTAAGAGTTATGCATAAGCTTGATGAGCTCAAACCTGAGAATGAAGATCAAGCGGTTGGAATTGAAATTGTCAGAAAGGCGCTTGAAGAGCCAATAAGGCAGATTGTGGCAAATACAGGGCTTGAGCCTTCTGTTATCGTGCAGAAAGTTAAGGAAGAGAAAGACGATTTTGGTTTCAACGCTCAGACCGAAAGATTTGAAAATCTAATGGGGTCTGGAGTTATAGATCCAACAAAAGTTGTGCGTGTTGCTCTTGAAAACGCGGCAAGCGTTGCGTCGTTGCTTTTGACAACAGAGGCTGTTGTGTTTGAGAAGCCAGAGAAAGAGAAAACGCCAGCTGTACCAGGTGGAATGAGTGATATGTATTAATAAAAACTTTTAAACTAAGCCCCGACTTTGTGTCGGGGCTTTTTTATTTTTAAAAAAAACGGGTAGCGCAATGAAATTAAGGGGCAAAAAAGTTGTCATTTTCGTTGAAGAATTGGTTGAAGAAATAGAGCTTCTTTATCCGAAATATAGGCTTATTGAAGAGGGCGCGGAAGTTAAAATCGCAGGACCGGAGGTGAAAGTTTTTAAGGGTAAAAACGGCTATCCGATAAAATCTGATGTTAAGTTTGAAGATGTGAAATTAGAGGAGTTTGATGCTGTAATAATTCCCGGGGGCTATGCGCCTGATAGAATCAGAAGAAATAAAACTGCTGTCGAATTAGTGAAAAAATTTTACGATAGCGGTAAAGTTGTTGCTTTTATCTGCCATGCAGGTTGGGTTCCAATTTCTGCTGGGATTTTAAAAGGGAAAAAAGTTACTGGGTTCTTTTCGATAAAAGATGACCTTGTGAATGCTGGCGCGGAATTTGTCGATAGCGAAGTTGTAATTGACGCAAATTTGATAAGCTCGAGAAACCCGGATGATTTGCCTGTATTTTGTAAAGCTATAATTTCGGCTCTTTCCGATTGAAACTTGAATTGTTTTGGGTATGTTGGAATTATTGAAATAGAAAGAAAAATTTGGAGGTTTCTTTATGTTCAGCGAGGTTCAAACTTTAAGAGACGTTTTGCTTAGAAATTCAAGGGAAGGGGAGCTTTATCAAAAGATCGATGATAAAAGGATAGAGTGTTACGCCTGCGGACATAGGTGTAAGATTTCGGAAGGAAGAGCTGGTGTTTGCAAAGTTAGGTTTAATATCAATGGCAAACTTTATGTCCCATGGGGATATGTTGCATCCCTTGCGCTTGACCCAATTGAAAAAAAGCCTTTCTTCCATGTCTATCCCGGAAGTTATACTTTGAGCTTTGGAATGCTTGGGTGTGATTTCCATTGCGATTATTGTCAAAACTGGGTTACTTCACAAGCATTGCGCGACCCTATAGCTGGGGCTATGCCAGATTTTATTTCACCAGAGGAAATAGTTGATATCGCTTTGAAGTACAAAAGCAAAATTATAACAAGCACTTATAATGAACCTCTCATCACATCAGAATGGGCTGTTGGAGTTCTTAAACTTGCAAATCAGTATGGGATTCGCGGTGCTTATGTGTCCAATGGGAACGCTACTCCTGAGGTTCTTGATTATCTGCGACCGTATGTTGACTTTTATAAAGTTGATTTGAAAACTTTTAACGACCTGCATTACAGAAAACTTGGTGGAAGATTAAATGTTGTTCTCGATACAATTAAAATGCTTATTGATAAAGGTTTTTGGGTTGAAATTGTAACGCTTATTGTTCCAGGTTTTAATGATTCTGAAAATGAGCTAAGAGACATTGCTAGATTTCTTGTCAGCGTTTCCCCAAATATACCGTGGCATGTGACTGCGTTTCACAAAGATTATAAGATGACCGATCCTGACAACACTCGACCTGAGCAACTTATAAGAGCTGCTGAAATAGGCTATGAGGAGGGTTTGAGATTCGTCTATGCCGGAAATATACCTGGCTATGTTGATAAATATGAAAACACATATTGTTACAATTGTGTGACTTTGCTTGTGGAAAGATTCGGTTTCAGGGTTTTGAAGAATAAAATTAAGGATGGAAGGTGTTACAAATGCGGAACCGTTATTCCTGGTTATTGGGGTTGATTTTTATTGCAAATGGACTTTTGATTTCACAGGAGACAAAGATAAAAGGAAAAGTTTTAGATATTGAAACTGGTGAACCGATTCCGAACGCTAACATTGTCGTTGTTGGTACATCATTTGGGACATCAACCAATGTAAATGGTGAATTTGAAATCAGGATAAAACCCGGGGTTTATGATATTGAGGCGAGGGTGATTGGTTATCAAAGTGAGAGAAAGAGGGTTAATTTGAAAGGCGGAATTATTTTTGTTGAATTTAGATTAAAGCCTGGATATATTGAGATTGATGAGGTTGAGGTTATTGCTGATTATAAAACTCGTCGAGCGATCGATGTGAGACCAAGTGTAGTTGAGATTGAGCCAAAGAGTGTCAAAGTAAGCGCTGGATTTGGTGAGGATGTTTTTAGAATGCTGAGGACATTGCCCGGGGTTTTTGCGCCGTCTGATTTTGTAACTAATTTCGTCGTAAGGGGTGGTTCGCCGGATGAAAATTTGATAATAGTTGACGGCATTGAGATTTACAACCCATATCGTCTTTATGGTTTTGTGAGCATGTTTAATCCAGATGCTGTGGGTGATTTTAACTTTATGGCTGGTGGATTTCCAGCGAAATATGGAGATAGATTGTCGTCCGTACTTGATGTATCAACTCGTGAGGGAAATCGTGATAAAATTTTTTCAAGTGTGATCAATGTTAATTTCACAAATGCAAATTTAATCTTTGAAGGCAAACTCCCATTAAATGGTTCATGGATATTTTCTGCAAGGAGAACTTACTATGATTTGATTCTTAAGCCGATAGCTGAAAGGTTAGGATATGTTGATAGCGATGTAACTTTTCCAAACTTTTATGATTTTCAAGGCAAGTTGACATTTTCTCCGCTTAACAAGCATAAGGTAAGTTTTCTTGGCGTTTACAGCAGGGATGCGATGAATGTTATAAGTAGTGAAAATTTTGATAGACCCGATAGCATTGCGGTAAATGATCTGTCGTATAATCAAACTTTAGGCGGTTCATGGATTTACTCGCCGGATAAAAATTTTGTTCTCAAAGCTTCTGTATCTTGGTATAAAAATTCTGGCGAAACGAAATTTGGTGGCGAAATACTTGATCCATCTTATGACTATGAGAACAGAACTATTCTTGAGGATGCAACTTTTTTCAAAATTGAAACATGGTCGAATTATTCAATTCAAAAAATTTCAACATCGATCGATTTTAGCTATGAAACCGGAAGACATTTGATAGAGTTTGGTTTTGGAAATAATTTCGTGAGTTCGGAGTTGAAGTATGTTTTAAAGATGGACGAGGCTTTGAAAATGTTTTTGAAATCTCTGGGTTTCTTTTCAGCGCCCGAAATTTTTAAATATACTGAGGAATACAATAGGTTAAATTTTTATGTTCAAGACAGGATAAAGTTAAGTTCGAAGTTCATCTTTCAACCTGGGGTGAGATTTGATAGGTATGGGATCATAAAGAAAAGTTATATTTCACCGCGATTTAATCTTCTTTACAACATTGATGCTTTGACAAGTTTGAGGTTTGCTTATGGATGGTATTACCAATCTCCTGGTTATGAAAAAATTTACGATCAACATATATTTTTTGATTTTACGCGGGCTGAAAATTTAAATGCTGAAAGAGCAAAGCATTATGTCCTTGGAATCGAAAGATGGCTTGCCCCTACTGTTATTGCAAGGGTTGAGGGTTATTATAAGGACTTTGATGATTTAATTGTGAGAAAGCGGGTTGCTGGGACAATGTGGGTTGCGGATAGAATTCCAGATTATCCACCAACCCATATAAATGGATGGAGCCAGCCTTATCCTATTGCGATAAATGATTCTGTTACATCAGTTCCGGTTAATATGGGGGAGGGGAAAGCATATGGATTTGAAATTTTTGTTGAGAAGAGGCGAACTTCAAACTCCAAGATCTACGGATGGTTTTCATATTCATTTTCTGTTGCAAGGAGAAAAATTTATGATGTTGAGCTTCCCTTTATATTTGATCAAAGGCATACGGTCAATGTCGTTTTGAATTGGGAGATGAGTAAGAAGTTTAATTTAAGTTTGGTGTGGATGTATGGTTCGAATTATCCTTATACTGAGCCAATTGGTGTGAAGCCAAGGATTTTGGTATCGGATACATCCGTTATGATAGCGAGGGTTAGGGATAGGGTTATACTTGATCCTGATTACGGAGGGTTGAGGAATTTCTTCAATGCAAGGAAGCCACCTTATCATCGTCTTGATATTAGGTTGACGTATAGGAAGATGATTTGGGGAAATAATTGGGATTTTTACATTGATATTGTGAATGTTTACAATCGAAAAAATGTTATCGCTTATGATTTCAGCATTTCAAATGGAGAAATAAAGCGAAGAGCTGTGACGATGCTTCCAATTCTTCCGACGATTGGAATTAGTGTTAAGTTTTGAAAATTAAATTTTAAAATGTGATGCGAAAGGTTTACCTTGATCATAGTGCAACTACGCCTGTTGATCCGGAAGTTGTCAAGGCGATGAATCCATATTTTACAGAAATTTTTGGTAATCCCTCTTCGGTATATCAGTTTGGTAGGGAAGCGAAGGTTGCAATTGAGGAGGCGAGGGAGAGGATCGCAAAATTTATAAACGCTGAAGCATCCGAGATAGTTTTTACGAGCGGCGGAACTGAATCTGATAATTTCGCGATTTTTGGGCTCGCCTACGCCGGGCTTAAAAAGGGAAAAAATCACATTATCACGACTCAGATAGAACATCATGCTGTCCTTGATTCGTGTCTTTATTTGCGAGAGAGAGGTTTTGATGTGACCTTCTTAAAAGTTAGTTGTGATGGTGTTGTTGATCCCGATGAAGTGAGGAAGTCGATAACATCAAGGACATGTTTGATAAGCGTTATGCATGTAAATAATGAAATCGGGACGATCCAGCCGGTTGAAGAAATCGGTAGGATAGCGAGAGAATTTGAGATTCCATTTCATACCGATGCAGTTCAATCGTTTGGTAAGATCGCAATTGATGTTGATAAGTTAAATATTGATTTACTTTCTGCATCTGCTCATAAAATTTATGGTCCGAAGGGAATTGGTTTTCTTTATGTGAGGAAGGGAGTTGAGATAGAAAAATTTCATCACGGTGGTTCACAGGAGGCTGGGAGAAGAGCTGGAACTGAAAGCGTTCCGTTAATTGTTGGTTTCGGAAAGGCTGGTGAAATTTGTTCTAAAAGGATGACAAATGATTATGTCCGTGTTAAGGAATTAAGGGAGCGAATGCTTGAAAGGGTTAAAGAAGTTTTCAGTGAAATTTACGATGTTTTGCTTTTGAATAGTTTACTGGATAAAAGTATTCCATACATTTTGAGTTTTTCTATAGATTCGAGCAAAATTGAGATTGATGGGGAAGCTTTGATTTATGGGCTTGATATGAGAGGAGTTGCTGTTTCAAATGGTTCTGCGTGTACGTCTGGAAGTTTAAAACCGTCGCATGTGATAATGGCACTTGGGCGAGATGAGAGTTCTGCGCTTGCAACAGTTAGGTTTTCGTTTGGTAGGGGTAACACAGTTGATGATATAGATTATGCTGTTGATAAATTTTTTGAGATAATTCATAATTTTGTGGAGCGTGTGGTTTTGAAGTAGGTGTTGAGGTAAGGAAAAATCTTGCATTTTTCGAAAGGATTGATTATATTTATGCTTGCTTTGGCATAAGTTCTTTTATAAGCTGGCGTAGCTCAGTTGGTAGAGCAGCTGACTTGTAATCAGCAGGTCCGGGGTTCAAATCCCCGCGCCAGCTCTTTTTATAGTGGGTGGGCGCCGGAGTTGGAGAGCCGGGCTGGGCTGTAAACCCAGTGGCGTGAAGCCTGAGGGGGTTCGAATCCCTCCCCACCCACTACCAAAGAGCGGGTGTAGCTCAGGTGGTAGAGCGCCAGCCTTCCAAGCTGGTGGTCGCGGGTTCGAGTCCCGTCGCCCGCTCTAGGCTCGCGTAGCTCAGTTGGTAGAGCGCGTCCTTGGTAAGGACGAGGTCACCGGTTCAATCCCGGTCGCGAGCTCTGAAACTTGTAAAATAACAAAATAAGCCTTAAATTAATGGCTAAATCCGAAGGCAGAGAAATCATAACGCTTGAATGTACGGTTTGCAAACGCAGAAACTATACGACTACGAAAAATCGTAGAGAACATCCGGAAAGAGTGGAATATAAAAAATATTGCAAGTTTTGCAATAAACACACAATCCACAAAGAAACACGCTAAATGGGACACGTCCGTAGCTCAACTGGTAGAGCAGCGGTCTCCAAAACCGCAGGTTGGGGGTTCGAGTCCCTCCGGACGTGCTAATTTATTTTTTTAAAAGTCAGCAAATGATACGATGAGAGAAAAAATAATCAATTTTTTTGCGGACATTTATAAGGAGATTCAGAAAGTCACATGGCAGAAACAGGAGGAGTTGATTGAATCCACGAAGGTGGTACTTGTAGCTTGTTTGATATTTACGATCATCGTTTGGGTCATTGATATAATTATAACAGAGATTTTAAAAGTTATATTCTAAGGGGTCAAAGTTTATGCCAGGAAAATGGTATGCGGTGAGGACATACTCTGGACATGAAAATCGTGTTAAGAAATTTATCGAGAATGAACTTGCAGAGGGACGTTTCAAGGAGAAAATTTTTAATGTCTTCGTTCCAACAGAGAGAGTTACGGTGGTCAAGGAAGGGAAGAAAAAATCTCGGGTCAAAGCTTTTTTTCCGGGTTATATTTTGATTGAAGCTGAGATGGATGATGAGGTTAAAAATTTCATCAAAAGCATTCCATCTGTTGTAAGTTTCGTCGGTCCTAAAGGAAATCCTGTGCCGTTGAGGGAAGATGAAGTTGAGAGATTTATCGGTAAGGTAGAGGAGACGGAGATTGAAAGAGTTGATGTTCTGTTCCGAGTTGGCGATTCTGTTAAGGTGATAGATGGACCGTTTGCTGATTTTCAAGGGATTGTTCAAGAGGTTAATTCTGAGAAGATGAAGTTGAAGGTAATGATTAATATCTTTGGAAGGAAGACGCCCGTTGAGCTTGAGTTCACACAAGTTGAAATTGAAAAATGAATTTAAAAAATAATCTTCTCGTAAGATGGCAAAGAAAGTTGTTGGCTATGTAAAGCTTCAAATACCTGGAGGTCAGGCAACGCCAGCTCCGCCTGTAGGACCTGCGCTTGGTCAGCGCGGTATAAATATTATGGAATTTTGCAAGCAGTTCAATGCGCGAACCCAGGATAAAATGGGTTTGATTTTGCCTGTTATTGTTACGGTTTATTCAGACAAGTCATTTACTTTTGTTGTAAAGACACCACCTGCATCTGTTTTGCTTAAAAAAGCAGCCGGAATTGAGAAGGGTTCTTCTGAGCCAAAACGCGTCAAAGTTGGGAAAGTGACGCGTCAGCAGATAAGAGAAATCGCGCAGATGAAAATGCCAGATTTAAACACCGATGATATTGAGGTGGCGATGCGTATGGTTGAAGGAACTGCAAAGAGCATGGGAATTGAAGTCGTCGATTAAAAATTTAATTTGGAAAGGAAATGGCAAAGCACAGCAAAAGATATCTCGAAGTTGCTAAGAAAGTCGACAGAACGAAAGCATATTCACTTGAGGATGCAGTTCAAAAAGTTAAAGAAACTGCAACTTCGAAGTTCGATGAAACAGTTGATATAGCGGTTCGTCTTGGTGTTGACCCAAGGCATGCGGATCAGATGGTTCGCGGTACTGTTGTTTTGCCCTATGGCACGGGTAAAAAAGTTCGAGTTCTTGTTTTGACAAAGCAACCTGACAAGGAAAAAGAAGCTCTTGAGGCAGGGGCTGATTATGTTGGATTTGATGAATACATAAACAAGATAAAAGAAGGATGGACAGATGTAGATGTTATAATTGCAACGCCTGAGGTTATGGGCGAGGTTGGTAAACTTGGCAAGATCCTTGGACCGCGCGGATTGATGCCAAATCCAAAAAGCGGGACGGTTACAAATGATGTAGCTAAAGCTGTTAAAGAAGCAAAGGCTGGAAGAATTGAGTTTAGGGTCGATAAAGCTGGGAATATCCACGCATCTGTAGGAAAGGTTTCATTTGAAAATGAGAAATTGATAGAGAACATAAAAACTTTGCTTTCGACGATAATTAAGTTAAGGCCGGCATCGGTCAAAGGTCAGTATATAAAGAATGTAACTATTTCGAGCACGATGGGGCCGGGTATAAAGGTTGATAAGAATTCGCTCATGAATTTATCATAAAATGAGTTGCTTCTAAGCCAACATCCCCGGAAGGCGCACTTTTCGATGGATAATATTTTATTTAAAAAATTTCTGAGGTTAGGATGAGAAGAAAAGAAAAGGCGAAGATCATAAGTGAAATTTCCGAAAAAATCTCGAAGGCAAGGGGAATTGTCCTTGCTGATTTTACGAGAATGACGGTAGCTGAGGTTAATGAATTAAGAAAGGAGTTGAAAATCGCTGGTGTGGATTATAAGGTTGTAAAGAATACCCTTTTAAGAATTGCGATGGAAAATGTCGGTGGATATGATAGATTGTTAAAGTATCTTGAGGGACCTACAGCGGTTGCTTTCGGGTATGATGACTCAATCGCACCCGTAAGATTGATAAAGAAGGTCAGAGGCAAATTTGAGAAGCCATCGGTTAAGGCGATTTTTATCGAGGGTTATGTTTACGATGGTTCAAAACTTGATGAATTGGCAAACTTGCCTTCAAAGAATGATATCATTGCAGGGATAATTGGAAGTATTTCTGCGCCAGCCAGTGGTATTGTATGGGCATTAAATTCTGTTTTATCTGAGCTTGTTCTTATAATTGATGCCATTGCGAAAAAACTTGAAGAAAAAGGTTCTTAAACGAAGATTTTAAAAACAAAAATCATAAAGGAGAAAAACAATGCCGTCACCAATAGTAGAAGAAATTGTAGAAAGAATTGAGAAGTTGACCCTTCTTGAAGCGGTTGAATTAAAGAAAATACTTGAGGAAAAATTTGGTGTCTCAGCTGCTGCAGTTGCAGCTCCAATTGTTGCAGCGGTTCCGGGAGCAGTTTCCGCACCAGCGCAACCTGCAGCAGAGGAAAAAACCGAATTCGATATTATTCTTGTTAATCCAGGTGCACAAAAACTTAATGTCATAAAGATTGTCCGACAGATAACAGGTCTTGGTTTGAAAGAGGCAAAAGACTTGGTTGATAGTGCTCCTAAGCCGATAAAAGAAGGGGTATCTAAAGAAGAGGCTGAAAAGATCAAAAAAGAACTTGAAGAAGCCGGAGCACAAGTTCAAATCAAATAAAATTTTTATCTTTCAAAATTAAGGCTTGAAAAACAAATTTTTAAATTTTCGCAAGGCCGGTAACTTCCTAAAAGTGATGAACTTTTAGGGTTATCGGCTTGTTGTTTTTTCTGAATTTTTAAAATCAAAACTTCAAGGAGTGAATAAATCGATGAAGAAGAGAGAAATCACCGCATCGGGAAGGATTTCATTTGGAAAGATCAAGAATGTGATCGATTATCCTGATCTGTTGGAGATTCAATTGAAATCGTTCAAGGAGTTTCTCCAGGAGGACGTTCCACCGAGTAAAAGAGAAGATAAAGGATTACAAGCTGTTTTCAAGGCGAATTTCCCGATAACGGATTCCAAGGAAGTTTATGTGATCAGTTTTATCGAATATTATATCGATAGGCCGAAGTATACACCTGATGAATGTAAAGAGCGCGGGCTTACATATTTAGTTCCATTAAAAGCGAAGTTACGTCTTTCATCAAAACTTGACCCAAGCCATGCTGATTATGTTGAAACGATAGAGCAAGATGTTTTCTTGGGGAATTTGCCTTATATGACGGAAAGGGGGACGTTTATTATAAATGGCGCTGAAAGAGTTGTTGTAAATCAACTTCAAAGATCACCGGGGGTTTTCTTTGATGAGACCATTTATCCAAACGGTTTGAAAACTTACCAAGTGTCAATTATACCGTTAAAAGGTTCTTGGATTGAGTTCACAACGGATGTCACCGATATGATGTATGTTTACATTGACAGAAAGAGGAAGTTTTATGTGACGACGCTTTTGAGAGCTCTTGGTTTCTCTTCAGATGAAGATATATTGAAGGTATTTGATTTGGTCGAGGAAGTTCATGTTAACGAGTCAACGATATCTAATTTAAAGGGTAAAATAGTTGCGACAGATGTCATTGATATTAAAACAGGGGAAATTATCGTCACACGAAATACAACTTTGGGTGATGATGAGATAAAAAGGATAAAAGGTTCGAATATAAAGAAGTTGAACATTTGGAGAGAGAGCGATTCGGATATCAAAGATGTTATACTCAAGACTATGGATAAAGACGCGATAAAGTCGGAAAGGGATGCCATCGAGTATATTTACAAACAGTTGCGACTTGGTGAACCTCAAGATGCGGAGACAGCGAAGAGCATAATTGAAAGATTGTTTTTCAATCCAAAAAGATATGATTTAGGTGTTGTCGGTAGATATAAGATAAACTCGCGTCTTAAGCTAAATGTCCCGTTGAGCAATACAACTTTAACACGCGATGATATTGTTGCAATTATCAAATATCTTGTTCAACTCCAGAGCGGGAGAGAACGTATAGATGATGTCGATCATCTTGGAAATAGAAGAGTTAGAACTGTTGTGGAGCAACTTGTTCAAGTTTTAAATGCTGCATTTGCGAGGATGGCGAGGACGATAAAGGAGAAATTAAATCTGAGGGAGACAGATAAACTTACGCCTGTTGACCTTGTCAATTCGAGAATTATAGCGAATGCTTTGAATTCATTTTTTGGGACAAGCCAACTTTCACAGTTCATGGATCAGACCAATCCGCTTGCCGAGATCACACATAAGCGAAGGGTAAGCGCTCTTGGTCCGGGTGGTTTGACAAGGGAAAGAGCAGGGGTTGAGGTCAGAGATGTTCATTATACGCAATATGGTAGGTTGTGTCCGATTGAGACGCCAGAAGGTCCAAACATTGGTCTTATAGCTTCGCTTGCTGTATTTGCGAGGGTAAATGAGTTTGGCTTTATCGAGACACCGTATCGAAAGGTTAAAAATGGTCGAGTTACAAATGAAGTTGAGTATTTAACTGCAGATCAAGAAGAGGATCATATAATTGCGCAGGCGAACGCGCCGATAGGTTCTGATGGTAAACTTTTAGGTGATAAGGTAAAAGCCAGGAAAGGCGGTGATTTTGTTATCGTGCCGCCCGAGCAGGTTGAGTATATGGATATTTCGCCGAACCAAATTGTTAGCGTTTCCGCTTCTCTTATTCCATTTCTTGAGCATGATGACGCAAACCGCGCACTTATGGGATCAAACATGCAAAGACAAGCGGTTCCTTTGTTAAGACCTGAAGCTCCGTTGGTTGGCACTGGATTTGAAGATAAGGTCGCTCGAGATTCAAGGATGATGATAGTTGCTGAGGGAGATGGAGTTGTGAAATATGTTGATGCTACGAAAATTATCGTCGAATATGATCATCGTAAAGGCAGTATTGAGGAGATACTAAGTTTTGAGGATAAATATACGGTTGAGTATAAACTAACCAAGTTTGCAAGGTCTAATCAGGATACATGTATAAATCAAAAACCGGTTGCGAGGGTTGGACAACGTGTTAAGGCTGGGGATGTCCTTGCAGATGGTCCAGCTATTGACCATGGTGAACTTGCTCTTGGTAGAAATGTGCTTGTTGCGTTTATGCCATGGAGAGGTTATAACTTTGAGGATGCTATAATTGTCAGTGAAAAACTCGTTGCCGAAGATGCTTTTACATCTGTTCATATAGAGGAATTTGAACTTGCTGTTTATGATACACGTCGAGGTGAAGAGGAGTTTACAAGAGAAATTCCGAATGTGAGCGAGGAAGCAATTAAAGACCTTGACGAGAATGGAATTGTAAAAGTTGGAACTTATGTTAAAGAGGGCGACATATTGATCGGAAAAATTACTCCAAAAGGTGAAACTGAGCCAACACCTGAGGAAAAACTTCTTAGAGCCATCTTTGGAGAAAAAGCAGGTGAGGTTAAAGACGCTTCGTTAAGAGCAAGTCCAGGGCTAAGAGGTGTAATCATCGCAACTAAACTTTTCCAAAGGAAAAAGAAAGACGCTGAATCGAAACGACAAGAGAAGAAACTTCTCGATAGCATTGAGAGAAAGAGGAAAAAACTTTTGGCTGAGACAAAGGAAAAGCTAGCGGAAAAACTTGGTCAATTACTTGAGGGAGAGACATCGCTTGGCATTAGAAATAAGAAAGGTGAAATTGTGATAAGAAGTGGAGTGCTTTTAAAGCCTGAGGTGTTTAAATCTCGCATCGATGATCTTGAGGAGCTTGATTATGATGGCGAGTGGGTTGAGAGCTCAAGAAAGAATCAATTGAAGAAACAGCTTTATGAAAATTATCTGAAGAAATTGCAAGATATAGAAATACAAGCTAAAATTGAGAAATACAAAGTTCAAGTAGATGAGCTTCAACCTGGAGTGGTTCAACTTGCTCGTGTTTATGTTGCTAAAAGGAGAAAGTTACAAGTTGGGGACAAGATGGCGGGTCGCCATGGTAATAAAGGTGTGATTGCTAAAATTGCGCCCGTTGAAGATATGCCATTTCTTCCAGATGGTACACCTGTCGATATCGTTCTAAATCCTCTTGGTGTTCCTTCAAGAATGAACCTTGGTCAACTTTTTGAGACAGCTCTTGGTTGGGCGGCTAAAAAACTTGGCGTTAAATACGCAAGCCCTATATTTGATGGTGCATCTTGGGAGGATATTAAAGAAGAGTTAAGAAAAGCTGGTTTGCCAGAAACTGGAAAAACAATCCTATATGATGGAAGAACTGGAGAACCTTTTGATCAAGAAGTTACGGTTGGATACATTTATATGATGAAACTTATCCATATGGTTGAAGATAAAATACACGCAAGGTCAATCGGACCTTATTCACTTATCACACAGCAACCGCTTGGTGGCAAGGCGCAGTTTGGTGGTCAACGACTTGGTGAGATGGAGGTGTGGGCACTTGAAGCTTATGGCGCTGCTTATATATTGCAAGAAATGTTAACTTATAAATCTGACGATATACAAGGTCGTTCAAAGGCTTATGAAGCCATCGTTAAAGGTGATAATTTACCAGAGCCGGGAATTCCAGAATCGTTCAACGTTCTGGTTCGTGAACTTCAAGGACTTGGTCTTGATGTTAGAATTGAATAAGTAAAAATAAACTCTATTTTGGGAGGTTTCAAAAATGGAAAAACTGCAGATAATAAAAGAAGGTCTTCTGCGAAGAAAGCAAATTTCAAAGGTTTCAATTAGACTTGCCTCACCAAATACGATTCGAGAATGGTCAAGAGGTGAAGTTACGAAACCAGAGACGATAAACTACAGGACTTATAAACCAGAGAAAGATGGATTGTTCTGTGAGAAAATTTTTGGTCCGGTCAAAGATTGGGAGTGTCACTGTGGAAAATATAAAAGGATAAGATATCGTGGTGTCGTCTGTGACAGATGCGGTGTTGAGGTGACACAGCGGAGCGTAAGAAGAGAAAGAATGGGACATATTGAGCTTGCAGTCCCAGTTGTGCATATCTGGTATCTAAGATCTGTGCCGAGCAAAATCGGTGCGCTGCTAGGTATGTCAACTAAAGACCTTGAAAAAATTGTTTATTACGAATCATATGTTGTGATAAAATCAGGTAAGACTGGTTTAAAAGAAAAGGATTTGTTGACAGAAGAACAATATCAAGAAATACTTGAGAAATTCCCAGACAATGATAAATTGCCCGACGACCATCCGGATAAATTCATCGCAAAGATGGGCGGTGAAGCCATACGCGACCTGTTGAGAAATCTTGACATTGAAGAATTGTCCGCAGAATTAAGAGAACAACTTGCGGCTGAATCGTCCGAGCAAAAGAAGTATGAAATTTTGAAGCGTCTCAAGGTTATTGAAGCGTTCAAGCCAAAACAGATCACGACGAGAGGCGGAACCGTAAAAGAGGAAATAGTTAATAAACCCGAATGGATGGTTTTAACCGATATCCCTGTAATACCCCCTGAGCTTAGACCTCTCGTTCCTCTCGAAGGAGGAAGATTTGCCACAAGTGATTTGAACGATTTGTATCGCAGAGTTATAATTAGAAACAACAGGTTGAAGAGATTAAAAGAGATAAAGGCGCCAGAGATAATCCTCAGAAATGAGAAACGTATGCTTCAGGAAGCGGTTGACGCATTGCTTGATAATTCAAGGCGCGTCAATGCGGTTAAAGCGGATACAAATAGACCTTTGAAATCTTTGTCTGATATCTTAAAGGGTAAGCAAGGAAGGTTTAGACAGAATCTGCTTGGTAAGAGAGTTGATTATTCTGGTCGTTCCGTTATCGTTGTTGGTCCAGAGTTAAAACTTCATCAGTGTGGTTTGCCTAAGGATATGGCTGTTGAATTATTTAAGCCGTTTTTGATTAGAAAACTTATGGAACGCGGTTATGCAAAAGCTGCGCGTACAGCTAAAAAGTTAATAGAGAGGAAAGATCCGATAATTTGGGAAATCCTTGAAAAAGTTGTTGATGGTCATCCGGTTCTTTTGAATCGTGCTCCGACATTACATAGGCTTGGAATTCAGGCATTTCAACCAGTTTTGACAGATGCGAAAGCCATTCAATTACATCCTCTCGTTTGTGTTGCTTTTAACGCTGATTTTGACGGTGACCAAATGGCGGTTCATGTTCCGCTCTCTTATGAGGCTCAGCTTGAGGCGATGATATTGATGCTTTCAAGCCATAATCTATTAAAGCCCGCTGATGGTAAGCCTATTACTATTGCAACTCAAGATATTGTACTTGGTTTGTATTATCTTACAAAGGAAAAAATAGGTGAGCCTGGGGAAGGTAAAGTGTTTTCATCACCCGAAGAAGTGATAATTGCGCATAACAGTGGGAAGCTTGGATTACATGCAAAGATCAAAGTTAGAATTTTCAACGATGAAACTGGAAAATACGAAGTTATAGAAACGACAACAGGTAGAGTTATTTTCAATCAGATAGTTCCTAAGGGAATTGGCTTTATCAATGAAGTTTTGACGAAAAAGAAACTTACGGATTTGATTGGGAAAATATACGCAAAGTATGGCAATGTTAGAACCGCCGAATTCCTTGATGAGATGAAAGATATGGGTTATTATTATGCGACGAAATCTGGAATTTCAATTGGAATTCCAGATGTAATCGTTCCAGAGGAGAAAGGAGCGATAATAGATGAATATCAAAAGAGAGTTGATGCTCATTATGCAGATTATCTTGAGGGAGCAATATCTGACTCTGAAAGATATAACAAAGTTATCGACGAGTGGTCCGCTGCTACGGAAAAGGTTGCAAAAGTTCTCTTCGATAAATTATCGAGGATAAATCAAGGATTTAATCCTCTATTTGTGATGCTTGATTCAGGTGCGAGAGGTTCGAAGGATCAAGTTAGGCAGCTTGGTGGAATGCGTGGTTTGATGCAAAAGCCACAGAAAGGTATGACAGGTCAACCATACGAAATGATTGAACACCCGATACTTTCTAACTTCCGTGAAGGTCTTTCGATATGGGAGTATTTCCTTTCAACACACGGTGCGAGAAAAGGTTTGGCTGATACTGCTTTGAAGACTTCTGACGCAGGTTATTTAACCAGAAGACTTGTAGATGTCGCTCAAGATGTCGTTGTAACAGAGGAAGATTGCGGAACGGTCAGAGGAATTACGTTGACTGCGCTTAAAGAAGAAGGCGGTGAAGAGGTGCGAGTTCCTCTCGCTGATAGAATTGTGGGTAGAGTTGCCTTGCATGATATATATCATCCTGTGACAGGTGAAGTTATAGTTCAGGCCGGTCAAGAGATAGATGAAACGCTTGCTCAGAAGATCGAGGAAGCAGATATCGAGGAGGTTGAAGTTCGTTCAGTTCTTGCTTGCGAAGCCAAGTATGGAGTTTGTATGAAATGTTATGGAAGGAATCTTGCAACTGGTAAAATGGTTGAAATTGGCGAGGCTGTTGGAATTGTTGCTGCTCAATCCATAGGTGAGCCCGGAACTCAGCTTACACTGAGAACTTTCCACACCGGTGGTAGCGTTGCTGGTGCTGGATATAGAGCATCGAAGATTTACGCTAAAAATGACGGTGTTGTTAAATTTGTGAATTTGAGATACATACCTTACGAAAATGTAACAGATGAGGGAGTAGAGTCGGTTTTGCGTGTGGTTTCAAGGCAAGGTTATATCATTGTTCAGGATAAAGAGGGGGCAGATACGGGGAAGAAATATGCAGTGCCTTATGGCTCGGATTTGAAAGTTAAAAATGGTCAATTTGTTAAAAAAGGAGATGAGCTTTATGAAACCGACCCATATAATTCTTTGATTCTTGCAGAGAAGAGCGGAAAGATTGAATTTGTTGATCTTATCCCAGATGTCACCTATCGTGAAGAGGCTGATGAGACTACTGGGCATATGCAGAAAGTTATAATTGAGGCTAAAGATAAAACGAGGGTTCCAAGAATTAAAATCAAAGATTCGAAAGGCGAAGAGTATCTCCAGCCAATACCTGTAAGAGCCTTGATAAATCCTGAACTTAAAGATGCTGATTTAATCAAAGCGGGAGACATAATTGCTAAGATACCGAGAGAGCAGGCGAAGATAAGAGATATAACTGGTGGTTTGCCAAAGGTTGTGAATCTTTTTGAGGCTCGGACGCCAAATAATCCTGCTGAACTTGCTGAAATCGATGGAGTTGTGAGTGTGAAGAGAGAAGGAAATGTCTATGTTGTCAATATAACAAGCGACGATGGGCAATTTAGAAAAGAATATCGAATCTCGCAGACAAGACATTTGATCGTTGAAGATGGCGACCGCGTTTATGCAGGTGATAGGTTAACTGATGGTCCAATAGATCCGCATAAAATTTTGAGCATAAAAGGTTTGAACGCGGTTCAGCAATATCTCGTTAATGAAATTCAAGATGTTTACAGAAACGAAGGGGTTGAGATCAATGATAAGCATATCGAGGTGATCGTAAGGCAGATGTTGCGAAAGGTTAGGGTCACGAATCCAGGAGATACGAGATTCCTTGAGAGAGATATAGTTGATAAAGATGTCGTTGATGAGGAAAATGCCAAGATTCGTAATATGGTCGTCATAACGAGCAAGGGTGATTCGAAATTCAAAGTTGGTCAGTTGAGAACGAAATATGAAGTTGAAAGAGAAAACGAGAATTTAAAGAGGAGGAAGAAGAAACCTGCGGAATATCGTTCCGCAAAAGGTGCTGAATTTGAGCCTGTGCTTCTTGGCATCACAAGCGCTGCGCTCACAACGGAGAGCTGGATTTCCGCTGCATCTTTCCAAGAGACGACTCGCGTTTTAACTGATGCAGCTATCGAGGGTAAGGTTGATTATCTGCGCGGTTTGAAGGAAAATGTCGTCGTCGGCCAGCTTATCCCAGCCGGGACAGGATTCAGAGACGATAAGAAGGATTATCGCGATGTTAGAGTTATGTTGAGAGAGGCGAAAGAAGAAATTGAAAAGGCTGAGGTCGAGAAGGTTGAAGAAAAAGAAAAGAAAGCAGCATTGCTATAAAATGACTCCAGAACTTCATTGAAATTAAAAATTTTTTAAGGCGACGGTCTATCCGTCGCTTTTTTGTTAAAAAAGAAATGCGGGCATTGAAATGCCGAAAAATCTCTTAATAGTTGAATCTCCAGCTAAGGCAAAAACGATAAGCAAGTATCTTGGCTCTGATTTTATAGTTGAAGCATCTATTGGACATATAAAAGACCTGCCGAAATCGCCAAGGGATGAGTCAAGGCTTGGGATCGACATAAGCAATGATTACAAACCACGCTATATCATCATCCGCGGAAAGAAAGAAGTGGTTGAGAAGTTGAGAAACCTCGCGAGCAAAGTTAAAAAAATCTATATCGCCACTGACCCAGATCGAGAAGGTGAAGCGATAGCATGGCATATAAAGACAGAGATCGAAGATGTGAACTCAAATATACATCGCGTTCTTTTCACCGAGATCACGAAGACAGGAATAGACCAAGGCATGAAAAATCCTCGTGATATAGATATGAGCCTTGTCGATGCCCAACAGGCAAGGCGTGTTCTTGATAGAATTGTTGGTTATAAAGTGAGTCCATTTTTGAAAAAAGTTGTAAATGAAAAAATTTCTCTCTCTGCTGGAAGAGTTCAATCGGTTGCGCTTCGATTGGTTTGTGAGCGTGAAGAAGAGATAAGAAATTTTAAACCGGAAGAGTATTGGACGATTGAAGTAGAGTTTAAGACTGAGTTGGGGGAAATTTTAAAGGCAAAACTTTTTAAAATCGATGGGAAGGAGCCAAAAATACCGGATAAGGAAACCGCGGAAAGAATTTTAAACGATTTAAAGGCCAAAATTTTTAAAATTTCTAACATCCAGAAAAAAGAGATCTCTAAAAATCCCGCTCCTCCGTTTATAACAAGCACATTACAGCAGGAAGCTATAAACAAGTTGAGGTTTTCCGCAAAAAAGACAATGATGCTCGCCCAGCAACTTTATGAGGGAGTTGAACTTGGTGAAGAAGGTAGAGTTGGATTGATAACTTATATGCGAACTGACTCGACAAGGCTGAGCGAAGAGGCTGTTAAAGCGCTCAGAGAATATATCTACAGCAATTATGGCAAGGAATACCTTCCACAAACCCCAAGGGTTTTCAAAAAATCTAAAGTAAGCCAAGATGCGCATGAGGCAATTAGACCAACTTATATGAAATACGAACCGCGGGTGATAAAAAAGTATTTAAGCGATGATTTATTTGCACTTTATGAGCTTATATGGAATCGTTTCGTCGCATGTCAGATGGCTTCAGCTATATTAGACCAAACGACGGTTGACATCATCGCGGATAATTATCTTTTTAGAGCAACTGGTTCAGTTGTGAAGTTCAATGGATATATGCAGGTTTACGAGGAATCAAAAGCTGATGTCGATGAAAAAGAGCAGGAAAAAGAAAGCAAGATTCCAGCGAATATAAAAATTGGCGAAATTCTTAAACTTGTAAATCTTGTCCCAGAGCAACATTTCACAAAACCGCCAGCAAGATATACCGAAGCATCGCTTGTTAAAGAACTTGAATCAAGGGGAATTGGAAGACCAAGCACTTACGCAACAATAATAAGCACAATTCTTGAACGGGGATATGTTGTGCTTGAGGATAGAAAGCTTGTCCCTACTGACCTTGGTTTTGCAGTTAATAAAATTCTCGTTACGAACTTCCCCGATATATTTGATTATCAATTCACCGCAAGAATGGAAGAAGAACTTGACGAAATCGCTTCGGGTAAGAAGAACTACGTTCAGGTTATCGATTCATTTTTCAAGCCTTTTGAAAAGCATCTGAAGAAACTCGACGAGAAAAAAGACAAAATTAGAGAACTTATCCAAGAAGAAACTGATATCGTTTGCAGTAAATGTGGGGCAAAGATGGTAACGAAAGTTGACAAGCATGGAAAATATCTTGAGTGTTCGAATCCTGAGTGTAGAAATACACTGGCTTTCCCTGCTGATGGAGAACTTGAGCAGGTAAGAGTTTGTCCAATTTGTGGTGGGAAATTAATTCTAAGGCGTGGGAAGTTTGGTAGATTCTACGGCTGTGAAAATTACCCATCTTGCTCATATACCGAATCGATAACTACCGGGATAAAATGTCCTGAATGTGGAGTTGGAGAACTTGTTGAAAGAAAAAGCAAAAGAAAAAGAACTTTTTACGGGTGTTCAAATTATCCAAATTGTAATTTCATTCTATGGGATAAGCCTGTTAATAAGTCTTGCCCGGAATGTGGTTATCCGATTTTAATTAAGTCAAACAGAAAGAGCACCACGCCATATAAGTGCCCCAAATGTAACGCTCGGCTTTCAGAGTTAATTGAGCCTTGAAAAATTCATTATTTCGTATTAATTTAATCTTACCTTTAAAAATAAAATTTGCGAGGAAAAATGCGCAAACATTTGAAAAACCTTTCCGTTCTCCTTCTCGTCTCAAGCCTTTTTTTATTAATGGGGTGCTCAACCTATCAGGCTACAAAGCCAACCTATCTAAGTTATCTTGACACTGTAAAAGCGGGTCAATTTGATACCGGGAAGATGTGGACTTTCGATTATCCACCAATTGATTATTTTGCAAAGACTTACAATTTCACATTTATAAAGGACTGGTTTGAAAAAGCTCGTCTTTCTGCGCTTAGACTCCCAAATTGTTCCGCATCTTTTGTCTCAGAAGACGGTCTTGTTATGACCAACCATCACTGTGCAAGAGGAGCACTTGATGCAGTAAATCGTGAAGGTGAAAATTTGCCTGAAACAGGGTTTTATGCTGTTACCCTTGAAGAAGAAAGAAAAGTTCCAAACCTTTATGTTGACCAACTCATACTAATTGAAGATGTGACAGAGGAAGTTCAAAAGGCTTTTGAAGCTGGAAAGACAGATGAAGAAAAAGTTGCAAATAGGGATAAGAAAATAAGGGAAATTCAGGGAAGGTATTACAAAAAGTATAAGGAGACAAACCCCAAAGATTCAATGGTTTTTAGCGTCGTTACGTTTTACAACGGTGGAAAGTATTCACTTTACGGCTACAAAAGATACACAGATGTTCGACTTGTTTACGCACCTGAGACGATAGTTGCCTATTTTGGAGGTGATCCGGATAATTTTACGTATCCAAGATATGACCTTGATGTTGCGTTTTTCAGAGTTTATGAGGACGGTAAGCCAGTTAAGACGAAATATTATTTCCCATTTAGCAAAACAGGTGTAAAAGAAGGAGATCCAGTTTTTGTCATCGGCAATCCTGGTAGAACGAACAGACTTCTTACAGTGTCTCAACTTGAGTTTTCTAGAGATGTGACTTATCCGTATACGCTTTCTATGCTTGATAATCTTGTCAGAATTTATTCTGATTTCTTGGCGAAGCATCCAGAGAAAAAGTTAAAATATCAAACTCGTTTATTTAGTTTTTCGAACTCTCAAAAAGCATATACTGGACGACTTGCGGGATTGCGCGACCCGTATCTTATGGCACGAAAGATAGACTTTGAGAAGAAATTCAAACAGGCTGTTTTAGAAAATCCACAGCTTAAGGCAAAGTATGGAAATCTGTGGGATGAGATAGCAAAGCTTCAAGTTGAAAAGACAAAATTATTCCCCGAATTTCAAGCATACACTTACACAGGTCCTTCAAGGAGCGTTTATTTTAGGATTGCAAGTGATCTTGTTGAATTTGCGCAACAGATGAAACTTCCTGAGGAAAAGAGAGCGGAAAATTATCGAGGCGAAAAATTGGCGGTAACAAAATCAAGAATTTTCCCAGCCGAGATTGAGCCAGAACTTGAGAGGGCGATCCTTGTTTATCAACTAAATTATATGAAGTCCGTTTTTGGCGATAGAAATCACGCTCTTTTAAAAGGAAAAAGACCTGAACAAGCAGTTGATGACCTGCTTAATGTAACGATTTTGACTGATAAAGACAAAGTAAATGCTTTGCTCGATGGTGATCCGGAGAAAATTTTGAACTCAAATGACCCATTTATTACTTTCGTTGTTAAGACCAAAGCCCGCGCAGATGAAGTAAGGGATAGATACAGAACCGTAAGCACTAAAGAATCCGCAAAGCTTCAACTTCTTGGTAGGGCTATATTTGATGTTTATGGGACTTCGATTCCGCCGGACGCAACATTTACGCTTAGGATCGCAGATGGTATTGTTAAAAGTTATGAATACAATGGGACAATCGCTCCTCCGATCACGACATTTTATGGAATGTATGATAGGCATTATTCTTTCAAAAATACGGAAAGAAGAGATTGGGAACTTCCAGAGAGATGGAAAAATCTTCCAGCAACGTTTGATTTAAGCGCACCGCTTAACTTCGTTTCAACGAATGATATAATCGGCGGAAATTCCGGTAGCCCTGTTGTAAATAAAAATCTCGAGGTTGTTGGACTAATCTTTGATGGAAATATCGAAAGCTTGCCAGGTGACTTTATTTATGTTGATGAGAAGAATAGAGCGGTTTCTGTGCATGTTAAAGGAATTGTTGAAGCCTTGAGGCATATTTACAAAGCGGATAGATTGGTCGAGGAGCTTGAAGCAGGGAAGATCGTTCAATAAATACATCGCTTGGGGGGTACAATCCCCCTAAGCTTTTAAAATTAAAAGATCGAGATTATGATTTTTAGAAAAAAGTTGCCTATTTATACGCAGATAATCATCGCTTTGGTTTTGGGGGCGATCTCTGGAGCTGTTTTTAAAGTCGATCCCCATAAGTTGAAAATAATCGTAAGGACTCAAAGGGGAGAGGAGAAAGTAATCGTTCAGGGATGGGAAAAAGCAGAACTTATTTTATCGGAGCAAAAAAAAGAGTTTACATCTAACGATCAAACTAAAATAGTTAAATCTTTCCGGGATTTACCGAAGTCGGACAAGTCGAAGGCGGTTTTGATTTTCTATAAAAAATCAGCCAGTGGTAATTTTCGTGAAACTCAGATCATAAAACTTGAAAATATCGTTGAAGTTCAAAAAGTCAAAACGATAGCCTCGGAGATAAAGCCGATCGGAACAATTTTCGTTCGCTTATTAAGCTTTTTGGCGATCCCGCTTGTAATTGCATCTCTCATCGTTGGAGCAGCGAGTTTAGGGGACATCAAAAGCATCGGTCGAATTGGTGGGAAAACGCTTGGATATTATATTGTTACAACTTGTCTTGCTATAACGATTGGAGTTATTGTAGCGAATTCAGTTCAACCGGGGAATAAAATTTCATCGGATGCGAGGGATAGAATTGTCTCTGAATATCAAGCGGATATATCCGAGAAGATTCAGCAGGAACTTGGTGTTGACGTCATTGATTTCTTTGTAAATATCGTTCCGACGAATCCGATAAATGCAATGGCAAATGGGAATATGCTTCAAATTGTTTTCTTCGCTGTTATTTTCGGGGTTACATTAACGATGATCGATAGAAATAAATCCGAGCATGTTATTAAATTTCTTGATGGTGTAAGCGAGACGATGATAAAGATGGTGGATCTTGTAATGAAACTTGCGCCTTACGGTGTTTTTGCTTTAATTTCCGCAACGGTGGCTGAATTTGGCTTTGAAATTATCTCAACCCTTTTGTGGTATATCTCCACTGTTTTAATTGGCTTGGCAATTCATCTTTTTGTGGTTTATTCTTCCGCGGTTGGATTTCTTGGGAAGATAAACCCTATAAAATTTTTTAAAGGCATGAGAGATGCACAGCTTATTGCATTTAGCACGAGTTCAAGCGCAGCTACACTTCCAATAAATTTTGAATGCACCGAAAGAAATTTAGGGGTCCCAAAGCAAATCACAAGCTTTGTCCTCCCACTTGGTGCTACAATAAACATGGATGGTACCGCTTTATATCAAGGTGTTGCTGCTGTCTTTATAGCGCAGGTTTATGGGTTTAATCTCGACATCACGCAACAACTCACCATTGTTCTTACTGCAACGCTTGCTTCAATTGGAACTGCGCCCGTTCCCGGCGTCGGCATAATCATGCTTGTTGTGGTTTTAAAATCAATTCATGTCCCCGCAGAGGGTATAGCTCTTATCCTTGGGGTCGATAGAATCCTTGATATGTGTAGAACTGTTGTTAACATTACTGGCGATGCCACCGCCGCTGTAGTAGTTGCAAGAAGCGAGGGTTTGCTTGAAAAATCTTGATGATTTATGTTTATGAAGTTAAAAATATTCTTGCTTCTGATTTCAACGCTTTTTATTAACTTTGAATCTCACGTTTTCCGTTATAATGTTGGACATACTGGAATTTACTCTGGAGACAAATTGCCGACATTGGAAAAGGTGAGATGGAGTTTTAAAACAAACGAAGCGATTTATTCTTCGCCTGCGGTTGTCTCCCAAACGGTTTGCTTTGGCTCAAACGATGGTTATTTTTATGCTGTTGACTTTAAGACAGGAAAATTGAAATGGAAACTTAAAACTGGTAATACGATCCAAACTTCACCAGCATTTTTTGATGGAAAAATTTATTTCGGCTCAAATGATCATTATTTCTATGCTGTTAACTCAGAAAATGGAAAAGTTATGTGGAAATTTAAAGTCGAGGGTTGGCTTATGAGCTCCCCCATCATTGTTGATGGCATTGTTTATTTTGGCTCGGGCGAAGGAATTCTCTACGCTGTTGATGTGAAAAGAGGCAAATTGATCTGGAAGTTCCAAGCCCAGAAGGCGATCTATTCTTCACCAGCTTATTTTGAGGGGAAAATTTATTTTGGCTCGCTTGATAAAAAATTTTACGCTCTTGATTCTAAAACCGGAAAAGTTGTCTGGGTATTTGAAACCGGCGGAATTATAAATTCGTCTCCGGTGATCTCATCAGGAACCGTTTTTTTCGGCTCGCATGATGGAAATCTCTACGCTGTAGATGCTGAATCTGGGTTTATAAAATGGAAGTTTCAAACCAAGGGACAAATAACCCAGACTCCTTCAGTTGATGATAAAGCTGTTTATTTTAGTTCCACCGACGGCGCCTTTTATATAATTTCACTTACTGGAAAACTTCTTTGGAAAATTGCCCTTGATGAGGTTTCGATATGGAGTCCGCCGATCGTCGCGGGTGATTTTATTTACTCTGCTGTCAACACCGCGACTTATTCTGGAATTTATAAGCTTAATAGAAGAACTGGAAAGCTGGAGTCAGCATTTGATTTAAAACATAGAGCCTTTGCCTCCCCAATAATTATTGACGGTGTTTTGCTCATAGGTTCAAAAGATGGTTATTTATATGCAATTGAATAGTTTGAGTTTTATACAAAATTAAATTTGAAAGTCAATGATAGCACTTTTTGTTGGAATAATTTTGGGAATAATAGTTTCAATACCTATTGGCCCCATAAATTTGATGGTTTTGACCAAAGGAATGAGAGATGGTTTTAAACCTGCTTTCTTAATGGGAGTTGGCTCTGCGTCGATGGAAACCCTGTACTGTCTTCTTACAATGTTTGGTATGGGAGCATTAGTTGAAAATTCGCTGGGAAATATAATAGTTCAAATTTTTGCTTTCTTGATTTTGTTGACCTTAGGGGTAAGAAATTTAATTGTGCATCCAAAAAGAATTTATAATAGTGAAAGCGGAAACACGAATTCTGGGAATGGAAACGATAATGGTAACGGCAATGGAAAGCTTAACTTCATAAAAAAATATCATATTCACAGCAGTTTCTTAGTTGGTGCGGCGCTTTATGCATTGAATCCAACTTTTATAATTTTTTGGATTACAGTGGCAAGCATTGTTCAATCGACCAACTTGATTGGGAATTCGTTTGATAATCTTTTCTTTGCGCTTGGAGTTGGATTTGGGGTTGTCCTTTGGTTTTATTCCCTTTTAAAATTCGTCCATAATTTTATAGAGTTTAAAACAAAGTTGATCGCCCGATTCCATCACATCTCAGGAATAATATTGCTTGGGTTTGCGGTTTATATCGGGATTGAAATTTTGAAAAAAATATTATAAGGGGGACATATGCTTTATTGTACTTCCTTTGAGACAAACATTGGCGTCATTTATATTGCCTCTTCGGAAAAAGGAGTTTGTAAAATTTCGTTGACCCTTAATTCGGCCGGTGAATTTAAATCGTGGATAAAAAAACATTTTGAAGAGTTTGAGATCGTTGAGAGCAAAAAAGAAAACAAAGAAGCAATCGAGCAAATTAAACTTTATCTTGCTAGAAAGTTGAAAAAATTTGATCTTGAACTTGACGTGATAGGAACCGAGTTTCAAAAAAAGGTTTGGTTTGAGACGATGAAAATTCCTTACGGTGAAACCGTAAGTTATTCAAAACTTGCAAGAAAAATTCGCAGAGAAAATTCGCAAAGAGCAGTTGGGAATGCTCTCTCAGCAAATCCGTTGCCGATCGTGATCCCATGCCATCGCGTCGTTGCTTCAAATGGGTCACTCGGTGGGTATTCAGGTGGGATTAAAATAAAAGAATTTCTCCTCAGGCTTGAAGGCGCGAAGATTAGCTAAGTTTCTATGCTTTTTAATTTTAACTGCAAGTTTAAATTCCCAAGTTAAAATTGTAGACTCATCAAACGGTTTAAACTTCAAAAGTTTAACAGCAAGTTTCTACGAGCCAAGAATGGGGTTGATGAAATACTTTAATAGAAACAGTTTGAAAGTTGATATCGGGAATTCTCTTGATTTAATTGAGATCGGCTTGAATAGATATGATGTTGTATTAGGTGTAGATTTTTTTGCTTATGCGTTGGTAAATAATCACGGGTTTTTAGTTTTAAGGGTTGAAGCGATTGACGGGTTCTTCGGTGGAAATATAAGCGTAAGAAAAAATAAATTTGCAATTCGATTCAGAGTTCTTCACAGAAGCGCACATCTTATAGATGAGTATAATGAATTAAATCGACGTGCGTTTCCATTCACGAGAGAATTTTTTGATTTGGTTTTAACTTTCGTAGATAAAAATTACAGATTATATGGTGGAGCAAGTTATGTTTTTAGAACGAAGCCATCTGACGTTGAAAAGTTTCAAATTCAACTTGGTTTTGAATTCACCAGGGGAATCTTTCATAATTTAGGTTTTATTCAATCTCCATTGACATTTATTTTTGCGTCAGATATTAAATTTTACGATAAAGTTTCTGCACTAACCTCAACATTAGGATTTAAACTTGGGCGTTGGAATTCGAGAGGGATTTTCGTTTATTTGATTTATTTTAATGGTTTTGATATTTATGGCCAATATTTTAATTTAAAAAGGAAATTTGGCGGTCTTGGTTGCTCGTTTGAGTTTTAGTGAGGAAGGACTGAAAAAATTTTATAAGTTCAAAGAAAAACTAAAATGTATATTCCTGAGGATAAAATAGAGGAAATAAGAAGTTCGGTTGACATAGTTGATTACATAAATCAATTTGTGCCTTTACGAAGAGTTGGAAAAAATTACGTCGGTCTATGTCCATTTCACACTGAGAAAACCCCATCCTTTACAATAAGTCCAGATAAGCAACTCTATCATTGTTTCGGGTGCGGAGCTGGTGGAAATCTTTTTAATTTTGTTATGCAATATGAAAAAGTTTCTTTCTTTGAAGCGGTTAGAAAAGTTGCTGAATATGCGGGGATAGAAATTCCAAAACCTGAGAAGAAAGAAAGATGGGTTGAAACTGAATTTGAGGAACTTTATGAAGCAAATCGTTTCGCGCATGAATTTTTTGTTCGAAATCTGTTGAGAACATCAGAAGGTAAAAAGGCGATGGAATATCTTTACAAGCGTGGGATCAACGATGCATCGATAAAAAATTTCGGAATCGGTTATTCCCCGGATCAATGGGATGCCCTTATTCAATATGCAATAAAACATAATTTCCCGCTTGAATCACTTGAAAAGGCTGGGCTTATTGTGAAGAGGGAAGATGGGAGCTATTACGATAGATTTAAAGATAGAATCATGTTTCCGATTTTTTCAATTTCTGGTAGAATTATCGCATTCGGTGGTCGGAGATTAAAAGAAGATGAAAACATTCCAAAATATATAAATTCCCCGGAGACGAAAATTTATGTTAAGAGTAAGGTCTTATACGGTCTTTATCAAGCCAAAGATACGATAAGAAAAAAAGAGTATGCAATACTTGTAGAAGGTTATACGGATTGTATTTCGCTTTTTCAGGCTTGGATTGAAAATGTTGTGGCTTCGGGTGGGACTGCTTTGACAGATGAGCAAGTAAGGCTGATTTCAAATTATGCTCGCACAATTTACTTCCTTTACGACGCTGACTCGGCTGGGGCAAGGGCGATGTTAAGAGGAGTTAATATAATACTTGCGCATGGACTTGATGTTTACATTGTTAGACTACCCGAAGGTGAAGACCCGGATTCATTTATCCGAAAGAACCCCGTATTCGAATTTGAAAAATTAATTGAAAATGCAATCAACTTTATAGATTTTAAAGCATCGACATATCAACAACTTGGAAAGTTTGATGATCCAAATGTGAAATCAAAAGCGATACGCTCACTTGTCGAGTCTATTTCAAAGATACCAGATGAGCTTAAAAGAAGCATTTTCATTCGAGAGGTTTCATCGAAATATAAACTCCCAGAACAGGTGCTTTCCCAGGAACTCGAGACGATAATTTTGAAGGAGAGGAAGTCTTTGAAGAAAAGAGAGTTTGAAGGGCAGGTAGAGGATCAGGAAGTAATCAAGTTTAAATCGATCCCTGCGGAAGAAAGAGATCTTGCAAAAATTCTACTTGAGGCTGATGAAGTAGCCCTTAAGTTTGTTTTTAACTATATACATGAAGACGAAATAACAAGTGAATATGTTAAAGTGATTTATCAAAATGTTTTTGAACTGTTCAAACAGGCAAGTGAAACAGGCGAATATAAGAAGTTGAACATTCATGAATTTATACTCAAGTTTGATGATGACAAATTCCGAGGTTTTGTGACTAATATCGCTTTGAGCAAATATGAGATAAGCAAGTTTTGGGAGGTGAAAAAAGTCAAAGATTATGAAAATGAACTTATGGAACTTTGGAAGGCGATCGATGATGTGTTGCGTAGATTTTATTTGCGCAAAATACGAAAAATGGAGCAAGATTTAACTTATGAAATAGCGGAGGCTGAAAGAGTGAAGGATGAGGAGAAACTTTCTGAACTTCTCGCACGTAAAAGTGAACTTGCAAAAAAGAAGAATATCATCAGCAAAAAAGGTTTCAGCGATACCATCAAAAAATATCTTCTTCATATAAAAAATGGTGGTAATTAAGGAAAACAAATGCGATTTCTGCGGTTGTTGCGTCGGCGTTTGCCCGGAGAATTGCATTGAACTATATGAGTCAAAAATAGAGATCATTCACGAACTTTGCACAAATTGTGGGAAGTGCGTTTGGGCATGCCCGTTTGAGGTCTTTGAGCTTCATCTTCCCCAAAAGAAAGTGGAGATTAGTTTATAGATGGCTTTTGGGAAAAATTTTCCAAGGTATGATTATTATGATATCATTGTCATTGGTGCAGGTCCAGCGGGGACAACGGCAGCAAGATTTTCCGCAATGAGTGGAGCTAAGGTTCTCGTCCTTGAGAAAGATAGAGATGTTGGTTATCCGGTAAGATGTGGTGAAGCAGTAAGCCATGAAGGGCTTGTTCAATTTATCGAACCTAATCCAAAATGGATTGCAAGCACAGTTAGATATTTTAAACTTATTGCGCCTGATGGAACAGTTATAAAGCCAAATATCGATGGGCATGGTTATATACTTGAAAGACGAATTTTTGATTATGAACTCGCAAAGATTGCATCGGAGCACGGTGCGGAGATTGTTACAAAGGCTTATGTGAATGGTTTGATCATTAATGATGGTAAAGTCGAGGGGGTCAAAGTTTTGTTAAATAATTCTGAACAAGTCGAGATAAAGTCAAAAATTGTGATAGGAGCTGACGGGGTTGAATCAAGGGTCGGTCGATGGGCGGGACTCAATACAACTTGCAAGCTTCAAGATATGGAATCAGCAGTGCAAATGACGCTCACGAACATCGATGTTGAACCAGATACATGTTATTTCTATTTTGGCGAAAGAGTTGCCCCTGGTGGATATCTGTGGGTTTTTCCAAAGGGGAATAACACTGCAAATGTTGGTCTTGGGATAGCTGGAATTTACGGCAGACAAAAGCATGCATTAAGTTATCTTGAAGAATTTGTCGAAAAAAATTTCCCAAATGCTTCTATTTTAACTGTGATTGCAGGTGGTGTTCCCTGTGCAAAGACGGTGGATAAAATAGTCACATATGGACTTATGCTCGTTGGGGATGCGGCGCATCAAGTTAACCCAGTATCAGGCGGAGGAATAATAAGTGGAATGATCGGGGGGAAGCTCGCGGGTCAAATAGCAGGTCAAGCAATAAAGGAAAATAATTTGAACTTAATTTTTAAATACGAAGATGAGTGGAGAAAAGCGCTTGGACAAAGACACGAAAGATACTATAAAATTAAACAGTTCATCTACAAATTTTCAGATGAAAAACTTAACGGGATAGCTAAAGAACTCGCCAAAATTCCTTATGAAAAGCTAACGCTTAAAACTCTTTTCCTTACCGCGGTCAAAGCTCAACCTTCGCTTATAATTGAGGTGATGAAGCTTTTCATATAAAATAAAAACCCGGGACTCAAGCCCCGGGTTTACAAACCTTTACGCAGTTGTTAGCTTTGCCTTGATAACTTTGTTTAGCATATATCCAACGGTTATCAACCCCGCGATGAAAACGATCAAGAAAACGATGAGGACTGAAGTTTGCAGTTGAACATCAAATTGCTCTGGCTTGAAATAATCTTTTAGATACGCATCTCTCAATATATCTCGCATTATTGACATTCCAGCTATTGTCAGAAATATTAGAACAATTCCAGATATAGCCAATGGTTTTGGATTTTGTGCGTTAAATGAAAGAAGGATTAAAATTAAACTTACAAGCGAAAGCAACACGGACACCCCAAAAACGACAGTTGCAAAAAGATTTTCACCCATATAAAGTAACATAAATTCCTTTCTTAGCGCTAATAAAAACCATATCCCGATTGCGTATTGCACAACTGTTGCAATCACAAACCAGAGACCGCCATATCTAATCGCCCATCTTCCATATTTTTCATCTTTGTTAAGTTTTGCGAGACCATAAATCAGAACGAGCAATCCGGCAATCGCAAAAGATGCAACAAGAAAATGCAAATATCTTGGGATAACTGTTGGATCATCAAAGTTTAGATTAGTTCCGTGAGGGTTTGCAAAATACTTCTGTGCCCATTTCTCTGGGGTTAACATTAGAACGAGATTATTTGTGTATATTAATCCAATGATTGCGAAAAGAACCGCGCTACCGATAACAATCCACGCCCTTATGCCTTTTAATTTTTCAAAGTTGAATTGGTAAATGTAGTAACCATAGTAAGCAATAAGAAATAAAAGGATAACGCTTAACCATGGCCACGCTATAATGATTGATGAAGTGTAAAAGTATTGCCCGTAGAGAACTTGTAAAAACAAGAGTGGCGCGATTCCAAGTGTTATCGTAAAGGTAGTTGCAATTGGAAGCATTTTTGAAAGCGAAGATGAAAAGTTAAGGTAAAACTGGTTGTTCCTTTTCTTTCCGAGCAAATCAGTTATCCCTGCGATAAAGCCACCTCCAAGTGCGAAGTTCATCGCAATGATATGCAAGATGAAAGTTAAAACGAGTAAAAATTTTAATAGCCAGTATGGAGCCGGCAAAGGTATTGGGTCAAGTTCGGGGATGATGATTTGGTTTGTCATTTTTAAAACCTAATTTGTTTTACTTATTGTTCAATTGATAAAGCCACTTCGCGAGTGCTTTTCTTTCTTGTTCTGTTCCATAAAATGGAGGCATAAAACCTTTTAGCATGTCAAGATGTTGAAGTTGAAAATCGATATAATTTTCACTCCATCCGCTAATGAGTTTCTTTATCCCATTGTATCCGTCAATTGTATGACAGCTTTGGCATTGAACTTTGAAAATTTCTTCTCCAGCTTTGAGCATATTTTCCTCATTGAACTCTTTTACGGAGACCCACTTTGCGAAATTTAGAGTTCCGATTCCATTTATTTTTTCGGCGTGCGCTTTCAAAATCGAATTCGAATACATATAGTTGTAAATGATATATGGTTTCCTCACGGCTTCTCTGACCCACTCCGTCACACCAGTAACCATGAAGCCTATTACGAGCAGTCCAAGAGCGAATGCAAAGGATGTTTGCCTTGGTGTTTTAATTAGTCCAAGCCATGCGAAAAGAGCGATGATAAATGAAAATACTATGCTTAACGCAGCAAAAACTGTAACAGCTGGGGCACCTCCCATTGATATTTCTCGTGCAAGCGGTGGAATAATTGAAATATACCAAATTCCAGCCAGAGGGATTAAAATAAATGCAGGGATAAGCCATTTACCTGAGTATTGAACAAGTTTTGCCCTAAGTTCTTCATCTTTGAGACGAGTTGCGGTTATCAACGAGTAAAGCCCAGCGAGAGCAAGAGCAACTCCTGTCCTTATGAAAAGTGATGGGAAATATGATGGATTAAAGAAGCCAAGCCAGAATTTTTTTGATGGCTCTGAAAATGGGATATCGATCCATTTTCCAGGTGTAAGCATAAATGTTAAAATACCATTGATGATAACAAGGCTAAGATATGCCCCTACGAAATAGATCCAGCCTATGATATTATGCGTTTTTAAGTCAAGTTTGTCCCATGTAGCATAGTAAATTAAAATTGCAGAGATTTCAACAATGAAAAACACCCATTCAATAGCCCATCCAAAAACATAGCTGTGAATTAAGGTCGATGTCGCACTTGGATGCACAAGTCCGATCGCGAACCATATTCCAACTCCTGATAATGCACCAAATACGACAGTTACAAGTAAGAAAAATTTTGAATGTTTTTTCAAATACTCGATTAGCCCTTGGTCATTTTCTTTGATCGCTTTCCTTTCAGTTAAAGCGAGGTAAAGCCCGCCTCCAATCGCAAAATGCGAGACGAATACGTGCAGGATTGCGACAATTCCAATTAATATTCCGCCTCCGATTAAGGGAACATCCCAAAATGGGTAATTCATAGATTTGCTCCAACTTTAGTTTTGAATTCGTATAAAATTTAATTTAGGTTAATTTGTGAAGCAAGTTAGAGTTTTTTAATAAACGCGGACGCTGGTGAAATTTTAGGGGAACAAATTTTTCCTTCGCATGTTATATTTAATGAGGCTGAAAACTTGAAAAATTGGAATAAACTTTTTATCTTATAACAAAACACATAAAAAATTTTCGGAGGTAAATTAGGTATGCCGGTCATCAAGAAGCCAGAAGCGGATCTGAGGCTAAGGTGGCGGAAATGGATTGAGTTAGGGTTAGTAATTGCGTTGCTTTTGATTATAATTGCTTTTAGGTTTTTCCCAAAGGATGTGGGGCGTGCTAAGAAACTTTTGACAGTTGAACAAGAAATTATCAAACCGGAGGAGATCCCACAAACAAGGCAGGAGAACAGACCCCCGCCGCCACCAAGACCACCAATTCCAATTGAAGCTCCAAGCGATGAGGCTTTGAGTGATATCGATATTGATATAAGTTCGGAGCTTGATATCACGGAAGAAGTTGCTCCGCCTCCACCAAAGGAAAAGCTTGAGGAAGATATCCCGTTTGAAGAGCAATTCTTTATGGTTGTTGAGGAACTACCAGAAATTATTGGTGGTCTTGAGTCGATTCAAAGAAACGTTGTCTATCCTGAGATTGCAATAAGAGCCGGTGTGGAAGGAACGGTCTATGTTATGGCATTCGTGGATGAAAATGGTAATGTCGTTAGGGCAGATGTTATTAAGGGGATCGGCGCAGGGTGTGACGAGGCTGCTGTCGCTGCTGTTATGAAGGCTAAGTTTAAACCCGGAAAACAGCGTGGAAAGCCAGTTAAAGTTCGTGTGATGATACCGGTTAGGTTTAAGCTGAAAAAATGAAATCGCTTTTACTCAAGTAAACAAATCTTTAATTTCACAAGGGCACAGGGTTTGTAAAAACTCTGTGCCTTTTTATTTAAAAACAGAGGTTTTCCAAAGATGCAAACGGAGTTGGTACTAGCTTTTATTTTGCTAATTTTATCATCATTTTTCTCTGCAAGCGAAATCGCCTTTGTAACTGCGAATAAGATAAAACTTGAAATAAAAGCACGGTCTTCATTTTTAGCGAAAATTGCAAATGAATTTGCCGGCAAACCTGAAACTTTCCTCACCACGATTTTAATTGGCAATAATTTCGCTAACATCGCTTTAAGCTCAGTTTTAACTTTCGTTTTAAAGACAACGACTAATCTGAATGAATTTACGATTTTAATTATCATCACGCTACTTTTGCTTATATTTGGTGAATCGATCCCGAAAAGCCTTGGGCGTGAGTCCGCAGATAAATTCGTGTTATTTGCGTCACTTCCTTTAAAATTTCTCTATTTTATATTTTTACCAGCACTAAAGTTAATTGAAGTTATGTTCGATAAAATTTTTAGAAATATAAAAGTGAGAACTGAAACGATCGAACGATTTTTCAGCAAGAGAGAGTTTGAAATTTTGATAAAGGAAAGCGAAATGGGGCATGGTTTTAAAATCGACATACCTTTTTCAAAGGTTTTTAAACTTGAAAGCATGGCAGTTGAAGAAGCGATGAGACCAAGGACAGAAATCGTCGGCTTGGAGAAGAATATGGCGATGAAAGAGATAATTGAAACATTTACAAAATCTGGATATTCGAGACTTCCGGTCTATGATGGAACTATCGATAACATAGTTGGTATAATTTATTCCAAAGATCTTTTCAAAAATCCGAAAAGCATTGGTGAAATTTTGAAGGAGCCTTACTTTGTTCCTGAAAAGAAGCGCTGTATCGAGCTTTTGAGGGATTTCAAAGAGAAGAACACAACGATCGCCATCGTCGTTGATGAATTCGGCGGGGTCTCCGGGCTTATAACGCTTGAGGATTTAATAGAAGAGTTGATCGGTGAGATTGAAGATGAATATGATATAGGAGTAAAATTGGTTCAAAGAATTGACCAAAATACATTTATTTTAAGTGGGCTTGCTGAGATCGACCTTTTGAATGAGGAATATAAACTTAACATTCCGAAAGGAGATTATGAAACTATATCTGGATTCGTGATAAACAACATAGGCAGGATTCCTTCGAAAGGGGAAGAGTTTATAATAAACGATTTCAAAATAACGATTTTAAACGCCACGAAGACGCGGATAAACTCTTTAAAACTAAATTTGCTTAAACATTATGAGTAAAACTATACGGGTATTTTTATTCGTCGCGTTTGTGTTTGCGATATTTATAGCATCCAGGGATAAATTTAATAAATCAGAAAATTCTGAGAGCATTTTTATAAATCGATTTTCAGTTATCCATCCGCCTGAAGTTATATTCCTATGCGGTGAGAGGATTCCTCTTGAGATTCAGGATGTAAAGGAGAGATTTGAACGCGAATTTTATCTTGAATTTAACGAGAGACAACTGATACTTGATCTTAAAAGATGTGGCAAATATATGCCGTATATTGAGAGCAAAATCAGGGAAAGGTGGCTTCCAGAAGATTTGAAATTTCTTGCAATTGTAGAGAGTCGACTTATTGAAGATGCTTATTCAAGTAAAGGTGCAGCTGGATTGTGGCAACTAATGCCTGAGACCGCAAGAAGATATGGTTTAAGGGTTGATGATTATATCGATGAAAGGCTTCATATTCAAAAAGCTACCGAGGCTGCTCTTTCTTATATTCAAGATCTGTATAAAAAGTTTAACAGTTGGACGTTAACGCTCGCAGCGTATAATGCGGGTGATGCTCGGATTTTGGATGCCCTTCAATTTCAGTGGGTTGACAATTATTTCGACCTTCATTTAAATAGAGAAACCGCAAGATTTATCTTTAAAATTGCTGCTGTAAAAGAATTAATTTCGAACGCCTATAAATATGGTTTCGTTCTTGATACAGCAAAACTTTTTAAAGCTCCGAATGTTAATTACGTTTCAGTAAAAGGTCCGATCCAAAACCTCGCACTTTGGGCGAAATTACAGGGAACGAATTATAAAACCCTAAAATATCTTAACCCATGGATTTTAAAATCATCTTTGCCGGCGGGTGAGTTTCAAATAGCATTGCCAGCAGATGCTAAACCTCAAGGGCTTGACCTGTCTGAATACAAGTATAAAGGATCAAGAGTTATATTTCAAAATGGAGAGATAGTTGTCATCCCCGAAAAAACAATAAAACACAGGGTCAAAAAGGGGGAGACGATCGAATCAATAGCGAAAAAGTACAACGTCACGGTTGAAGATATTATTGAACTTAACAAGCTTGAGGGCAAAAGACTAAAACCAGGTCGAATAATCAAAATTCCTGTTTATTAAATCTATACATATGCTCAACCTTTATGCACTTATTCATCACTACTTTCAAGCCAGCTTTTAGAGCTTTTTGAGCTGCTTTTTCATTTATAATGCCAAGTTGCATCCATACAACTTTTGCTTTCTTTTGAATCGCCTGGTCAACAATTTCCTCAACGAATTCAGGTTTCCTGAATATATCGACGATTTCGATCTCATCAGGCACACTTAGAAGATCTGGATACGCTTGCAATCCGAAGAGAGAGTTAATGTTTGGGTTTACAGGGATAATTTTATAACCATGATTTAGAAGATATTCAGCGACAATGTAGCTGTCGCGATCCGGTTTGTCGGAGACACCAACGATGGCGATCGTTTTATATTTTGTGAGAAATTCTTTTATTTCGTCGTTCATTTTATCTACTTTTTGTTTTAACTTATTTTTGCGAGGTTGACGCTTTCCGAATATCGTTTTAGAAATTCTTTTCTCAAACCTGAATGTTCTGGCTTGGAAAGGTCGAGATCTTCTTTGATTAATTCAAAAGCTTCTTTTCGAGTAAGTTCAAGTAATTTTTGGTCGGTGGCAATGTTTGCAAATTTAAATTTTATAAAACCACTTTGCTTTGTCCCGAAAAATTCCCCAGGTCCTCTAAGCTCGAGGTCTTTTTCTGCTATTTTGAATCCATCTGTGGTTGAGGCTATTATCTTTAACCTTTCCATCGCTTTACTTTCTTCGTAATAATCGAAAAGTTTGTCCTCCGATTTTTTAAACAAACTAGACTTTACGATCAAAAAGCAATACGACTGTTTCTCGCCGCGCCCAATCCTTCCGCGAAGTTGGTGAAGTTGAGCAAGCCCGAATCTTTCTGCATTCCCTATAACCATTATCGTCGCGTTGGGTATATCAATCCCAACTTCGATCACCGTTGTTGCAACAAGGATTTGAATCTTTCCTTCTTTAAATGAAAGCATAATCTCTTGTCTTTCTGTCCCGGGCATCTTGCCGTGGATCAATCCAACTTTAAATTCGGGGAAAACTTCGTTTTTCAAATAGACATAATTTTTTATCGCCGACTCAAGATCAAGTTTTTCAGATTCCTCTATCAAAGGATAAACGATATACGCTTGATGTCCTTCCTTTACTTTTGCTTTGACAAACTCATATACCCTTTCGCGTTCTACATCTGGCAATATCTCTGTTTTGACTTTCCTTTGACCTTTGGGTAGTTCATCTATGATAGAGATATCAAGGTCTCCATAAACTGTTAGTGCAAGCGTCCTTGGGATTGGGGTTGCTGTCATTACCAGGACATCCGGATTGTAACATTTCTCTATAAGAGCGGCTCTTTGAAGGACGCCAAAGCGATGTTGCTCATCGATTACAACGAGACCAAGTTTTTTAAAATTAACCCCCTCTTGAATTAATGTATGAGTTCCAATGACGATTTGAGCTTCGCCGTTTTCAATTTCGTTTAAAATTTCATTTTTCTCCTTTGGCTTCAAACTTCCAATTAGTAGTCGAACTCTGACAGGCAAAGAATTTAATAGGTTCAAAAACGTTGCATAGTGTTGCTCTGCGAGGATTTCCGTAGGAGCCATAAATGCACATTGATAACCGTTGTCGACAGCGATTAACATTGCGATCAAGGCGACGATCGTTTTTCCACTTCCGACATCGCCTTGGAGAAGCCGGTTCATCGGTTTATCTGATTTCATATCGTGCCAAATCTCTCGTATGACTCGGCGTTGTGCCTCTGTAAGTTTAAAAGGCAAAATCTTGCTAAACCTATTAACGAGATCGCCAATTTTTATAAACGATATCCCGCTTTCAAAATGTTTAAGTTCGTAATGTTTTCTCGCAAGAAAAAGTTGAAGGAAAAATAACTCTTCGAATTTCAACCTTTTCAAAGCAAGCGATAAATCAGATTGAGTTTCGGGGAAGTGAATTGCTTTCAAAGCAAATTTCAAAGGTGCGAGTGAATATTTTGAAAGAATTTTTTCTGGCAATGTTTCTTCAACATAATCGATATATTTAGTGATGATATCGTTTATTAGTTCGCGAAGTTTGAGCGTGTTTAATCCAAGCGATTTAAGTTTTGCTGTAGATTGGTAAACTGGGACTATTCTCCCGGTGTGTATATTTGCGCTATCTGCTTCGGTTATAAAATCAAATTCCGGATGGACAAGATTTATCTTTCCTTTGAAGGCGACAGGTTTACCAAAGACAGCAACAAAGTCACCAATTTCAAATTGCCGTTTGAAATATTCAATTTTATTAAACCACACACAAATTATTTTGCCAGTGCCATCATCTATTACAACTTCAAGCATTTCCCTGCCCGTACTGCTTACAAGAATTCTTCGATCGACGACATGACCTATAAATGTGACAGCCTCAGGAGATGAGAGATTCCACCAATTTTTTCTCAATGTTGAAACACTTACGACCGTGCTTCTATCGATGTATCTTCTAGGTGGGTAATAAAGCAGGTCGATTAATTTTTCTATCCCAGCGTCTTTAAGTGCGCGTGCCCTTTTTTCACCGATCCCTTTTAGATACCTGATGTCCGAGTCGAGCGCAATATTTACTTTTTTCACGGTATTTGACATTTTCAACCTTCATTCAAGTTTTTCTCCGATCGCTTCTTCAGCAACTTTTATTATTTCGCCACTTTTTACGATTTCAAGCGCTTTTAAAATGTCATCGTAAAGAATTCGATCTTCATCGAGATGTTTTATTTTGTTTCTAACGAATTCATATACAGCCTGTGTTCCGACGCCTGCTTTCATAATTTTTCCATTTTTTGAATCTACCCTCAAGAAATCAAGTCCCTGGGCAGCGCAGATTATCTCGATCGCAAGCACAACTTGGACATTTTTTAAGACTCGATATGCTTTTTGAGCTGAAATTGAGCCCATGCTATTATGATCTTCTTGATTCGCAGAGGCTGGAATTGAATCGACGCTTGCAGGATGAGATAAAACTTTGTTTTCTGAAACAAGAGATGCTGCGGTATATTGAGCTATCATTAAACCCGAGTTCAATCCGCCTTGCGTCGTCAAAAACTTTGGCAAACCGCTCAATTGAGAATTTACGAGTCGTTCGATCCTTCTTTCTGAAACATTTGCAAATTCGGATAAAGCAATCGCGACAAAATCCATCGCAAGTGCGATAGGTTGACCATGGAAATTTCCACCTTCAAGATGAATTTCGTCATCGGGAAAAATCAAAGGATTGTCAGTTGCAGAGTTAATTTCAATTAAAACGACATTGTAAGCGTAGTCGATTGCATCTCTGGATGCACCATGGATTTGGGGAACACACCTTAGAGAATAGGCGTCTTGAACCCTTGGGTCATCGTAAAGATGAGAAAGTCTTATTTCGCTATTTTTCATCATTCGGAGTATGTTCCTTGCGACTTTTATCTGTCCAGGATGTGGTCTCAGTTTGTGGATCCTTTCATCGAAAGCTCTATCAGTGCCTTTAAGTGCTTCTATGCTTAACGAAGCTGTTATATCAGCAATTTTGCAAAGTTCTTTTGCCTGTTTTACAATTAAACTTGCGTAAGCGGTCATCATTTGTGTTCCATTGATAAGCGCAAGCCCTTCTTTCGCGGAGAGATTAACCGGTTCCAAGTTAAATTTTTCAAGCGCAGAACGAGCTGGCATTTTTTCTAACTTTGAGATATCAAGCAATTTCCCGACACAGACTTCACCTTCGCCGAACATTGCGAGTGTAAGATGAGCAAGTTGTACAAGGTCACCGCTTGAACCAACAGAACCTTGCGATGGAATTATAGGCATTATCCCATAGTTTAAAAAGTCGATTAGGTATTTTACGACTTCAGGCCTTATCCCAGAGTAACCTTTTGCAAGTGCGTTTGCTCTTAATAACATCATCGCACGCACAATTTCGGGAGGTAAAGGTTCGCCAGCTCCAGCGGAATGACTGTAGATTAAGTTTCTCTGAAGTTTTTCGATCTCTTCTTTTTTAATTCTCACATTTGCGAAATCTCCAAAGCCTGTTGTAACCCCATAGATCGTCTCATTTTTTTCAATCCAAATTTCAATAAGTCTTCTTGATTTTCTCATTTTTTCAATTGCCTTAGGTGAAAGCTCGACATTTGCGAAGTTTACGGCGACATCAAAGACCTTTTCAGGTGTGAGAGTTTCCCCATCAATTGTTATGACGGGATGCGAGTTTTTATCCTTTTGCATAACTTGAGGAGATTGTTTTAGATGGAAAATTATTTCACTTTAACTAGTCTAACCGCGAAACCTCCGTCCATATCATGTTTATGTGGAAATGTCTCCATACATCCTTCGCTATTTACGACATCAGAAGGGAGATAATTCCTTGCGTCCTCGATCTCAAATTCAGGGCGATCGCTAAGAAAAGCTCTTACAACTTCTATATTTTCCTCAGGTTCAATTGTGCAAGTGCTGTAAACTATGACGCCACCATTTTTAACAAGTTTACTTGCGGTTTCAAGTAACTCAAGTTGTGTTTTTGAAAGATTTTTAATGTCGGATGGCTCCCTTTGCCATTTTATATCTGGTTTTTTCTGTATTACGCCAAAGCCCGAGCATGGAGCATCAACCAGAACTTTATCTACGGGTTCAAAATTAAGTCCAATAGCGTCTTCAGCTATGAATTCAACGTTTGTTATCCCCAAACGTTCACAACTTTGCTTGACAAGATTTAATCTGTGTTCATATTTATCAACGGCAATTATTTTGCCTTCATTTTTCATAAGTTCAGCGATAAACGTCGTCTTTCCACCTGGAGCGGAGCAAAGGTCAATCACTTTTTCGCCGGGCTTTAGGTCGAGCAATTTAACAACCAAACCCGAGCTTTCATCTTGGATTGAGAAATATCCTTGCGTAAAAAGATCGAGATTGTAAATTCCAGAAAGATGTCCAACTTTGATGAAGTTGTCAAGATATTTTGAATGAACATATTTTATACCTCGCTCTTCGAAAAGTTTTGTGAGTTCATCTGTGCTCGTTTTCAAGGAATTAACTCTGACAACTGTTGTTGGTCTTTCATTGTTTGCCGAAAGAAGTTGTTCCGTTTCGTATAGCCCATATCTTTCAACCCACCTTTTCACAATCCATGTTGGATGAGCATACATTATCGAAAGATATTGAATTGGGTCGGTTTCGTTATCTGGGGTTGGAAGTTTGTTTATGTTTCGAATTATATTTCGCAAAATTGCGTTGACAAGATTTGCTGTCTTCTGACCGCGGATTTTCTTGACAAACTCAACAGCCTCATTGACCGCAGCAGCATGAGGAATTTTTGTCAAAAATAAAATCTGATACAGAGCAACTCTGAGGGCGTTTCTTATGTTTGGATCTTGCATCGCAAATTTATTCTTGCAGAAATGCTCGATTATGAAATCAAGCCTTGTCTTCCATCTTATCACACCGTGCGTCAACTCAGTCAGAAATCGTCTATCGAGATCATTTAATTCATCAGATTTCAATTCGATGTCAAGAAGTTTATCTAAATAAGAATCGGTTCTCTCGACCCTGTTTAAAATTTTCACTGCTATACCACGAGGTCCTTTGTAGAATTCTTCAAGCTCCATATCCGTTTGCCGTCTTTTTGTTTTAAAAGAAAATTGCCACCTCTTTTCAAAAATAAAAAGAGAGTAGCCTTTTTCAAAGCTACTCCTTAAAAATTTACTAAACCAGATGTAAAATCACAACTAAATTAATCCCTTACCCCGTTTTTCTCCCTTTCATCCTGTGTGAGTTCAAATACTTTTCTGAAAAGTTTCTCGTCAACCTCGGTAAATTCAACTTTTCTCCTTGCGGTAACTCTTTTGGCAACTTCGATGGCTTTGTCAATTCTATATGTAAAAAATCCATCTTCAGCTCCACCCCAAGAAAACGACGGGACAAACTTCGGGGGTAAACCAGCTCCGTAGATATTGCAGTTTACACCAACAACCGTTCCAGTGTTAAACATCGTGTTAATCCCACTTTTTGAATGGTCTCCCATCGTAAGCCCAACAAACATCGATCCGCTATCAACCAGTTCACCATCGATGTAAACTTTGACATTCCCATAATCATTTTTCAAGTCGGAGTTATTTGTATCCGCACCTATGTTAACCCATGTTCCAAGATATGAATGTCCGATAAATCCTTCGTGTTGTTTATTTGAGTAAGCATGAATTATTGATGTTTCAACTTCGCCTCCAACTTTGCACACAGGACCGATGCTTGTGTTTTCATAAATTTTTGCAGATACCTTAATTAAACTGTCATTGCCGATGTAAGCTGGGCCTTCGATCACAGCGTTTGGGAGAATTTTAACATTTTTCCCAATGTAAATTGGTCCGTTTTCAGCGTCGAGGACAACGCCGGGTTTTATTTTCGCACCTTCTTCAATATGTATAAAGTGCTCGTTTAATAGGTGAACGCCATCGTAAATCTTCCCAAGTTTTTTCGCCTTCCCATCTGTTAAGATATTGAAATCAATGATGATTTGCTCACCGTTGTTGTTTACAAGCTCCCATGGATAGGTGATCAATTTAACATCGACCCCAACTTTTTCAAATTCATTGAAATCATTTTTTGCAAATGGCTGACCGAGCTTATTTCTCACCTTCTCGAGATTTTCGCCCGTTGCCCAAAATGCAACTATATCGTCTCCTTTTACATAAGCAATATCTTTGCCGTTATATTTAAACGTGTCCGCAAAATGTGGCTCAGCAAGAATTCTACCATTGACGAAAAGAACTTGATTTATTTCTTTAGGAATCCAATTGACATAATAATTTGGATAGTCCCTTTTCAAAGTCTCAGTTAAATAATCCCTCGCATGGAGTATGACAGTTGGGTTCGCAAAACTGCGAATTATCTTGTCTTTAAGTAAAGTTATTCCACAGCGGAGTTCGTAGACAGGTCTAAAATAGACGAGCGGAAGGAGCTTTCTGTATTTTTCGTCTTCAAATATGCAGATATTCATGGTTATTTGATTTTTTAATTTTCACAAATGAATTGATTTTTAGCCGTAATATACAAATTCAGCTGATAATTTTGACGCAGCTTTTTTATCCACGATTATAATTGCTTTTCTATGTATTTGCAACATTGAAGCTGGGCACATAGCTGTAATCGGTCCCTCGACCGCTGCCTTTACAGCATCCGCTTTGCTTTCACCGCTTGCAAGCAAGATCACCTCTTTCGCTTCCATAATCGTTCCGATCCCTATAGTGATCGCATATTTTGGAACTTCATCAATGCTCTTGAAGAATCTTGAATTATCTTGTCTTGTTTTCTCGGTCAAGGTTTTAATCCTCGTCCTTGAGCCAAGCGATGAACCAGGTTCGTTAAAAGCGATGTGACCATTTGCACCGATGCCAAGGATTTGAAGATCAATCCCGCCAAATTTTTTGATCTGTTCTTCATACCATTGGCAATAAGCCTCGATCTTCGGGTCAGTTTCGTAAGGGCTTATTTTAACATCTCCAAATATTCCCTGTGGGATGTGAACGTTTGCCGGATTGATGTTTATGTGTTTGAAAAAGTTCTCCCACATAAAGTAGTGATAGCTTTGATCATGTTCAGGTGGAAGCCCGATATACTCATCGAGGTTAAAGGTTATGACTTTTGAAAAGTCAAGCCCCTCTTCTCTGTGCATTCTTATAAGTTCCTTGTAAAGCCCGAGTGGAGTGCCTCCAGTTGCAAGTCCGAGGACAAGATTTGGTTTTCTCCTGATTCTGTCTGCAACGATTTTAGCTGCTTCTTTGCTCATTGCGGTGTAATCTTCCTTTACGATTACAAGCATTTTTGATTTCACTCAATTTGTTTTTTTGTTTATTATTTGTGTTTAAAATTTTCGCTTACAAACAAGAAAGGGGACGGCGAACGCCCTCCCTTAAAAAATTTTTGAGAGATAGATTCGGGGCTATTCGCCTTCTTTTTCTTTACGATGCTTTGCATAACGCTTCATGAAGCGTTCGACTCTTCCTGCTGTGTCAATGAGCTTTTGCTTACCTGTGAAAAACGGATGACAATTTGAACAAATTTCAACTTTGATGACTCCTCCAACTGTCGACCTTGTCTCAAAAGTATTTCCGCAGACACATGAAATTATAGCTTTCTTATACGGCGGGTGAATTCCTTTTTTCATTTTATTCTCCTTGAGTTTTTATTCTCTAAATTTTGGTTTTAAATATAACTAAATTCGAAATCAAACGCAAGGAAACAGGATATGAACTGCGAAAATTTTTAAAATTCTGCGAAATGCTAAAATTTTTCTTGCTTTTTTCAAAAATTTTTATATAGTCACTTGTTGCACTTATATACACTTGATTTTTTTGATTTTTGATATTATATTTATTACTGAACTTTAATTCCGCGGTAGCTCAATTGGCAGAGCAGCTGGCTGTTAACCAGCGGGTTGCAGGTTCGAGTCCTGCCCGCGGAGCTAATCTTGATTTTTAACCCCACCTGATCCAAATATCGTGAAGCATTCTTGCTAAATTTAAAGGTTTTCTCTTTTGAACAGATTGTTTATAGGAATTCAACCCTTCTATTTTTTAGATTATCTAGGACAATCTCCGAAAAACCACCACCAGATATTGAAAATATTTTAAATTACCCGCTCACGCTTATAATTAATCTTTTTTGCATAGCCTTACTATCAATTCCAACCTGCGCACCCTTCAACCTTTCCTGCAGGTCTCTAAAGTAACTCACTCCAAAAAGTGAAAGAAGGTATTTGTTTGAGATGAGGTATTTTTCAATTTTCATACTCTTCCTGACTTTATCGGTTTAAAACCAATTTTTTACATTTTAGCCCTCAAAAACCCTTAATAATTATACGTGTTGTCTTTTAGATGTAAACTTTCTATGGAGATAAAGATGGCAAAGTAAGGCGCAGGTAATGGGATGAATTTGGTGAGTTTATTTTTACTAAGCGTTCTCTTGACAGCTGTTGTGTTATTTTTTATATTATTATAGTCAAACTTAAAGGATTTAGCGCTAAAGAAAAAAGCAGGAAAAATAATCATGGCAAAACCTGGGGACAAGAGACCACCTTCAGATTTAACATTTTTAATAAATGAACCAGGAATAACTCTCAAAGACAGATTTAATCAACTTATAAAAGACTGTAGATAT
>FWPU01000259.1_pt1 | contig 169154 bp, 144 predicted proteins | sample 2228361 | NCBI WGS metagenome assembly FWPU01 (sample SAMEA103939777, study PRJEB20133) | metagenome | reverse complement strand
CAAATTTCTTGCACCGCATTACAACGTATACATCATCGGCTATGGAGAGCCCCATCCCCATTGGGAGCAATTCCCCAACCTCCGTTGGTTTCCGGTGGAGCCACTGAAACCAAAAGCACACCAAGCGTTGTTCCACCTGCTCTTGGGGAAAATCCACCCACCAGCCTACGAACGTTGGTATTGGTTGAAACATCAGCACCGACAAGCCCTCGAATGCATGAAATCACTTCGTTTCGATGCGATATATGCAAATGAATGGGATAGTTTACCGCTTGCTGTTATGGCTACACACTCAAAATCTGCCCCAATCATATTTGATGCCCATGAATATACTCTTGGGCAATATCAATCCACTGGAATCCTGAAGAAATGGTTATTGCCGCCGGCGATACGATTTCTATTGAAAAAATATTCACCAACAATCGCCGCCTCAATAACAGTTGAGGAATCAATCGCCGAAAAATTGAAACAAGAGTTTGGTTTAAACCCAATCGTAGTACTCAATGCACCAGAATTTCAAGAAGTAACCCACCACAAACTAGACCCAACGAAAATTAGATTGATTCATCATGGAATAGCACAACGTCATCGCCATCTGGAAAGCATGATTCAAACACTAGCCTTTTGCGATGATCGATATGAACTATATCTTATGCTAGTGGAACATGATGAGGGTTATATCCAAGAGCTAAAAAAACTAGCAAGCAGCCTTGTTCCAAACCGGGTCTATTTTATTGATCCTTTGCCTCCGGATAAGGTTGTTCAAGCCATAAGCAAGTTCGACGTAGGTTTTTATATATTAAAACCATTCAATGTAAATCACTTACATGCATTGCCCAATAAATTTTTCGATTTTATCATGGCAGGGCTAGCAGTTTGCATTGGACCCTCGCCAGCGATGGAAAAAATCGTACGTCAATATGGCTTTGGTTGCATTGCTCCAACTTTCGAACCACACGATGTTGCTAAAGTTTTAAACCAAACAAGCGTTAGCCAATGGGAGCAGATGCGAGAAGCAACAAGAAATGCAGTTAAGATAATCAATGCAGAAAGTGAAATGAGTAAAACGCTGAAAATCATTCGTGAATGCTTAAATGAAAATTAGAACACTCAATGTTGTTTTATTTATTTCGATCATCCCATTGATTGTTTCACGGAGTTTGAGTGTACATTTCCGTGACAAACTCATCGAAAATCTCAATTACCTCAGATTGATGAAGGTATGGGTGCAATTAAAACCAGAAAACATTCAAAAGTGCGATGATTTAATGGAACAGATTCCCGACGGGTGGCGCATACAAACCTGGGGAGGAGCAACCGCAATCTTTAGACTTAACCAAGAAGATCCATTTGACGGCAAAAAAAGCATTTTCATCCATCATACAAACAAACAAGGAGGTGCAGCCTTAATTCAAGAAGTTCCCATTCCCACAACTTCGCAAATGATATTTTCTGCATATGTGAGGGGAACTGGAGGGATTGTCCAAATTTGGTTTGGCAATCGAAAAACATGCGAATGGATAAAAAATGCTGCTTGGATAAATATACCACCTTCAAAAAATTGGCAGTCATTCTCAAAGAATCTTATAGTACCCCCAAATATTGACCTTGCTCGTATATGGCTTCGTACCTCAGGTAATAGCATTATGGAATTTGATGACGTCTACTTAGGCACCGAGACAAATCCAGACGCTAGCATTAATTTAATCGTCAATCCTGGGTTTGAAACCGACGGCTTGACCTCTAATCCTATTCTATGGTGGCAAAACCATATTCATTCAACGACCACTGCCATCAGTTTCCATCAAAAATACCAAAAGAGTCTTTCTTATCTGAATGTATTGGACATGATAAACGGCAACATTATATCCATTCAAGAACGCGCCAAGCAAATTGGAACCCATTGCGTTCTAGCACCTGAAATGACATCTTGGCTACTATCCAAGTCAGACCAATTCGAGAAGATAGGAGGCTCAGCAGCGCGCGAGCAAATCTATCGGCTTGCCATACAATTGGCGCCCAATTGCCCACAACCTTATGCTGCATTGGCTAAACTTTACACCCACAGCAGTGCATACTGGATGGCAGCGGAACTTTACAAAAAGGCATCAAACCTCGCTGAGAATACACCAACATCGGGTCGTTATTCCTTTGAAGAGGGCTTCTTGCGATTACGATATACGGGAGAGCTCGATTTGGCTGCTATTGCATTCCAAAAGTCCATTGAACATAACGGATGGGAGGCAAGTTCTTGGCATCGAGGAGCCGCCCTTTTTTATTTGGGACAAACCCTCGAACTGCAGGGAAAACCAGAAGAAGCAAAAAAGGCTTACCAGCAAATCTTAAATTGTAAAGATTGCATCTACTATTATGACTATGCCCGCGATCGAATAACCTCACTGGCTTCCGAATTGCATTCGAAGGATGAGCAATAAAAGCGCTAGAATTGTTCACTGATCCTAATGAAAGATTATTTGAAAGTATTACATGTAAACGAATGTGGGTCTGTAACAAAAGACATAGTCCAAGGATTGAGAAATCTTGGCATAGAGTCAGATATTTACCAACCGACCATCGGTACTTACCGAGCCAGCAAATTGAAGCGCGCTCTATTGCCTATTCTTAGGACTTGGGAATCGTTAAAATTATATTTTCTCGTAAAACAACGGCTGTATAATGTGGTACATGTTCATTATGCAAGCCTTGCATATATGACAATTATCGCTAGGATACCTTATTTTTTACATTGTCATGGAAGTGATCTAAGGCGTGATTTATATCGCCCCGCGTTAGGAACAATAACTAGAGAGGCAATCCGAAAGGCAATTCGAGTTTTTTATGTCACACCTGACCTAAAGAAATATTTGGATCCATTCCGAAGCGATACAATCTTTCTACCTAATCCAATTGACTTGGAGAAATTTAAACCTCTATCGAATATCGAACAATCTAAGCCTCGCATTTTATGTATCAGCAAGATGGAACCGTTTAAAGGGGTCGAACGGATTATCCAGATTATTAATCGGATTTGGGAAGTTCGTCCGGAGGTTGAAGTTGCGATTTTTAACTTTGGCAACTCTAGCATCGTAAAAGACTTCATTTCTGAACACCAGCAAGACTCTCGATTGATCTTATTATCTCGAATACCTCATGACAAAATGCCAGAACTCATTGGCTCATTTAGAGTGATTTTAGGTCAACAGCACCCCAATGTTGGCGCTCTAGGGCTCTCAGAACTAGAAGCCATGGCCTGCGGAAAACCGGTTGTTTGTCATTTCAATTACCCGGATGCATATCCACAACCTCCCCCTATTATCGCTTCACACACCCCAGAAGAGGCTGCTGCTCACATACTACACCTCTTAGATGACAAAAAACTCTGCCTGAGCCTTGGCAAAGAAGCGCGAAGATGGGTTTCAACGTACCATAATCCGCAATCCATCATTCAAACTCTAGTAAATTATTATCGCCAATATCTGGTATCCAAGATACAGGCTGTTTGAATGTCTGACGGTTCCATAAACTGGCAATTCATGCAGATTCGTTCCTATCAACCTATCAAGGTCAAACATTCCACAATCATCATAGCGTTGATTATTTCCATGTTTGTAGGAGATACAGCGAATGCTGTTTTAATAAAAACAGGTAGTTCGTTTTGGCGCGTTTCCATTTTTGTTCGCTCGTTAGCATTGTTGTACTTTATTTTGCTGCTTGTCAGACTACCCCAGGGGAGAAACTTACTTAAGATAGTGATAATCCTATTTGGAACTTTTCTGATAGGTGCCATTTTTAGTTATATTACCTATAACCACTACGAATGGTTCGAAAATATCAATATTATGACAAAGATGATCTTTTTCTTTGTCTGCTGGCAAACCTTCCATCTGTATTTTATATCCCCCCATGAACGATCATGGCTCTTCAAGATATTTGAGTACATCATCTTGATTCAGTCATTATCCATTATCATTGGATATATTTTCGATATTGACTTGTTCCATTCATATAGTTCATTCAAGAGATTTGGATACAAAGGCTTGATCCCTGCCAGAAATGAGTTGAGCGGATTCCTCCTCATCTCATTTTTTTACTTCGCATGGAAGGTAAAAACCTATGGAAAAGGAGTGCTTCCAATATTTTTAGTATTGATCTCCGGTCTACTCACAGGCTCTAAGGTCGCTTTATCTCTTCCCATTATCTTGACTTTGCTCCTAGGTTATTGGGCTCTCATTAAAAATAAACGGTATGCTTTCTTCATTATCCTTTTTTTGTTTCTTTCATTTTTTACCTTAATAATTTTGCAAAAAGATTACATTCTCCATTTAATAACCCCAACATTAAATTATTTTCAACAACAACTCGCTTATGGACACAATCCTAATATATTCTCTATCTTCTTTTCCGGTCGCGATTTGCTTGTAGTAAAACTACTCGACAACTTTCTCTCAACTTTCAACTTAATCAAGTTTCTATTTGGAGGACATGAACTTTCCGTATTATCCTCTGAAACAGATTTAGTAGATGTCTTTCTCTTCATTGGCTTGATTGGGACTATCACTTTCTATATTTTTTATGTTAAAACGCTACTTTTTTGTGAAGGTAGAAAAAGTTTTATTCAGATTGCATTTGTATTTACCTGGCTAGTTGTATCAACCCTGTCAGGCCATCTTGTATTTTCAGCAATCAATGGTTCATATTTAGCCATTCTGATATTAGCATTCTCTTGGCTGGGAAATGCTAATAACAGGAGAATCATACTAACAATAAAAGCACCTAACACTTTACTCCATGATACTCTCTAATCCCTAAATAATATTCTCCTTGTATAAATATGATGAGGCGAGTTTGTATCATTGTGCAAAATTATTATGACATAGATCCTCGGGTTCGACGTACGGCAGAGTGTTTAATAGAGAAAGGTGATTTAGTAGATGTCTTGTGCTTGCGAACAAAAGGTAAGAAAGCAAAGTCTTATTCGCTAAATAAAGTACAGGTCTACACAATCTCTTTACCTAAAAGACGCGGTGTAAAATTCCAATACTTCCTCGAGTACTTAATTTTTGGAGTTTGGGCAACTCTTATTCTTTCTTATCGAATGCTGCGTTACCGCTATCAAGTCATTCATGTCAATACGCTCCCAGATAGCTTAGTATTTTGCGCATGGTTACCTAAAATAATGGGAGCGAAGGTAATCTTAGACATGCACGAGGTCATGCCCGAGTTTTTCATGTCGAAATATCATGTGCCCGAAAACCATTTCATGATACGCCTTCTCAAATGGCAAGAAAGACTCAGCATCAAATTTGCCGACCACGTGATTGTCATCAACGAACCGATCAAAAAACTGTTGGAAACACGCGGGCTTCCTCCCCAAAAGGCAACGGTCATCACCAACTCGGTGGATGAGCAACTCTTTACTCCTATCAGAATTGAACATCAGATAAGCGACACATTCATTTTCATGTACCACGGAACATTGACCCATATTTATGGTTTAGATATCGCCTTACAGGCATTTTCCATGGCGAATGCACAGATGCCCAATGCAGAATTTCGCATTATCGGTGATGGACCTGAACGAGTTAACCTCGAATTACAGGCTGAAAAATTAGACATCAAAGAGAAAGTGAAATTTTTAGGTGTCTACCCCCAAGAGAGCATTCCTGCACAAATAGCTGAATGCGATGTGGGTGTTCTTGCCACTCGAAAGGATCAATTCCTCGATCTCTCCTTTTCCAACAAATTGCCTGAATATATCATCATGGAAAAGCCAGTTATTGCTTCACGTCTGAAAGCAATTCGCCATTACTTTAGCGAAGAGGCAATCGCCTACTTCGAACCTGAAGATGCTTCAGACCTAGCAGAAAAGATGGTAGAAATGTATAATAACCCTGAAAGGAGAAGGAGATATTCAGAGAACGCTCTTCGAGAGTATTCAGATATTCGTTGGGATCGCATGAAGCAACTCTATCTGAAAGTCATCGAACATTTACTCGATAGCAAATAAACGATCCCTTTCTAACGGATAAAGAGAGTCGCCCTATGTTACGCCAATTTAGCACAAGACGCATCATTGGCTTCTTCGCCCTAGATACGTTCGGCACGCTTCTCATGCTGCTACTGGCTGCCTACATTCGTGCCGAAATTGGGCGTTTGCCCCCCACGCTCATCTCACTGATGAAATTCCTCCAAATCCAAAACTATAACTTTTGGGGCAACCCCACGCCGCGAATCATCCTTCCTTGGCAGGTCTACTTGTTGGTGGCTTTGATCTGGCCTGTATTCTTCATCCTCTTTTCAGTCTATGATGGACGCCGGAACGAGACCCTCAAAGCCGAATTGCTGAATGTATTCCTAGCCATTGTTATCTCTACCTTGACCCTTGCTGGGTTGCTTTACTTCACCTATCGCGAAACGCCCCGCGTGTTGGTCATGATCTTCTTCGCTCTGGATGTATGCTTACTTGTCGGAGGACGCCTCACTTGGGGAATATACCGAACGTTGGCGAAAAAGACAGAAACGATCCAGCGCCGCAAAGTGCTCGTCGTTGGGGCAGGTCCGGTTGGTCAAAAAGCAGTTCAGCAACTCAAGAAGTATGCCCACGGGGATGTTGACCTCATTGGTTACTTGGATGACGATCTGAAGAAACAAGAGGGCGTATTTGAGGGACTACCGGTGCTCGGAACGCTCGATCAAGTGCAGGCAATCGTCCAAGAACATCGGGTAAACGATGCAATCATTGCCTTGCCCTTACGGGCGCACAAACGTCTGGTTGAAATTTGTCAAACGCTTCAAAAACTCTCCGTTCACGTGCATGTCATTCCAGATTTATTTGCACTATCCTTTCCAAATGCCACTCTCGATGGCTTTGGGGGTATTCCGGTCATAGACCTTGGGCAGCCTGGCATTCGTGGCATACGGCGTGCCCTCAAGCGTGCCTTCGATGTGACCGCAGTGACCCTCAGCCTGCCATTCCTATCGCCCCTCTTCGCTCTTATTGCCATTCTCATCAAACTCGATTCCAAAGGTCCAGTCCTTTACAAACAAGAGCGCATCGGCGAGAATGGCAGAGTCTTCACCATGTACAAATTCCGCTCGATGTACGTCAATGCCGACCCATCTATTCACAAAGAACACGTTCAACGATTGATTAAACAAAACCTACGCCCGGAACAGTTAGGAACAAAGAAGGATAGTTTAAAATTAGAAGATGATCCCCGAATCACTCGCATAGGGAAGTTCATCCGAAAAACCAGTCTAGATGAATTGCCTCAATTGATCAACGTGCTGCGTGGAGAGATGAGTCTGGTCGGTCCCAGACCGCCTCTTGTTTATGAAGCCGAACTCTACCAGGAATGGCACAAGCGGCGTTTCGAAGTCCCACCCGGCATTACAGGTCTGTGGCAAGTTAAAGGACGCAATCAGGTCAGTTTCGACGAAATGGTACGCATGGACCTCGAATACATTCAAAACCAATCTCTTTGGTTAGACATCAAATTGCTGTTACAAACTCCACGCGCAGTCATTCAGGCTAGAGGGGCTGGATAAGTTTAATCCAATCGCCTCACCCACGATTACATACAAGGATATTCACATGGAAGCCACGAATACTATACGCATTGCACCCGATGTCAAACTTGGACGTGATGTAAAGCTCTATGCCTTTGTCAATCTATATGGTTGTGAAATTGGCGATGAGACCAAAATCGGCACATTTGTCGAAATACAAAAAGGTGCTCGCATTGGCAAACGAGTGAAAATTTCCAGCCACACGTTCATTTGTGAGGGGGTGACCATCGAAGACGAAGTGTTCATTGGACATGGAGTAATGTTCATCAACGACAAGTATCCAAGGTCCACCACACCGAACGGGAATCTACAAACCGAAGCAGATTGGAATTTAATCCCTACTTTAGTTCAACGTAGAGCCTCCATCGGAAGCAACGCTACAATTCTTTGTGGAGTTACCATTGGAGAGGGAGCCATTGTTGGGGCTGGTAGCGTGGTCACGAAAGATGTCCCACCCTATACCATTGTTGTTGGCAACCCTGCTAGAGTGCTACGGAAAATCGAAGAGATTCGTTAAATTTTTATGCTACACTTGAGTTAGGAGGAAGGAAGGATGAGCCTAGCCCAAAGGGACATGGAGGCAACAGATATTTCACAGCAAGGAAATAAAATCACATCCAGAGAAATACGAATCGGTGTTGTTGGCTGTGGTTATTGGGGTCCCAAACTAGCGCGCAATTTTCACGAAATTCCCACCTCATCGTTGGTAATGGTCTCTGATGTACGACTAGAACGCCTACAACAAATCAAGAACCTTTATCCCAATGTGAGGGTAACCCAAAATTACGAGGAGATGCTTGAGGAAGATATTGATGCTGTTGTCATTGCCACGCCGGTGAGAATGCATTACCCCATGGCAAAGAAAGCCCTCTTGGCAGGAAAACATGTGTTGGTCGAAAAGCCCATCACCGCTCGATCAGACCAAGCCTTCGAACTGATTGAATTAGCAGAGAGAGAAAAATTGATTTTAATGGTCGGGCATACCTTCGAATATAACCCTGCTGTCGAAGCCGTGAGAGAAATCGTCCAATCTGGACAACTCGGTAGGGTTTTCTATGCCAACTCGACTCGTGCCAACCTCGGTCTAATTCAGCCAGACATCAACGTCATGTGGGATCTCGCTCCACATGACATCTCGATGCTTCGGTTTATCCTCGGTGTTGACCCGGTCAAAGTCAGCGCGCGGGGAGCGGTCTATATCAATACATACAGCAATCTTCATGAGATTGTTTATGTAACTCTTGTATTCGAAGGAGGCATACTAGCCAACCTACGACTCAGTTGGCTAGACCCCGTCAAACAACGTCGGCTCACCATCGTTGGCAGCAAGAAGATGCTGGTTTACGATGACATTGCTGAAGACAAGGTTATCATCTACGACAAAGGTGTTGAAATCCCTCCCTATTCCATAACGGAGGATGAATTTCAAGCCTCCTATCGGCATGGTGGAGAAAGTGTATATCCAATTCATTGGGTTGAGCCCTTACGCGCTGAGTGCAATCACTTCTTAGAGTGTATCCGAAGCGGAGCCCGTCCTCGATCTGATGGCAGGGTCGGTTTAAAAATCATCAATGTACTCGAAACAGCACAACGTTCTCTCACTAATGGTGGCGTTGAATTGCAAATAGAGTACTGGTAAATTAATCCAACTGTTAAATCCATCTCACGGAGAAATTCATGACAACCATTGTACCGTTCGTAGATTTACGTGCCCAACACGAAGAAGTGAGAGCAGAGATTGAGGCGGCTCTCCGAGATATCATCGACCGATCGAGTTTCATCGGAGGCAGTTATGTAAGTACCTTTGAACGAGAGTTTGCCAATTATCTGGGAGTGAGCGAAGCCATCGGAGTGGCAAATGGCACAGATGCCCTATGGTTGGCTCTAACCGCCCTTGGAGTTGGTGCAAATGATGTAGTGATCACCGTACCTAACACGTTCATTGCTACCGTGGAGGCGATCACTCGTTGTGGTGCACATCCTCTCTTCGTGGACATTGATTTGAACACTTCCAACATCAATACTAAAGAACTGGAAGATTTCCTTGCTTCGGAATGCATTCGTGAGGATGAATCTCGTCTTATCCACAAACCTTCAGGGCTCAGAATTGCCGCTCTTCTACCTGTCCATTTATACGGACTGCCCGCAGACATGGAATCCATCCTACAAATCTCAAATCAATACAACATACCCATCGTTGAAGATGCATGTCAGGCACACGGCGCTGAGTACTGTATAAATGGAAAATGGAAAAAGGCAGGGACCTTCGGAAAAGTTGCCGGTTTTAGTTTCTACCCAGCTAAAAACCTCGGCGCAATGGGTGATGGGGGTGCCATTGTCACCAATGACCAGGAACTCGCTCAAAGACTACGTTGGTTGCGCGATCATGGTCAAAGTGAAAAATATGTTCATGTCACCCACGAAGGATGGAACTCCCGCTTAGATGCCATCCAAGCAGCCGTTCTGACCATCAAACTGAAGAAACTCGATGAATGGAATGCACGTCGGAGGCAGGCTGCAGCATATTATCGCCACTTTCTCTCAGAACTGCCCCTCGAACTCCCCTACGAACCTGAAAATACCAAGCACGTTTATCACCTGTTTGTGGTTCGTGTCCAAGACCGAGAACATCTTCACCGAGAGTTGAGCGCACGGGGAATTGGCGTTGGCTTGCACTATCCGATTCCCCTTCATCTGCAAAAAGCATATAGACACCTTGGGTATCAAGAGGGCAGTTTCCCTCAAGCAGAGCAATCCAGCCGAACTTTACTTTCCCTACCCATGCATCAGGCTCTTCAACCACAACAGATCGAATGGGTTGCAAAGGCTTGTGCTGAGGTGCTTCGAAAAGTCGAAAATTAATACATTTGGAGGATTTGTGCAAGAGACAGATATTTACACCATAGATTTCGGCAAGATCATCGAAGTTTTGTTACGCCAGTGGCAATGGATCGTTATCATCACCCTCGTATTTGCAATCGCCAGCGGTGTCATCGGCGTGGCTATGAATATAACATCGAATCCCATCTATCAAGCACGTGTATTGGTTGCTTCGACGAAAATGTATTCCACTGCTTCCTTTGGTTCTCCTATCCAAACGGTTTTCGAGGAACAACTAGGGCAACAGGCATATAACTTACAAAATAGGTTGCAATCATTTGTCCAGATGATAGAAAACCCTTCCATTGCTCAAGACGTGCTCGATGAAATCGGAGAGAAACTACCTGAACAACAACGTAGTGTCAAATATCTTTTAAGTGTAGTCTCCGGAAATTTAATCAAAGGTTCGGATACCATTGAAATTATTGTTAAAAACCACAATCCCGAACTCGCTGCTGAGATCGCCAATGCTTGGGCGAGAAAATATGTCGAGCATGTCAATGCCGTGTATTCACCGAGCGGGACACTAGATACCTTTACAACCATTCAAGAACAAACCGTTGAAGCATGGAAACAATATCAGGAAGCCCAAAAAGCATATGAGGACTTTGTAGCGAGTAATGACATCGAATACCTGAATCGCAGAATCGGGGAAATGCAGAAAATCATACAGGCTCTCTCTGAAAACCGCGTCACAATGATCAATTCTCTGATCAATACCCAATCAGAAACGCTTTTAGTGGCATACGACCAAAAAGCAGAAGATATCCAACAACAACTCACGCAAGCCTATGAACAACGCCGACGCGTTGATCATCTATTGCTAGATGCACAAAGTATGTTAGACCAGGTCAAGCAGGGGGGAGAAGGAGCAGCAGCCAGCAATGCTCTCGCACTCACCCTATTGAAGGCACAAGTCTTTGCTTCCTCCGGAGGGATTGGAAATATCCAATTCCAAACCTCACCCTCAAACATAACAGCCGAAGCAATGATCACTGATCTGGAAAGTATGATTGCTGTGCTTGAATCGCGACGCGATGCTTTAGAAGACCAGGTACAACAATATTCCAATCAACTGCTCGCCGAACAAGTCACTTCTCCGATTCAAAGCACATTGTCAGAAGAGGCGCAAAAGGTCCTCCTTTCTGCGGAAGGGATGGAAGCACTATCCGTGTCAATTCCAGAGGGCTCCTCTCTGGAAAAGAAGATCGAAGAACTTGAGCAGGAAGTGAACAAACTACAAACTCAACTGGCTGAGCAAACCGCTCGAGAGCAAGAACTAACCCGAGCCAGAGACCTAGCATGGACAACTTACGATTCGTTGGCAACGAAAGAAGCAGAATTATCCGTCACGATCAAAACCACGTCTTCAGAAGTAGCCATTGCCTCCACCGCCACAGCGGATTCGACCACCATCATCAACCAACAAAGCACCGCTAAGATTGCATTACAGATGGCTTTGGCGGCGGTGTCTGGGATGGTTCTAAGCGTGATTTTTGCACTTATTGTCGAAACTTGGTGGCGTTATAAAGCAGTTGTACCAAGACCTATCTTTTCATTCAAATTGATAGGTGAGAAAAGAACATAAAATCTGCAGACTATCCTTAATGCTGAGTAAATCAAATAAAACGATGATCCTAATTGCTCTTAACCTCCGACACAAAGCAGTTACGATGTCGGAGGTTTTTTACCATGAAGGGTGTTTTATTCCATACTCATGTTGATACGATTACGTAAATTTTCCGAGTCGGTGATTTCGATCGAAATTTGGTTAGCCGCATTGGCAATCGGTGTAAGTATGGTGTCTTCATCATTCTTATTGCCAACAACTTTGTTTATCTTTTGCTTGTGGATAATTCGGCGTGTAGCCCAAGGAAGGTGGACAAAACGCACTCCAGCCGATTGGGCCATCCTAGGTATACTTCTCACTATGCCAATCACACTTTGGGCAACTATTTCGCTTGAAACAACTTCATTACAGGTCTTCCGCCTTCTTACAGGTGTGGGAATTTATTATGCTATCGTTAACTGGGTTGAAGATCAAAAGCATTTATATCTACTTGGTTTAGGCATCGCGATCGCGGGAATTTTGCTCTCAATTTTAGGAATCTTGGGGGTTGAATGGACATTGGGTAAGGTCCCTTTTATTCCAACATCAATCTACCAAATACTACCGAGATGGATTCCTGACCCAATTCACCGGAATGTCATGGCGGGTACTTTAGTCATTATCATACCGTACTTTGTTGCAGCAATTCTATATGATTGGCGTTCTTTGAACCGAGTACAAAAAAGCCTTTATTGCCTATCGTTATCGTCCATGCTTATTGTGCTTTTCCTAACCCAATCTCGCGGTGGGATTATTGCCCTTGCCAGTGCATTGTTGTTCATGGTCTTACTACGTTGGAAACGAGGTTGGCTACTACTTGCATCGGTAGCAATCATCATCCTCCTAAGCGAACCACTGCTAAAATTTTCAGAAACATTGAAAAATTTCATGACCGCAGACATGCTCGGTGGATTCGAAGGACGAATCGAGATTTGGTCTCGCGCGCTTTCAATCATTGGGGATTTCCCTTTCACAGGAGTAGGTCTTGGAAATTTTGGAATCGTTGCTGATACGTTGTATCCATTTATATACCACTCAGCCGGTAGCATTCCACATGCTCACAACCTTTATTTGCAAATTGCGACTGATATAGGTTTACCTGGGTTAATATCATGGCTAGCCATTCTCTTTACCATAATAATTCGTTCGTGGAATTTATATCATATTGGAAGGCAGAAGCATTGTATGCAATTAATTGGATTGGGTGCGGGCTTTTTGTGTTGTCAAATCGCACTAACCACACATGGTTTGATTGATGCTGTCACTTGGGGAATGGTTCGTCCATCTCCAATAGTTTGGGCAATGTGGGGTTTTACGGTTGCAACTTCAAATACATACATAAAACCATCTCATCTATTTACTCAAGATAACTTATAGGCATACCTCCTAGGAAGATGTAATTTGGAATCCAATAAACAAGCAAGTACGTTGATAAATCATACAATCCTATTGGTTAGGAGTATCTGGTCTTCGAAGTATCTTCGTATCGCCTTTTCGATTTCCTTAGGCGTCGTCTCCCTCTATCTGGCTCTTAAGGATGTATCTCTTAAAGAAGTATATGAGGTGTTGAGACTGGCAGATTATCGCTATGTGTTGTTAGCCCTCTTGAGTGTAACCGTCAACACTCTTGTTAAAGTATTACGGTGGCAAGTATTGATTGGTCAAAGAGGAGCATTGATAAAATTCCGCTCATTACTGATGTCACTGCTCGCAGGACAAATGTTGAACACTTTATATCCTGCCAGAATCGGTGACATCAGTCGAGCCTATGTTATAGGGGGATTAGGACCGGGGCGCGTTTTCATATTGAGCACAGTTATTCTTGAAAAAATCCTGGACTTGTTCTCTTATGCATTGTTATTTCTTCTACTATTATTCTCAATACCTTTACCGAATTGGGTAAGCGAGTCGGGATACACACTAGCAGGTGTGGCTTTTCTCATTACTCTGGCAACCTTTTTTGTTACATATCAGCAACATTTTTTTGTCCACCTTATTGAAAGAGTATTCAAATGGATGCCCGAACATATAAAGACTTACTTTTTCAATAAATTCCGTTCAGCCTTGCTTGGGCTAGAAGTTCTCCAAGGACCTTCCGACCTGCTTAAATTAGCCTTCTGGTCGGCATTGATTTGGGCAACAGCGTTGCTCAATAACCACTTAACCCTCTTAGCGTTTGGCATTCATTTACCATTGACTGCCTCTCTTTTGATTTTGATTGGTTTACAAGCAGGCATCTCATTCACCAATATACCTGGGAGGTTTGGGATTTTCGAATATATATGTATATTAACTCTTGCACTATATGGAATTGAGCAAACAACGGCATTAAGTTATGGGGTTTTGTTACATGGAATCGTCATGCTTCCAACCACTTTGATTGGCTTGGTTTTCTTGCCGATGTTAGGAACATCTAAGAAAAAGATCATCATATTGACCGACCAAAATGCTTTTTTTAATTCCAACCACCTCAGCGATGGGGAATGAGGCTGATTTTTCATGAAAGAATTCACGCAATTGAGTAGTAACCGTGTTAATATATTGGGCATTGATGTCGAATGCATCGAAAAAGAGGAATTGTTATCGCTTGTTTGTAATTGGGCTAAGGGAAATGGAACCCACTTCATTACCTATGTTAATGCTCATTGTTTAAACGTAGCAAAAAACTTGGCAAGTTATCAAAAAGCCTTAAAAATGGCAAATATCATCTATTCGGATGGAATCAGTGTTGTATGGGCTGGGCGCTTCCTTCACGGCTGTAGGTTACATAAAATTACCGGAAGGGAGTGGATCTACGATTTTTGTCACATGGCAGCCTATCAAAAAATTAGCATATACATTCTCGCTGGTGCTCCAGGAGTTGCCAAGAGTGCATCACTCGCTTTACAATCTCGTTTTCCAGGTTTAAAAGTTGCCGGAACAAATGATGGGTATTTCCTTGAAAAGAGCGAAAACATAGTGATCGAAGAAATCCTCCAATCGAAACCTAATGTCTTATTCGTTGGTATGGGAATCCCAAAACAAGAATTATGGATATCCAGTCATATGGAAGAACTCCAGGTTCCAGTATATTGGGCTGTTGGAGCACTTTTTGACTATGTGGCTGGTATAGAACCTCCAGTCCCACCCTGGATGAATAAACTTGCCCTTGAGTGGCTATGGAGGTTGATGATTGATCCAACAGGTAAATGGAAGAGATACATATTCGGGAATCCATACTTCATCTTTCGTGTGATTGCCCAAAAAATCAACGGTTCGGTTTAAAAGGTTGAGAAGATGTTTCGTAGGTTTTCTCCAGACTTTGCCGTCTTTAGCATGTTCCTAGATGCTGCGCTTATTGCGGGTGCACTCGCCGGTGCAACCTATGCACGTCCATTTCTCAGTCAACTTCCCTTTGCAGAACATATCCCGCGCCCATTTCAAATTCCATTTCTACTTTACCCATTATTTCCTCTCATCTGGGTGCTAGTGCTTCTATTGACTTCGGTCTATGATGGTCGAAGAAATTTGAGGGTTTGGAGCGAATTGACTAATTTAACCCTTGGTTCATTTTTGGCTACGATTGCTCTCGCTGGCTTGTTGTACTTGACTTATCGTGATACTTCAAGATTGCTATTTCTAACCTTTGCCGGAACTGCTTATTGGTGTTTAGTCTCTTGGCGGTTAGCCTATCGCTTGGCATATCGTTGGGGAGTACTACAAGGAGTGCAACCCAAACGAATACTCATTATTGGAGCCGGATCAATCGGTCGCGAACTCGAAGAGCAGATTCGTTCATACCAACACCTAGGATTAACTTTAGTAGGGTTTCTCGATGACGATCCTGAAAAGATGAAATCTATGCCAAATGTGTTAGGCAACCTGAATCAAGCACGAGAAATCATTCTCAAAAACGATGTAGATGATGTTGTTTTTGCCTTGCCCAATTGGGCATACAATCGGATTAACACACTTGTTGCAGATTTGCACGACTTACCTGTCAAAGTTTGGGTCATACCGGATTACTTCTCATTGGCTTTACATCGCGCCACGGTGGTAGAATTTGCTGGTTTACCGATGTTGGATTTACGCGCACCTGCGCTCACCGATTATCAACGTATGATGAAAAGAACTTTCGATTTGATCATTACACTTATCACCCTCATACCTGCACTACCACTTATGGGGGTTATTGCTTTGTTAATTTCTATTACCAACCCAGGTCCAATCCTTTTCCGTCAGAAACGCGTTGGTGAAAACGGTAAGATATTCGAAATGTTAAAATTCCGCACCATGGTGACGAATGCAGAGGAATTGAAATACCTCGTAGAAAAGATCGATTCCGAAGGTCACATTTTGCATAAACATCCTAACGATCCACGTGTAACCCCTATCGGTCGAATCCTACGTCGTTTTAGCCTTGATGAATTGCCTCAACTTTTCAACGTCCTAAAAGGGGAGATGAGTTTAGTAGGTCCCCGCCCTGAACTACCCTCCCTTGTGGAACAGTATGAGCCATGGCAAAGGAAGAGATTTGCCGTGCCTCAAGGGATTACAGGATGGTGGCAAGTCAACGGACGCAGTGATAGACCGATGCACCTCAACACTGAAGACGATCTTTATTACGTACAAAATTATTCCATACTCTTAGATATCCAAATCTTGCTCATGACACTATGGGCGGTTTTAAATGGGAGGGGTGCGTATTAAAAAGAATAAACGCCTGCAATGAAAAGAGAATAGATTTTTCTTGACAGGGGTACTTACCCCGAATATAATTTTGAACAACGCGGGTGTCGCCAAGGGGTAAGGCAGTAGCTTCCCAAGCTACCATTCGTGGGTTCGAATCCCATCACCCGCTCCACAAAAAACCGCCATGCTTATAAAGCATGGCGGTTTTTTTCATTACTAATTGATCAACTCAAAACTGTAACATCCCCTGAATTATTCTTACTTAAATCATCATCGAGTTAATCCAATCAATTGTTTCTCGAGGAGGTCGAATTTTGTTTTCCGGAAGGCGATTTAAAGGTGTATCAACTAAGTTATAAATATCAAATAGAGAAGGTTGTTTTGTATCTATATAGATCAACCCGGTAACCAGCCATTTTTTCGCATTTGCTTCCTTCAACATACGAATGGCATTGCTACGATCTGTGGGATCATAATCTATATCCAACTTTTTTAGAATGATGTTCGACCCATCGTGCAATGTTACTTCGATGATCTCACCCGTTTCATAGTCAATCATGATGTCCTCGCGTTTGGGGACATAGGATAGTTCATGTAAAGGTGCCTCATGGTCCTTACCCCATGCATATGAATGCATCGATTCGTCTCGATTATTGAAGGTTACGCAAGGGCTAATAATGTCTAATACTGCAATACCTCGATGGTGAATAGCAGCCTTGATCAACTCTTTAACTTGTTTTGGATCCCCGGCAAAAGAACGCGCCACAAACGTTGCATTCCCAACCACTGCCTCCCAGACGATATCTACAGGCATATACGGGTTTGTTCCTTGGTCCTTCAAGAACAATCCGGGTTCTGCCGTAGCGGAGAATTGACCCTTCGTCAAGCCATACACTCCATTATTTTCAACAATATAGACAAATGGTAGGTTGCGTCGCATGATGTGTTTGAATTGACCCATCCCGATGCTTGCCGTATCGCCATCTCCGCTAACTCCAATACCAATCAAATGATGGTCACCGAACATCGCTCCTGTAGCCAGTGATGGCATTCTACCGTGTAATCCATTGAATCCGAAGGATCTTCCTAGAAAATACGCAGGGCTCTTGCTGGAACAACCGATGCCACTGAACTTGACAATCCGTTCGGGTTCAATTCCAAGTTCATAGCAAGCGGCGATGATTTGGCTTGAGATTGAATTATGTCCACACCCCTGACAAAGCGTTGAAGGCAAACCCCGATAATCGGTCTTCTCCAAACCGATGATATTCACCGAACCCGATGGTTTCGAAGCAACGGTTGAAGTTGCCATATGGTTCATACCTCCTGGTTTTTAATGGAGTTCTCAATCCATTTTGCCGTTGGTGGCAATCCATTCACTCTTGCAACTGATTTCAAAGCAGTTGCATGTTCAGGGTATTCCATCTTTAACAATTGATGTAATTGACCATCTCGATTTAATTCAACAACATAAATCGAACGATGATTTCGGACGAAGTCTTCAACCTCCGGAGTGAAAGGGATGCTACGCAATCTCAAATAGTCGCTCTTGATTCCTTCGAGCGATAAGAGGTATCTTGCTTCTTGTATAGCCGGATCGGTCGAACCAAATCCGATGATACCGATTTTTGCACCGTTCATCAATTCAATCATCGGCGTAGGCACCATGCCTCGAGCTGTTTCATACTTCTTCTTCAAGCGACCCAAAAGGTTCTCCAAATCTTGAGGTCTTTCCTAATATTGGGCAAATTCATCATGTCCTGAGCCTCGTGTAAAATATGCACTGCGTGGGTGACGATTTCCGGGTATAGTCCGATACGGAATGCCATCGCCATCTACATCCACATAACGCGCAAATTGTCTTCCCATGTGCTCCCACTTTTCAAGGTCTTCCTCCCAAAGCACTTTGCCTCGATCCATAGGTTCACTCGGGTACTCAAAAGGCAGTGCCATCCACTGATTCATCCCTAAATCCAAGTCACTTAGAACAATAATCGGTGTTTGTAACCTTTCTGCCAAGTCGAAAGCGCGCCATCCGAATTCAAAGCACTCGTTGACAGAACCAGGTAGGAGGATCACCTGCTGAGTATCACCGTGACCCATAAAGTAAGCCAATTTAAGGTCTGCTTGGGAGGTGCGCGTGGGTAGCCCAGTGCTTGGTCCTACCCGCTGGATATCCCATATGACGACAGGGACTTCGGTGAAATAAGCCAAACCGATGTACTCTACCATCAAACTGAATCCCGGACCTGAGGTGGAGGTCATTGCACGTAAACCAGCCCAACCTGCCCCAATAGCCATGCCGACTGCGGCTAATTCATCTTCGGCTTGGATCACCGCAAAAGTGTTTTTGCCTGTCTCAGGATCTTTACGAAGCAAAGGCAAGTATTCTGTCAAAGCCTCAGCAAGCGTTGAAGCAGGGGTGATAGGATACCAAGCAGCAAAATGGACGCCTCCATAAATTGCTCCCAATGCAGCAGCGGTATTCCCATCCGCCAAAATGTAACCTTGGGTTGCATTCATGGGTTGTACAAAAAAGCCATCCCTTTTCTCAAGATTCTCAGCCGCCCATGAGGCTGCTCTTTTTACAACCGCAAAATTTAGTTCTATAGGTTTTTGTTTGCCTTTGAAATGGAACTCCAAGGCTTGATAGATTTTATCCATGTCGATCCGCAGCATTTTTGCTAAAACCCCCACATAGACCATATTCGCAATATAATCCTTCAATTGATGAGGCACATCCACATCTCGGATTAATTGTTTTACCGGCATCGGATATGCCACAACATCATCTCTATTTATCGGGATTTTTATATCATCCGGATAGAAGATCACACCTCCCGACTGAACCCCTTTTACATCCTCCATAAACGTTGATGGATTCATGGCTACAAGGATTTCATATTCATCTCTTCTAGCAAGAAAACCTTTCTCATTTACTCGAATGGTATACCATGTTGGAAGACCTTGAATATTTGAAGGAAATAAATTTTTACCCGATACAGGAATTCCCATTTTGAACAGGGCGCGTAAGATGGTTAAATTGGATGTTTGACTCCCCGAACCATTAACCGTCGCGACCGTGATAGAGAAATCATTCACCTTTGTTTCATAAGGTATCGAAGGTTTAGGCTGATCGAAAATCTGAACAGTAGACATCGTAATTGTTCTCCTAGGGAAAAAACCGAAATACCGATTACAGATGGAAACCATGTGATCCTATGTTTTAGAAGTACCTTCCTCGGATTTCTGGAAAATAGATGAAGGTCGCTTACTGATTAGGCGCGTATGTTCGATAAGGAAATCATATCCTCTATCAAAGTCTCCATCACAAATTGCTTGAACCATTCGTTCATGGTATTCCCAAACTTGTTGTAAATATGCATAATCCGCATAGACATCCAAGCCAACTAACTCATAGGCATCCCAATACGCTTCGAGAATCCCGATGACAAAGGGATTATCCAATCGACGGTATATAGACAAGTGGAGTTCACGATGTTCCGCATGGGGAATCTGAATTGGGTATCCATTCAATTTATCCCAAGCCCCGGTTATCAAGGAACGCATTAATTGGAAATCCTGTTTATTGAGCTTACTTACCGCCTCATGCCAATACGCAGCCTCAATGTGTTGACGCAAATCTGAGAACGCCTCGAAATAACTTCGATCGACCGTAATGGCATAGAATAGACTCTGTTCGACGGCTGGTAAGAAAGAATAAGGTAACTGACGAATTCCCGTGCGAGGCTTAACCTCCACGAAGCCTAGAGCACGAGCAACCTCAAGTTGCTCACGCAAACGTGCAATGCTAATGCCTAACTCGCGGCTCAATGTATTCAAGGGAGGTATACGCTTCTGTTCACAACCATCTCGGTTGGCAACCAGAAACCTTAGAAATTCATAGGAAATTTTTTTAGGAACCATTCACCCTCTAAATTGATTAATCTGATTATATTTATTATTCATATTAATTATATGAATATATGGAAAAATGTCAAGCAAAATGTAATGGAAAAGCCGTCAACTTGTTTATTTAATTCTAGGAGAGGTTCTGCATAATTTCAGAGACGATTGTCGAAATTAACCCGCTCGCAATTGGAAGCACTTCTTCATCGAAATCGAAACGAGGGTGGTGATGAGCAGCCGTCAAACCCCTTTCTTCATTGGCTGACCCGATAAATATATAACAACCTGGAATATCTTGCATGAAATAGGCGAAATCCTCTGACCCCATAGTCCGACTATTCGAATCTATAGTGTAATCTGGCAACCAGTGAGTGGCAATTCTTTCAACCTGACGCGTGATTTCCTCATTGTTAATTACAGCAGGTGTAACCATCCATGTCTCGATGTGTGCCTGACAACCAAAAGCCTGAGCAGTCTTCTCGACAATCTGACCGAACCGTTGAAGGACCAACTCGCGAGTGTCTTTCTCATATGTGCGTATTGTACCCTTCATTTCGACCACTTGAGGAATGACATTGAATGCCTCACCTCCATGAACGCTCGTTACCGTAACAACGGCAGATTGCAATGGCGGTACGTTTCGAGAAACTATGCTCTGGAGTGAACTGATGATCTGGGATGATGCCAATACTGGGTCAATGGCTAAATGCGGAGCAGCACCATGTCCACCTTTGCCGATTACCTTGATTTGAAATCTCTCTGAGGCAGCCATTACTGGTCCTGCAGTGATGCCTAACCATCCCTTGGGTTTTTCATTCCACAAATGGATTGCGAATACCAAATCGGGTTTTGGGTTTGTCAACACCCCCGCTTTGACCATTGCCTCCGCTCCACCTAACCCCTCTTCAGCCGGCTGGAACACAAACTTGACCGTTCCATTCAATCTTTCACGATGGGCATAAAGCAAACGCGCTACGGATAACCCGATGGCAACGTGTCCATCATGTCCACAGGCGTGCATAACCCCCGGGATTTGCGAAGCATACTCCACGTCATTCTCTTCTTGAATAGGCAATGCATCCATGTCAAAACGTACCAAAACGACAGGGGTGCTTTTCTTTCCCACCAAATGAGCAACAACACCCGTCTCGGCAATACCCGTGTTGACCTCAAGACCTATCTTCTTCAATTCTTGGGTAACGATGTGAGAAGTTCTAACTTCTTGAAAGCCTAATTCAGGATGGCGATGGAAATCGCGTCGCAAGGATTGCATATAACTGAATAGATTCTTTGCTTCTTCAATTAAATTAATCATTCGCTCTCCTTTTACATTTGCCATTTCCTAGGCAATTTTCTGAACCAGGTTTACTATGTGAAGAATCAATACTATCTATGAGTTCAACAACCTCGCGTGGGAACTCTCTCTCCCCCATATCTCCCAAATCCACCAGAACAGTGCCTTTCAACGGATAGACATCTATCACTTTCCCCTCTCCATTTGGCGTTTTGACTTTTTTACCCCGTTTTGGCATTCCCTTACGTGCCTCAACATACTGCTCGAATTCATAGATAAGACAACATCGTAACCTACCACACATTCCAGTGATTTCAGAGGGAGTCAAGGATATGCCTTGTTCCTTCGCCATTTTAATGGAAATCGGGCTAAACTCTGTGAGAAATCTTGAACAACAACGATTATCTAATCCGCACGCACCCATCCCGCCAATGATCTTTGCCACATCACGCGGTCCAATTTGGCGAAGTTCAACTTGCGTCCGAGGAAACGCACGACGCATGGAGCTTTTCAATGCCCGAATGTCGCTTTTTTCGCCCGTTTCGGTGCTATAAAATATTGAGAGACGAGAACCATCAAAACTAAATTCGGCAGATACGATTTTCACACCAACTAGGTTCAGTTCAACCGCTTTTCTTCGACATACCTCAACAACCTCCGCTTCCTTGCGTTGCCACATTTGACGTATCAGCAAGTCTCGCGGGGTTGCTTTTCTCTGTACAGGCTTCCAAACCCCATCTGGTGGAGGGGGTGGATTCTCTATGATTTGAACAACCTCCCCCAACTGCCGACCGCGCGTTGTATCTACAATAGCAAAATCACCAATTTGAAGTTCAGGCAGGTTGCTCGCATCGAAATGATATATCTTGCCAACTTTCTGGAAGCGTATACCAACAATGTATGGTGGCATAGAAAAATGCTACCGTCAATCCACCATTTTAATTGAAACGGAGTTATTGTGTTGCACAGCCGATACGCTGATTTTTGCTGCAACTTGCTGTGCTATTGAAGTCAACGCCTTGGCTACTGCAGAATCAGGAGACTTAACAACGACCGGGATGCCTTGATCACCTCCCTGAGCAACGATCGGGTCTATGGGTATTGCACCCAAAAATGGAACATTGCTTTGTTGGGCTAATCGTTGACCTCCTCCAGAACCAAAAACCTCCATGCGACTTCCATCTGGCATGTCTAAATAACTCATATTTTCTATAACACCTAAGATAGGCACATTGAGTTCGCGAAACATCTCCAATCCTCGACGTGCATCCTCTAGGGAGACTTGTTGCGGTAGAGTGACAATAACACCACCGCTGAGTGGCAATGACTGCGCTAAACTGAGCGCAGCATCACCCGTGCCTGGAGGTAGATCAATAATCAGATAATCCAGTTCACCCCAATCCACATCCGTGAGAAATTGACGGATGGCAGAGTGAAGCATAGGACCTCGCCAAATCAATGGCTGACCCGGTCTAACCAGAAATCCGATAGACATCACCTTTACCCCATATGCCTTAGGGGGAACTAATTTATCATTTTTCGGTGGTGGCAGATGTTCTAATCCAATCATCATTGGCACGTTTGGACCATAAATATCCGCGTCTAATAAACCCACACGTGCACCCATTTGTGCCAAAACCACTGCAAGATTGACCGCAACGGTAGTTTTCCCTACTCCTCCCTTTCCCGAAGCGACAGCGACAGCGTTCCGGATAGAGGTGTTGACTATTCCTCGATGTACACCGAAATGTGGAACATCAGAGTCCAATTTGATCTCAACCGAGGAAACACCAGAAATCGCCTGAACCGCTGCGCGCGCCTCGCTTTCAATCTTCGCCTTCAGTGGGCAAGCAGGCGTTGTCAGAACAATCGTGAAACTCACTTTATCCCCCACAATTTTTAAATCCTTTATCATCCCCAAACTTACCAAATCTCGGTGAAGTTCGGGTTCTTGAACTCTACTCAAAGCGGCCAATACAACTTCTTCAGTGACTTCTTTCTTCATGTTTCATCCTTTCGAATAATAATTCTCTATATCCTGCTTGGCTTGATGATATAAAACCATTAAGTCTTGATCGCTTCCTTGAAAACGACGAAGGGTTTGTTGCGCGCAGACTTTACACCCCCTCATTGCACGAATAGAATCCAAGTTGCATTCAACACATCCTACAATTCTCACCATCATGAGGATGAACGCCATCTTATCTATAGCAGTAGATGGTTGGGTATTGACCCGTTCGATTAAATCATCCCAAAGTGGACCTCGTAGGTTGCGAAGGGTTGGAATCACCTTGGATGGAAAGAGAATATCCATATTTTCCCGGTATGTCATTGCAGATCAGCCCTTTACATCTATTCCATTTCCACAAGGGATTCCGAAACGCCTCATAGAGGGATTCCATTCTTCATCCGCGAGATGCCATGCGTTCTGCTTTCGCAGCGGCTGCCTCTGCACGCGCCGCTTCCTCTCGTGCAAAGTTTACCGGTCGTATAGACGCATAATATGATAGTGGACGGTCTAACCGCTTTTTATCATAGATATTATGAGCCTTTCGATCGTAAACCGCCAATTCGAAATCGTGATCCATCTTTATGGCATCAAAGGGACAATATTCGGCACACAAACCGCAATTCATACAAATATCAACGTCAATGTAAAACTCTGCAGGTTGTGGTATGGGACGACCTGTCTTCGGATCGTTTGTGCGCACAATCCATATACATTGGGGAGGGCAAACCTTAGCACATATTCCACATGAGGTACACCGATCATGGGGTTCCCCATTTTCATCAACCTCGTAAATCAATATCGGAATAAAGCGAAACTCCTCGGGCAATATCATCTTTTCCTCAGGGTATTGAATCGTAAATATTCCCCGAGTTCTACTGCTACTCCGATGAGCGATACCCTCTTGAGTGTAATATCGGCGTTTGCCCAACCAAAGAATATCCTCAATATATGTATCGAGAAAATGCTTGAGCGTTACACCTAGACCTTTGAGTATTCCTGATCCAAACATTTTTTAACTCCATAAATCAACGATCGGTTTCGCCAAGAACGATATCAATTGCACCGAGGATGATGACGACATCGGCAATCTTATTCCCTTTACACATCTCTGGTAAGGCGGTCAGGTTAATAAATGATGGCGCACGAACATGATAACGCCATGGATTGGGTTTGCCATTGGATACAACATAGAATCCCAATTCTCCCTTTGGCGCCTCAACTCGACCATATGCTTCTCCCGGGGGAACCCGAACTTGATACTGCGGTTTACCCTCCATGATTGGTCCGTTCGGCATGTCGCGTATGACTTGCTCTAAAATGCGTAAACTCTGGCGAACCTCTCCAAGGCGTACCAAGTAGCGATCGTAAACATCCCCATGATATTGAACAACAACATCGAAATCGAAACGATCATATATGCTATAAGGATCGGCACGTCGTATATCATAAGGTACACCAGAAGCACGTAATACTGGTCCAGAAGCAGAAAATGCAATGGCTTGCTCTGCGGTAAGCACACCTACCCCTTCGCAACGGTTGCGAATGATCTCGTTCTCTGTTAAGTACCTATCCAGTTCATCAACCTTACGAGGCAGTCGATTGAGGACCAAATCGCGTACCTTTTCAAAAACTCCCTCGGGTAAATCACGTGCAACTCCTCCGAATCGAAAATAGTTGCACATCATTCTGGAACCTGAAACCGCTTCGAAGATGTCGAGAATGAGTTCTCGTTCTTCAAAGGCATATAAAAGGGGAGTGAAATAGGCACCTAAGTCATTGAGAAGAAAGCCAAAGTTGGATAGGTGATTGACGATTCTCGTTAGTTCTGCCATCATCACTCGAATGTATTCAGCACGTTCCGGTGGCTTTATGCCCATGAGTTTTTCAACCGCTAGAGCATAGCCAAAATTATTGCTCATAGAGCAGAAATAATCTAAGCGGTCGGTGAAAGGCATGTTCATCAAGAATGTGTTGCGTTCGCCAATCTTCTCGTGATTGCGATGGAGATAACCCATCACGGGCTCTAAATCTATGATGGTCTCCCCATCCACCCGAACAACCATGCGGAAAACACCATGTGTAGAAGGGTGCTGAGGACCCATGTTGAGGATCAGATGATCTGTATTTAAAGCGACTTCGCTAACAGGTTGTTCGACCTTACCAATACCCATATAGACGGCTGTCTCACCGATGGGCGTCCAGCTTTCCGGATCGAAACCCGCAGGGTAATCAACATTTTTATGGAATGGATTCTTATCCTCGGCTCGCCAAACCTTCCCATCTGGCCAACGGCTCTTAAATGGTTTGCCTTCCTCCTCATAATAAGGCTCCCGCCAATCTTTACGTAGTGGATGCCCATCGAAGCCTTCCCACATGAGAATGCGTTTGAGATTGGGATGCCCTTCAAATCGTATTCCAAGTAAATCCCAGGCTTCTCGCTCTTGAAAATTTGCCCCAGGATAGATCGAGACCAACGATGGTACAACCGGGTTATCTCTCGCCACTTGTACCTTAAAAACTAAGGCTGAACCTCCGGTGCTTTTATAAGCATGATACACGACTTCCATCTTGCCTTCAGGCAAGTAATCCACCCCGGTGACCGAAGAAAGATAATCATATCCAAATTCATCCCTCAAAGCAGTGGCAAATTCAATCAAGTGTTCCGCTTTGACGATGTAACCTTCATAACCTTTGCGAGCATCTGGAACAACCGCATCTGGGAATCGTGCACAAATATCCGTTTCTTCACGTTGCAAATACACTGTCTCCGTCATAAATTATCCTCCTTAATTTGGCTTTCGATTCCCACCTGAGTGAATTCTGAGGTTTGCTTCGCTAATTTTTCTTGAGTGTATTGCTTGATCAATGCATAGTCTCGTGGATCCATGATGTCAGGACCAAGCACCGGAATAGGAATAGGTTCAGAAGGTTCTTTTCGATACCAAGGTACCGTTTTGATGGATTGTTTATCAATCTTCTCCTGAAGTTTGATCAGCCCATAAAGCAATGCTTGCGGAGTAGGAGGACAGCCTGGAATATAAACGTCCACCGGGATGTAATTATCCACACCGGAAACCACATTGTACCCCTCTTTAAACGGACCTCCACCAGAAGCACATGCACCCATGGCAACAACATACTTTGGCTCAGGCATTTGGTTGTACAGTCGAACAATTTGTGGGATCATTTTCTTTGTCACCGTACCTGAAACGATCATGACATCACTTTGACGAGGGCTTGGACGCATGATCTCCATGCCAAACCGTGCCATATCAAACCGGCTCGTTGCCGTACAGATCATCTCAATGGCGCAACAGGCTAATCCAAACATCAGAGGCCATAAAGACGACCTTCGCCCCCAGTTATAAATTCTATCCAAAGTTGTGATCGTTACCTGATTTTTAATTTCTGGTGGAATTTCATACTCAGGAGAATTTATATCTTCACTCATACCGGATTTACCTCCTCATACCATTCTTGGAAAATGGAACACAAGATATCGTCATTCACAAGCGAAGGGTCATCACAAAATTGTGGAAGTTCAATTGTCCATTGGTAAATCATGTTCAGTGAAACTTGAGCCAAGTCAATGTGTGGAAACAACTGTGAGAGCGCTAGTGCAATGGCATAGGTATCATCCCAAGTGAGTTTATCGTTCATGATATTTATGGTCCACTCAAAACTTGTCCCATTATACTCGAAAAAGGGACTAAGTCAATAGATAATATCGCAAATTATTATTTGCGTAATTCATCTTTCGCTTGTAAAATATACCTTAATGAGTACACGAAAACGGATAATAGAGTACCTAAGGAAGCATCGAGCGGTTACCGCCGGTGAATTGAGCCGGTCTCTTCATTTAACCCCCGCAAATATTCGAATTCATTTGGCAAACTTACTTCTCGAAGGGCAATTACAGATTATTGGTCATCATAATTCGGGCAAACCAGGGCGACCTCAGAAAATTTATGCATTATCACCGGTTAAAGACATAGAAAACCTAGTCCTGCTCACAAAGGCTCTGTTGCTTGAAATTAGAGATCGTATGCCTCAACAACAGTACCTAGAGATGATCGCTCAGGTTGCCCAAAGGTTAGCAGGAGAAACTTCATCTCATTCTCAATTAACTGTTCGTCTAAATAACGCTGTTCAACGGTTAAATCAATTGAACTATCAGGCGCGCTGGGAAGCCCATAAAGATGCACCCCGTTTATTTTTAGGGCATTGTCCCTTCCTTTCGCTTCTCGATACGCATCCAGAAATGTGTCACTTGGATGCCCAATTGATTTCCACTTTGTTAAACCTTCCTGTCGTTCAAATCACAAAATTAACGCAGGATTCTCGCAGTGTCCCCTATTGTCTTTTCAATATTCAAGAAAAACATCCCTCAACTTAACATGTATAAAGTTATTTGTAAATGCTTGATATAATAACAAAGCAGAGGCGTCGAAAATGCGTAGGACAATCAACCCAAACAAAATTTTCTTTAATAAAATTTTCTTCGCCTTGATGATTATTGCTATCCCTAATGTCAATATCATTCCCCGATTTTCTCCTCATGTCAATAAAGATAAAGATGCTTCCCAAGTAAAAGAACATTTTCTATCATTTATCTTTAACGACTATACATCTAAAGTATTTCTAAACCCAACATCAACGACAAACCTGAATATCATCAAATTGTCCATCCTCACTGCTCCAGATGCTGAAGCATTGGATGAGTTCGGCGGGGCTGTCGCAACTTCGCGACAATATATCGTCGTTGGGGCTCGAGGTGCCGACATAAATTCTGGCGAAACATCCTTGATCAATGCGGGTGCAGTCTACGTGTATGAACGTAATGGAGGAGTATGGTCTCAGGCTGCTAAACTGGTTGCTCGAGATGCTCAATCGGAAGATGCCTTTGGTACTTCAGTTGCTATTTACCGAGATACGATCCTCGTCGGCGCACCTGGACACGACCTTGGGGATCAAAAGGATGCGGGTGCAGTCTATGTCTTTGTCCGGTCAGAGGGGGAATGGCTTCAGCAAGCCAAATTGATCGCAGAAGATGCAAAAGCCGAGGATAACTTTGGCGTTTCTGTTGCAATAGATGGCAACTACGCGATCATCGGTGCAGATGGTAAAGACCTAGGTTATATAGTTGACGCTGGTACGGCGTATGTCTTCGTCCGAAATCAAGGAAAATGGAAACAACAAGCCACATTGACGGCGGAGAAACCCAAACCATGGGACAACTTTGGCACCTCGGTGGCTATTGGCAATCATCGAGTGGCAGTGGGCGCGTGTGAAGCAGGTTTGATCGGTAACCTTGGAACAGGAATTGTGCATGTCTTTGTTCAAAATGGAAAATCTTGGAACCTAGAAGCCAAATTATCCCCAGAAGATGGACAGCCAGGGGATTTCTTCGGGCATTCCGTGGCAATTTCCGATGACACCATTGCTGTGGGTGCTTTATTCAATGATCCATGGATTGGAAAAGGACGCCTTATTAATGCCGGTGCTACTTACATTTTCACTTTTCACAATGGCGAATGGAAACAGAAAGACAAAATCGTCCCTATAGATGCTCAATCTTTCGATCAATTTGGTCAATCGGTTGCATTATATGGAAAATATCTGCTGGTTGGTGCGAATCACAAGTCCATTGACAATCAATTCGGTGCTGGTGCTACCTATCTTTATCTCATGGATAACAATCATTGGAGATTGAAATCCGAGATTATTGCTGAACAACCTAGAGAAGATGATAACTTTGGGCATTCGGTTGCTCTTTACGAGGATTATCTCGTCATTGGGGCAAACGGTCGCGAATCCCAAAATACGATCAAAGCCGGAGAGGCTTACATCTATCGTTTTGCTTCCATTGAACTTCCAGAAACCGGTTTTGCTCCATTACCTATCAATACCGATCCACCCCCAAAAATGCTCGTAAATTCCCCATCAATCAGCGATCTTTGGCTGGAAATCCCTTCCATTGGCGTTTACGCCCCTATCGTTGGAATTGCACAAAATGAACAAGGATGGGATATCAGTTGGCTTTGGGATCAAATCGGATATTTATATGGAACCGCCTTCCCTACTTGGCAAGGCAATACTGCCTTAGTCGGGCATGTCAATTTACCCAATGGACAGCCGGGTCCCTTTGCCAATCTTCCTCAATTAACACCCAGCAACAAAGTGATCATACACGCTTGGGGAAAGAGATACATATATGTAGTTCGAGAAACCTTAACGGTCTTTGCAGATGACCTGAGTATACTGAGACATGAGGATTCGGACTGGATCACTTTAATAACGTGTAACGATTATGACCCAATCAGTGGTCACTTTCGGAAACGATGGATCATACGCGCTGTTCTATCAAATGTAGAGAATGAACCATAGAAGTGAGTACTTTCGTTGTGCTCCATAATGACAGAAAACACTATTATTTTTGTATAAGGAGATTTATACTATAGTTTCATTATTCTCATAGATTTTATCTATAAATTTAAAAGGAGTGCTTTGAAAATGCCCATCAAAGGATGGATTGAGGTTAATGAACTGTATTGCAAAGGTTGTGAACTATGCGTAAGTGCTTGCCCACAAAAGGTTTTATCCCTTGACATCCACAGATTGACCCCGAAGGGGTATCATCCCGTTCAATTGATGAAACCCGGATGCACAGGATGTGGAATTTGCGCCATCGTTTGCCCGGAAGCAGCATTTACTGTATATCGCGAGTCAATTTCAAAGAAGGTGCAAGCCGAGAAGTCTCCGACGATTGCGGAGGTGTAAAATGCCCCGTGAATTACTGAAAGGGAATATCGCCATTGCCGAAGCCGCAATTCGCGCCGGTTTGGAAGCCTACTTTGGCTACCCCATCACGCCACAGACAGAATTGCTCGAATGGTTTTCCCTCCGTATGCCTGAGTTGGGTAGAGCATTTCTACAAGCCGAGAGCGAATTGGGTGCAATTAACATGGTCTATGGTGCTGCCTGTACAGGTGCTCGGGTGATGACCTCATCTTCCAGTCCAGGCATCAGCCTCATGATGGAAGGCATTTCTTATATCGCCGGAACAGAAGTCCCGATGGTATTGGTTGATATTATGCGCGGCGGTCCGGGATTGGGGAATATCGCCCCATCCCAGGGTGATTACAATCAAATTGTCCATGGAGGAGGACACGGTGATTTTCACCCCATTGTTTTGGCTCCGGCAAGCGTTCAAGAGGCAATTGACCTAACGGTTTTAGCCTTTGATCTTGCCGAGAAATATCGCGCAGTAACCATCCTCCTAGCCGATGGAAGCCTGGGGCAAATGATGGAGCCTGCCGAACTTCCGCCGATGCAACCCATAAAAAAAGCCAAACCCGAATGGGCTGTAACTGGAGCCGAAGGGCGTGAACGCAGGATACTAACCTCGATTTACCTGAACCCCGAAGAGGAAGAGAACGTCAACTTTCGCCTTCTCAACCGATGGAGAGAAATCGAAGCAAACGAAGGTCGCTATAAAGCCTATTACCTTGAACAAGCCCAAATTGCCGTCATCGGGTTTGGAACCGCTGGAAGGATTGCCCTTTCATCTGTCAGAATGGCAAGAGCCAAAGGAATACCCGTCGGCTTATTCCGACCCATAACTCTAAGCCCATTCCCGTCTGATGCAATCAGAGATATAGCCTCACAAGTCCGTGCAATCCTCGTCGTGGAGATGAACACGGGGCAGATGTTAGATGATGTTCTGGCATTTGTTGGGGATAAGGTTCCAGTAGAATTTTACGGGCGCTTAGGTGGGGTAGTTCCTTTTCCGGATGAGATTCTCAAAGAAATCGAACGGATAGCCCATATGCCAAACGATTTCAAAGGGCACCCGCGCGAACGATGGATGGAACGTTTTTCCCTTGTATTGTGATACGAATCGAGGAGAAATGGATGTGAATACCTCTGCAGAATTGGTATACCAAAGACCAAAAACCTATACACCGACTGTAACGCACTATTGCCCAGGGTGCACCCATGGTGTAGCACATCGCCTTGTTGCAGAAGTGATTGATGAACTGAATATTCGGGAAAAGACCATTGGAGTAGCATCGGTAGGCTGCTCTGTGTTTGCCTACAACTACCTAGATTGTGACTTCGTAGAAGCCGCCCATGGACGCGCTCCAGCTATGGCTACCGGCATTAAAAGAGTTCTTCCGGATCGAGTTGTCTTTACCTATCAAGGGGATGGAGACCTCGCTTCGATTGGTATGGGTGAGATTGTTCATGCAGCGGCGCGCGGAGAGAACATCACAACCATTTTCATCAATAATGCAAATTATGGCATGACAGGTGGTCAATTAGCTCCCACCACTCTGCCTGGGCAGAAAACGACAACCTCACCATCGGGTCGCGATGTCGAGCAAATGGGTTATCCCATCCGAGTTGCAGAAATGCTTGCAACACTGGATGGAGCAAGATACATCGCCCGACGTAGTTTGCATGACCCGAAAAACATCCGCCTTGCTAAAAAGGCAATCCGAACGGCATTTGAAACTCAGTTGAATGGACTTGGATTCTCCCTAGTGGAATTGTTATCCACCTGTCCAACCAATTGGGGACTATCCCCAATAGAAGCCGTACAATGGCTAGTGGAGCACATGCTCCCTTACTACCCACTCAACGAATTTAAAGTACCTTCGAAAACTGGCTAGGTTGAACAGCTTATCGAATAAATAAACCGACAAATTGCACCTTGGTAAGGAAGAAAAATGCAAATAGAAATCATCATTGCAGGCTTTGGCGGACAAGGGGTTCTCTTCGCAGGAGAGGTACTTTCCTACGCGGCTATGGATGCTGGCATGGAAGTGACATGGATACCCTCCTACGGACCCGAAATGCGCGGTGGAACAGCCAATTGTACCGTCATTATTGCTGATGAGGAGATCGGCTCACCCTTTGTATTGCATCCACAATACGTAATGGCCATGAATCTACCTTCTCTCGATAAATACGAACCTCTTGTAGCACCCAACGGTACGATCATCGTCAATGCTTCTCTCGTCAATCGGACGGTCAATCGAAAAGACATCCAGAGTGTATTCATCCCAGCCACCGAAATTGCTGAAACCCTTGGGGATAAACGACTTACAAACATCGTCATGGTTGGAGCCTTGATGGCTCAATTTCCTGCTCTCTCCTTAGAGGACGTCGCAGGTGCATTGGAAAATCATATGCCTGAACGCCATCGCAAGTTTCTCCCTCTCAATTTAAAGGCTCTTCAAGCAGGTGCAGAGTACACCAAGAAGGCTTTAGAAGCGATCAACCCAGACGAATTTAACCGTTCTGACTAGAAAAGGCTCCCTCGACGAATTGCACCATCGCTCTCGCGAAAAGGGCAGGCTTGATAGCCTGCCCTTTTCATTAACTTCGGCTTTTCTATTTATCTTCGGCTATGGTAACACCTTTATGTTTGAGAGCAGCACGTGCTGCTGCCAATCGAGCAATAGGCACTCGGAATGGAGAGCAACTGACATAATTCTGACCGATGGTGTGGCAAAACTCAATGGAATCAGGGTCTCCACCGTGCTCGCCGCATATTCCCACTTCCAAATCAATCCTTGTTCGTCGTCCCTCTTCGACAGCCATCTTCATCAACCTACCCACTCCCTCTCTATCTATGGTCTGGAAGGGATTCTTGGGTAAAATACCGTCCTCCACATACTTGAGTAAAAAGTTGCGCTCTGCATCATCCCGGCTGTATCCATAGGTCATCTGTGTAAGGTCATTGGTGCCAAAGGAGAAAAACTCGGCTACTTCAGCAATCTCAGCCGCAGTGAGGGCAGCACGCGGTATCTCGATCATCGTTCCAAACTTATACGGGAAAGAGATCCCCTTTTCTTCCATCACCTTCTTGGCAATCTCTACCAGCCGTGGTTGAATTACACGTAACTCATTCACATGACCCGTGAGTGGAATCATGACTTCTGGTTTGACCTTAATTCCTCTTAATGCGACGTTTGCAGCAGCCTCAAAGATTGCACGTACCTGCATCTCAACGATCTCGGGCATCACAATGCTCAGACGAATACCACGTAGACCCATCATTGGGTTACTCTCATGCATAGCCCGAGCCTTGCTCAAGAGCCATTGCTTTTCTTCTAATCCTTCCGTTTCACCCTTTACTTGCTTGGTGATGACTTCTTCCAATAAATCTTCAAGTGAAGGGAGAAACTCGTGCAACGGTGGATCGATCAAACGGATGATCACCGGATAACCATCCATTGCCTCGAAGAGACCTTCAAAATCGGAGCGTTGATAGGGCAACAATTCGTCTAGCGCTGCTTTGCGTTCTTCACTGGTTTCTGCCAAAATCATCCTCTGAACAATGGGAAGCCTTTCCTGTTCGAAAAACATATGTTCAGTACGACATAGCCCAATTCCTACCGCTCCGTATGAACGAGCACGTCGTGCATCGGCTGGATAATCTGCATTAGCCCATACCTGCAATCCTGTGGTTGGCCAACCCTCGGGAGCCTTGCGAATTCCAGGGGTCGCAGCAATTTCATCAGCCCACTTCAATAGGGTCTGCAAATCGGTCTGCTCTTCCAGAGTGGGTGAAATGGTGGGTATTCTCCCTAAAAATACCTCACCACTGGTACCATCTACCGAAATCCATTCCCCTTCCTTGACAACCCTTCCATCCACTTCCATCAAGCGTCGATCTAAGTCTATTCGGATTGCGGATGCACCCACAACGCACGGAACTCCAAATTGCCGTGCCACAACTGCTGCATGCGAAGTTGCCCCTCCTTCACTTGTCAAAATGCCTTTTGAAGCGAGCATCCCATGCACATCATCTGGCTTGGTAAATGGTCGCACCATAATGACATCTTGGTGGGCTTCTTTTGCCATCCGCTCAGCTGTATCTGCATCGAAATAAACCTGACCGACTGCAGCACCTGGAGAAGCATTCACTCCAGTGGCATAGAGTTTCCCCTCATCTCTGGCTTTCTGCTTCTCTCGAACATCGAATTGCGGATGCAAAAGTGTATCAACATCTTCTGGTCGAACGCGCAAGATTGCCGTTTCGCGACTGATCAACCCTTCATTAGCCATATCCACTGCGATTTTTACAGCAGCCTTGGCTGTTCGCTTCCCTGTTCGCGTTTGTAACATCCACAATTTCCCCCTCTCGATCGTAAACTCGACATCTTGCATATCGCGATAGTGACGTTCTAATTTTCGACAGATTTCAATAAATTGTTGGTAAACCTCTGGCATTTCTTCTGCGAGGTGTTCAATCTTCTCTGTATTTCGGATCCCCGCGACCACATCTTCACCTTGTGCGTTGAGCAAATAATCGCCATATATGCGGTTTTCACCCGTAGCCGGATCGCGTGTAAAGGCTACACCAGTTCCTGAATCCCAGCCCATGTTACCAAAGACCATCGTTTGAATGTTTACCGCTGTTCCCAAATCATGTGATATGCCGGCTGCATTACGATAATCCACTGCCCGCTTTCCATTCCAGGACTTAAAGACCGCTTCGGTCGCCATACGTAGTTGTTCATAAGGGTCTTGAGGAAAGTCGAATCCCTTATGTTTACGTACGACCTCCTTATAGACTTTCACCAAATATTTCCAGTCTTCCGCCGTCATCTCAGTATCTGCTTTGTAACCCTTTTTCGCTTTATATTCATTCAGAGGATCTTCAAATGCTTCATCTGGAATTCCAAGCACCACTTCTCCAAACATGGTAATGAGGCGGCGGTAAGCATCATATACAAAACGCTCATCTCCGGTTAGTTTCACTAAACCTTCCGCTGTTGCATCGGTCAACCCAATGTTGAGAACGGTATCCATCATGCCTGGCATGGAAAACTTCGCCCCCGATCTACAAGAAACAAGCAATGGATTGGAAGGGTCTCCAAATCTTTTTCCGGTCTGCTTTTCAATTTCACGAAGGGCTGCCAGTTCTTGTTCCCACATCCCCTCAGGAAACTTTTCACCAGCCTTGAGATACGCATTGCAAGCCTCTGTAGTCACAGTGAATCCCGGTGGAACGGGGACATCTGCGCGGGTCATATCTGCCAAACCCGCCCCTTTTCCGCCAAGCAAGGCACGAACTTCTTCCCAATTCCCCCCAACGAGTTTCTCTACCTCTTCAACCTCACTAAAAAGATATACCCATTTCTTTTCAGACATCATAACCTCCATAAAATTAGTTTCAATATATTTCTCTATTGAACAAAGGATAAATATATCTATATATTGGACGTTCTCTATCCATTTTTAATACGTTCCATCAATAACCTAACACACTAAATGCATAATTATAAACGAATCTCTCCCTTTCACAAGTGAAAGGTTTGCAAATTGATTTCTTGAAAATGAATATGCTATAATGAAATCGATCCGAAAAGGCAAACCTGGCGAAAGCCAGGGACGCAAAGCCATGGGTCTAAAGTCATTCTCAGCATGACCATGATTGCCAGGCCGCCGAAGATCAGTCAATTCCTTTGATCAATTCGGAGGCCTGGAGTCCCAGGCCTTTTTATTATGTCATTGCACGAAATGGAGGTAACCATGAGTGCAAAGATGAAAACTCAGATGAAGCGTTTACCAAGCTGGATCTTGCTCTGCCTGCTAATATGGGTAGGGGTAGTAGGCATCTTCCCAGAAAGAAGCCAAATGGGGTCGTTCATCATCCAAGGCTAAAATGTTGAAGAAACAGCCCTTTTGGTAAAGAAACACGGAGGTATTGTTACCTCCTATTTGGATATCATCAATGGAGTGGGAGCACTCATTCCTACAACCTCTATTAAGGCACTCCTTAATGAACCAACTATCAATGCTATAACTCCAAATCTCACTGTCTCTCTATCGGATATCGAACAAGGGAAAAGACCTAAAGTGCCGACTACAGACTATCCCGATGTTGTTGGCGCAGATGTGGTATGGAAAAAGGGAGTCTATGGAAATGGTGTGACCGTTGCCATCGTTGATACAGGATTAGCATTACATCCCGGGTTGGTATCAGGCATCAAAGGCAATGTAAAGGGAAGAATTGTTGGATGGGTTGACTTGGTTGATCATAGGCGGATTCCCCATGATCCCAACGGTCATGGCACCCACATTGCGGGTATCATAGCCAATAGCGAAAAAGGTGGAGATGGCGAATGGAATGGAATTGCCCCAGGAGTGAGTTTAGTCGGTGTTCGGGTCCTTAATGAAAACGGTTTTGGAACTTACGAACAAGTCATCCAAGGAATTCAATGGGTTGTTCAACAGAGGCAAAAACTCAACATCAGAGTCATGAACCTTTCGCTCGTCGGTCAGGTACAATCACCGTATTGGGCTGATCCGCTAAACCAGGCTGTCATGCGCGCCTGGCAAGAGGGCATTGTGGTTGTGGTTGCATCAGGAAATGGTGGACCTGCCCCAATGACCATCGGCGTACCCGGTAACAATCCCTATGTCATTACCGTTGGAGCATTCACTGACAATTACACTCCGAATGATTGGAGCGATGATTATATAACTCCCTTCTCCGCTTCTGGTCCAACCTTAGATGGGTTTGTAAAACCCGATGTTGTTGCACCAGGCGCGCATATGGTCTCTACGATGATGCCCTTCAGTGTGATTGCTAAAAATCACGACGCAAATAAAATCTCTCCGCATTATTTTTCGATGGCGGGAACATCGCAAGCAGCAGCGGTTGTAAGCGGAGTGGCTTCTTTGATCCTTTCTAAAAACCGAGAACTAACCCCAAATCAAGTCAAATATCGCTTGATGTATTCGTCCTTACCTTGGGTGGATATTGATACTACAGAAGCCCTATATAGCATGTGGCAGCAAGGTGCAGGGAGGTTGAATGCTCCCGATGCAGTCTTTGGTGAAATCAACGGGGAGGCAAACCTGGGCTTGGATATCCAAGCCGACCTTAGTGGCAAGACACATTTCCAAGGATATTCTTATTATGATGATGCGTTAGGTGAATTTCGCCTTTTAGGTGAATTTCACGATTGGACAGGGGGGTATGGGGCTTGGGCAGGCGACTATGATGCTTGGACTGGAGGTTATGGTGCCTGGGCAGGCGGTTACGGCGCCTGGGCAGGCGGCTATGGCGCTTGGGCAGGTGGTTACGGTGCTTGGGCGGGCGGCTATGGTGCTTGGGCAGGTGGTTACGGCGCTTGGGCAGGCGGTTACGGCGCCTGGGCTGGCGGCTATGGTGCTTGGGCGGGCGGCTATGGCGCTTGGGCAGGTGGTTACGGCGCCTGGGCTGGCGGCTATGGCGCTTGGGCAGGCACTTACGGGGACGCTGATTTCGCTGAAAGGTTTGTCAATTGGCAAGATGAATTTGGATGTTGGTCTAATAGTACACCATGGGTGGGAAATTGGGTTGACTTCGATGATTGAGCCAAGTTGAAAAGAATGCTTTTTAACGAAGAACGAGGTGATGAAGGACCTCGTTCTTCGTTTAACCTGCTTCTTAAAATGTGCTCTGAAGGCCCTTCCAGATTTTATATTGAGAGGTCTCTCAGAAATCCTTCAGCCTTTTGGAGATACATAACTGCGCCGATTTGTTTGTATAACAACTTGGCTTCTTGCAGACGACGCCGTGCCTCAAGCAAGTTGCCCTGATCTCTTGCCAAAAGACCTAATTCCAATTCGGTATGAGCCATCTCGAGACGTTCACAGGAAGTTTGAAAGATCTTAGAACTCTCAGAAAGTAACTTCTCCGCTTCCTCCAAATTACCCTTTGCACGTGCAATTACCCCTTGAAGTCTAAGAACTCTGCCATTCTGCACCGAATCCCTTGGTATAGAACCACTTGCTTTGCGTATCACTTCAAGGGATTTATTAACCCACCGCTCTGCTTGAGACAAGTCACCTTGGTTTAGGAAATTTTCACCAAGATAATACGCGGCATCAATCAAACTATCTTGGGAGCCCAATTCCTCCATGATTTGAACGCTTTCGATAAGCAATGTTTCGGCTTGGCTGAATGATCCCTCGGCTGTCTTCAAACGACCTAAATACATCAAAGCCAGTCCTCGATAGAAACGATGACCGATTTGTTCGGCTACATCAAGACTCTTTTCCAAACACAAAACAGCCTCATCTAGGTTGCCGCGATCGAAAAGAACTAAACCGAGATTGATATAAGAAAGCGTTATACCTTCGGCATCGCCCATCCTCTCCAGCAAACTAATCCCTTGACGAAAATTCGCCTCCGCGTCCTGCAAGTCACCCCGCATCAACTCCAGTAATCCAAGATTATTATATAAGCGAGCGACTCCGGCAAGATCGCCGATGGTCTCCCGTAAAACTAGACTCTTTTGAACATGCGTAGCGGCTAAGTCATAACTTCTCTGGTGATAGGCAACTGCTCCAAGGCGATTGTGGATGGAGGCAATGACATCATATTGTGAACTTTTTTCTACCATAGTAAGCGCCTCGGTCAATAACTGCTTCGCTTTATCGAAATCACCACGAAGAAAATGAATCCAACCTTCATCGTTATAAATTCTTGCTCTCTCTACTGGATTCGATCCCGGAACTCGTTCCAACCATCTGAGTCCCATATCTAGACGCATTAGGGCTTGCTCATATTCACCCTGTCGCTCGTGGGTAATACCAATCTTTCGATATAGGGTGGCTATATTTTCAAAATACCTACAATCATCAGAAAACTCGATCATCTCCAAGGCGCTTTGATAAAATCTCCGCGCTTCGGAATAATCTCCAATAAACACCAAAATGTCTCCTAAACCTTGATGAACCTGGAGATACTGTTCTATTGTGTAATTGACTTGTGGGAGAAGTTTCAATGCTTCTTCGTAATGTTGCCTTGCCTGATTATGCATATACCCCCTTGCAGATTTTTGCCCGGCTAATATCAAGTAGTGAAGTGCTCGCTCTAAATTAGGACTCCGCATATAATGGGCGGCTAATACCTCAATGTAACTTTCTAACTGATGCGCATGTAGATTCTCGATGGCTTCAGCTACTCGTCCATGTAATTCATTTCGATCTTTTCGCAGGAGAGTGCTGTACACTGCATCGGAGGTCAAGACATGGCGAAAGAGATATTCTTTCGACTTTTCGGTTGATTGTGGGATGATGAACGCTCGTTCCACTAAGTGATCCATAATGGGCAAAAGGGTTTCGATCGTTGGAATGGCAAGTACTTCCGCCAAGAGATGCAAATCAAACTTCCTCCCAATCACCGAAGCGGCTTGTAATACTTTACGATGAAATGGCTCTAAGCGATCAAAACGAGCCAAGATTAACCCTTGAAGTGTATCAGGGACACCCAATGTGTTGATATCCGAAGCATCATCAACTCGCCAACACCCTTCCTCATAACGAATAACCCCCTGATCAATCAACATACGCAATATTTCTTCCAAGTAAAAGGGGATTCCTGCAGATTTCTCCAAGATTTGCTGTCGTATGTCTCTCGGGAGATCGGCAAATGTTAGCAGTTCAGTTAATAAACAATCGCATTGCTCAGGTGATAAACCCTGAAGGACAATTCGCGAAAAGAAATCGCCCATTTGCACCTGTGCTTTAGAAACGATCGTGGCTAAAATGCTATCTTGTATGGGTCTGGTGATACCATAAATAACTAAAGGAGCATCCCTCACTAAACCAACCAAGTAATCAAGTAAGTGCAAAGAAGCATCATCTGCCCAGTGAAGGTCTTCAAGGATGATCAGCAAGGGTAAGCGGTTTGCTTCTGCTATCAAGAGGTCCCTTACTGCCAGGAATATCATCTGTCTCAATTGACCTGAATCCAACAAAGACAACCTTTCAGCAGTGGTCTTTTCTATTTGATCTCCCAGAAGAAGATATTCCAAGTAAGGGAATATATCCATTGCTTTATAGCCCAGCACTTCTGTTACTTTCGCATAAAGGCATTTACGTACTTGGGATGGAGGGGTGTTAGATGTAACGTTCAGATAATTACGTAAAAGGTCTAGAAAAATCCAATAAGAAACCGCTCGGCGGTAGGTCAGGCTATGCCCTTCCAGTATATTTAACGATGCATGCAATAACCCTTTTTTCAATTCTGCAGTGAGTCTACTCTTCCCAATACCTGCTTCCCCTTCAACGATAACAAACCTCCCCTTTCTACTCTGAACTAAAGAGTTGATAATTTCTCTAAGTTGCTCGAGTTCTTTTTCTCGACCGATCATCGGGGCTTGCATGCCATCTAAACCCCGAACCGATCCTGGTTTCTCCTTTATCCCAATCAGTCTAAAGGGTTTAACCGGGTTAATTAGACCCTTGAGCAGAACCGGCTTTTCTGGAGCATAAGAAAACAACGATTTCGTTTGATGGTAGACTGATTCGCTCACCAAAATCGTGTCAGGGGGAGCGATCTCCCCAAGACGTCGTGAGAGATTCACGGTATCCCCAATAGCCGTATAATCCATCAATAAATTTGAACCGATCCCACCCACGATGACCATTCCAGCATTTAAGCCGATGTGTAATTGCAAGGTCACTCCGTAACGATCCATCAAATCTCGATTCAGTTGATTTAGGTTCGCTTGCATCTCTAAAGCAGATCTCACCGCACGCTCGGCATTGTTTTCATAAGCGATAGGGGCTCCAAACAAAGCCATAATTCCATCGCCGAGTACTTTATCAACAGTTCCCTCATATTTATAAACGGTCTCGATCAACATCCTCATGAAATCACGCATCAGTTCATATAAATCTTCTTCGTCCATTCTCCTTGATAAACCGGAATAGTCTGTTAAATCCGCGAACAACACAGTAACATTTCGCTTCTCACCGCTAGCCTCCAGACCAGCCTTACGAAAACGTTCTAATAAATCTGCCCCCATCAGAATGCCTAATTGGTCAGTGGGAATTCTCCCAGATGACCCGGTCGCATTGATAAGCCCTTCCCCTTCCAGGCGTGCCCCACAATTTCCGCAAAACCGCATGCCTAAAGGGTTTATAAAACCGCATTGTTGACAAGTTGACATAGCAAATCCAGAATCTCTATCAGTTCTCTGAGAGACTATACCACACGAACTCTGGACAAAGCCTAACAAAAACGTTACAAGCCATTTCACCGTAGCGGTTCAACGTTGATCAAGTGATGAAAATGAATTTTTCATGTATTGAAAAAATCAAACAATACATTCTGTTGACAAGCGATAACACCCCGAGTATAATTCATAAGCCCTAGCACTTATCGCTGGGGCACAATATTGTCATCCCCAACTTACCCGTTTGTCTGCACTCATTCAACCTCAGCAAGCTATTTTGTGCAGAACCAGCGGTAAAGTGAAGATTGGAGGTATTAACCAATGAAATACGCCATAGTCGAAGATGGCGGAAAACAGTACAAAGTGTCTGAAGGCAGCATCGTAGATATTGACCATTACGAGGCAGAAATCGGCGAGCAAATAGAACTCGACCGCGTTTTATTGGTTACAGATGGTGATCAAATATCTATCGGAACACCCTACATTAAAAACGCGCGAGTGGAAGCAACGATACTCTCGCAAATCAAAGGACCAAAACTGACGGTCTTTAAATACAAACCGAAGATTCGCTATCGAGTGAAGCATGGTCATCGGCAGAAATATACGAGATTGAGGATTGATTCGATCCAAATCGAATCGGGAGGTAACAATGGCACATAAAAAGGGCGGCGGTTCAAGTAAAAATAACCGCGATAGCAAAGCCAAACGATTGGGCGTCAAGCGGTTTGGAGGACAACTAGTCCAAGCAGGCACTATCCTAGTTCGCCAACGTGGAACCCGCATCAAACCCGGACGCAATGTTGATGTAGGTGGAGACGACACACTATTTGCGACTATAGATGGGGTTGTTGTTTATGAGACGATACGTGACGGTCGCAAGAGAGTCAGTGTTTTACCACTCGAAGCATAAATGCTTATTTTATAGAACAGCCGGATTAACTTCAGAGAGAATTAAACGATTGAAGGTGCTATGAAAGAAAAAATCCATCCTACTTATTATTATGATGCAAAGGTCATTTGCGCTTGTGGTAATACTTGGACAACTGGATCGACCAAGAAAGTCATCCACACGGATGTATGTTCTAAATGCCATCCCTTTTTTACTGGGGAACAACGTATTGTTGATACAGAAGGGCAAGTAGAACGATTCTACAAGAAAGTCGAAGCACACCGACAATACCTCGAAGAAGTCGAGGCACGTGAGGCAGCACGAACCTCACCAGAGAGACCCATTACAGATTTGGATATCGGTCCACGAGCGATCGAGGCTCTTCATAAAGCCGGGATTACAAAAGTTGGTCAAGTATTGGAGAAATTGGCATTAGGTGAATCAGCTCTCCTTGCCATAGATGGCTTCGGTCGTAAGTCCCTGGCCGATTTGAAAAAACGATTGCGACAAATTGGTTACCAGTTACCCGAGGCTGCCGAGAAAATCGTTGTTTAGCACTTGCACGCAAGTTTAAACCTGAGTAAACTTAGAGGCAGATGTTCTCCATCTGCCTCTTTTTTCTTCAATAGGGTAAGAAAATGAAACACCATACCGGATCTGTCGAAGTGATTGCGGGCTCGATGTTCAGCGGAAAAACCGATGAATTGATTCGACGCCTTAGACGCGCAACCATTGCTAGGCAAAAAGTTCAAGTTTTTAAACCAGCCATTGACAAACGTTATGATGAAGATAAAGTTACTTCACATGCAGGCAGCGACTATGCCGCCATCCCAATCACCCGTGCTGCTGAGATTCTCACATTACTCGAAGCAGATACAACCGTCGTTGCCATTGATGAAGCGCAATTCTTCGACCACGAAATCACAACCATTGTGCAACAGTTAGCCGATCGTGGGCTTAGAGTGATCGTCGCTGGACTCGACACAGATTTCCGAGGTGAACCATTTGGTCCAATGCCAATTCTCATGGCCCAAGCAGAAAGAGTGGATAAACTTCAAGCCATTTGCATGGTCTGTGGAGAGCCTGCCTCTAGAACGCAACGCTTAGTCAACGGCAAACCTGCTCATTATAATGACCCGGTTGTCATCATTGGTGCTTCTGAACTTTATGAGGCACGTTGCCGTGCCCACCACATCGTTCCACGAGAATAAATATGCAAGACTATCACGAATTTTTGGATGAAATCATCATCCCCACCGAATTGCTTCAGCAACGAATTTCTGAATTGGGTTCAGAGATCAGCAGAGACTACAGAGGACTAAATTTGCACCTCGTGTGCATTTTAAGGGGTGGTGTTATTTTCCTTGCCGATCTCATGAGACGAATAACAGTACAACACACAATTGATTTCATGGCAATATCGTCCTACGGAACCGGCGCTCGCGAATCCACCGGTAAGGTACGCATAACCCTCGATCTCCAACAAGACATTCACGATCGAGATGTATTACTCGTCGAAGACATTGTAGACACCGGTTATACCATCGCCTCGGTCATAAACATCTTAAGTACACGCCATCCTCACAGCATAAAAGTGTGCACTCTACTTGATAAGGCTGAACGTCGAAAAATTGAGGTTCCTATTCACTATCGCGGTTTTACTATTCCCGATAAGTTCGTCTTCGGTTACGGATTAGACTTAGACGAATACTACCGCAACCTCCCTTTTATCGGAACCGTTGATCTAAAGCGATATAAACCGAACCACTAACCGACTTTGGTGTCCCTTGATTGTCTTAAAACCAAATACCTTTCACCCAGTTTTTGAAAAAGTACGACAAATCCTGCCCATTGACGTTGAGATATACCTCGTTGGTGGTGCATTACGCGATTTGCTCTTGAATCGTCCAACTCACGATTTTGATTTCATCGTGCCTAGAAATGCTCTCAAAGTTGCCCGTCATGTGGCTGATGAATTAAATGGGGTTTATTTTCATATAGACCTCGAAAGGCAGATTGGACGTGTCATTCTACCTCATCCAAACGAGGAGAAATTCATTTTAGACTTTGCTAATTTCCAAGGCGAAACTCTGGAGAGCGATTTAAAATTGCGCGATTTTACAATCAATGCCATGGCAATTGACCTTCGCAATCCATCTTCTCTCATAGACCCGTTAGCCGGCGCATTGGATTTGAAAAATAAAAAACTCAGGGCTTGTACACCTGACTCGATGCAAACCGATCCAGTACGCATTTTACGGGGCGTTCGCCTGGCAACCCATTTGGGGTTCCAACTTCTGCCTGAAACAGTGACCTACATGCGACAGGCAACCAGCGCCTTACCTAAGGTATCTGCTGAGAGAATACGCGATGAACTATTTCGCATCTTCGATGGAACAAAACCAGATAGCGCTATACGAGTCTTGGATTCTCTCGGCGCACTGAAATTTATCCTACCCGAAGTCGAACTCCTAAAAGGGTTAAGTCAATCTCCTCCACATGTGCATGATGTATGGAATCACACACTCAGCACTCTTAAGAAACTTGAACAAATTATCAATGTCTTGAGTCCCGAGTTTGAAGAAGAAAAGGCTGCCAACCTGGCAATGGGAATGATAGCGTTGTATCTTGGGCGCTATCGCGAACAAATCTATGCTCACCTCAAAGAACGCATCAACCCAGATCGACGACTCAAGTCACTCTTGATTTTTGCAGCACTTTATCACGATGTTGGAAAGCCTGAAACGAGAGAGATTGATAAAGATGGACGCATTCGCTTCTTTGATCATGAGAAAATTGGAAAAGCACTCATTGAATACCGTGCGAAAAACCTTCGCCTCAGCAACAAGGAAATTCAACATCTACAGTGTATTGTTCGCCATCACATGCGCCCAATTTTGCTCGCACATTTAGGCAAGCCCCTTTCGGCTCGGAATATCTACCGTTACTTTCGAGATTTACAATCAATCGGGGTGGATGTTTGCCTTCTCGCTCTCGCTGATGTTATGGCTACCTTTGAATATTCTCTTCCACAAGAACAATGGATCCATCAAATCAAGGTCGTTAGAACCTTGTTGGAAGCATGGTACGAAAGAAGATCAGACCAAATATCTCCTCCCCAGTTAGTAACGGGAAATGACTTATTGGAAGAGTTCCGGTTAGAACCGGGACCACAAATTGGCTACTTGTTAGAGAAGATACGTGAAGCGCAAATCACCAGTCAAGTACGTACTCGCGAGGAGGCATTGAAATTTGCGCGAGAATTGTTGAAAAATCTTCCACATCAAACGAATAAATCAACCTTTAACTAAATCCTCACGGATATATGTCACCTAAAGAAGGTTGATAAAAACACCGACAACCGTTCTCGTGTGAACAACCCTCAATAGGAAGAATCGGTACCTCATCCTTAGAATATGTCGATTCATACCTATGGCAAATTGGACAGGCATCCTCTGCAACAATCAAACGTATATTTCTCACTCTTGGGTTTGCTTGTAATCGTCTTAGAGCCACACTTGTGGTTGAATATTCTCTCAAGTCTGCACCACAATTGAGACACAATTGCGCCAAATCGGGAGATAGCGCATTACATCGCGAGCAGGTTTGCACAGACTCCTCCTTTTTAAAGTACCAAAATAAACAATATTATTATAACGAGGCTTTTCAAAAAAAGAACGGTAAAGGGTAACTCAGAAAAGCATTAGTTTAATCATAATAATAAGCATCCTCCCTCCGATTTTCACAAACAACGAGGATTACCAACGGAAAAGAATATTCAACATTTGTCATTAGTGGGGAAAAACTACATACGACAATTTTTTGAAGGAGACTGTTTGACAGGTATCCTTCGAGCGAGGTTGTTTAAGTGGGCTAATAAAACATTGCTTGAAACCGGTTTTATTAAATAATCGTCCGCCCCTTCATCTAAAACCCGAGTTATCAACCCAGGCTTATTGATGGCTGAAAGGACGAGAATAGGTGCTTGACTAATGGCTCGAATGGAACGGCAAACTTGCCAGCCATCCATCTCCGGCATGAACAAATCGAGAATGATCAAATCTGGGTTCCACTTCTTTACCGAAGCAATCCCTTCTGCACCATTATTTGCAGCCAATACAATAAACGACTTTGGTTCTAATAATATTTTCAACATCTCCGTTAAATCGGTGTCGTCATCAATGATCAGCAACTTGTACAATACTTGCCTCCTGAAAATTTAAATCCCATTTCTTATTAAATATTTTAGGTGAATTCTTCGATCATTTGGACCATAAAGAGTGGCATACAACTATCTCACAAAGTGAAGACGACTAGATTATGTATTAAATCTCATTGAATAGACCTTACAATTACTTTACAAGTACTCAGTCAAACTTGCAATTAAACAAAAATCGGTATATGATAAATCAAGAAAAAATGCAAATTATCTCTAAACTTTATGAATTTCTTTCATTATGAACAAAACCCTCGCGTGTCCTCGATGCAACCAATTAACTAATCCACAAGCTAGAAATTGTGAACATTGCGGGGTTGACCTAGCCCTTGCCGCTGTACTAGCAGAACAATCTTTACCCATTCAGAGATGGCCATCCGACATCCCTATCACGCCAGAGGTTCTCGTTCCCAGGTTGGGCGATTACCTAATTGAAAAGGGCATCATAACTCATGAGGACCTAAGAAAAGCCCTGGAATACCAGCAAATTAAGTTAAAAAATGGTGAAACTTGTTTAATTGGTCAGGCATTCATCGAACTGGGGTTGATCGATCGCCCTACCCTAGATAAAGCAATCACCGAACAAATCTTTTACCTTCAGAATGCATTGAAGAGAGCGAACCAATCCTTGGAAAAGCGCGTTCAAGAACGCACCGAAGAGTTGCAACGGGCATTAAACAAACTCTCAGAACTCAACCAACTTAAATCGAATTTCATCTCAAATATTTCACACGAATTGCGCACACCGCTCACTCATATCAAAGGCTATTTGGACATTTTAGCCGAGGGTAGTCTTGGACCCTTGAATCCACAACAATTAGATGCAATAAAAGCACTACAGAGGGCAGAAAAACGACTAGAACAACTCATTGAAGATCTCATTCAATTCTCGTTGGCATCTCGCAGCGAACTTACAATGAAATTTACGAGTTTTGATCTAAATCAAATTATTCAAACAACAATAGAAAAAACACAACAAAGAGCGAAGGAAAATCAAATTACCTTGACAACAATCGTTCCAGAAAAACTACCAAAGGTTTGGGCAGATAAAGAGAAAATCGAATGGGTTTTAATGCAACTCGTAGATAATGCACTCAAGTTCACTCCTAAAGGGGGAAAGGTACAAATACGTGTGGTATCTGACAATGGGCTTGTTCATATTGAAGTCATAGATACAGGCATTGGAATTCCTCATGAAAGAATACCCGAAATCTTTGAGCCTTTTCATCAGTTAGATGGATCACCATCTAGACGCTATCCAGGAACGGGAATCGGTTTAACCTTGGTGAAAAAAATTTTAGATGCTCATGGATGTGAGATTCGCGTAAATTCTCACATTGGAAAAGGATCCTGCTTCCGTTTTTCCATTCCAATTGCTAAGGTGTAAACCATGTCTGAAGAGATGTCATTGACCTCGAACGCTTTCGATAAAGAACTTGAAATCTTGTATGCTATCAGCCGTTCGGTCAGCCAGTCCATCGAAACCGATAAATGCTTGGACGAAATCATTCATCTAGCACGAACTGTGTTTATCTTCGATAATGTTGTGCTATTCTTGAAGGATGTCTATAACCGTTTAGAGCCATCCTTTGCGCGGGTTGTAGGTCGAGGTAAAGCCTCAGAGGCTGACTTGGAGTGGGGCGAAGCTGTTGCTCGCGAAGTGGTTGATCATGCAGAAGTTATCATCAAAGAAGAAATCAACGGTGACTTCACTAAAAACCGCATGAAGTTGCGCTACTATCTCGGTCTTCCACTAATTGTGGGCGGACATCAAGTGGGTGCTTTAGTATTCATCCGTTACGGGGGTCCTGCATTTGATGCGACAAGTATCCGCATACCCGAATATGTGGCAGCACATATTGCGTTGCTATTCGAACATCGCCAGTTGATAGAAAGACTATCCTCGCTTGAGGCAGAACGTAAATTAGAAAACCTGCAGGATGATTTTGTCGCAACTGTATCCCACGAATTGCGCACTCCATTGGGATTTATTAAAGGCTACGCCACAACCTTATTGCGTGAAGATGCCAATTGGGATGAAAACACACGCAAAGAATTTCTTCAAATTATAGATGAAGAGGCTGACCGTCTTCAGGAGTTGATTGATAATCTTCTCGACTCTTCTCGCCTACAATCTGGTACGCTTAAAATGGATTTTCAACCTTTACGTTTAGACACCATGTTAAGAGATGTAGTGCTTAGGGCAAAGTCTTTCTATGAAAACCTTGACATTGAAATGGACCTCCAAGCCACAGGGTTGCAAATCCAAGGAGATCCTTCTCGTATGGCACAGGTGTTTGACAATTTAATAAACAATGCAGTAAAGTATGCACCTGGTTCCAAAGTTTTCCTAAGTTTAAACCATGAAGACAACAAAAGAGCACACATATCTCTACGAGATATGGGACCGGGCATACCTTCCGACCATCTAAAACATCTTTTTACCCGCTTTTATCGCGTTCCAAATAGAAATTCTTCGGTACGTGGAACAGGGCTAGGGCTCTTCATTTGCCGCCAAATCATTGATGCTCATGGTGGTGAAATCAGTGTCGAATCCACACTTGGTAAAGGGACGACTTTTCACATCTTTCTTCCATGTGAGAAAATATATAGCACATAAGAGCACATGGCAATTTTTAAGGAGGTTATAGATGGCGAGCAAGGTTTTAGTCGTTGACGATGAACCACGTTATGTGCGGTTGATGGAGGTCAATTTACTCTCTGCAGGTTATCAGGTCCTCAAAGCCTATGATGGGCTACAAGCCGTGGAAATGGTTGCGGAGAAGAAGCCCGATTTAGTCCTCTTAGATGTCATGATGCCTGTCATGGATGGATTTACGGCTTGCGAACGTATCCGAGAATTCTCCACTGTTCCAATCATCATTGTGAGCGCTAAAGGAGAAGAACAAGATCGTGTACATGGATTAGACTTAGGCGCTGACGATTATATCTTGAAGCCTTTTTCTGCCACGGAATTGCTCGCCCGAGTGCGTGCTGTGCTTCGACGAGCCGACCTGTTTGGAAGTTCAACTCAACAGGCAATCTTCACCCATGGCAATCTGAAAATTGACCTTGTCAAGGCAGAAGTCTACAAAGACAACAAAATGGTCTTCCTCTCAGCCACAGAATATCGTCTCTTGCTGCAATTTGTTCATAATTTAGGTAAAATACTAACAGCAGAAGAACTTCTAGTCAATGTATGGGGACCTGAATATCGTGACGATAAAGAAATACTCTGGGTTAGCATTTCTAGACTACGTCAGAAATTAGAAGATGATCCACGAACCCCACACCATATCGTCACCCGCTCTGGAATGGGCTACACGATGCCCCCGATGTGAGTTGGCTTCTATCCCGGTTTTTCTTGTATTATCACCAACGGATTCCTGATAGGCGATTTAAAATGGTCAACTTTAATACTCATCAAATGATTCGTGCAAAGAAATTAGGAGTGCTCATCAGAGACGCTCGTCAAACAGCAAATAAGGGGGTTGCGGAATGCGCTCAGGCTATTCAAACATCTATTGAGAATTTTGAGCAATTCGAGGTGGGTGAAAGATCTCCCTCTCTTCCAGAATTAGAATTATTAGCACAGTTCTTGAAAGTCCCTCTAGACCACTTTTGGGGAAACAGAACTCTCTCCGAACAACAAACCAATCCAAAGGAGGAGAAAAGAGAACTCTTCTTGCTTATCCGCAACCGAAAGATTGGAGTGATTCTCAAGCAAGCACGTCTATCTACAGGACTATCCATAAACCAGGTGGCAGAACAAGCCAACATCTCAGATAGTCAATTGGAAATTTACGAACTCGGTGAGCAACCCATTCCTCTACCCATATTAGAAGACATATCGAACATCATCAACCTACCCATTCAAAGGTTCTTCGATGTTCACAAACCGATTGATGTTATACCCTTACAGCCGAGTTCAATGGAATATCTAAACGAACTACCCAAAGAACTACGTGATTTCATCCTCAAACCCGTCAATCGCCCCTATCTGGAATTGGCTCATCGTCTAAGCGAGATATCTGTAGAGAAATTGCGCACGGTGGCAGAAGGCTTACTTGAGATCACTCTTTAAGTTCGGTTATTTAATAAAACCTAATAGTATTCCTTGAATGAATGAAGAGAGGATATTGGTTCAAACTCTTGCCATTCGCCCAGTTCAAGAGATCGATAGCCACAAATTGGCTAACTTGATCCACTTCGGACAATTTATCCATCGCCATCTGGATTGGATTTCGCCCCTAGAATGGATTAATCATCAGCCATACCTCCTTGCAGAATTAGAAGGGAAACCCATCGCAGTACTAGCATGCCCTCCTGATCCTCCAAAAGTCTCTTGGATACGCCTGTTTGCAGTGTCCAAAGCCTCCTTTCTCGGAACATCCTGGAACCAACTATGGTCTTCAGCCTTACAACAACTCATGGATCAGCAGGTTGAACAAGTGGTCGCAATACCCCTACAGGGTTGGTTCAGCAGTCTGCTTATGAAGTGCGATTTCAAGGTAACCAACCAAGTGGTGATATTAGTTTGGGAAAAAACAAGGTTACCGCCCCTTTCCAAGCGAACTGAGATGAACATTCGCCCAATGAATTTTGACGACTTATCAACCGTCCACGAAATTGACACCTATGCATTTGAACATACATGGCAAATCTCTTACCGTTCCTTAGTAAATGCCTTCCATCAGGCTGCCATTGCTACTGTAGCCGAATGGGAGAATCGCATGGTTGGGTATCAAATCAGCACCTCAGACCAATATAGCGGTCACTTAGCCCGATTAGCCGTTCTTCCGGAATTCCAGGGGATGGGCATTGGGGCTCATTTAATTCAAGACTTGCTCGAGCAATTTGTACGCCGTGGTGTGCATCGCATTACGGTTAACACTCAAAAGGATAATGAACGTTCACTTTCACTTTACATCAAAATGGGGTTTTATTTAACCAAAGAGTCCTTCCCGGTGTATCAATACAACCTTTTAGGGTAAAGTAAAAAATCGCCAGATAAAAACTTTCTCCCTAAACAAACTAGACAAATCTTAGCAATCATGGCAAAATTCAATGCACTTTCATAAGGAGATTTGGATGCAATGGACTCGGGTAAAAATCAATTGAGCAAAAGAAAAATAATGGAAAAGAAGAGACAAAAACAAAAACAACGTCGGAGATTGATGATTATTCTCGGTGGAGTGATCGTATTGTTCATCGCAATCATTGCCATACTATCTTTGACGACTCATAGTTCTATAGGGGATGATATTATTCTGATAACCCCCATTGCTCGCCCAATGGTCAATGGCACTGCTTTCGGTGATCCGAATGCACCGGTAAAGATCGAGGTCTTTTCGGACTTTCAGTGCCCCGCCTGTAAGACATTTGCTCAAGAAATTGAACCCCAAGTGATCGAAACATACGTCACAACCGGAACCGTATACCTTGTATATCGTCACTTTCCTTTCTTAGACGATCGCGCTGCCACAAAGGAGTCAGACCAGGCTGCAAATGCTAGCATGTGTGCAGCTGAGCAACAACGATTTTGGGACTATCACGATATCCTTTTTGCAAACTGGAATGGAGAAAATGTAGGAGCATTCAACGATCGGCGATTAATTGCCTTCGCAGAAGCACTCAATCTGGACATGAACGCTTTTAATGCCTGTTTTAAGGAAAACCGTTATTGGAATGATATAAAAAAGGATATAGCCGATGGCAAGCTTGCCAACGTTCAAGGTACTCCAACCGTTCTGGTCAACGGCAAAATCATTACCCCTGGGTTTGTGCCAACCTTCAATGATATTCAGCAAGCCGTAGAAGCTGCCTTGGCGAGTTCACAACAGTAAATTGAGTTGAAATTATTCCTTGGCGAGAGACGGTCGCTCCTGACCCGCCTCTTTGTTCTCGAGCAATTCCAAGGCAAAGCACAACGAAGATAGTCGATTCAGATAACGTAATAGGTGACTATTTTGAATATAACCTTCTAAGAGCAGTCTCGCCACCTGACGTTCAGCGCGGCGGATGATCGTACGTGCTAGGGATAGTGCTGCACCTGCCAACGAATCCCCTGGAAGGATAAAATCCCTGGGCATTTCCACGCTTACCTCATGAATTTGCTTATCCAACCAGACAACACATTCGTTATTGATAACCCTAAATCGGGTTGCATTCTCAGGGGTTGCAGCAATTTCTGACATCAAGTGATATAAATCGCGTTGAACCTTAAGCAAAACCTGCCTTGTGAACTCTGCTTTACACAAAGCACGCGCCAATCCCAAAGCCGCATTGGCTTCGTCCACCATCCCAACAGCCTCGATGCGTGGGTGATATTTAGGCACTCTCTTTTCACCGAGAATTCCCGTGTATCCATTATCCCCTTCATGCTCATCACTTTTCGGCATAAAATTAATTATATAAGAGGTCAACGTAAATAGGATAAATATCGTACATCTTGAAAAGGAGTTAACCATGCAAATCCGTTGCTATAACTGTCACAAACCTTTTGCCATCACCAAGGACGTAATTCACAACGCATTAGACACTTTAGTTAGTGAAGGCTTGAGCCATTATAACGCCTACTGCCCACATTGTCGTCGCGCCAATCGAATATCCTTCGATGAACTACGCAAAGCAGCACCAAATTGGAAACAAAAATTGAGCGAAGAAAGACCCTCAGCAGAAGTAACCCAAAATAGAGATAATATTTAGGGGTTAGTCAAGCCCATTTTGATAGAAAATCCTGCAAGAGCCAGAATCTTTCCAGCCATCTAAGGAACGAGATACATAAAGAAAACCTTGAATCGTTGATTTACCAACCAATCAGAACCCTCTCGGTCAAGAGTTAGAACGTTTACGCAAAGAATTTCTTCACCTCACACAACATTGAGTTCTAAGATCGTCATGCGAATAAAACGAACGAAAAGCGGTTTTGCGATAGAATCTTCCATGTAAGCACAATATCTTAATTAGCCAATGCAATTGATCAATCATTAACCTAAATCAAAGTGGAGCTTGATGTCTCGGAGGGGATAGTGGAAGTCGAAAAAAGCAAACACCTAACAAAGCGACCTTGGACAGTAACCCTTCTCGCTATCCTTCTCCTTGTCGAAGGGGTAGGGTTAATTTACTTGGGAGGTTTCAACATCAATAAAATTGCACTTCTTTCGAACTCCTTTTTGTATATTTTCGCATCCAATATTCCGGTTATTTTAAGGAGCGCAGGATTTTTCGCTTTGGGATTGCTCGGAGTTCTTGCATCCATCGGATTCTTCCGTATCTGGAGATATGCATGGATTTCCGCCATGCTTCTACAAGGACTGTGTATGATCATTGCTTTGGACTCTTATTTCAGAGATAAACCCTTCTATGTTTTTATATTGATGATATACAGCATCACCATGGTCATCTATTTGAACTATTCCGAAGTCATTCTTACCTTTCGCACAAAGTATCCTGCGGAAATATGAAATGTAGTGAGACAGTCCATGAGCTCTAAAGAAGACCTGTCCCTGGTCAGACGATTTGAACCCATTTTACGCTTCACGAAGGGAGAATCTTTCTTTCCCATAGATATAGAGGCTTATGTAAAAGCCTGTAGTCTATGGGTTCAATACCCCGGAAAAGAACCCATCTGCCTGGTACCAGAAGGCGAATTAACTTTAGAGAAACTGGGAGAATACTATATAGATGATTCGGGAGGGATATTCTTCCTGAAATTCATCGAACCATTGAACATCAAAGAATTGGCACTATATACACTAGGGCGAGGGAAAAAGCGGAAAAGCCTAGATGGGGCGTTTCATACTGGAACAAGTAGGCTATCGCGCGTCGGATTCGGCTCACGACTTGTAGATGCTCTTTTCACAATTACACTCTTGGCACGCGGACGTGTACCGGGTGACGCTGCAACAGCAGCAATACTGACATACCAAGATATCCTGTCCAAGGAGGAAACCTATCGTTATTACGGTCGAGTGGTTCGACAAAATCATTGGATCATATTGCAATATTGGTTTTTCTACCCATTCAACAATTGGCGTTCAGGTTTCCACGGTGCCAATGACCACGAAGCAGATTGGGAACAAGTGTGTATCTACCTCTCTGAGAACGACAATAAAGAATTTCAACCGGAGTGGATTGCTTACGCCTCCCATGAATTCTCAGGAGATGATTTACGTAGAAGATGGGATGATCCCGAGGTAGAAAAAGTTGGAGAACATCCTATCGTCTTTGTGGGTGCTGGTTCACATGCCAGTTATTTTCGTCCTGGCGAATATATTGCCGAGATTGAATTGCCTTTCCTCACACCTCTCATTCGTGGATATGACGCGGTACAAAATTTTTGGCGTCACGTCCTTCGATATGAGCAATCATCCATCCATCCAACTGCCTCGAGGCGTTCCTTCAATGTATTTCGAATTCCATTCGTGGATTATGCACGCGGAGATGGCATCAGCATTGGACCTGGCTGTGAAAAAAATTGGAGTGACCCTGTATTGCTATCACCAATCCCAAAATGGGCAAGCCATTATCGAGGGTTGTGGGGACTATATGTCCGTGACCCGATCGCCGGTGAGAATGCACCCGCTGGACCGGTCTACAATCGCAATGGTACGGTCAGACGTTCATGGGTCGATCCACTGGGATGGGCAGGGTTAGATAAAATCCCTCCAAGCAATTTATCCCTAACGTACATTCTCGAACAGTGCGAGGAAATCAAAAAACGACGCGCTGAAATCGAGAAGCAAATCATTCAAAGGAGTCAAGATTTATTCAAGTTGGGCATTGAAGGCAATGCTATATACGGAAAAACTCACCTGGCTAAAGAATTCGAAAAGATACAAACGAAAATCAATGAACTATCGAACGATCTAAAAAGTTTACGTTTTCAGTATGCTTCAGATGGTGATCGCCTCGAGGCACTTTACCAATATGCCGATCAAATCAGGCAAGGAATTCAAACCCCACCGAGAATACATATCAAACACCCTTATCAACCATTAGCCATTGAAACGAAACATCTTAGCCGTATAGCCGATATATGGTCTGCAATCAGCATTGGTGTTGTCTTATTGAGTTTCGTTGGAATAGCCTTGTTCGCACGTCAATACCTTCTCTGGGGGCTGATTGCGGTCATATCAATTATCGTATTCCTTGAAGCAGGATTCCGGCGTCAATTATCCCGTTTAATCACCAGTGTTACGATCGGGCTAGCCATTGTATGTTCTTTGATTTTGGTGTTCGAGTTCTTTTGGTCTATCGTTGTGATTGGTGTCGTTATTGCAGGAGGCTACCTAATCTGGAACAACATCAAAGAACTACAAAGTTGAGTTGTCCTCGTGAGCAAGGATCTTCATTTCACTCCCTTTTATTCCTTAAGACGTGAATACAAAAAGTTTAGTTCCATGATTTTTGAAGACAATTCTTCATTGATATCCTCTGCCTTCATTCGCCAAGACCAATTTCCTCTTGGATTACCGGGATAGTTCATACGTGCTTCGTTACCTAGATTTAAAAAGTCTTGCATCGGTGCAATCGCCATATCTGCAATTGAAGACCAAGCCAAACGAATCAAATCCCAAGCAATTTCCTCACCATTGCTCTTGAGATACCGACAACAGAATTCCTTCTCCTTCTCTGAGATACGTTCAAACCAACCACGAGCAGTATCGTTATCGTGGGTCCCTGTGTAAACTACCCAATTTCGCTCGAAATGATGAGGTAAAAAGGGGTTTTCAGGTCCGCTAGCGAAGGCAAACTGCAAGATTTTCATCCCGGGAAATTCAAAGCGATCGCGTAGTTCAATAACATCGGGTGTGATCTCACCCAAGTCTTCAGCAATGATTGGCAACTCACCTAACGATTCCTGCAGGTGTTCGAAGAAATCAGCCCCTGGTCCTGGTACCCAACGTCCCCTCTCAGCCGTCAATTCGCCCGCGGGCACCTCCCAATAACCTGCAAAGCCGCGAAAATGGTCTAGACGTGCGATATCCACCATTCCTAACACCGCTCGCACTCGATCAATCCACCAATGATATCCCTTCGAGGCGTTCACATCCCATCGGTACAAGGGATTACCCCACAATTGCCCTGTTTTTGAAAAGTAATCCGGCGGAACGCCCGCCACCACAAGGGGGTTACCAGTTTCATCTAGGTAAAATAACTCAGGTTGAGACCAAACATCAGCGCTATCATGGGCTACGAATATAGGTATATCCCCAATGATTTTTATTCCCCTTGAACGTGTATAGTCATGCAAATTAGCCCATTGCCGAAAGTATAAGAATTGGATGAACATTTGACGGCGTACTGAATCGGCATAACATTTGTTGGCTTCCCGAATTGCCTGTGGCTCACGAATTCTCAATGGTCTTGGCCATTTAACCCAGGGCTTACCAGCATGCTGTTCTTTGAGAACCATGAAAAGAGAATAATCCATCAACCATCGGGAATGGTCATGAATGAAGAGTTCAAATTCCTTTTTTAGTTCACTTCTGGAATCGCGACAAAATCGTTGGTAAGCAATATTGAGAATCTTCGCTTTCCAATGTATGACAGTTCCATAAGCGACTCTATCCTCTGGAAATTTTGGACAATCCGCTAAGTCTTCGCTTAGCAAGAATCCTTCTTTTAACAAAACCTCGGGGCTGATTAGAATGGGGTTTCCGGCAAAGGATGAAAAACACTGATAGGGTGAATCGCCATACCCTGTTGGACCTAAAGGCAAGACTTGCCACAACCCACACCTAGCATCCGCTAGAAAATCAATCCATCGAAACGCTTGAGGACCAAGATCGCCGATCCCATATTTGCCCGGAAGGCTAGTTGGATGGAGGAGAATTCCAGAGGACCGCTTAAACCTCATATGGCTTCCTATTTGTCTGAATGTAAGCACCGCTTTGGATACAACGTGAAGGAAAATCTGAAGGAACGACATCGGTTGCAATTACTGCACCTGCCTCAACAATGGTATTGGCAGGAAGGTGGCTGTTTTTTCCTATCGTACATAAACTTAACAAGCCTTCTTTTGTGGATTCACCAATAAGGCAATTTTCTTCGATAACTACTCTTTTATCTATGATGGAACGGTAAATACTTACATTCTCTCCAATAATGGTGTCGGTTAAGATGATCGATTCCCGAATTTTAGCCCCAGACATGACCTTAACGCCCGGCGAGAGGACACTACGTTCAATATATGCTCCCGCTTCAATAACGCACCCATCGGCGATCATGCTATCGCATACTATGCTCCCACGGGCTAGACGAACAGGTGGTCTTTCCTCTGTACGTGTATGAATAACCCAAGAACGATCATTTAAATCTATCGATGGAGGGGTATTCAATAAATCCATGTGCGCTTGCCAATATGATTCAATGGTTCCAACGTCTACCCAATATCCGGTGTACGGGAAACCATAAACACGATAACCACCAGAGAGAAGAGAGGGTAATATATCCTTTCCAAAATCGTGAGTTGAGTCGACTCGTTGATGATCCTCCCAAAGCGCCTCATCCAAGACCTCAAGATTGAACAGGTAGACACCCATGTTGATCATGTTTGAGGGTGGATGCTTTGGCTTTTCTACAAAGGAGCGAATTAGGTAATTTTCATCAACCTCAACAACCCCAAAGCGTGATGCCTCTTCAAGTGGAACGCGAATGATGCCAATGGTCACATCCGCACGATGGTCTTGGTGAAAAGCAATCAACGCATCGTAATTCATCTCATAAATATGATCCCCAGAAAGGATGAGGACGAAATCGGGACGGTTACTTTTGATGAAACGAAAGTTTTGTTGAACCGCATCTGCAGTTCCCAGATACCAATCGGATTGTCCGCGCGCCCGATATGGGGTGTAGATTCGCACACCACCGGTAAAGTCGCGATTCAAATCCCATGGTCCACCGGCTCCAATATGTTCAATCAATGAGTGCGGACGATATTGGGCTAAGATCATTACATCGAAAAGCCCTGAATTTACACAATTCGATAGAGTGAAATCAATGATGCGGTATTTACCTGCAAATGGAACTGCGGGTTTTGCTCGTTTCGCTGTGAGAATTCCTAAACGTGTTCCTTCACCACCGGCAAGGATAACAACGCGTGTTTTCATTTGTTTACCCCTTTCCTGTACACCTATTCCTCTAATCCTGACATAATTTTAAATATAATTCCATATAACGTTGAGCAGAACGTTCCCAGGATACATCTTGTTCCATTGCATGCTTTTGCAATTTATACCAAAGAGGTTTGTCGGCGTAAACTTTTAAGGCTCTGCTGATTGCCTCCGCCAAAGAAGAAGAGGCTTCATTATGAAAGAGAAATCCTACACCGTTTTCGTCCTGCTCAAAATCTACGATAGTATCCTTCAATCCACCTGTGGCGCGAGCGATAGGCACACAACCGTAACGCATCGCAATCATCTGCACCAGACCACAGGGCTCGTAACGTGAAGGAACTAATATCATATCCGCAGCAGAGTAAATCTGATGGCTAAAAGGTTCATTGTATTGTAAATATACTCTTACCCGTTGGGTAAACTTCTCTTGCAATTTCATCGCGGCTCGTTCTAATGTAGGATCTCCTTGACCCAAAAAAATCGCTTGCCATGTCTGTGCACTGAGCATGTGCAATGCTTCAATGGCTAAATCAATCCCTTTTTGAAAGTCAAAACGAGAAATCATGGATAGAAGCGGGATTTCCTCTCTGACCTCTAAGTTACACTGTTCCTGCAAACTCAATTTGTTAACAATACGGTATTCCAATGTCTGCGCATTGTAATTTTTAACCAAATGGGAGTCTGTTGCAGGATTCCAATATTTTGTGTCTATTCCATTTAGTATCCCCGATATATCATTACGACGTGAAGCCAAAAATTCATGCAAACCAGAGCCATATTCAGGAGTGAGGATATCTTGGGCGTAGGAAGGTGAGACGGTTACAATATGATCTGCCATCAACAAACCCAGAGGTAAAGGCTTTTCTAGAGCCCATTCCGGGAGAGGAGAATTTTCTACTTTGGGTAGATCGAAAGTTTCCAGCGCTTTTGAAACATTTCCTCCCATGTAAGGCAGATTGTGAACCGTCAACAAGGTTGCTATGTCGCCATAAAAAGAATCGGTAGACCGTTTTACTCCAACCGCATAAACGGCAATGGACGTGTGCCAATCATTGGCATGAATAACATCAGGTTTCCACTCTAAATGCCTTAAAAGCCCTAAGGATGCGATGGAAAAAAATGCATACTTAAACACATCCTCAGATTCTTTGATAGAATACACCGAAGATTCGGACCTTATCGGGGGTCCATCTATGAAATACACAGGCATTTTTTCTAAATCGGTAGTGTATACATCAACCGGTAATGAACCCTCTGTTGTTGGTATATCAAAACGGCACAAGAACCGAATATTGTAATTATGACTACGGATGATTGGGTGAAAGGGTATCGCCAAACGTACATCCACTTCGTCAGACAAGGATCGAAGTGCCAACGGGAGAGTTCCAGCCACATCACCCAAACCACCGACCTTGACAAAAGGGGTTGCTTCCGAACTGAGGAAGTAGATTCTCTTGCCTCTCATCTGTTTGACCTTTACACAAAACCATCAAAAAGGTATGTAAATTTTTAAGATATTTCACAGAAGTGTTTGCCGAGATTCATCAGATAAACCGATATAATCAACCTATATAAAATCCTTTTTCATTTTATACGGAGAAGCGATTGGTAAAATCATCATACTACCTTTTTCTAATCCCATCAAATAAGTCTGTTAGGCTATGAGTCAAAAAGCGCTATCCATCCATGCCCACTTTTATCAACCACCCCGTGAGGACCCGATAACAAAGGCGATTCCTCGCGAAAAGGGAGCACATCCTTATAAAAACTGGAATGAACGCATTCATGATGAATGCTACCAACCCAATGCAGACCTCGGTAACTTCGAACACATCAGTTTCGATATCAGTGCGACCCTCATGTCTTGGCTCTCTGCCTACCGACCTCTGACCTATCAGAAGATTCTCTTGCAAAATCGGCGAAACATCCAACGTTTTGGTGTGAGCAATGCACTTGCTCAACCATATTATCACGTCATTCTCCCTCTGGCTACCACAACAGATAAAATAATCCAAATTTTATGGGGTATAACAGACTTTGAATATCGCTTCGGTTATAAACCCCGTGGAATGTGGCTACCCGAGACCGCAGTGGATTACGAAACTCTTCTCATCCTTGCTCATCAAGGTATTCAATATACGATACTAGCCCCTTGGCAAGCAGACTCAAACGAGGTGGATGTGACCCAACCACACTGGGTTAGCCTACCCGGTGGGAAAAGCATCATGGTATTTTTCTTCCAAGGTGAATTAAGTGGGCGAATCAGTTTTGACCCCAAAACCACCAACGACGTTTTTCAGTTTGTCACAAATGATTTGATCAACTTCTATCGAGAGGAAAAGGTAAAGCGAGGTGATCCTCAGCTAGTACTTATCGCCTCGGATGGCGAACTATACGGTCATCATCAACCTCATCGTGAACGTTTCCTAGCCAGCCTACTAAATGGGGCAACTGACAAAGCGGGTCTCAGCATTTCATTCCCCGAACTCTGGCTACAAACAAATGAGGTTAGAAGCAAAGTTCAAATCAAAGAAGGAACATCCTGGTCGTGCTTCCACAATCTCATGCGTTGGAAAGGTGAATGTTCCTGTTGTGCGTCGGAATCAAAGTGGAAATACTACCTGCGAACCTCCCTCGAACAATTGGCTGCTGATTTGGATTGGATATTTTTCGAGTCAATATACCCATTCACTTCAAAACCTAGGAGGCTTCGTGAACGATACATCCATGTGATGCTAGGAGAAATCTCACCAGATACATTGATTACTGAAATGACGAACGCCACTCTCACTACCGAACAAAGGAATTGCATTTATCTGCTGTTAGAGGCTCAACGTGAACGCCAAAGGATGTTCACCTCGTGTGGTTGGTTCTTCGATGAGTTCGATCGAATAGAACCTATAAACAATATTGCTAGTGCGGCTCAAGCAGTGTGGTTAACTTACCTTGCAACAAAGGATGATCTAGCCCCAAAGACTGTTGCAAACCTCACTCAAGTAGTCAGTCCAACCACTGGATTGAGAGGTGATCAGGTTTTTGAGAGATACTTGGAAAAAGCCGAGAAACACTCATTGCAATATTTACTCCCATTACAAGAAATCAAACCAAGAGTCTAGACCGATAAGTTTCATTTCACGAGTTCAAGCAACTTCTCAACTTGATAACCTGATTTCTCTCCCGCTTGTCTAATCTTTTTGATGATTCGAAAATTTCTAACAATCTTTTGCCCAATTTGCTCGGGTGGCAATCGTTCATCAGACGCAACATTGACGATGCTTTCCGTAAACAACCACCATAAAAATTCTTCAAAGGCTTCCTTGTTGAACCAAAGCACATCCTGAAAGCGATGAACATGTAAATAGTTGCGCACCTCTTCGTCTTGTAGTAAGGATTCAAAAATTTTACGCACACTTTCCCCTTGGGTCGCTTCAACCTCATACCAATCCTGATGCAAGGTCAATATCTTGATTAAGCGTATACCCTTCTCAATGAAAACATCACCCTCACTTAAACCCTGTAAAGTCTCTGCTATGACTTTACCTAATTGCCATTCATCCATCCAACTCCGGGTGATTAAATTTGAATCGTAATCATCCCTAATTCTCCCAATCAGATGGATCAGTGCCCAGCATATCAACACGCTTTCCGTTCTTTCATAATCTTTAAAAGATGTCGCAAACTTCACTGCAGATAAATAGTCTCTCGATCCCTTCACACGGTAACGATCTAACAAGTTAGGTAATCTCAAAATCGTCCATAATTTTCGGCTCGTTCGCTTCGATATATCATCAATCCTACCTATATCAACTTTGGTTTGAGTGTAGTCCACCACCGCCCATAAGAAATCGCTTATTCTTTTCCCAGTATCCTCCACAATCGTGGAATCGAACACATCCTTTTCCTTGCATTCACTCAATAGAAACCGCAGAGAATCTGCATTTAATATTCTTCGAAGAGGTTCGTGAATCGATTTCAAGATAACTTGTCTCAGGGCTTCTTGGATATCATATGTACCTTGCCCACGCAATGCATCATGTAGACGACGATAACTTTGCCGATCATCATCTTGAACTTCACGAAACTCAAGGAATATATGGCATTGATACGCACCCAATTCAATATAAAGACCCTTGTCATGCAATTCTGCGGAGTTTCGAATGTATTCAAGTCCAGTGATTTGATCCCGAAATAAAACAAACCAATCCTTTGATCTCCTCAAACCCAATCCTTCCCCTAGAGATTTTTGAACAAATTCACCCTGCCCACATCCTTCTCGCTTACTCAAGTAACGAACCGATGAGTAAATCCAACCTCTTGCCTCCGCATAGCGATTGTGATAGACAACCAGAACTCTTTCGTTTCCCACACGGTTAGAGTAAGCAAAAACATCCTCATTCAAATAACCTTCTGAAGATATAAAGTCATATAGCAAGAAATTCTCAACCTCAGCAAAGAGGTAGCGACGCCGAAGGAGAGGGAAAATCTGACGTTGATGACGTTCGATCAACCCAACATCGGGTTGTTCGTTCCAATAGGCTCGACGATATTCCATCCCATATTTCTCGGCAAATCCCTCGATCTGACCATGTCCAAACATGGGAAGACCCGGCATAGTAACCATCATTGTACAAATCCCAAAATATTTATCTCCTTTGCCAAATTGGTCTACGGCTGTCCGTTCATCTGGGTTATTCATGAAATTGACAAATCGCTTTAAAATCTGTGGATCGAACTCCAGAGTGTTTTTAATGAGCATACGATATTCATGATTTTTCTCATCTCGAAGCATGTTCATAAAGGCACTATTGTATACACGATGCATCCCTAACGTCCGCACAAAATAACCTTCCATCAGCCAAAAAGCCTCTGCTAAGAGGAGGGTATCGGGGGCTTCGCGAGCAACTCGATCAACTACCTCCCGCCAGAATTCATTCGGCATGGCTTCGTTGAATTGTTCCCTGGTCATCCCGTGCTCCGCACGGGTTGGAATGGCACCGCCAGAACCCGGTTCCGGAAACCAAAGTCGTTGATAATGGCGTTTTGTAAGCGTCATAGCAGCATCGAAACGAATGATGGGAAAACGCCGTGCTACCTCCAAAATCGTACGGATCACTGCCTCACGAACCTCTGGCAATAGGTAGTTTAATTGAGCCGTATCATTCCAAGGCATACTTGTCCCATCATTCCCGTGATAGATATACCGAACATCTCCATTTCGATAATCCACCCGTTTGAAAACTACGGCTGCGTCTGTACCATCGTAATAATGATCCTCTATGTAAATACCAATCCCCTCCACTTCTGAAAGATTGGGACCATGAAACGAATAAGAAGGAAATGGGCAATCAGTAAGGGATATAAACCAATCGGGATGCTCAATCACCCATCTAGAATCGATACCCATGTGGTTTGGCACCATATCAGAGGCTAAACGAATACCTCGTTGCCATGCCCTTTGACGTAAATTTTGAAATGCACTCTCGCCACCCAAGTCTTCCGCAATTTGATAGTCATAGATGGAATAGGCTGAACCTATCGCCTCTGGGTTGCCCCGCAATTGTTTGATGCGTCTGGAAGCGCGGCTCCTTTCCCATATCCCAATCAACCACAAACCAGTAAATCCCCAACGAGCAAGGGTATCCAATTCTTCATCGGGAATTTCATCCAGGTGATGAATAGGACGTTGATAGCGCTTAGAAAGTTGGTCAAGCCAAACATAGGTATTTTTTGCCAGCAGCACTAAAGAGGGCATCCAATCGGTATCCGGGCTAAAGCGCTCGATTTCAAATTCCTGACCAACGTATTCATAGACCAATGCCGGACTAACCCCAACGAAGATTGCCTTCTCCTCCTCATGAAGGAAATCCAAACTGCTTAAGAGTTGCCACAAATACTTACCCAAAAGGTACCCCCAACGATTGCGGATGAACTCCAATTGACCTTCCAGTGAGTTAGGTACTGCCAATGCGGGGCTTTGTAGCATCTCTATCAGATTTTGATGGTCCGGTCCGAACTTTGGTTGGTGCTCGAAAAATTCCTTCAATCGCTGAATAATCTGAAGATACTCGGTTTCCTTCTCCAATCTCTCGTCGTTGAATAGAAATACATAGGGAGAAAATGCCGGATTTACGTTTGCCAACCAAAGCATTAACATCTCTTCAAGTGTGATTTGACGATGAGAGGCGCCCTGAGTACTTCCTTCAAGGTAGTCTTGAACAGGAAGTTTTTCACAATATACTGCCCGCGGTGGAAATTCATCACAAAAATACATCAACGCCTTATATACGGTTTCTTTTCCCAATTGTTGGTATAAGTACTCCAAGGCTTGTTCCATTACATCGGGAGAGATTTGCCTTCGATATAACTCAACTACATAATGAAGGATCTCATCGATCAACCCCATTGCGTTGATTTTGCTTGCCTGAATGGTCTGCTCAGGAAACTTAACCAAGTCACGCTTTTGATTTATCTTTTGAGCAAACAATCGAGTTGCAAAAAAGTTAGCGAAGAGGACATTGCCGTTGTAAGAGAATAAGGTGTCATCAAATTGATAGATATCTCTTGCTGATCGAGAAATGTGAAACTCCATCAACTTTCATTAATCCCTTTCTTGATCATGAAATGAATCATTTCCATACGCATCTGAACCGAATTCTGCCCAAAATTTTTATTAAGCACCATAACCCGTATAAGAGGTAAATGAATTATAACAATGAGACCTATTGATAATTTTGTGAATCTCAGAAAGCGGTAAAATATCTATGACCAAAACTATCACTGTAACAACATCTACATATATTTCATTAAGGAGATACTCATGCCCACCGTCCAACCTCTAACTGTCGATCAAATTTGTCGCCATTGTGATCCAAACCAATTTCACTTCGAAACGACGGACGAATTGAATGACCTGGATGAGATTATCGGGCAGCCACGAGCGGTCGAAGCAGTGCGATTCGGCATCGGTATGAAACAAAACGGTTATAACATCTTCGCATTAGGACCAGCCGGTTCTGGCAAACGCTCCCTGGTACAAAGATTTTTTGAGCAGCAGGCTAAAAGTGAACCCACTCCTTCCGATTGGTTTTATGTCTATAACTTTGAACAGGATTTTAGACCGCGTGCCATCTCCTTGCCAGCCGGTAAGGGTTCTCAATTCCAAGCCGACATGAGAAGCTTTCTCGAAGAACTGCGCACCGCACTCTCATCTGCCTTTGAAAGCGATGAGTACCGGGCACGGCGACAAATGATCGAAGAGGAATTTCGCGAAAGGCAAGAGAAAGCCTTCGAAGAAGTTCAAAAGCAAGCCCAAGAACGTAACATGGCTCTACTTCGTACTCCGGGGGGTATTGTATTTGCCCCGATTCGCAACGGCGAAGTGATGCCTCCCGATGAATTCCAAAAACTTTCAAAAGAAGAAAGACAACAAATCGAGGAAAGCGTTGAACTTCTCCAACAATCCCTACAACAGATTCTCCAAAGAGTGCCTGTTTGGCAACGTGAGATGCGAGATCGTATCAAATCCCTCAATCAAGAATTTACAACACTTGCAGTCGGTGGGCTGATTGAAGAATTGCGCCAAAAATATCAAGAATTTCCCTCCATTCAAGAATACTTAAATTCTGTACAAAAAGATGTCGTCGAAAATGCAGGTGAGTTATTAGCCAGCGAAGAAGGCTCCAGCGAAGGCACAGAAAACCCATTAGCAGCATGGATGGCTCGTATTCGTGCTGGAATCGCACCCATGAGACGGTACCAAGTGAATTTGTTGGTTGACCATAAAGATACCGTTGGGGCTCCCGTCATCTATGAGGATAACCCCACATATCAAAACTTGATTGGCAGAGTGGAACACATTGCTCAGATGGGAGCATTGATCACAGACTTCAATCTCATCAAACCGGGCTCCCTTCACCGTGCAAATGGGGGTTACTTGATCATTGATGCACGGAAATTGCTCATGCAACCTTACGCTTGGGAGGGTCTGAAGCGAGCCTTGCAATCGAGGAAAATTTATATCGAACCCCTCGGTCAAATGCTCAGTCTGATTAGCACAATCTCCCTTGAACCAGAACCCATCCCGCTTGATGTAAAAGTTGCCTTATTAGGCGATCGCTTGTTGTATTACCTTCTCAATCTGTACGATCCAGATTTCGGCGAATTGTTCAAGGTCCAAGCAGACTTCGAGGATCAAATGGAACGGACTACAGAAAATCAACACCTATATGCGCAATTAATTGCAACCTTCATCCGCAAAGACAAGTTGAGACCTTTCGATCGGTATGCTGTTGCACAGGTGATTGACTACAGTTCTCGTCTTGTCGAGGATGTTGAAAAACTCTCAGCCCAAATGCATGGTATCACGAGTCTCTTACGTGAAGCCAATTACTGGGCAAGTTTGAACGGACACTCTGTTGTGACGGCAGCAGATGTCCAAAAAGCCATTGAGGCAAAAACTTTCCGCGCCAATCGCGTTCACGAAAGGCTAAAGGAAAACATTCTTCGCGAAACGATTTTGATTGATACAATCGGTGAAAAAGTTGGGCAGATAAATGGTCTCTCCGTGATTCAACTTGGAGATTATGCCTTTGGCATCCCAAGTAGGATAACCGCTCGCGTTCGGATGGGAAAAGGCGAAGTAGTCAATATCGAAAGGGAAGTTGAATTGAGTGGTCCAATCCATTCAAAGGGTGTGTTGATCCTTTCAAGCCTATTAGGGGCACGCTACGCAGCCGAACGACCATTTTCTCTATCAGCAAATCTGGTCTTTGAGCAGTCTTATAGTAGCGTGGAAGGAGATAGTGCGTCTACGGCAGAACTATATGCACTGCTTTCTGCGATAGCTGAAGTGCCCATCAAACAATCTCTAGCCGTTACAGGTTCGGTAAACCAACACGGACAAGTGCAAGCCATTGGAGGTGTGAATGAAAAAATTGAAGGATTTTTTGACATCTGCAAAGCCCGTGGACTGACTGGCGATCAAGGGGTTATTATCCCCAAGTCTAATGTAAAAAATTTGATGCTCCGACAAGATTAGATCGAGGCAGTTCGCGATGGAAAATTCCATATCTACCCCATCGAACATGTCGATCAAGGAATCGAGATTCTCACGGGCATTCCGGCTGGTGAACCGGATGAAAATGGTAACTATCCGGAGGATACATTCAATGGTATTGTACAACGCAGGTTAATTGCCCTGGCAGAAAAGAGGTTCGAGTATGATAAGAAAGCCAAAGAGGAGCGAGAATGAATTCTTATGAAAATACACAACAAAATGCGATCAAACGTATCTTGGTAGCCATTGATGCTTCACCCCATAGCCTTGCAGCCTTAGAGACAGCCACCCGGTTTGCTTCGCGATTTCACGCAGAATTGGTTGGTATCTTTGTGGAGGACATCAACCTTGTGCGCCTATCTGAGATGCCATTTGCCAGTGAAATGGGCTATTACTCCGCAACGCGACGCCCAATCAATTACTCTGAGATCATTCGCCAACTGAAAGTACAAGCACGTTGGGCTCAACGTGCTATCGAACTCTTGGCGGAGAGGGCAAACATTGCCTGGTCCTTTCGCACGGTTCGGGGCATTGTTGCCTCCGAATTATTATCCGCTGCAACAGAAGCGGATTTGATCGTCCTCGGAAAGGCAGGTTGGTCGAGAAAACGCAGTTTGGGATCTACAACTCGTGTCGTCATTGCCCAACTCCCTCGTCAGACTATGGTGCTTGAATCGGGCATACAATTAGAAAGACCTGTTATGATCCTCTACGATGGCTCTCCAAATAGCCAGAGAGCCCTTTCCACAGCATTAAACCTTCAAACAGAAGGTAATCCAATTTTGATTATTCTCCTAACCGAAGATGCAGAACAGTCTCAACAATGGCAATCGGAAATTCAAGCACAATTGACCTCTTCACATCCTCCAATACATTATTACTGGTTCCCAAAACTAGGTACCAAGCGTATTGCTCAATTGGCACAATTAGAACGATGCAGTGTCTTTATTGTCCCGGCTCAGAGTGAAAGAATCAGCGAAGAAGATTTGCTGTCCATATTGAATACAATCGAATGTGCAGTGCTCCTCGTGCGATAGATTAGACGATACAAACCATGTAGGGATAGAAACAATGGCATTTACAACCCTGATATCAGTCCATGACCTTCTTTCACATCTTCTCGATCCTCAATGGGCAATCGTGGATTGTCGCTTTTATCTAAATGACCCATCCTATGGATTTAATCAGTATCTAGAAAAGCACATTTCTGGCGCCGTCTATGCTCACCTCGATGAAGACTTATGCAGCCCGGTCATACCGGGGACAACAGGTCGCCATCCATTACCCGAAGTCTCCCAAATTGTGCAGAGGCTTTCCGATTGGGGAATTGATCAAGCCACACAAGTAGTAACATATGATGATGCGGGTGGCTCGATGGCAGCCGCGCGATTGTGGTGGTTGCTCAAATGGCTTGGGCATGAAAATGTAGCCGTACTGGATGGTGGGTGGCAAGCCTGGGTTCACGCCGGTTACCCCACCCAATCTGGAGAGGAAAAACGAGAACCGCGTACCTTTCGCCCCCAACCAAAGCCCGAATTGTTCGTGACCACCGAATTTGTTGAGCAAATTCTGGATCATCCAAACTACTTGATCTTGGATTCGCGCACAAGAGAACGCTATTTGGGCGAAAAAGAGCCGATTGATCCAATAGCCGGGCATATTCCTGGAGCCATTTGCGTTCCATACACAGAAAATATCCATCATGATGGTTGTTTTCTTTCAAAAAATGACCTACGATTACGATTTAAATCCATCGTGGGAGAAATTCCTTCAGATCGAGTTGTATTTTACTGTGGGTCTGGAGTTACAGCCGCCCAAAATATCCTTGCAATGGTACATGCCGGTTTGGGTTTTGCGAAACTATACGCCGGCTCATGGAGCGAATGGATTACCAACCCAGAAAGACCGATCGCCAAGGGATGACAACCGTTACCTTACCCAAATGCCACTCCAGGCTGAGGCTGAAACCAATACATGCTCTCCGGTTACTATATATTCTTCCCTCCCCAACAAGTTGTGCAAAATTTGACCATCCCTCCAACCTAGTTCACCAACAGGGATTCTGATTTGCCGCCGCACTGGACTGGCATTAAGTACAATTAGTATTTTCTCAAAACCAAGCATTCTACAGAAAGCATAAATACCGCGCCGATCATCTGTGAAAATTCGTTTGTAATTGCCTCGGCGTAAAGCCAAATTATCCTTCCGCTCGCGAATGAGAGATTGTATCCAAGAGCGCAATTCAACATTCCATGCACTTTCATCCCAAGGAAAGGTGGCTCGACACTGAGGGTCCTTTCCCCCCGTCAGACCACACTCATCTCCATAATAAATGGCTGGTGCACCGGGATAAGCAAAGAGAAACGAGAATGCTAACTTGACTTTATCTAAATTTTCATCGAAGACGGTAAAAACACGTTCGGTATCGTGTGAACCCAGAGGCAGATACATAGCATAGCCATTTTCACGCGGGTAAAGGTTCAACAGACCTTCTACCTTATCGGCAAACTCCCCGGCTTTCAGAAAACCGGTATCAATAAAATCTATGATGGCATCTCGCAGAGGGTAATTCATCAAACCATCAAAATGCTCTTCTCCTACCCAACGGCTATCAGCAGTCCAAATTTCACCCAAGAGGTATGCATCTCGATTGACGGATTTCACCGTTTCTCGGAAATCCGCCCAGAATGAGTCGTCGTCAATCTCATTGGGGACATCCAAGCGCCAACCATCTGCACCTTGCTCGATCCAATAACGAGCCACGCTCAGCAAATATCGTCGCACTTCAGGATTTTTCACATTGAACTTAGGCATACTTCTAAATCCCCACCAAGCCAAGTAGTCCTGACTCTCGCCAGGTCCATAAGCGATGACAGGGAAGCGCTTAATGTGAAACCAATCACGGTAAGGGGAATGCTCTTGATTTTCCAGGACATCAACAAATGCAAAAAAACCACGACCGCAGTGGTTGAATACGCCATCCAAAATCACATGCACGTTATTATCGTGTGCAACCTTCAATAAGGCACGAAAATCGCTTAAGTCTCCTAACTTTGGGTCAATATGAAAATAATCTATGACATTATAACGATGATTAGATGTAGAGTGAAATATAGGGTTCAGATAGATTGCATTAATCCCTAAATCGAGTAGATAATCAAATTTTTGAATGATGCCTCGCAAATCTCCCCCCATGAAATTCCAATGGGTGGGTGGTGATCCCCAGGGTTGCACATTGAATGGGTCATTACGTCGATCTCCATTGGCAAAGCGGTCTGGAAAGATTTGGTAAAAGATAGCATCCTGAACCCAATACGGTACCGTCATATCACCTCACAGATGAATTAGAGAACTATGCTGATTCGTTCAAAATAAATCGTTTACAATTGGAAGTAATTATTGAGATAACGCAAAACATGCTTACCTCATAGAAACGGGCTTAAGTATAAAATACCTCTCATCCAAATTCATATCTCGATTGAATAATCGCTTAGGGTACTGCCTAATTAACATAAGATATCAAACAACGTTTTCACAGACTATATGACCACTCAACCATCTGATCCATCGAATCATCCGCATCAAACCTCACGGTCAATGGTGCAGATGGTGCTCTTTATGGTTTATATCCTCATAACGCTAGCCATTATCGTACTAGCATTGATGATGGCTTTGCGATCCATCGTACCGATGCAAATGCAAACCTCACTACCTACTATACTACCCCGTACACCTTCCGCAACACTAACCCCAACAGCAACAATAACCTTGACCCCCACACGCTATCCAACCTTCACTCCTCAGCCAACCCCAACCGCCTCCATCACCCCTACTCCGACGATAACCCCAACCAATACAGATGTACCAACCTTAACCCCTGCTCTCGCATTGGCTAAAAACGAAAGTTACCATCTTCAAAAGTGGACTACTGAACTCGCCGAACGTTTGATTAGGCTCATGGAATCATACCCAAATACCTTATCCAAATACGCTCGTGGAGAGGATGATTCAGGATACTTCGCTGCCTTTCGCTACACCGTGCTTGCTCTACAAGAAGCATTGATGCGTTTCCCTACCTCTCCCTTCGCTAAAAGTTGGCAATGGAGATTAGCCCATCATCTTGCTCAGGTGGGTGATCCACGCGTCTCGCAAGAATATGCCATGATGATCAACGACCAACTCAACAACCAACGACTCCGTTTGAATGAATTGGAGAAATGGGGATTATCCCTTGATCCTCCCATGAGACTGGAGATCATCCCCATCAGAAACCAACCTGGAATGATAAGCAACGCTTTGATCAAGGTCAGCACCCAAGAACACGGTGCTAGTCTGATTTGGTTAGTTGAAACACCAAGCGGATATAATGCCTATCCATTATGCGACCAATTTGACTTTATCCACTCAATTCGTGTCAATGTTGCGGTAGGCGACCTAACCGGAGATAATGTAGATGAGGTGATTATATTCCCTTCCCCAATTGCAGGTTCCAACCGTTATCCACTACCTCGCGTTTTCAGCCTAAGCCAGATTCCTCCGATCGAACTGTTCTTCGCGCCGGTCAACCCTCCCGAGATTGGACCGAACTTTCGCAACCAATGGTTACCTGTGAAAGAGAATGCTCATCGCACCTATCTTCAATTCATGGATACCTTATTTCCAACCTGTCCGGTGACAATTAAGCATCGCTACACATGGAATGGAACGTTATTTGAATTCGTTGATGTTTCATATGAAATACAGCCCGAACCATCTCTATTATCTTATTGTGAAAGTGTTGTTCATCATTCCATTCAGGTGTGGGGTCTACAGGCTACGATCCAAATCATGGAGGCACTTTTACCTATCTGGCCTCCACAAAAAACAAGCGACGGTCACCCATATCCCACCGATGCCTTGGATGAGTGGCGTTTTCGTCTAGGTGTATATCATGCACTCGCAGAAAATAAAACATCATCCATTGGATACTTCCAAGGAATTCTAACCAATCCAGCCGATCCAAACGGACCATGGATATCGTATGCACGACAATTCCTCCAAAGTTATCAAAGCCAAAGGGATATCTATTCAACCTGTTCACGTGCCCCTCTATGCGATCCGCGACTTGGTTTTCAAAGCCTCATACAAACCTTCTCCCAGGATGACTTTGCGATGGCGCTGGAGGTTCTGAGAAGAGCGGGAGTGACCATTCGGTCTTCAGGCTATTTTGATTTTCAAAATGATGGTAGAACAGAGCGGTGGGTCATCTTGCGCCACAGACCGATGGAAAAATTGGAATTTTGGATCATCAGCGAACACAACAATGATTATAGAGCAACCTTCGTTGACTTTATTGATGTCAACCAACCGAAGATAACCTATGCCGATCCCTCTCAAGAACCACCGATCGTCCAAATATCACCGAGCACATTTTTCTCATTCATCCAACCGACAAATGGACACGAACCCTTCATCCTATTCACTCACTTGAAGACCACCTACTCCACGAATCTAACTGAAAAATCGCTTGACGAAATCGAGAAAGGTTTGTTTTCCGTCATTGATATACAATCCATATACGACCAGTTAACGAAATTGGAGAGATCACCGTATTTTACTTGCGATTATCTCAATTGCCCTCGGTTTCATTACCTATTTGGTCTGGTGAACGAACTTTTACAAAATGAACGAAATGCTGTGGATGCCTATCTCGAATTGTGGAGAAACTACCCTGAAAGTCCTTATGCCACCATGGCACGCTTGAAATTAGCCGGGCTGGCTGTGCTACCCAGTCCAACTCCCTCCATGACACCGACAATCACTTCAACACCCACGATCACCCCAACGATAACAGGAACTCCACCTACTCCAACGCCAACGATGACCGGGACGCTTCCCACTCCCACCTCCACAAATACTCTTACCCCTACCCTTACACTAACCCCGACCTTATCTGGTTATCCTGCTACATGGTAAATAACCCTATAGTATTAAATTTTTGGATGATTTTTTCAAACATATTGACATAAGATTTGGATTTCTCTATTATTTACAGTAATCAATCATCTGTCCAATATAGAAGCATGTATTTAATCGTTCGGAAAGGAGGTGGATATCGGAATTATTTAGTGTCATAATGTACAATGGGCAATAAGATTTCGTAAAGTAAATTTTCTTATTTAACTATCTATATTTACCAACGGGAGGGATCAGATGAAATTACATATCATGGACTTCGGTGAACTTACTGCAGATCAGGGATGGTTCATCGAAGCAGCAGGAGTCGCAACACAAAGCAACCCCACCCCTGAAGCAATTCGCAGAAAACTCAAGATGATTGGTGCACTGATTGAGCACCCAGAGGCGGGTGTCATCCTTTATGAGATTGGACCGGCTCCAAACTTTCAAGAACTGTGGCCCGGACCCGTAACAGAGGTATTCCCTATCACTTCTTACTCAGAAGAGAACCGACTGGATAAGCAATTGGAAAAGGTTGGCTACTCTCTGAAGGATGTGAAAGCCATCATCATCGGACATATGCACCTTGACCATGCGGGCGGATTGGAGTTGTTCCGCGGAATGGATGTTCCAGTCTATGTACACGAAGAGGAATTGAAGTACGCATTCTATGCCATTGCGACCAAGCAAGACTTCGGGGCGTACCTGCCACACTACATTGACCCAAGTTTCAACTGGAAGCCGGTCTTCGGAAGCGAATTTACCCTCTTCGAAGGCATCACTGTCTACCACACACCCGGTCACACCCCTGGTTTACTCGCCTTGAAGGTAGACCTTAAAAATTCCGGATCGTTCATTTTCACCAGTGATACCTTTTTCTTCAAAGATAACTATTACAATGAGCGTCCACCTGGCTGGCTCATCCGAGATATGTCTGCATGGTGGAAAACACTGAGAAAGATTCAAAACCTTGCAACCATCAGCAATGCTCACATCATTCTGGGACATGACCCCGAAGTCTTTGCTGAATACACAAAGCAAACCTTCTATGATTGATGGATAAAAGGGCACCCATCGTATTCGTTCCTATCCCCATCCTAACTACTTGGTACCTGGTAGTTTTCCTACCAGGTACCAAGATGCATCAATGACTTTCTAAGAGAAACCTATAAGGAGGTGCACCGTGGTTACAACAGGTGAGATCGAGGTTTACAAACTTCTTCAACCTCGCTACAAATATACACGCGCATTCTGCACCGAGGAAGAGATCGAACTCGCTGACCGAATCCGCCAGTTCGTTGATAAAGAAGTCATGCCATATCGTCATGATCTCGAGGGAGGGTGGCATCGAGATGAAAAACATGCCCTGCAAACTTTGCACAGGCTCTATGCAAAATTAGTGGATTTGGGATTGACGCGATCGAATCTTCCTGAAAAATACGGCGGTCTTGGCTTATCCCCAGTCGTTCGGCAAATGATCAATGAAGAGTTATCCCGTGGAGATATTGGACTTGCAACGATGGTTGGCAAGATCCATTGGATTGTTTCGTTTATGCTTGCTGCTAAGCGCGACGACTTGCTTGAGGAGTTCGCTCCCCGCATTACAGGCAAGGATTCCTGGACAGCCTGTGTGGCCATCACCGAACCAGCCGGTGGAGCAAACCTAGAGGATCCCGCCCTGGAGTTTCGCACCGTCAAAACAATCGCTAGGCTCGAAGGTGATGAATACGTCATCAAAGGGCACAAGATCTGGCCCGGACCGGCAGGACCTGCTGAAAGGTTTCAAAGCGAATACCTCAAAGGGCATTTAGGATATTGGACTGTTGCATCAACCGATCCAACGGCTGGCGAAGAAGGCATGGGGCTTTTCTTTGTGCCTCCCGATGCTCCTGGTTTGAGCTTCTCAAAGCCTTATGAAAAGATGGGATTTGTCTGGTCTGATGAAAATGTAGATATTTGGTTTGAAAATGTGCGAATACCAAAGCGATATCGAATTGATACGCAACCAGGTGAAGGCGCTCGAATCATACGTGGTTATGTCATTGGGCTAGGTCGACTGGCTGGTGCTGCCAGACTTACCGGACTCTCTCAAGCAGTTCTGGAAATTGTATTATCCTGGGCAAAAGAACGAGAAATTGCCGGAAAACCGATGCGTGAACGCTCTCTCTTCGCGGCTATCATCGGTGAAATGTATCGAGCCATTGACATCAGTCGGCAATATTATTTGAGCGTCACTTGGCAAGTCATGCACCCAGAGATTTATGGTCCACCCTGGTCTCATGAGATGATCGCTAAGTTCTCTGCCGCCCGTTCCTTCGCAGGTGATACTGCAGAGATGGTGACGAATCGCGCCATGGAACTGATGGGTTCCTATGGCTATGCTTATGAGAGCCACGTTGAGAAATACATGCGCGATTTCAAGATCGTCAAGATGTGGTTAGGCGGCGCGCAACGCGATCGGCTGGATATTGCCCAAGGACTATTCGGTCCATTCAAATGGGGTGGTTTTGAAGAATGGGCAAAGAGCCAGCAATTGATCAAATGACACCAAGAATGATGTGATGTTTTATTGATAGACTCTCGTTAGTAACCGAAAATAGTCAAGAGATCAGAGTTTTAACACCACTAAGGCGTTTGATTGGTGCAAACTCTGATCTTTTTATTTTTATATCTAACCGGTTTGAGTTGCCGTGCAAAGTATGGTATGATGCGCAACGTCTCGAACCAGACTATGAAGACTGCGAATACACCCTAAACGAAACATCATCGAAGCATGAATGAGAATAAATTCCCACGTACCCAATGGAGAGTAGTTCGAACTGCTCCGGCAAACGGTGCTTGGAATATGGCAGTAGATGAAGCCATCCTCGAAACAGTTGGAAAAGGCTTCGTCTTGCCTACCCTTCGTTTATACGAGTGGCATCCACCATGCCTATCTCTCGGCTATGCGCAAAGCATTGCAGACGTTGATCTCCATCGTCTTAAATCATTCGGATGGGAAATCGTCCGCCGTCCAACCGGTGGTCGTGCGATTTTACATACCGATGAACTTACCTATTCTGTCATTGGTCCCGAATCTGATCCACGGTTATCTGGCAATGTGTTAGAGTGTTACCAAAGATTGTCTAAAGCGCTACTACGGGCTTTGCAAATCCTTAGCATCCAAGCCCAGATACGAGAAAGACCGTCAAATCAAGATAGTCGCGACCCCTCCCCTCCTATCTGCTTCGAGGTTCCTTCACACTTTGAAATCACAGTTCAAGGAAAAAAGTTGATCGGTAGTGCTCAAGCACGCCGAAAAGAAGGCGTCCTTCAACATGGGTCTTTACCGCTTCACGGCGATTTGTCACGCATCACCCAGGCTTTGGTATTTCCCAATGAGGCATTGAGACATCAGGCAGCGAGTCGCTTATTAGAGCGCGCCACAACTGTTGAAGCCATCTTGGGTGACCGAGTATCTTTTGAAGAGGTTGCACAAGCCTTCACCTGTGCCTTTGCTCAAACGTTGAATTTAGATTTAATTCCGATGGATTTAACACCTCAGGAATTGGAGCGAGCACACAAACTCATAGACGAAAAGTACAATCACCCCTCTTGGACTTACCGCATTTGAAGGTTATAAGAGGTTTAGAAAATCAAGGTTCAGGGGTTTCTCTGATGAAAATAACCTCTGAATACCGCCCAATCTCTCTCAAAAGACGCCATAAGTAATTCTCAGCGTTTTGGCGTGCTAAGTCGAGGATTCCGTCTTCTATGGCTGCCTCTTTTATAGACTTTTCAGCAGCACGACGAGCGGCAGTTTCTAGATGAATGTCACCCTTGGTTAAAAGCCCCGTTTCACGGTCATAAACGTAGGACTTATCATTGTCAAGGGTAGCCACAAAAATCTCTGGCTCTGGCAATCGGATATATAGGACATTCCCCTCAACGCGCAAATCGCCAGGACTAAGTTTTTCTAAATCCACCCCAGCAATGACTATCCCATGCGCAATGAATAGCAAACGATCCCCAAAAAGGATACCAAGGGGCTCTTGACCTGTCTCGGCTGTGATTACCTTCTCAACCGAATATTGGATGGTCTCAAGACGCGCAAGCGAACGTACTTGATGAACTATGGTGATCGGGTCAACAACGACGGTTGGGGTAGGATGCAGCACTTGGGCAACTTGAGTGCCGAGTTGGTTTGAAAGTTCCACTACCGGTTGAACGATACGTTGCGCTTGTTGAGTGGTTTGACGCACACTCGTTACTATGGCATACGCTGACCAGCCTAAAATCAATAAGATGCCCAAAACAAATACCCATATGATCAATGTTCTATTTTTGAATATCTCCATATTTGGGATTATACTATGTATACGTGAAATTCAAGAAAGCGAAACCGATTGACCCTAAAAGTCCATGAGCATCGGCATATTGACACTCCATTTATATATCCCTGGCTGCAACTCTCTGAAGGAGAAACGGAGTCGGATAAAACCATTGATCAACCGATTACACCGTGAGTTTAACATCTCCGTTGCCGAGGTTGATCACCAAGATAAATGGAAAGATGCTGTCATCGCTTGTGCACTGGTGAGCAATGATCATGTGCACATCCAACGATCGCTTCTAGAAATTATCCACTGGGTTGAGACTTCTTGGCATGATGTCAGTATAGTCGAACAGAACATCGAGATCGTTTGATAAAACAAACTTCCCCTTATCCACTGCGCGTATGTAACTGAACAAATAAATCATGCATGAGTTGTAACTCACGTTGGATTTCTATTTGCCTTTGGGTGATATATTGGCTAATGGAGCCCTTAACACTGGCATCTAGATGAGTTCGAATACCCAAGCGATAATAGTTCCGTTCGCGCTTGACATTGGCAAGGATTCCAGACAAGATAAGAGGTGTCTTAGCCGTTGGAAGTTCAAATTTTAATGTGACTCTCGCACCCAAGACGAAGAAGCGTGGGTCATAATAAATTGCTCCGCTCCTCACCCCTATACCCCCCATAGAAAAATCTGCAATCTCTCCAAATAATGTTCTACCTTTCATACCGATTTCCACCACGATGATCTCCTTGGGTGTTACACGAGTGAGCGTACGATTTCCAATAGATGTGTTTACAAAGGCAAAATCCCTCAAGGTAACCCTATCGGATAGAAAGTCAACTTTTAGAACATTACCCCGTACTGCCGAAGAAAGAGATTCGCACCGGAAAAATGCCCTACGATTAACTTCAATGCATGTCGCTTGATACTTATGCACTTGGAATATGCCTTGCCCTTGGTTGATGGCAAGCAATTTGCCATTATAGGTTACAGGCATTCCCTTATAGACATCAAAGAAACGAATGGCTGGTTGCTCGATCAATACGCTTTTCAAAATCTCCAAAATTTCATCGTTTATAACCATTGAACACTACCCTTGAGTAGGCAAATAGGGCATCTTCGGACCGGGTATACCCAAAAGTTCAGCCAAGGCTGCACGCATCGCCACCCGATCATCCCATGGATATTCTATCTCTCCAAAACACATGGATTGCTCGTGCCCCTTTCCACAGACAATGACTACATCGCCTGGATTCGCCAAAGAGAGAGCGAAGCGTATCGCCTCGCCTCGATCGGGAATGCGCCAAAAATCTTTCCCCTCCACCCCTCCAGAAGAAACAGCCCCCCTCGCCATCTCCTCCAAGATTTCCTCGAGCGATTCGGTGCGTGGGTCCTCTGCAGTGAAGATGGTTAAATCAGCAAGTCGAATAGATATTTCTGCCATCATCCTCCGCTTAGCGCGATCTCTCAATCCGGCAGAGCCAAAGACAGCGATGACTCGCCCGCTTGTAAGTCTTCTTGCAGCCTGAAGAGAGCATTGCAACGCATTGGGTGTGTGTGCAAAGTCAACGAGTGCTGTGAACTCTTGACCTAGTTCGATCTTCTCCATTCGCCCTGGAATGTTCCTGACCGCCAGAATGCCTTTTCTGACAATTTTCGGATCAATGTTCAACCCATCAACCGTTGTCGCAATGGCTGCCAAGCAATTAGACACATTGTGTTCACCGGTCAAATGACACTTCACAGGGATTTGATACTCTTTTCCGACCACAACGAATTCCAAACCATTGGAGTGTAAAGAAATATCCTTTGATCTCACATCTGCATGTGGGTTGTTTCCATATGTAACTTGTCTCACTCGAATTAATGAGGATAAGTACTCATAAGAGGCATCATCGAAATTAAGTATGCCTACAGGCAAGTTTCGATTTTTAAGATGAGGTTTCGGAAAAGTCTTTTCTAGGTCCTTAAACAAACGCGCTTTGGCTTCACGGTATGCCTCATATGTGCCATGATAATCCAAATGTTCATGAGTAACGTTCGTTATCACGGCTACGTCAAACTCACATCCAGTAACCCGATGTTGACTCAATCCGTGAGAAGTCACTTCAATAACCACGTGAGTTAAATTTAATGCCACCATTTGTGCCAGATAATTTTGAATTTCAGGTGCTTGCGGGGTGGTTACATGAAAACCTGTATCAATAGACTGATCCCCGATAAGTGCATTGACGGTGGTAATCATACCGACCGGGATATTTGCCGCGCGCAATATATGATAAATCAGGGTTGAGGTGGTTGTCTTTCCATCCGTTCCGGTTACACCAATCACGGTCAACTTACGAGCAGGAAAACCATAGAAAGCCGAAGAAAGAATAGCCAAAGCCAGCCTTCCATCTTCAACACGATAGTAAGGTACCTCAAGCCCTTCGATGGGGATAGTACCGACAATTGCCCTGGCACCCTTTTGAATAGCCTCCGCAATGTAGTGATGTCCATCCGTTGTCAGTCCTCTCAATGCAACAAAGAGATCGCCGGGTTTTACTTGCCGAGAATCGCTTACAACCCCCGAAATCAAAACATTCTCAGCCTTATCTATCTCACTTACTTGAAGATATGTCAAGAGTTTCGATAGTGGAACAAATATTGGCAAGGAAATCATAAAATATATCCGCCAGATAAATAATCTTCCGTAAGAGAAAGGATATCCAATGGCTATTATAAAAGATAAACACTATTCGACTCAACGAATAGTGTACAGACAAAAAAAGTCCTGGGTCTTACCGACCAGGACATATCTATTCTATCTATCTAAAAATTATGTCAGGATAGGCTTTGCCTTAATGCTTCAAGTTTACCAGCGACAGAACCATCCAGGACCTTATCGCCTACGCGCACAATCAAACCGCCTAGGATTGCTGGGTTAACACGAAAAGTCACTGTTGCTTGAGCGCCTAACTTTGAAAGAATGTCATCCTTGACGGCTTCTTTCTCCTCCGGAGTCAACGGTAAGGCACTCACCACTTCCGCTGATGAGCCGCTCAATGATTCGCCTTCCAAAACAATGATCTTACCGGCTTTAACACCCGAGAAGAATTCATTGATCAAGGCATGTTGCCGTTGTTGGTCGAGGGAATCACCGATCAATTTTTGAGCAGCAGCGATAGCCAAGGAAGCCACTTGCCCACGTAATTCACCTAAAATGCGTTCTCTCTCGCGTTCCGCCTCTATGGCCGCTTCAGCGATCTTTTTAGCTGCCTCTTGCTCTGCAGCAGCGATGACCTCTCGCCCTTTGGCTTCAGCCCGGTCGGTCGCTTCGCGTATGATCTGATTTGCCTTTGCCTGGGCTTCTGCTAATATCCTTTCAGCTTCTCGCTCCGCATTTTGACGAGCCTCTGCAGCAATGCGGGCATCTTCCAAGCCTTGAGCAATGGCGGCACGTCGCTTTTCAAGCAATTGTAGAATGGGTTTGAACACCCAAGCGCGCAGCACAATGAAAATAATTAAGAAGTTAAATATCTGAACGAGCAAATATCCTAAGTTTATGCCTAATGCTTCCAACTTTTAACTCCTTCTTACCGAATTTTGCTTGGATCAAGGACAACCTTGACTTTTTTCAGTTCGGTTGAGTTTGCTATTAACCAACGAATAGAATCAGCAATGCCACCACCAAGCAATAGATAGCCACCGCCTCAGCAAAGGCTATGCCTAGGATCATGTTCGTTAAGACTGTTCCACTAGCATCGGGGTTACGCGCAACGCCTTGCACTGCTCCGTTTACCAAGACACCGATACCCAGCCCGGCGCCAATGGTTCCTATCATTGCTAGACCAGCACCAATTAATTTTGCGGCTTCAACTTCCATTTTTTATCCTAAAACCTCCTTTACAAAATCTTTTCCTAATGAAAAATCGTCCTTTGATGATCTCATTCTAAATTAATGGGATTTTTCTTCGTGACTTCCATGTCCTTGAGTGGCTTGCGCCATAAAAACCATGGTCAACATACCGAACACAAATGCTTGAATAAGCCCAACGAAGAATTCCAATAGCAAGAAAATGGATTGAGCAAAAACCGGTACCAACGTGCCAATTACGAAGAGAAGAACAGTTCCAGCAAATATGTTCCCAAATAATCGGAACGAGAAAGAGAGTATCTTCGATATTTCCGATATGGTCTCTAAAAGTCCAACCCCAAAGTCAATGAGCCCAAAAATTGGTTTGGTGAATATTCCTTTGACATTGATGAACTTGGTCAAATAACTTACACCTAGCGCGCGCAATCCAAATACCTGGGTCATGAATACAGAAATCAATGCTAAGCCAATGGTGAAATTCAAATCCGTAGAGACTACACGGACGAAAGGTACAACATTATAGCCTCCTTCGTGAGCCTCACCCTCAGATTGCGACTCTGCTTTGATAATGGTTTTGACGCCGGGAAGAACTTCTTCAACAGGATAGCCATGTTCGGAATGGTGTAAAAAGCCTATACTGTCTACCCCTGGAATTAATTCCATCCAGTTTGCAACAAGAACTAGAAGAGTAATTGTGGCAAAGAAAGGAAAAATCTTTTTACCCCATTTTCCTGCAGTCGATTCAGTGAGGTTGTAAATGACTTCTAATAATGCCTCGACCGCACCTGAGAATCCATAGGGTACTAAGTTTCCACTTTTTACTGCCCGATTTACGAGAATTGCGATGATGATCAAAATTACATCGGCAATCAACGTAGCCAGGAGCGTGTTCGTAAAATAAAATTCTCCAATGATTGGCAAGGTGAAAAGTGGACGCTCAGACAAACGTTCTGCTGGCAATTGAATATGTGGTAATATGGGCGGATAGGCACGTGCACCGAGAAATCCTAAGAGTATAAACAACAACACAAACCAACGATTGATACCCCAACGCCACTTACGTGTCTTTTCCACGATTCTTTTCCTCCTGAAGTTCTGGTGGCTTTTTCTGAGCGGTCAATTTCACCCGAGAGGTAATGAGTTTGACCAAAACGACCATGATGACTAGCGTCACCGGAACGCTACCTAGCACTAATCCCAACGTAAAATATGGGCGACTGTTGAAATAATTATCTAACCACAACCCTGCAAAAAGCGCAATGAGAACAATGACCAATGTCAATAAGCCCACCAATCCGGCTATACCGACAAGCATTAAGTTCATTGCATAACGGGCACGATCTCTGTCAGAACGATCGGAATTTTGGTTCATAGCGGAAAGATTGTATCATAGGCAATTGATAATCGTCAATCTAACTCCACCATTTCTTCAACAACGTCCACGAGTTTAGTTCCCTAAAACAATGCAGCAGCAGCAATTCCAGACCAAGCAAACCATGGCGCAAAGATGGTTCCCATCAAGATTATCCCAACAATTAAAACCGTCAATCCCAATGTATAAGGTCTGGTCAGAGGGACCGGCTTATCCTCATCCTCCGAACGATAAAGGTAGACAACCTTCAAAACGATCAAATAGTAGTATAAGCCAATGATGGAATTCAAAACACCGACGAAGGCTAACCAGATTAAATTAGACTTCACTGCGGCTGCGAAGACAAACAACTTTGCGACAAAGCCACCCAGGGGAGGCATCCCTGCCAAAGATAGGAAAGCGACAAGTAGAATGAGCGCTACTCCAGGTGAACGCCGGCTCAAGGCTGCATATGCGGCAATCTCATCTGAGCCAGAAACACGCGAAAACGCCGAGACAACTCCAAAGGCGGCTAGATTGGTAATCAAGTAGACCATCAAATAGAACACAGTGGCTGTCAATCCAAGCGGCGAGACCGCTGCGACGCCGATCAATGCGTATCCAGCATGGGCAATGGATGAGTATGCCAACAGCCGTTTGATGTTCCTTTGCGCCAGAGCAAAAGTATTCCCCAATGTCATAGAGGCTGTTGCCAAAACCGCGAGGATGGCTTCCCAATACGGAACCGCGCTCGGAAAAACAGCGAGAAGCACTCGCATCAAGACCGTAAATCCTGCAATCTTTGAGGCGGTGGAGAGAAACCCCGCTACCGGGGTCGGTGAACCTTCATATACATCCGGAGCCCAAAAGTGAAACGGTACTGAAGAAATCTTAAACACAAAGCCAACCAAAATCAATGTGAGAATTAGGATAGCAAGCCCTAAAGGTAAAGCACCCTGGGCAATTGCATTTGCCAGTTGATATACATCCGTCAATCCGGTAAACCCATAAAGAAGGCTGAATCCATACAGCATAAAGGCTGAGGTCAATGCGCCAAAAAGGATATATTTAAACCCTGCCTCGGTGGATTTGTTATCCATCTTGAAGAAACCAGCTAATACATACAAGGGAATAGAAGTAGTTTCGAAGGCAAGATATAGCATGACCAAATCGGCAGCAGTTGCCATCAAACTCATACCAATAGTAGAAATCAACAATAGCGCATAGAACTCCCCTCTTCTCCCTAGATATGGTATATCCATTGCAAATAAGGCAGTAACACCTGCTCCAAATAAGAATACCATCTTGAAAATGAACCCAAGCCAATCGTGACGTAGCATACCACCCCATATTAGTTGCGCTTCACCTACCGGGCAGGAAACGATCAATCCTAGAATGAGAATAAGCGCAACGCCACCTGCTGTAAGCCACCCCAAACTGCGTCGGCGTTCCTCATCCCATAGGACATCAAAAAGCATCACAAAGCCTGCCAAGGAAAGCAATAAAATTTCAGGCAAGATCGCAAGGATCATCGAAGAATCAATGTTGCCGAACACTTATGCACCTCCCAATAGGCGCAGTATATTTTCGACCCCTGATTGTACAAGTGGCACCATCAACGATGGGAAGATGCCAATACCTATCAGGAATGAGCAGAGCAAGCCCAAGGCAATCTTATCTAATACGGTAACATCTCGCACATGACCTACAAATTCTTCAGGCATCGAACCAAAGAATACTCGCCCCACAACTCGGATGATATACGAGGCTGTGATGACGATCGAGATGGCAGCAATGAGTGCAATCCAAGGTTTATATTTCCAAACCCCCATAAAAATCGGAAATTCTGCGATGAAACCTGAAAAGCCAGGCATCCCCATCGAGACCAAACCTCCGATCGTAAAGGCTACGGCTACCCATGGCATCACCCGTACAAATCCACCCAACTTGGGTATCTCTCGAGTGTGCGCTTGATCGTAAACCATTCCAACCACAGCAAAGAATAGAGCCGTCATAATCCCATGAGAAAACATTTGCACGCCAGCCCCGATCAATCCCTCACGAGTCAGGGTCGAAAAACCCATCAACACCAAACCCATGTGAGAAACGGATGAAAAGCCAATGACGTATTTGAAATCGGTTTGCACCATGGCTATGAAGGCTCCATAAACCACATTGACCAAGGTCAAGAAGATAATCCACGGTAGGTGGAATTTTGCTCCTTCTGGAAGCAACATAATACCCACTCGCAAGGCAGCAAAAGCGCCTAATTTCATCAACACCCCGGCATGGAACATCGAAACCGCTGTCGGAGCAGCAACATGTCCATCTGGGCTCCAGTTGTGGAAAGGAAATATACCACCCAAGACAGCAAAGCCAAAAAATACAAAAGGAAACCAAAACCGTTGAAATTCTACAGAAAAATTCGCTTTTTCCAACTCCAGTAAATCGAAAGTATTTAAACCTGAGGCAAAGTACATTGCCAGAGCACCCACTAAGGCAATCACAGAGCCAACAAAAAGATACAATGTCAACTTCATTGCAGCATACTCACGGGTAACCTTCCAACCCCATATTGAGATCAGCAGATACATCGGAAACACTGCAATCTCGTAGAAAAAGAACAAATCAAACAGGTCAAGGGATACAAACACGCCGAACACGCCCGTCGCCAGGATGAAAAGAAATGTAAAGAACTCGCGTGGGCGATCATCAATCCCCCATGAGATCAATACACCTGTAAACATCACCACCCCGGTTAATAAGACTAGGGGTGCGCTAATGCCATCCACGCCGATGTGATAGGAAATTCCCAGCGCTGGTAACCAATTGTATTTTTCTACAAATTGGTATCCCCCTTTGGTAATATCATACGAGAAATAGACCCAAGCCGAAAGCGACATGGCAAAGAAAGAAGCCGCCAACGCGGCAACGCGAACTTCCGTCTTTCGTTCTCCGGGGATTAAAAGCAATAACAGAGCGGTAATGATTGGTGTAAAAACGATAACGCTCAAGATGGGAAATTGCATTGCTCACCTCGATTTAAATTTCATATCTAATCCCAAAATATCCTCAGAACAACATCATCATTGCTCGATTGATAATCTCTAAAATCCATGCGGGATACACACCAATCCAAAGCATCAATACCATGAGAGGAGCGATGACTACTATTTCTCTGGCATTGATCTCCGTCAAGTGACCAACCCATTTTTCATTGAGAGGTCCGTGAAGCGTCTTCTTGATCCCTTTGAGAATAAAAGCACCCGTGAAGAACAGCCCGATCATGCTTAACGCAGTAAACAGGGTAAAGATCGGCCAAGCGCCTCGTACCACCAAAAATTCAGAAATGAAGCCACCCAACCCTGGCAAACCTAATGAGCCCATGGCAGTGAAGATCAGAATACCACCATACACGGGAATAAGAGGAAAGAGTCCCCCAAAATCGTTCAAATCACGTGTGTGTGTACGTTCATAAATTACACCAACCAGAAAGAACATTCCTGCAGCCGATAACCCGTGGTTGAACATTTGTAAAACAGCACCATTGAGGGCTAACACCGCATGTTCCGAGCCAGTTGCATAAGCAGCGGCGGCGATCCCGAGCACGACAAATCCCATATGGTTTACTGAGGAATAAGCAACAAGGCGTTTAAAATCATCTTGTCCATAGGAAGCAAGTGCCCCGAAGATGATCGCCATGGTCGCTAAAAATGCCAAGATGCCAGCGTAATAGCGGGATTCTTCCGGATAAAGGGGTAACACCAACCGCAAAAACCCGTATGCACCCAATTTCAATAATACGCCAGCAAGGATCATCGAACCTGCCGTTGGCGCTTCAGTATGTGCATCGGGCAACCAGGTATGAAACGGCCATACAGGGACTTTGATTGCAAAGGCAATGACAAAAGCCCAAAAGGCTATCGCCTTTACAATGGATGCTGGCAGACCGAACAGAGTCCCTTGTACAGTCGTCCATCGTTCGAATAATGTTGTAATGTCAAATGTCCCAGAGACGACACCGATCATTTGAATTGCCAACAACAAACCCAAGGATCCCGCCATGGTATAAATCATGAATTTGAAGGAGGCATAGACACGCGCTTGTATCTTGCGACCACCCCAAATGGTACGTTCACCCTTCTCGCTCCCCCATTGATTTATCAAGAAGTACATTGGAACTAAACCGATTTCCCAAAATACGAAGAACAACAACAAGTCAAGACTTAGGAAAACGCCCAACAACCCCGTCTCTAAAAACAGGAAGAGAATCATATAGTATTTGACTCGATCTTGAATGCTGAAGGAGGCAAGTACAGAAAGGGGTGTCAATAAGGTCGTTAACAAGACCATCGTCAGTGATAAACCGTCAACTCCCAAGTGATAAGATGAATTGATCGCCTCATACCAAATGTACTTTTCCTCAAATTGAAACCCTACTTGATGATGATCGAAGTTTAGCCAAAGATAGATAGAGAGAGCCAATGGGATAAGACTACCAACGAACGCCACCCACCGGAGAAGTCTTACCTCATCACGGGGAAGGAAGAACAGGAGAATCGCCACAACAGAAGGTGTGAATAGGATCAAAGTGAGCAAATTGTTTTCAATGAAACCCATCATCCACTCCTCATCAAAGCCTCTATGTCGAAATCACCGCTTATCCTCATTCGACGAATCGTCCTTTCGCGCCTAAGGACTTGCGAAGAAAAGAAGGTAGAATAACGTTCCGCAGGCAATCACCAATGCCATGAGCAAGTATTGTTGAACATAACCAGTTTGAATAACCCGAAATGTCCTACCAAATTTTTTAACCGTCTCGCCGACTAAATCCCCAAAACCATTGACAATCGGTTTGTCAATCCAATTGCGGAACAAACCGCCCAAGACAAAGGCTACATTGGCTATTCCATGTAATATCCCATCAATCAAGCCTCGATCCAACCAGAGATAGGTAAAGGTCTCTGCGAACCAGTACGCGGGGCGTACAAATAAGACGTTATATAGTTCATCAAAGTAATACTTGTTTTTGAGAAGAGTATAGATGACACCGAGAGGTTGTTGAAGTGCATCCGCAGCGCCTGCTCTGGTATCGCGGTAAACAAGCCACCCGATAAGAAGCCCTCCCAAGGCTACAACCATGGAGGTCAATAAAGGAATTGGATTGAATTCTACAGGTTTGGGGTGTTCTGCTAGGGTAGAACCTACAAATTCATGGAACCAATTTGGAATCAGCCCGCCAAACACAGGGAAATGCTCAGGGATTCCAACCCAACCGACGGATATGGAGAAGATGGCTAAAACGATGAGTGGAAGCGTCATCGTCCATGGCGTCTCTTTGGCATGACGAGCCGCCTCGGTTCGGGGTTCTCCTAAAAAGGTTAGGGTGATCTGGCGCATGGTGTAAAAGGCGGTTATCAGAGCCGCTAGAGCAAGGATTAGAAAGACTGCCCAATATCCATGTCCAAAGGCATCTGCAAGAATCTCATCTTTCGACCAGAAACCGGCTGTCACCAGTGGAAATCCTGAAAGTGCAAAGCCCCCGATCAAAAATGTCCAAAACGTAATGGGCATTTTCTTACGCAATCCACCCATGTTGAACATATTATTTGGATCGAGGTGCTCTCCAGTGTGTAAAATTCCATGTTCCATGCCATGAATGACTGAACCAGAGCCGAGGAACAACAACGCCTTGAAGAAGGCATGGGTAATCAAGTGAAAAGCGGCTGCGACATAGGCACCAATGCCAAGCGCCGCAACCATGTAACCCAGTTGAGAGATCGTCGAATAAGCCAAAACTCGTTTTATGTCCGTCTGTGCTAACGCAATCGTGGCAGCAAATAAAGCAGTAAAAGAACCTATGAACGCCATAACCATCAATGGAGAGGTCAAATGACCATGTTCCATGCCGGTTGATAGCAACGGAAAGACACGGATCACCATATAAACACCGGCAGAGACCATTGTCGCAGCATGAATCATGGCAGAAACCGGTGTAGGACCCTCCATGGCATCAGGTAACCACACATGGAGTGGCCATTGCGCAGATTTTCCAATGGTACCGATAAACAGTAGAATGCCGATCAGACCAGCTGCCGATAACCCTAAAACTCCGGATGCCGTAGTCGCCAAGGCATGCAAGGTTTCTTGGGCAAAGATTACGTCATATGATAAACTACCCGTTGCTGAGTACAAATAAGCAATGCCCAAGAGCATGAACACATCCCCAACTCGGGTGGTCATGAATGCCTTGACCATTGCTTCACGAGCACTTGGTTTGGCATACCAGAAGCCAATCAATAGATATGAACACAAACCCATGATCTCCCAACCAATAAACAAGGTCAGCAGGTTATCAGAGACTACAAGCGTGTACATTCCAAATGCAAATAAGGAAATGAACGCAAAAAAGCGCGAGTACATTGGTTCAACAGAGGGCACTTTATGGGTATGCCCATGTTCGTCAACGACCGTGGCACCATGAGGAGGTAAGCCAGGTTGATCGTGATCCCCCACCGGCTGCCCATAATTGTGATAACCAATGCTATAAAGAAAGATCATCAAGATTGTCCAGGCAACAAAGAACAACGTGACAGCCGTAAGTGGATCGACCATCACACCGATCTTGAACCAAGACTCGGCGGTAGGTAGCCAATTAATTGAAAGATGAACAGGGTGCTCCCCCAAATGTTTGCTTTGGATTGCCCGCCAAAAGATGATCATGCTCCCTAACCAGGAAAGAAATACAGAACCAACGCCTAAAGTATGGCTGACGGCTTTGTTTCGATTCGTCAATAATACAATCAAGAAGAATGCAATAAGCGGTGGAAAGGGAATCAACCATGTTATGTGTTCAGTTGCCATAGAAACCTCTTACCATTTCAACATATCAATTTCATCTGCCGCAATGGTATTGCGACGACGATATATGGACAGGAAAAGAGCCAACCCCACCGCTACCTCCGCAGCAGCCACCGCAAACACAATGACCGCGAAGGCTTGTCCACTTGCCCATTGCGGCGTTCTGAAGCGCCAGAATGCAAGCAGGTTGACATTGACTGCGTTTAGCATTAATTCAATCCCCATTAAAATACCCACAGCATTCTTGCGAGCCAGAACTCCATACACACCAATACAAAAAAGTGCTGCAGAAAACACAAGATAGTAAGCAAGTGTAATCATCCTTTTTTCTCCCAAGCCACGATAATTGCTCCAACGAGAGCCGCTAAGAGTAGGACCGAAGCGACTTCAAATGGTAATACGTATGCATTTGGAGAGACAAGCGCCTGTCCAAGTTGCTGTAATGGATCAACTCCAACAGGGAGTTCGGGTTTTGGGGTAATAAATCCACCCCATCTGCTGAACAACCATGCAAGACTGACGAAGAGAAGCAAAGAAAGAAGAGCCGCTAGCCACCAAGTTCGGTTGACGGCAGGTCCACTCTCATGCATTGTACGCCGAGTCAACATAATAACGAAGATAAGCAAGATAGAAATGGCTCCAATGTAAATGATCACCTGAACTACAGCAAAGAATCCCAACTCTAACATGACAAACAATGCAGCAACCCCAAAGAGCGTCAATATAAGCCACAGAGCCGCGTGAATCATATTTCGGACAGTGACCACCATTATCGCCGCACCCAGGCTGATGGCTGCTATCACAAGAAAGACAATTTGCTCCACCGACATTCGCTACTCCTCTGCAAAGGCTTCTTCAAAATCTCTAATCGGAGATGTAGCGATAGGTCTCACCTCCGCTACACGCTTGCGTTCTCGGCGTCCGTATCGGCTTAATAACTGAAGTGCTACCCAGCCGACAAAGATATTTCCAGCAAGATGACCAATCACATAGACAGGGAGTGTAGTTCCTTGAAGTATCTTGTTCAGAATGGCTGTCACAATCAACAAACCTAAGGATAGTGGCGTGAGCACTTTCCAACAAAAATCCAGCATTTGATCAATTCGTAAACGTGGTAAGGAATATTTGAGCCAAACAATGACAAAATATACCAAAAAAGACTTCGCAAATAGATAGACGACCCCCAAAATAGGTATTTGCTCAACAAACGGACCTCTCCAACCACCTAAAAACAAAGTTGCTGTGACTGCCGAAACCGTCAGCGCATGCAATAGTTCCCCCGCATAGAAAAAGCCGAACTTCATACCTGTGTATTCAATGTGGTATCCAGCCACTAACTCCGATTCGGCTTCGGTAAGGTCAAAAGGTGCTCTCCCTAATTCTGCCACGGAAGTAATTAGGAATATCAAGGCAGCCAATGGGGAAAGAATAACATACCAAATATTTTGGGCATCTACAATCGCCTTCATTCCCATTGATCCAGCCAGGATCACCGGGACTAATAAGGCAACAACCATGGGTACTTCATAGGATACAATTTGGGCAACCGTACGAAAAGCACTCACTAAAGCATATTTGTTATTTGAAGACCAGCCGGCCATGATGATTCCCAAGGTGCTGATCCCACCTATTGCGACCAAATAGAGCACGGCTACATTGATATCCGTCCCGAGAATGGTTGGAGCCATTGGTATGACCGCCCATAATAGGAGTACTGTTGCCATTGCAATGATAGGTGGAAGGTTGAAGACAACCTTATCGGCACCTTCAGGTGTGATATGTTCTTTAATGAACAATTTTATGATGTCGGCAATCGGTTGAATGAGCCCATAAGGACCTAAGCGATTTGGACCAAAGCGATCTTGAAATCGGGCTACGAATTTTCGTTCAAGCCAGACTAAAAAGATATCAACCACTAATAGAAATGTTGCTAAAACGAGAATCCCTAAGATAATCAACAAGACATCAATTAACCCTTTCGATAATCCCAACCCTGTTAATATGGTTCTCAGCCAATCTGCGATGTAGTTAACCGGATCAAAGACGATCATTCACCACTCCTCTAATAAAAAACAAAAATAATCCTTTTTAATATCGCGCAAAAAGGCTGCGGAAATCCCGACAGCCTTGAAAATCTGCATTGTTTTTATATCCACTGCAATGTGCCCTTCTGCCAGGCGTAAATTAGACCAGCAACCAGAATCAAAATGAATAACACACCCTCTAGAACAGCAAAAAGGGGAATTTGATTTAATACGACAGCCCAAGGATAAAGAAACACTAACTCGACTTCAAAAATCAGAAAAACCAAGGCATAAATATAGTATTGAGCCTTGAATTGAACCCATGTAGGTCCATATGTCTCCACCCCACATTCAAAGGTTTGGGCTTTCAAATGATTATGTTTTCTTGGACCAATGAGGTGAGTTATAAGGATGGCAGCACCTGGAATGACGGGGGCGATGATAAGGAATATGCCGATATATGTCCATTCTTGTAGCATGATTGCTCCTTCGCGCTTCAGAGAATACCCTATGACTAGAGCATACTCCTCAGGTAGTAATCATGAAATCATCTCATGTCACTGGCAACGGGCAACATTTTACCACAGAATTTCTGGTTCGTGAACTTTTCCAAATAATCCTGTTTTAATTTTCACAAATTTATAAAATCCCCCACTCAACGAAACATTATTTAAATGTGATTGGTTTCACGTAATTATACTTTGATGGTCTATAACATCTAAATGTCTCTTCCACCAGACAATTTAAGGAATATAATAATCAGGCAAAAACAGTTTTACCAATCCAGTTTTTAAAAAATGAAATCTACATTTCCCAAAATTGTACGCAATAGATATTGGGATCCCTTACTTGCCCTTTCCCTCTTCCTGATGTTCTTCATTGCTGCAACTCGGTTAATGGCAACAAAATGGACGGATCACTTGTCTATCGTCCAAACCATATTCTTTCTTGGTTTGATCTCAGGCATTGCTCTCGGTCAGAGTATATTTTCCCCTCCACTCGTGCGTTTCTTTGCCTTTGCTTACGGATTATTTGTTGTTCCATGGCAATTGGGGCTCACCTTGGGCGAAGATATCCAATGGTCTGAACGATTGATCAGTATAGCAAACAGATTGCTCATCACCATTGATCAACTTGTACAGCAGAAACCGGTCACAGATAATCTCTTCTTTCTCACCCTGATGTCTATTCTCTTTTGGGTTCTTAGTACGGATTCAGCGTATCACCTTATACGTTATGGAAATGCTTGGAGAGCCATCCTACCTATTGGACTGACGATTTTCATCATTCAAGCCTACGATCCTTATATCCAAACGCGTGGTTGGTTCATTGCATTCTTTCTATTTTTCTCGCTTCTGTTGCTCGCCCGCCTTTATTATCTCCGCCAACAAAGAAAATGGAAACAACGGAATAGTTATTTACCTCCATACCTTGGGTTAGACCATATCCGCGTGGTAATACTTACCTCCCTAATACTGATGATTTTAGCATGGACAGTTCCCGCGCTAGCCTCCTCTGTACCTAGCGTAGATGAGGCTTGGCGTAAAATTTCCGCTCCTTGGATTATCATCCGCGGGAAAATAAGCCATGCCTTTGCCAACCTCCGTTCTTCAGTAGGTTTTGTCACCGACTTCTATGGGGATACATTGCCACTAGGTAGGGGCACACCCTTATCGGACACAGTGATCTTAACAATTCAGTCGTCAACTCGCACAATTGCTGGTGTGCGATATTACTGGCGAGCAAGAGTGTACGATCAATATTATGATGGACAATGGACGAATACGTTCACAACCATACGTTCTCTCTCACCCGAAGAATTTCCTCTCCCCCAATCCGATTATGAAGGGCGTATCCGCTCTCGTTTCACCATCAAAACTCATCAACCCATCCAAAACCTTTATACTCCTGCAGAACCTTTATGGATCAGCCGCCCAGTGCAAGCACACTTGAAAGTCAATGAGGACAACACAACCGATTTGGGTTTTCTGCTCGCCACACCTTATTTACATAATGGCGAGGTGTACCAGGTTGAGTCTTCATTATCCGCAGCAACCATCACACAATTACGTTCTGCAGGAACCGATTACCCCCAATGGGTCACTTCACGCTATTTACAATTGCCCGAAAACATTACTTTACGCACTCGTCAACTAGCCGAACAAATTGCTTTCGGTCTAGATAATCCATATGACATCGCCGAAGCAATCACCAATTACCTTAGAGAGAATCTGACGTACGCAGAAACCATCCCCGCTCCACCTGCCAATCGAGAGCCTTTAGATTGGGTGTTATTTGAACACAAACAAGCCTTTTGCAATTATTACGCTTCCATTGAGGTGGTCATGTTGCGTTCTCTCGGTATCCCCGCCCGTTTGGCAGTTGGATATGCTGAAGGGCAACGAACTTTCGTGGGTGGACCAGAAAGGATCATCCCACAACAGGCTGAAGAAAGCATCCCTCAAGAAATGGGGCGTGAGCAAGAAGTTTACACCGTTCGACATCGAGATGCTCACGCTTGGCCAGAGGTGTATTTTCCTGGCATTGGCTGGGTGGAATTTGAGCCCACTACCTCTCAAGCACCCCTGTTGCGTCCGGTGGGCGCCCTTTCTGATGAAGAGTCAACAAACGCCACCCAAAGAGAAGAATTTCTAAGACGAATGTTGAACCAACGCAATCAAGCACTCGAAGAATCCCAACTGTCTATAGGACCTTTTACTTCTTCCAGTGAGCCAATGGCACCAATGTATTGGATTATTATCTTAGGGGTCCTCCTGACATGTTCTTCATGGTTCATTTATCGTTGGCGTCAGAAGCGCGGTTCGAAACCTTTGCCCGTTCAAATTGAAAACGGTTTGCGAAGCCTCGGAATACATCCTCCACGATTTTTACATCGGTGGGCGCAGTATGCGATGCTCCCTCAGATCGCGCGTGCATATTTCGAAATCAATCGCGCTCTAGTGCGATTGCATGTTCCTCCGAGGAAAGCAGATACTCCACTAGAGCGCGCTTCGAGACTCCGACAGTTATTGCCTCACACTGAAGATTCTATCTCTCGACTGGTCAACCAATATCAATCCTGCATCTATGGTCACAATCAGATGATAGTCAATGAAAATGCTGTGAGGGATGCACGTATTATCCGTTGGCAATCCATTCTTACATCCTTCATGCAACGCTTTGCTCGATTCCAAGAGCCTAAACCCATGAGAAAGGGTATAGATCGTACCTGAAAAACGCTAACCCTGTTCGAGGATTCTTTGGTAATCTTCAGCAAATAGAGCAGGGACTCCTCCAGTATGCCAAAATAATACTGTTTCAGATGGCTTGAAGAATTCTCGCCGGATTAGGTCGATCAGTCCTGCTGCAGCCCTTCCCGTATAAACTGGATCCAGCAACAATCCCTCATATCGAGCAAATAACGAGATGGCTTCTTGTTCCGCTTTCCCCATCACGCCATATCCTTCACCAATATAATCCTGATTGATCAAAATTTCCTCGGTGGAAAAGAGCATCTTTTCCCCCAAGAAGTCAGCCAATTGTATGGCAAGTTCTGCGATGCTTTTTTCGAGATTCACACCGGGTTTCGATACACTGATGCCAAGTATCTTGCTATGCAAACCAAACAAACGAGCACCAACCATCATTCCTGCCTGTGTCCCCCCAGAACCTGTCGCTAGAACAATCCAATCAGGGTCACAGTTTCGATCCACAAGTTCTTTCATGGCAAGAGCATAACCTGCCGCTCCCGTTGGGGTAGAGCCTCCCAAAGGGATTAGATATGGATGCTTTCCCTGAGATTGATATTCTTGATAAATATCCAATAAGGTCGTCGCCTCATCTGCCTTGTTGATAAAGATCAACTCCGCCCCAAATAGCTTATCAAGCAAAAGGTTCCCGGTTGAATGTTCGGGTTGTTGACCAGTTAGAACGAGCGTGCAAGAAAATCCAAATCGAGCAGCAGCGGCAGCGGTTTGCCGACAATGGTTAGATTGAACAGCACCTTCGGTAATCAAAGTCTTGGCTCCTTTTGCTTTAGCATCTGCGAGCAAGAATTCCAACTTACGAGTTTTGTTCCCGCCTAATCCAAGCCCCGTCTGATCGTCGCGTTTGACCAGTAGAGTTGGACCTCCCAATCTCTCTGAAAGTCTTGGCAGTGTCTCGATCGGCGTCGGCAAATGAGCAAATCGAAAACGCGGAATATCTTTGATGTTCATCAAGCCTCCTAAAACATGAAGATTTGAGAATAATCAATCTAGCGTCACTTTTTTACGAACTCGACGAAATCCACACCAGCGCATCCATTCTAAAAGTCGTGGCATTGCCTTCATATACATGAAATAAGTTAAAGGTATAAGAGGCATATCCCATGCTCCTATATGCCTAATTACCTGCCCTCCCCACCCTTCCTTGAAGCGATATACACCCCAAAGAGGGTCCTTCTCACAAAACTCATCAGGGGCTCCCCATAAATCATATGTATGACATTTGGCTGCCTTCATCCGCAGTATGGCTTCCCATTGGAGGAGGTAATTTGCCATTTTTTCCCGATGGATGTTTCTGGACATTCCATAAAAGAAATAGGCTCGACCGGCAAAGCGAAAGAGGATCAAAGCTGCTACCGGCTCGCCCTGAACCTCTGCAATTAAAATGTCTTCCATATCCGAATCTAAAAAGACTTCCCAAACCCTGCGATAGTAATTCTCTTCGCGTATGGCAAAGCCGTCTCTCAAAGACGTCTCCGCATACATGCGATATAACATCGGAAAATCCAAATGCGTTCCTATTCTCACAACCACACCGCGCTTGGTTGCCAGGCGCAAGTTATAGCGAGTTTTCTGCTTCATCCTAGCAAGAAGTTCATCAGTGGAATGGTTCAAATCAATCATAATCGTATTTCGAAACTGGATTTGTTCTTTCGAAGATATCCATCCTAGACTTTTCAAATCATCCACAATCTCGTGTCCCAGTGAATCCTCAACAGACCCATCTTGGTTTGGTATCCCGATTCCGAGACGTATATCAGGGTCAATCTTGATAAAAGCACATCTGTGTTGTTGACCCAATTTCACCAAATCCTCTAACACTCGATGTCGAAGATGTTCGTTTCGCCAGTCCGCTAAATTTGGACCTTTGGGTATATACATCACACCAATCGGAGAGGTCAACCCTTTTAAGGATACTTTCCGAACCAATACCATTGCTGCTGCGACAACATTCCCATTCGAATCTTTCCATAAAGTCGGATAAGATTGCCAACCAAACTCAGATTTAACCAATCCCCACTGCCATGTCTGTAAAACATGTGGGTTCGCCAACTCCAACAATTGATGATTCCAAACCTCTGGCTGAACATCGAATAGAGGCGACGAATAGAAGTTCGGTTCAGCACCAGAAGAAATCCATTCAGCAGTCTGGTCGGTTAGAAGCAAACCCTTTCCCATGAGAGATATTACCTCACACCTCTAAAAAGTCCTGATGACCCTTCCTCATTTTCTACCCCCTTTTTATATCGTAATTAATCACTTTGTCCTCGCTTATTCCACCATCGGTAAAATGCATATAAAACTGGTTGATACACCCGATCCCAAGGTCCAAGCGAACGACGTAACTGTCCACCAAACCCACGCTTGAAACGATAAACCCCCCACAATCCATCAGAGCGCTTTACAAACTGCGACTCCAATATTTCTAGGTCCTCATCTGGCACACCCCAAAGGTCGTATGTGAGACAACCGCGTTGCTTTGCCCATCGCATCGCCTCCCATTGTAGCAAATAGGTAGGCATCCATTCTCTGTGCTCATCCGTTGACGCGCCATAAAAGTACCAGGCGCGTGTTCCATGAACAAGAACCATGATGGCTGCCAACGGCTTTCCTCCATAATCGGCTACAAACAATCCACATTCATCCCCTGGTCGAAAGAGATTGAACACACAACGATAATACAAAGGATTATGAATGCCAAACCCATCACGTCGACTGGTCACTTGTAGCATATCATAAAAGAGGTCTAAATCCTCGCTCTCATGAACGATCACCCCTTTCTTCATCGCCAAGCGGATATTGTAACGGGTCTTCTGTTTCATACGCGCTAAAATATCTTGTTCGCTACCGCTTAAGTCAACAATCAAGGTTCGAGGTGGTTGGATGGCATGGGGGCTCATGCAAAACCCCTTCGGAGGAGAAAAAGTTCCTGATCGGTTTTCCTCGAAGACATCCGGCTCAACTTTTAGAAAAACGGCATGTTTTTTCTTGCATATCCTATCCATTTCTTTCCAAAAGGTTTCCCAATTTGATGATTGCTCAACCCCCAACCCTTCCGATGTGTAGGAAAGAAGATTTACACCGATAGGACCTTTTGCTATATATCCAAAGGTAAATCCCAATGGCAGACCTCGAAATAACACTTGTGCCCCAATACGGTTTTCACCCTCTGTGGAGAGTCGTATTACATCCCAACCAAATCTCGCTTTCAATTCACCCCACTCAGCGGTCTGTAAGATGTGAACGTTGGGATGATTCTTCAGAAATGTGTTCCATTCATCCAATGAAAGTATTGGCATCGAGGAATACAAGATGAGAAGAAGCAAAGAGATTTAGGTACTAGGCATGGAACTTATATCAGACCAGAGAGGTCCAATCCGGTGGAGGAGCACTACGAACGGCAGCCTCCGGAATGACATCATCAAGCAACCGCAAGATGGCTTGCGTTTCTCCCTCTCGTGCAAGATAAGCCAGTTCATTGACCACACGCTCCAAAGTTTGACCACTCAAAACGTCTTCTCCTAAAACCTTCACAATATCTGGATGGCTAGTTGGCTCAAACTTCATTCCTTCGTCCCATAAATCTTCACTTAGTTTTTCACCCGGGCGCATACCGGTAAAGACAATCTCAATGTCCTTTCCGGGCTCCAAGCCCGAAAGGCGAATCAAGTCTTCTGCTAAATCCAATATACGAATCTGTTCTCCCATTCTCAAGACGAAAATCTCGCCACCTTGCCCCATGGCAGAGGCTTGTAAGACAAGATGAACGGCTTCAGGTATGGTCATAAAATAGCGCTTCATCTCAGGGTGGGTGATGGTCACCGGACCACCGCGTTCGATCTGATGTTTGAACAATGGCACCACACTTCCTCGGCTTCCGAGAACATTACCAAATCGAACGACGCAGTAGGCACGTCCGGTGCGTTGGCTGGCATCCAAGACCAACATCTCAGCCAAGCGCTTTGTCGCACCCATTACGCTTGACGGTCGCACGGCTTTATCAGTTGATATGAGGATCAACTTGTCTACAGAAAAGTTTTGTGCAACCTCCACCAAGTTGCGAGTGCCCAAGATATTGTTGGTTACTGCTTCCTCTACATTCACCTCCATGAGGGGAACATGCTTGTGAGCCGCAGCATGAAATACATCCTGAGGGCGGTGTGCTTCGAAAATAACCATCAGCCGGTCAAAGTCGCGCACGTCAGCAATCATAGGATGAATAGGAAGCAGAGGGAAGCTCTCCTTTAGTTCGATCAAAGTGTCAAAGATGCTATTTTCACCATGTCCTAAAAGGATCAACTCGGAGGGCATCCAACGCGCAATTTGACGACACAACTCTCGACCAATCGACCCCCCTGCGCCAGTGACCAGCACCCGGCGTCCGCTTAGACTAGAGCCGATTACCTCTTGGTCAATCTGAGCAGGAGCACGTCTCAGGAGGTCGGTTATCTCCACATCGCGCCAGCGGCTAACCGAGAGATTGCCTCCTATCAATTCATAAAGCCCAGGGATCGTACGGGATGGCACCCCTTTCCTACGACAAATCTCGATCACTTGTCGAACCACTTGCCCAGGAGCACTTGGTATGGCAATGATGACCTCGTGGATGTGTTTTGAATCGATCACGCGACCGATATCTTTCAATGTGCCAAGAACAGGCACACCGTGTATAGTTTGATTTTGCTTTCCTGTATCATCATCCACAAACCCCGCAGGAACTAGGTTTAGTTGTGGATTCTTCTGCATCTCTCGCACCACCAAGGCACCCGCATCACCTGCACCGACGACCAAGACACGCCGACTGCGTCCATTGTATTCACCAGATGCTGTTCGACTTTCAGCGAGAAGTCTAAGCCCAAAACGCAATCCCCCTACCGCCAGCAGCGATAATAACCAGTCAATTGCCAAAGTACTGCGAGGAAACCCTCGATACAGATTGAGTGGGGTCAGAAGCACAACCACCAAGGCCACAATTACTGAAGCCGTAGTGACTGCTAAGGTGATCAATTTTAACTCTCTGGTGCTGGCATAAGCCCAAACCCTCCGATAAAGCCCAAAGTTATAATACACCATCGGCTTTATCACCAACGCGATCCCGCACATCCACAGCGCTTGAGGTAAATAAAATAAAAACAAAGGACCAAGGGGTAACCGCAAGGCGAAACTACCCATGACAGAGACAATGATCATGAAAAGATCGCCAAGGAAAAGCGCTCGGTTTGGATAGCGAAGAGCAATTTTCATATCCGATTTATTGCCCTCGAAAACTGAAAATCGTTGCAGGGGTTCTCAATAAAATCACAAAATCTAGCAAAAGACTCCGATGTTTGATATAGTACAGGTCATATTCCAATTTAACAATTGTTTCTTCAATCGTGGAAGCGTAGCCATAATTGATCTGTGCCCATCCGGTGATACCTGGTTTGACCAATAGGCGCGCTCGATAAAAGGGGACATGTTGTTGAAATAGAACAATCAACTCCGGGCGTTCTGCGCGAGGTCCAACAAGACTCATCTCACCACGCAGGACATTGATGAATTGAGGCAACTCATCCAAATGCGTTTTCCTTAAGAAGCGTCCAACCCGAGTTGCACGTTCGTCATCCTCTCTAGCCCATTGTGGCTTGCCATCCGCCTCAGCGTCTTGGCGCATGGTTCGGAATTTTAGAATCGTATAGGGTTGCGCACCTCGCCCTGCACGGGTTTGAGAATAGAAAATCGGTCGTCCACTATCAATGAGTATGGCTAGAGAAACGAATGGAAAAATCAATGCTAAGAAAACAACCCCAAAGAATCCTCCAATGAGATCTATCAAGCGTTTTCCAGCCTCGTAGAAACCGCTTTTTTGATTTTCATCCACAAAGGAACGCAGAATCCAATCTGCTTCCAATAAACGAATGGGAACTCTGCCGAGCAGTTCTTCGTAGACCACCGGCATACGTGTAATGACAATGCCGCTTTCCTGGGCATCCAATAGAGTTTGGAATGTATCCCCTCGCATCTCTCCACTAATAGCCACAAAGATATCGGTGATGTCTTGCTCCTTTATCAAATCTAACAAACAATCGCTTCCCCCCAGAACTTTATACTCTTCAATTGTAGTACCGATTTTTCGCGGATCATCATCCACGACACCCACGATGTGAAATGGAGGTGGATGCAATCCGTTGATGACCTTCAAAAGAGTTTGCCCCGCTTTTCCTGCTCCTATTACGATTACCCTTCGGAGAAATTGAGGAGCGGTGAACACACGAATGTAAAAATAACGCCAACCGAGGGTAAACACAACGGCAGCAACAATAAAACCAGCCACTCCACGCCTTGGTAAGAGAGACCTTGGGGGATCATTGAAGTAGAAATAAAGGAGCAAATATAAACCCAGACCAACAACGGCTGCAATGAAAATATTGCGTATCGTGAGGCTCCAATTTCCCGCTCGATGAACATCGTAAAGTTCTACCAAAAGGAGCAACCAAAAGAGCGGAAGCAAATAGAACCAAAGAGGAACTCGCCTTTGCAAGAACTCGAGTGTAAAACCTAAATAGTCTGCTGCGCTTGCCCATAGATAGAGTGCTACTCCTAATGCCAAAATGGCAACGAAGAAATCCCCTAACAAAAGCAACACCTGACGTTCACGTGGACGCAAACGCCAGCGATTGGATTTCCTTGTGGGCTTTAAGGTTTCTCCCATTTCAATCGCTCGAGTATTCAAGCCTCCTTATAATTTTTTTACTCACCTTCTCAACAGGAATAACAAGTAGACTCCATATGAAAGCACCACCCCATGAGAGGTGCATCGTAGCAATGGCTAAAGGTAAACCAATAACCAACGAAAACCTTCTTCTCCTCCATGCTCTCTCAATTCCCGATACGGTTAATAGAAAGGCGTAGATTATCACTTGAATGAACATCAACCATCTTGCTAGCGAATACCGTAGCCCAAGCACACCTAAACAGAGCAATTCGAGCATAAAAAGACCCGCCATTTGGCGCCATCGGATGGTTTTTGGGTAGCGTAACAACATGCGCGCCTTCCAATAACCGTACCTAAAATATTGCTTCGCTAATTCTCGCAAGTTTCTTCGAGCATAATAAATTGCTTTGATATTTGGATCGAACCAAACCTTTCCTCCTGATTGACGAATGCGAACATTGAATTCATAATCTTCATTGGTAACCAATGATTCATCAAAACCACCAATGCGTTCGATGAGGTCACGATGAAAAGCCCCGAAGGGGACGGTATCCACTTCCTGAGCACTTCCTCCAACACGATAACGAGCATCCCCCACTCCAAGAGGATGGGCAGCAGCAACAGCAATTGCTTCAGCCAACCAGCCCTCCCCACTTGGACGAACTTCCCATAAGCCACCGACATTATCCCCCTTTTTTGCATGCAGTATAGTTAAACATCGTTCTACATAATCCGGATATGGAACCGAATGAGCATCTAAGCGGACAATGATTTCACCGCTTGACACGGAAATCGCCCTATTCAAGCCAACCGAGATGACGCGCTTTGGGTTATCCACCACCACGTCCGTCATGTCTGGGTGTTCCTCTCGAAATTTTACAATTTCCTCTCTCGTTCGATCCGTTGAAAGACCATCTGCGATGACCACTTCCATTCGGTGGCGAGGGTAGGTCTGTAAATAGATGGCTTCTAAGAGTCCACGAATGGTTCCTTGTTCATTGTAACACGGCACAATGATTGAAACCAAACTCATGGTAGAGAAGAAAAATCGTTTATTGAATTACTTGCTAGCCGCGAGAACTTATCCCCCCAGTATTGCGATGGCTTCGATCTCAACCGCTGCTGATTTTGGCAAAGCAGCCACCTGCACGGTTGTACGTGCAGGAGGATTTTGATGGAAGAATTCACCATATACACTGTTCATGTCTGCGAAATCCTTCATCTCTCGTAAATATACCGTCGTTTTAACGACGTGATCAAGAGACACACCGGCAGCCTCGAGCACCGCCTGTAAATTCAAGAGGGCACGGCGAGTCTCCGCTCCTATTCCCCCTGGAACAACCTCTCCCGTTTCTGGGTCTAGTCCAATCTGTCCAGCAGTGAAGAGCAAGTTTCCAACAACCACACCTATTGAATAGGGACCGATGGCTTTGGGCGCTTTATCTGTTGTGATAATCTGTTTCTCTGTCATCGTTGATTTATCCTCCATGTATTTATATATTTGATAATGTTGACTTAATTGTGGCATTCACGATATGAAGCAATGTCAGAATGTAATCTCCATCATGAGAAACTAAGCATTTTATAACTCAAGGATTTTCATTGTAATCCGAATTGTTCATATGGTCAAAAATTAAAATATGTCAGATTTTGATCTGCGAGAAATTTCTCGGAATTTCCCAAATTACGATATTCAAAATCATCGGTATAAATGCTATGGCACGATAGAGGGACAATTCGTCATAAGGCACGCAAGGCTCTCTGAATAAAGCCTTTCTTCTGGTGATAACTGCACCGCATGGTTGATGTCCGTCAATGCAGCCTCACTCTGTGAGTTCTCTAAATAAGTAGCCCAACCTCGGAGGAAATAAGGTGCAGCCAGGTCTGGGTGAATTGCGATCGTTCGTGTGGTGAAGTCCTCGATCCACCGTACTACTTCTGTTTCAAAACCTTCGGCTGCTGTATCTGTTATCAGTGGGTTCGGTCTCCCGAACAAGGTTGCCACCGGGTAACCTCGCATTTCATCCAAAATGGCTTGATAGTCTCCGTAAAATAGCCAACTCAGCAATGGATATGTCCCTTCCTTCACCCATGATGCACGTGCATCTGCGATTAAATTGATGTAAATGGCATTCCATTTGACGAAAGGATTATCAGGATACTGCATTACCACTTGGTTGATGAGTCCTTGCGCATCCTTCCATAATTCTGCTTTGGCAAGCAAAACGCTTTGGTTGTTCAGCAAGCGCACCTCCTCAGGGACATCATCATTTATAAGAATCGGCTGAACTTGAGCCATTTCACCGTTCTCCCACCGATAAAGGAGGTAATCTGCTAAAACCACCCCACAAGCATAGCAGAAGACATAACTCATATTGTTATTTAACAATACTTCTGGAATTCCATCCTGATCGAGGTCTTTCACCTCTCCTGCTGGAGGGGTATCACTCGCATGAGACAGGATAGGGATTAAATGCTCACCATCAAATTTTAACAAGATAATACAACCACCGTGTGCACCCACATAACCATCCACCATCAGCCAAATATCTTCATCTCCAAAATCAACTTGCGAAACACCCCCTTCTGCCAAAATATCTGGACACTCCAATTCATATCGGTCTATCTCGTATAGAGACGATTCCTTCAAACCAAACATGGTGACAAAATGAGATTGGGGTGGATCATATACACGCAATCCATTGCTATAGACCACCCAATAGGAAATATCTCTTTTTTGGGTGACCAATGGGAGGATAGAGACATTGGTTATCCCCGCATCTGAAACCTCTTCTTGAAATGCAAGTGAAGGTAAACCAGCAATTACAGTACTCTTGATCTGAGTTTCGATCTCAAACAGATAGGCAAAGGTGGGTGATACTTCGGGGGTAATTTTTAATGAAGTTGCTGAAGTAGGAAAAGGTGTCGAAGTGGAGATTGAGCCCAATTCTGGTTCGGGTTGAGGCGTTAAATCATAAGTAATTGGGCGTAACCCTCTACACCCAAGGATGGTTAGCAAAGAAAACCCTGCGGTGATTACAATCTTTCTAAAGAATGTTCTACTCAGAAAGACAATTTCCTTCTAGCACAACAATTCATCATTAAATATTAGCATTAAATGACAATATTTACCAACTTCCTAGGGACATAGATAACCCGGCGTGGCTCTCTACCCGCTAAGAACTTTCGCGTGACCTCGCTCTGCAACGCGGTTTTCTTTGCTTGTTCCTCAGTGATGTCTGCAGGCACAGTAATGCGGTCTCGTACTTTTCCGTTGATTTGCACAACTAACACGATTTCCTCTTCCCTAGCAGCCTCTTCATCTACTTTTGGCCATGGTTGTAAGTGAATCGAGTAAGGTTTACCTAACACTTCAGTCCATAGTTCTTCAGCAATATGGGGTGCTACTGGAGCCAACATGCGCAGATAGATGTCAACCGCTTCGTTCCACTCCGGTGTACCCACGACTCCAGTCTCGCGAGCATCATACATTGTGTTGAGCAACTCCATCAATGCTGAAATAATGGTGTTAAACTCAAAAGTCTCGAAATCGTGAGTGACTTGACGTAAAGTCTGATGAACTTTCCGGCGCAGAGCGCGCAAGACTGCATTGGAAACTACCTCCGATTGAACCGGTGCTCGAACGGTTTCGGTGATCAATGACCAAATCCTTCGTATCCAACGTGCGGTTCCCTCGATTCCGCTGCTACTCCAAGGACCGCCCATATCCCAACGAGCGAAGAACATCAGATGGGCTCGCACAGTGTCTGCGCCATAACGGTTGACTAAGTCGTCTGGCGCAACAACGTTACCCCGACTTTTAGACATCTTCTCCGAATCTTCGCCTAAAATGATACCTTGATTGCGCAATTGCAACATTGGTTCAGGGCCTTTGGTGATTCCCATGTCTCGGCAGGCTTTGTGGAAGAAACGGGTGTAAATCAAGTGCATAGTTGCATGTTCAATTCCGCCAGTATAGGTGTCTACCGGCATCCAATAATCATATTCTTTCGGGTCAAACGGTCCTATTTCATAATCTGGACTTAAGTAACGTAAGTGATACCAGGAGGAACACATGAAAGTATCCATCGTATCCGTTTCACGCTCTGCGGGTTTTCCACAAATAGGGCAAGTGGTGTATTTCCAAGTGGAGTGCAACTTTAAGGGGCTTTCGCCGGTAGGGCGCCACTCTACGTCATCAGGTAGTAGAACAGGTAATTCATCCTCTGGAACAGGCACTATACCATGTTCCTCACAGTAAATGATCGGAATTGGCGCACCCCAATATCGCTGTCGAGAGATCAACCAATCACGTAAGCGATAATTTACTGCGAAATTACCGATGCCTTTCGCCTCTAACCACTCCGTCACCCTTTTCACCGCGACATCACCGGGTGTTCCGCTGAACTCGCCTGAGTTAATCATCGTTCCATATTGGTCATGGTAAAGCACATCCCGATACCACTCACATTCCCACAACATCTCCATCAAAGTTCGAGCGCTCCGGACTCGTGGGTTGAGTTGTTTGCATCGTTCCAGAATGCGTTGTTCACCCTCCAACGAATCCCACTCGATTGTTCCATCTTCGAAAATGAATATCCATCGACTACCAACAATCTCGATCCAATAGCCAGGCTTGAGGTATCTACTTCCTAATTTGATATACTCATCTACCTGATCATTTGAAAAGGTAACCAACCAACCTGCCTCCCCTTCTTCGAAAGAAATACCCTTTGCGTTCAAGTGCTCGATGAATCGTTCGTCCACACTTCCAAAGACCACAAAAGATTTATTCCACTGATCTTGACGAACGATCACTGGCAAAATAGGCAAGCCAAACTTCAGAGCAAACTCAAAGTCGCGTCGATCATGTGCAGGAACTGCCATGATTGCACCGGTGCCATAGGTCATTAGGACATAATCGGCTATCCAAATTGGAATGCGTTTACCGTTGACCGGATTGATGGCAAAACTCCCTGTAAATACCCCGGTTTTTTCCTTTTCAATCGACTCACGTTGTATCTCAGATTGGCGAAGTGTCTGCTCAATATACCCTTCCACAATAGATGTTTGTTCGGGATGCGTTATTTTAGGTACTAAAGGATGCTCTGGAGCTAGGACCATGAAGGTTGCTCCCCATAGAGTATCGGGGCGAGTGGTGAAAACGGTTAACCGCGCCTCCTCTTTGGAAAGAGAGACATTCGATGGCAGAGAGGACATATCTACCATGAAATGCACATCTGCCCCCTCACTTCGCCCAATCCAATTCGTTTGTAGCAAGCGAACCCGTTCAGGCCAATCGAGGTGTGAAAAATCCAATAGTTCTTCGGCATACTTGGTTGTACGAAAGAACCACTGTTCAAGATCCTTTTTGATCACCGGTGTACCGCACCGTTCACAATGCCGATCCTCACCCCAAACCTGCTCACGAGCCAATGTCGTATTGCAATTCGGGCACCAATCCACGGGTGCCATCTTGCGATAAGCCAAACCATGCTTGTACAGTTGGATGAAGAACCACTGCGTCCAACGATAATACTTTGGGTCTGAGGAGATCGCCTCACGTCTCCAATCAAACATGGCGCCCATACTCTTCAATTGACGTCGCATGTGTTCGATGTTGGAATAGGTCCACTCCTTGGGGTGGATGTTATGTTTAATGGCTGCATTCTCTGCTGGCAAGCCAAACGCATCGAAACCCATTGGGAACATGACATTATATCCGCGCATTTTCATAAATCGAGCACGAGCATCGGAGGGTGCCATGGCGTACCAATGACCAATATGTAAATCGCCCGAGGGATAGGGAAGCATCGTTAAGGCATAATGTTTAGGACGCGAGTAATCGATATCGGCATGGTACAACCCATCTGCTTCCCATCGTGCTTGCCATTTTGGTTCGATCTCCTTGGGATTGTATAAATGCTCCACGAACTTACCTCCTATTCCATCTTCTATGGTAATGTCTTATGAATTGGCTCATGTTTATCAAAAATCTTAAAAATCCATTGCCCATTTCATTTCGTCTTTGAATTTATCAAAAAACTTTAAAATCAGTTCAACAGGTCAGCGTTGGTACAAGAATTGCACTATCTCGTTCGTGCAATCATCATTGATCAACAATGGAGACACGATGAACGAGTATTCCACAGAATCATGGATCAATTTGATTTTGAATGTCTCTAAGTGCATAGACCAACGTATCTCAAAATCTGGCAAACATAGCGTAAATGTCGCTGAAATGACTCAATCCACTGCTCGAAAATTGAACCTTGATGAAGAAGAAACTCAAACAATCTACTGGGCTGCCTTGCTCCACGACATCGGTAAGGTGGGGGTGCCCGAATTCGTTTTGACCAAGAATGGTCCTTTGAATAGACGAGAATGGTCGGTCATGAGACTCCATCCAACAATTGGAGCCAACATCGTTTGTTCACTCAAAGAGATTGCCTATCTAGCACCGATCATTCACGCCCATCAAGAGAAATTCGATGGCAGTGGTTACCCAATGGGCTTGAGCGGTGAGACAATTCCGCTTGGCGCCCGTATCCTGGCTGTGGTGGATGCCTATGATGCCATGACCGATGAACGAGTTTACCGCAGAGCCCGTAGTCATGAAGCAGCCATTGAAGAGTTAAAACATCTTCGCGGCAGGCAATTCGACCCAGATATTGTCGAGGTATTCATCCAAGTTATAAACGAACAATAAAACCGATCTCACCTCCATCATACATAGAACATTCCTTCCCCAATATTCCATAATTCCTAGCAAAAATCCTTCGTCCACCAGGGACGAAGGATATCTCCGCGGTACCACCCTGCTTGCCCAGCCAAAGACTGGACCGCTCTTTTCTGCAATAACGGGCAAATCCCGTCAGTGGCTCAGAGATGCTCGTTCGATTTCAATCGTTCTTTGCATCTGTTCACCACCAAGGTCTGCTCCGCCAATATGGAGCGACAGGCGAGTTCAGCTCTATTCAGTGCACCGAGGGCACCATGTCGGGCTCACACCTCTCCCTCCCGACTCGCTATCGGTTAGCCTACTACTCCTGTCCTGACCTTCGTTGTTATTAAACTTTTTCGGTGGGCATATAACAGAATCGCCCTTGTTACTTTCTTCGAGTGGACCCAGTGGGATTCGAACCCACGACCTTCTCAATGCCATTGAGACGCGCTCCCAACTGCGCTATGGGCCCTTTTCGAATTTCTCAGAAGAGATCAAGCTGAGGTTTCTACCTCCCGATCCAGTGGACCTGGAGGGATTCGAACCCTCGACCTCTTCAGTGCGATTGAAGCGCGCTCCCAACTGCGCCACAGGCCCTTGCTACAGGGTATGAAAATTGTACCTAACCACCCCCAGCCTGTCAAGCAAAAGGACAGATTCGTATCAATACGAACCAGAACAGAAGGTATTGCTTCCTCTCATCTCAAGGGCATTGGTCTATTCGGGTGATAGGTACGGTAAAAGGCTCTGGTCCCCAAAAGGCAGCGAAAGGTATCGTCGCCTCAATTGGGTGATCCCCTGGACAAACGATCGTCATCATCCCTTCACCTGTGCTACCAATGATCATTTGGGCGCTTTGCCAATCTTGACTGAAGGTAATCTCAAACTTCAAAGGATCTGAAATCTGGGTTAACGTACATTGCTTTCCAACACCGCTTGCAGATAACCACACTTCTCCCTCTGCCTGGTGTTCACCTTCAGTCACTTCAAACTGGAGGGGACCTGTTCCTCCAAATTGCATCCCCTCCGTAGAAAACGCTAGTTCCACCTCGCCTATCCACAATCCCCATGGACCTGGACAACTATGGGCTTTACCTTTCAATGTAGCCATACCACTGGATGCCTGTTGAGTAAATTGGATTGCGTATCCTCTTGTGGGCGTGGGTGTGGCTCCCGGTGTGGTTGTACCGTGTAGCAATATCAAGGGAGTTGCCGTTAGCGTGTCGGTATAAGTAACCCTCGTCACCTGAAATAGGGTTGGCGTCGGATTGATATATGATCCCAGCCGACAGCCTAACATCGAAAGACTGACCGTTAAGAACGAAAAGAGCATGTTTTTATATAATTTATCCATCACACTCTCCCCTTTTATTATATGATTGTTATATAAATAAAAATTATGTACACACTTGCATCTTCAATCTTTCGGCTTTTTCCTGAAGCGTTTCTAATTTAACCCTTTCCTTCTCAACAATGGTCTTCGGCGCTTTCTCGGCAAATGGACCGGAAAGAAGGGCTTCCAATCGCTCAATTTGTTGATTCACCTCTCTCAATTCCTTTTCCAAGCGTTTGCGTTCTTCTAGTGGGTCTATAAGTCCTCGCATGGGTAAGTGGATTTCAACCGGTCCCACCACAAGAACAACAGAATCCTCGGCTTTCGAAATATCTTCATGGGTAATCTTCAATGCCTTTGCATCAAGTTTGGCTAGAGCGGCAATCGTATCTGCTTGATCCTGTAGGATATTCAAACGGGTCTTAGAGACCAAGGTCGCGGGGATGAATAACGTTGGATTGACTTTCTTTTCGGCGCGTAAATTGCGGATAGCGCGCACAACGTCCATTATCAACGTAAAATCTGCCACCTTCGATGACTCCCAAGGTTGCTCAGGGCGAGGCTCTGGAAAACGGGCGACGATCAAAGCCGCCTCCCAGCCACCTTTCGGGGAGAGAGGATAGGCGCTTTGGAAATTATTTGAAGGATGTTGCATCACTGCTCGCTTCAAATACCCCCATAAAGCCTCGGTGACAAATGGGGTAAATGGATGGAGCAACCGTAAACACAAATCGAATACGCGTACAAGTGTATATACGGTGTAATAAGCGCGATCTCCACCTTGTCTCAATTGTAATTTGGCAATCTCTACATACCAATCAGCAAACTCTCCCCATAGGAACTCGTAAATCTGTCTACCGGCTTCCCCATATTGGTAACCTTGAAATAAGCGTTCCACATCCCGAATCAAGGATTGTACACGAGCCCAAATCCATGAATCTGCTAGAGTCCATACCGGTTCAGTGATGGGGCTGGCAGGCGCTTGGTTTAAAGCACCAATGACGAAACGTCCAATATTCCACACTTTGTTAGCAAAATTGCGATTCGCCTCGACCTTCTTGATGCTCAAATTTACATCATTGCCGGGAGTTGACCCTACCAACAAAGTAAAACGTAGCGCATCTGTGCCTAATTCATTCATTACTACCAATGGATCAATGACATTCCCGTAACTTTTGCTCATTTTCCGACCCGTCTCATCACGAATCAGCCCATGGAGATAAACGGTATGGAAAGGTGCTTTCCCAGTGAATTCCAATCCAAACATAATCATGCGTGCCACCCAGAAAAACAGGATGTCATAACCGGTCTCCATGACGGAAGTCGGATAAAAATAGAGGTAATCGGGGGTTTCATCTGGCCAACCAAGCGTTGAGAACGGCCACAGACCCGAAGAGAACCAGGTATCTAACACATCTGGGTCTTGTTCAATCTCTTCGCTACCGCAGTGGATACATTTGGTCGGATCCTGACGAGCAACGGTCATTTCACCACATTGGGAACAATACCACACCGGAATCCGATGCCCCCACCATAGTTGTCTGGAAATGCACCAATCTTCGATATTCTCCAACCAATTGTAATATACCTTAGTAAAACGTTCAGGAATGATGCGAATCCGCCCATCTCGTACAGCATCCAATGCTGCCTTAGCCAATGGTTCAATGCGTACAAACCATTGGGTCGAGAGCATCGGTTCGACAATTTCCCCACCACGTTGCGAACGTGGAACGCTCATTTTATACGGCTCCTCTTTGATCACCAGACCTGCCGCGCGCATGTCCTCCCATAATTTCATGCGTGCTTCAAAACGATCTAATCCTGCATAAGGACCACCATTCTCATTGATCCGAGCCGCTTCGTCGAGTACCGAGATCACCGGCAAGCCATGACGCAGCCCAATCGCATAGTCGTTTGCGTCATGCCCCGGCGTGACTTTAAGCGCTCCTGTGCCAAACTCCCGGTCCACGTATTCATCTGCAATCACCGGAATCACACGTCCTAAGATCGGTACAACCACATGGCGCCCAACATACTTCTGATAGCGTTCATCTTCGGGATGAACAGCAACTGCAGTATCACCCAAGATCGTCTCTGGTCGTGTCGTTGCTACGGGAATGTATTCTTGATCGCTTTGAGCATCTGCAAATTTGTATTTAAAGTAATACAATGTACCCGTTTCCTCGAAATATTCCACCTCGAGATCGGAGACGGCTGTTCGCAGACCGGGCGACCAGTTGATCATTCTCGGTCCCCGATAGATCAACCCTTTCTCATATAATCGCACGAATGCCTCACGTACGGCACGAGATAATCCTTCATCCAAAGTAAACCGTTCGCGCTCCCAATCACATGAAGCACCTAAGCGACGTATCTGCTGAGTGATGATTCCTCCATATTTTTCCTTCCATGCCCAGGTGCGACGCAGAAACTCCTCTCTACCGATTTGCTCACGAGTGAGCCCTTCACTGGCTAATGCCTTCTCTACCTGTAACTGAGTTGCGATGCCAGCATGATCGGTGCCTGGCACCCAAAGCGTCGGAATGCCTTTCATGCGGTGGTAACGAATCATCAAATCTTCCATCGCAACGAACATCGCATGACCCAAATGCAATTCGCCGGTCACGTTTGGTGGGGGAATGGATATGACAAACGGTTTGATCGTTGGATCAAACCCGGGCTTCTTCGGGTCATTAGAGGGTTTGAAGAAACCGCTCTTTTCCCACCATTCATAGATGCTCTGTTCGACCATTTTGAAGTCGTAAGTTTTCGGTAGTAAATCTTCGGGCATGCTCTCCTCCATACAAAAGCGTAAAAAGGTCACCAATGATAGTACTTAACTCAATCGCTAATTTTTTACAAAATCAATTCACCTCGAATCAAGGTCACAGCCGCACCGCCAACTTTGACCGCCTGTATATCCTCACGTGAGCCAATGATCTCAACAATTGCCTTACCAGGGCGATTCATCCAATGTCCTTGTTCAGCAATAAAACAAGAATTCTCAATCAATCCATAATGCCACAGATAAGCAGCCATACCCCCAGTGGCTGAGCCAGTAAATGGGTCTTCTAAGACATCTGGTGGAGTAGCGAAGTGGCGAGCAAAGGTTTGTCCTTCTTTGGTCACTCCTTCCAAACAAAACAAATGAACACTGAAAAAGTCAGAGGTATCTCTTAACTTCTTAAAGGCAAAAGCATCCACCTGAATTCGGCGTAGAGCCTCTAAGCTCTTCACCGGAACCATTAATTGAGGTGTGCCGGTACTGACCGTCTGAAGATAACAATTGGGCAAGACATCGTCTGCCCTCAATCCAAAGATAGGCATGACTGCGGCTGGGTCGTATATTTTTAAGAATTCGGGTTTCTTCTGATGCATGATAATGCGTTCCACGCTTCTCCCTTTAGAGTAAATTTCAACATGGATGACACCCACTTTCAGTTCTAAGGTAATTATGGTGAATTCACCGCTAAGCATGAGACGACCCGAATCGACCAAGGCGAAAGTTGTTGCAATGGTCGGGTGTCCGGCTAATGGAATCTCTTCAGAGGGGGTAAAATAACGAACCCCAAAATCGGCAATTTGGGAGCGACGTACAAAAGACGTCTCTGAGAGGTTCATCTCACGAGCAATAGCCAACATGGTCACATCATCCATCGCATCGGTGTCAAACAAAATAGCACAAGGGTTGCCTCCTAAAGGTCGATCGGTAAATGCATCTACTTGCATGAAGGGATAGACGGCCATCACTCACTCCAATAATAAAAAATCCTTTCGTCTTTATTGAGGACGAAAGGTAGAACTTCCGCGGTACCACCTCATTTCGTCGCACCCTCTGTGCGACGCTCTCTTTCCCCGACAAACATCGGGAATTCGCTATAACGGGCTTCCCGTACCGTTCTACTCTCGGCATACAACCACACCACTGCCGATTTCTTCGGTATTCATTCTGGGCGACCTTCAGCGCCGGGCTACTGAGGGGGTTCTCAGCCTATGACCACTCCTTCTCTGTCAGCGCCTCGGACACTTACTCCTCCCAGAGAGAGCCTCATTAGGTCTCACTTGGTTGTGAACATTATAACGAATTACAACCCATCCGTCAACAATTTTTATCCATCACTTTCGCCTTTAATGCTGTATGGCGAGGATGAACGTTGATGCAAATCCCAACCTTACGGTTTTCTATTATTTCGATTCACGGGGCTGCTCAATGGTCTCCCAATACCCCCGATCTAATTCCTCATCGGTAATGTGGGTATAGCGTTGTGTGACGGTAATGTTACGATGACGCGCCAATTCTTGTGCTAATTTGAGGTTTCCACCAGAGCCTTGCAGAACCCGAGTGACGAAGTAATGGCGAAAAGAATGGGGTGTGATGGTGCCTACAGCATTCTTTCCTAAACACTCCAATACCCGTTGAGTCACAATATTACGTCCACTCGTTGTGGTGATTGGTTTGACCTTCTTGCCCGCGCCACGATCATGCCGAGCGAACAAGGGTAGTGCGGTCAGAGGGCGACCAGAAGTCCCATCTAAATCGCTCCGAGCCTCTAAATAATCTCGCAGGGCATTGATGGCTCGACCCGAGAAGCGCACGACAGCCTGGCGGTCACCTTTCCCAATGATTATGGCTTTGGCTTCATACCAATCCACATCACCGCGCCGCAAAGCACAGGCTTCTTGCACGCGTAATCCTGTATCCGCCAGTGTGATGAGGAAAGCTCGATCCCTTAGATTACGTAACTTGTCTGACCGATTTTCTGTGGGTTGATCGGCAAGTCGAAGGGCATACTCGATGATTCGATCTATGGCATCTCGCGGAAATTGGGGTAGGCGTTGACCAGCCTTTCGAGCGCGACGGCGAATCAACATGCGAACTCGGGCAATATTAGGGCTGCCGAGCCCTTCTGCTATCAGGTACTCATAAAAATTGGCTGCAACGGTCAGATACAAACTTTCGGTAGTGGGTGCTTTTTCTTTTAGTGCCGAAGCGAACCAGGTAATCGCCTCTTCGGGCAATTCTTGAACCGGGGTTTCTTTTGGAGAAAGATGATGCCCTTCGAGCACTTCGTAAAAGGATCGTAAAGCATTGGTGTAGGTTCGTGCAGTATTTTCACTACGAGCGGCGGCTATGCTAGAGAGGAATCCCTGGAACGCTTGTTCAATGGTGTTTTGGGGTTTTTCGGGCATGCTTTTTTTATACCAGATTGATCCCCTCCAGACAAGATTGATCTTGATTGGTCATTGATTCCGTGCTATGATGCCCGAAAATAACCCATGATACGGAGGAAAATCTTCAACCATGGACTCCATCCAAGAATTATTCGATTCGACTCAAGTTATCCTTTTAGATGGAGCGATGGGGAGCATGCTCATCGCAGCGGGATTGACTCCAGGGCTATCTCCAGAATTGTGGAACATAGAGCAACCCGAAAAGGTCCGAGCGGTTCATCGTGCCTACATCCAAGCAGGTGCCCAACTCATCCTGACAAACTCTTTTGGTGGTAATCGCTTTCGTTTAAAACGCAATCATCTTCAGGATCGGGTTAGTGAACTCAACTTTCACGCAGCAGTCATTGCCCGAAAAGAGGCACAAAGTTCCCCACACAAGGTAGTTGTTGCTGGTTCTATCGGTCCTTGCGGCGAATTACTGAAACCACTCGGTCCTTTAACCTATGATGAAGTTAAGGATGCTTTTGCAGAGCAGGCATCTGCGTTGGCAGAGGGCGAAGTAGATTTATTATGGATTGAGACGATGAGTGACTTGAATGAAGTGCGTGCTGCCATTGAGGGAGTATCATCGGTATGCGACCTTCCGATTGCTGTAACCATGACATTCGACCAACGCGGTCGGACGATGATGGGCGTCAAACCCCAAGATATGGTGCAAGCCCTCAGGGAATATGGATTGATTGCCATGGGTGCGAATTGTGGGAATGGACCTGCGGAGATTGAGGAGGTCATACAAGCCATGAACACGTTCGATCCAACCATCAGACTGATTGCAAAATCCAACGCAGGGCGTCCACGTTTGGTGGATGGCAAACCTCACTACGATGCTTCACCTCAAGTGATGGCAGAACATGCTCGCCGTGTACATCGTTTGGGTGCAAAATTGATCGGTGGGTGCTGTGGAACAACGCCAGAGCACATCCAAGCCATGCGAGATGCGCTCTTTGGATGAAAAGAATCTTCACTCACCCGTATACCACCAACCAGAGTAGATAACCTGCCTCTCATCACACACAAAATACACAAAGTCATGGACACCGCGCCAAAAGTAAATCAGAATTACGAATTCACCAACCTCTTTTCCCGCGAGTGGTGATGAACCAATGAGTTCATCAAATAAATGATCACCTTGGGAAACAGTGAGATCGGGCGTGCCTAATAATCGAATAATCTGTTCCTGAGTATGAACCTCTTTACTCAGTCGGCTTTCTAACTCCAACATCAGTTGGTGTTTGCGTCCCATCCATGAATCGATTTCATCATCCCATTTTCCGCCTTCGAATTGCCCTTTGAGCATCCGCAGATTCTTATATTCTTCAGAAAGTTCCTCCAAGGTTAAAATACTCAGGTCATCTGAAGACACTGTCGCGATAGGAGTAGGAGAGCGATTGAGATTAAGCGCGCACGCGCTTAACAACAGCAATGTGAGCAAATGTATAAAAACACATTTCATCGCACTCTTCTCGCCTCCCGAACAAGTGAACTTTTCGATAACACCCCTAGTACAATAAGTAGGCATGTTGATCAGATTATATCATTGAGGATGAACACATTGAATTCGGAAATATTAAGCAACAATGTCCTTCATCCTATGCAGACTTATAGTTCTAGAAAAAATGAAGGGCATATTTGATCCCAATCAACTGGAGGGGTTACTCTTTCGGTAAAGGAGTGATTTGATGGGGAAATTCATTGTTCGGCGACTGACATTGATTCCCATGATACTCATTTTGATGAACTTCCTGGGTTTTACGTATGCCCATTATGCTCGACCCATCCGCGCCACACACACGCCTTACATTCGCCTGGTTGAATCAGGACCTTTGTTACCAGCCTACTACGCTTACTTGAAAAACCTAATGCAATTTGATTTCAACGCAGAGGTAAGCGTATTTGGAGACCGTAATACATCTCTTCCCCTGAGGGATGCCTTGGTTCGGGCAATTTTCGCTAGCATGGGCCTATTAGTTTTCGCGTTGGCAATGAGCATTAGTCTGGGTTGGATCGTGGGAATTAAAGCGGTACACGACGATCCCCCAGGAGTAGCAAGGTGGTTGTCCTTTCTTTCAACGATTGGATTGTCCATGCCGAGTTTCTACATCGGTAGCCTGTTTATTGTCTGTTCGGTTTTTTACGTCCTCTGGCGTGGTCCCGGGTCACAAATGCTGCTACCCATAGAGGGGTATGGATGGGATTTGCATTTGGTTTTTCCGACATTGGCATTGATGGCACATCCAACCGTTCAAATTGCTCAAGTTATCGCGAATCTCCTCTCCAATGAATTAGGGCAACAATACATCGTGGCTGCACGCAGTTTGGGGTATTCCAAACGGACGATTCGCAATCGGATCGCGTTACGCAATATCATTGCCCCAACCCTCTTGACCATTGCAGGAATGACTCGCCTGCTCTTTGGTGAACAGGTACTTATCGAATGGCTATTCAAGTGGCCGGGATTAGGTCGTCTACTTGCTTGGACCTTAGTACCACCTCAGTTGAGTTCCACACACGGTTCACCCCTTTTTCTCAACCCGCAGGTAGTAGCCACCGTCTTGACATTGATTGCCGCTCTATTTTTACTCACTGATTTTTGCGCCTCCCTACTCGTTCAGGCGCTCGATCCACGGGCACGTAAAATCGAAAGCAGGGAGGGAGAATTCTGATGTCAGAGCAAAGACAATTGAGTTCAGATAATTGGCAAGAAGTTTATACTGCGCTGTTGAAGGGGGATAAAAAACATGCGCGTTTTCTTTTAGGTTCCATCATACGGAATGATCCTCGCAATGAGAAAGCGTGGCTCATGCTCGCAGAGGCTGTTGATGATCGCAACCAAACCATCTATTGCCTCGAAAGGGTGCTAACGATCAATCGCCGCAATGCGTTGGCACGTCGATGGTTAGCCTCTCTCAAGTCGAATCGCGAAGACGACTCCTCTTCAAACTTGATATTGGATACCCTACTGGCAAGCAGACCCTCGCAACCAACTGTGGTCTTCAGCCGGCAAGGGATACCCACAACCCCGCTCCAACTGGCTCAAGAACAACCGATCCTGACCACACCCATAACTGAGGTGAGAGATTCGATTCCCATCCCTGGGATTTCCGTCAAGCAGAGAGGCGCAAAACACAGAAGGATCAATTGGGCTTTGATATTTGGGTTGCTCATCACTTTCCTTGTTGGCATCGTTGCTCTTATCGGTCCTTCTCTTGCTCCTCGCGACCCTCTGGAGGAAAACCTGATCATCAAGGTTGGGGAGAAGTGGTATATCCCACCATTTGATCCACTGACACCGGGGTTCCCTTTAGGTTCAGATGAATATGGTCGCGACCTATTCAGTCGCTTGCTATGGGCAGTCCGTCCAACGATGACCTTGGTGTTGATTGTGGCAACTGTCAGGTTGACGATGGGAGTATTGATTGGGATGGTAACAGGTTGGTCAAGCGGACGCCTCGGACATTTCTTGGAAACCTTGATTGAGACCTCCCTCTCGGTACCGGTATTATTGGTTGCGTTAGGCACCATTGCCCTCATCGGAACAGAACTCGGGATTTGGGCTTTTATCATTGGCTTATCTCTCACCGGCTGGGTGGAGACCGCACAGCAGGTATCTACACAAACTCGCATTGTAAGCAGACAAGTATATATCGAGGCGGCTCGTGCTTTAGGTGCTTCATCCAAATCCATTCTCTTTCAACACATTCTACGCCAAATCACACCCATGCTTCTCATGCTATATGCTTTTGAGGTCAGCAATACGCTGATGGTTACAGCAGGCTTGGGTTTCCTTGGCTACTACATTGGTGGTGATGTGTGGGTAGATGTTAGCGATTTCGTGGCGCGGCGCATCAGCGGTATGCCCGAACTTGGGCAGATGTTAGCCACCTCTTGGTCTACCCTAACAAGACCCTGGGCAATGGTATCCGTTGGAAATGTAGTGTTTATAACGGTGCTCGGCTTTAATTTGATCGGAGAAGGGTTACGGTTACGCCTCCAATGGGGTCTCGCTGGACGGAGAGATATGCTCGCTCAATTGAGAGAAAAGATCGGTCTTTGGATTGACCAAAATCTTTTATATCCCATCCATACCCTCATGGACAATAGAAAAGCCCGTAGAGCCTTTACCCTAAGCATGGCAATTGTTTCCTGCTTCGTGCTTGGTTTTTATATGAAAACACACCTCTCTACCTTAGATTTTGCAGATTGGTTGTCAATGGTGCAACCCAACCCCCAAGATCAGGTCGAGAGAAGCCATATGCCGACACAATCTGAGATCTCTCCATCGAAGTTGAAGGATCAGACAGGGATTGTTTGGACCTTTACCATCCCGGAAAAGGTTGCATCGGAAATGCTTCCGCGCATTCTCGAAAACGGTGCAGTCGCTGTGTTGACCACCGAAGATCGGTTAGTTATCATCAATGCCGAAGGAACGTTGCGCAGTCAGTTCCTATTGCATCCAGGTCCCTTCATTGCCACCCGTCCATGGAGTGCTAAAGGGGAAAAACTTTTTCCTGCCATTCTAACAGATGGAAGCGTAATTGTTGTCTCAGGAGAACAAACCGTTTATGCTCTCGATAAAAAAGGGGAAATGCTATGGGAAGAGCCCTTGCTCGAAAAGCCAATCAACGAACCTCCAATGCAAACGGATACGGGGCAGGTGTATGTATCTGATCAAAGAGGCGGATTATATGCCTTCGATTCCCAAGGTCTTCGCTTTCGTTTCCATTCGGAGATTGCGCCGTATACCCTATCGAACCCCATAATTGGGAAAAATGGAGTCATCTACTTTGCAACAACCGATCGTGGCAGCGCTTTTATCCATGCTCTTTCGCCGGAGGGCAAATTGCTCTGGGTGAACGAAGCTCGAACATTGAATTTCTACGAAGGACTCCAAATCAGCCCGGATAATCAGTATTTGTTTTTACAAGAGGACATCTTCGATGCAACCACTGGGGCACTGCTTGACCTTGAATCTCCAATGAAAATTGACCATTATCTCATCGGGCATGACCATCAAATATATGCGGTCTCGAAGAATTGTGTGTTTGAGGTTCGTAATCGAGCAGGGAATCTAGAGATCATTCAGCGTGATTCGTGTGAAATACCCACTTTCGGCAACCAACCACCTTTAGAAATCGTGGTGGATGAACACCATGTGATCTGGCTTTACTTTGGAACTTATCGGGGTATTACCCAAATATTGTGGATGAGCATATCTGGTGAGACGCTTGGAAATTACAAACTGCCGGGAAAATCCGGTTATCTATCTGAAGCAGACTACAAAAACACACGTTATACAGATTGCACATTGGATAAAGACCAAAGCGCCCTCATCTGCGAAACCCATACACCCGAATCGATTCAACCAACCTGGAAAGCAGTGATCAAGGACATTCCAGAATTTAAGACCGGACTCATTCGGGATGGCTATGCTTATTTCATTACCTACGAAAACACTCTTTACAAGGTTTCTCTTGGCATCCCATGATTGCGCACAGGTAATCTTCTTTATCAATCTTATTTGTTAATTCTCAAAATTTCAAAAAAATTTTGAAGATTGGAAAATAATAGACAAATCATTGCGATTTCATCTCCAAACCTCAATAAAACCATCCACAAACGAAAAAGGGAGTAAAAGGGAGAATATCGGAATTGTTGGGAAATTGAAACTTTGCGCTTTAAACTACCAGAAACTCCAACACATCAATTATGAGCCGTAATCCTTCTCATCAAAATGATTGACATAGATTTATTTTTGATTTAAACTAATTTATTGAAAGGCAAATCGTGGGGTTTTGAATTGCTCGATAACTGGCACAATTGGTCGCAAGCGTTCCCTAGGCTTTGAAGAGGAGGTGATACCAAGGGCAGATAGAGAAGATAATTAAAAAATTTTCCATGTCCACCCTTTTCAACAGATCAAGTTACGAGGAATGAGAAGTTTGTGGAGGAAAAACATGAAAAAGCATGTTGTTCTTTACTTTACATTCGCTTTATTATCCATTGCGACTCTTTTACTCAGTGCATGTGCAGGAGCAGCCCCCACGACGATTAAAATCGGTATCAACGCAGAAATCACCGGAGATATTCCAAAGGTTGGCGAAGGCACCAAGTACGCCGCCCAGATGTGGCTCGAAGACATCAAAAAAGCCGGGGGGTTAGAGGTCGGAGGCAAAAAGTACCCAGTTGAATTAGTCATTGAGGACAATGAATCGAAAGCCGAATCAGCAGTAGCAGCCAACACAAAACTGATCACTCAGGATGGGGTATTGGTCATTGTTGGACCACAAGCATCTAAACAAGCCGTCCCCGCTGGCGAGGTAGCAAACAACTACGAAACACCCATGATCAGTCCTTGGTCCACCAACCCACGAACCACTCTTGACCGCCCATGGGTATTCCGTGCCTGCTTCTTGGATCCCTTCCAAGGTCCGGTGAACGCTAAGTTCATCACCGAAGAGTTTGGTTTTACCAAGGCTGCGGTGCTATACGATGTAGGTAGTGATTACCCCAAAGGTTTAGCAGAATACTTTAAAGCCGCCTGGGAAGACCTTCATGGTCCCGGTTCGGTGGTAGCCTTTGAAACCTTCACAACGAAGGATAAGGACTTCAGTGCTCAATTGACGAAGATCATCAATTCCGGTGCTGAAGTGCTCTTTACACCACAATATTATGATGAGGTCCCTCTCATCGTTCAGCAGGCTCATCAATTGGGATGGAATAAACCCATCGTAGGTAGTGACTCTTGGGGCTCCGCCGAATTAATGAATCTCTGCGGCAGCGATTGCTATGGGTTGTTCTTTAGCACTCACTATGCTGCTGCCGGTGCCGTTGGAGCAACCAAAGAATTCATTGATCGCTACAACGCCACCTATGGATACATCCCGGATGATGTGGCTGCACTCACCTGGGATGCCATGGGCATCGTGCAGAAGGCTATCCAAGATTGTGGCAAGATCACCGGCGATATAAAAGCCGACCGCAAATGCGTGCGTGATGCCATGGCCGCCATCAAAGACTATGATGGCATTACCGGCAAGATGACCTTCACCGAAGAGGGCGACCCCATCAAGTGCGCCGTGATCGTTAGGATTAGTGAACAAGGGGAATTCACATTCTACAAACAAGCATGTCCGTAGTTTTTCATCATTCATCTACGTGAATGGATGGTACCCCATTCCATACTAAATGAATACCAACTCTCAATCTTTGGGAGGGCGGGCTAAATAAAAAATCCGCCCTCCCGAGAAGAGGAGCATCACCATGACCTTCTTTCTTCAAAATGTGATGAACGCCTTACAATGGGGGAGTTTCTATGCCCTGATCGCATTGGGTTACTCGATGGTCTATAGTATTCTCATGCTCTTCAACTTCGCCCATGGCGATATTTTCATGACTGGCTCCTACATTGGCTTTTTCATTTCAACCGCGTTGGTGGGATTATCAGCATCTGGAATCTTGCCTCTTCCCAATTGGCTGAATCTTGTGTTGACGCTTGTATTCACCATGATGGCTACAGCCATCGTTGGGATGCTTGTTGAGCGTGTAGCCTATCGTCCCTTGCGCAATGCCCCCCGTGCATCGGCTGCCATCACCGGTTTAATGGTTGGTATCATCCTAGAGACCGGTAACCTTGCTCTTTTGGGAGCCCAAAGACGTAATTACCCCTCGTTAATCGAAACGCAAACCTACCAAATTATGGGGGTTTCCTTCACCAATACAAGGGTGATGATCATTGTTCTTTCGATCCTGCTCATGTTGACCTTGCATCTGTTTGTAAGACGAACTAAATGGGGAATGGCAGTGCGGGCTATGGCGTATGATTACATTGTATTACCACTTATGGGTGTCTCTATCAACACCATTGCGGTCATGACCTTCGCCATTGGTTCTGCATTAGCAGCGGCAGCAGGCATCTTCTTCGGTATTGCCTACCCCGTCCTTGAACCCTATATGGGCATCCTCTTTGGTTGGAAATCCTTTGTGGCAGCCATCTTGGGTGGACGAGGTTCCGTACCGGGTGCAGCCCTGGCTGGTTTCTTATTGGGTTTCATCGAAATTTTCGTCGCAGCCATCTTCCCTTCCACCGTGCGCGACCTCATTGCCTATAGCATCATCTTAATCATCTTAACCTTCAGACCGCACGGTTTCTTTGGCGAACCTTACAGTGCTCAATTGAGATTGTGATCATCTCGCTAATTTCGCTCAGACCTCCTAAGACGAGAAACGAATATGGCACTTCAAGAAACAACCCTATCCCCTTCTGAAGAAAGAACCCCGACCTTGGTGCAAAAGATTCGCCGCCGATTTACTCAGGTACCATCCTTAGGCTGGTTACTCAGCGCTCTTGCTGCAGCGATCGTTGAACACCTGATCGGTTACCCACTTGCCATTGGCTTAGGCATGGGCACAATGCCTTCCTTTTTCGGTTTTGAGATTGCCTTAAGTCGTCCCCAATTATTTCCCAGTGCCGTCCTCTATGTAATTGTCGTTTATATCCTACCTATCGCATTGGTGGCTTGGTTGAGTGCATCATTGGCAAATCGGTTGGCGGCTTGGTTGCTGCGCTTCCCAACCTGGGTTTCATTGGTGCTTCACCTTGCCTTACTTTATCTTGTGCTTCACCTTTGGGCAACCCTTGGCGATTACCGCGTGCTTCTGCTCAAACTCGTTCTGATTGCCGTCATGACTACCCTGAGTTTGAATGTGGTCAATGGATATATGGGTGAGTTTTCTTGCTCTCACCCAGGTTTCATGGCATTGGGTGCCTACTCAGCCTCGGTGATGACGGTTTTGTTCTTTGTAAGCGACAGTGTTTTTGGTCCTCCGCTCTTGCCACCAGCAATCGGTCCATATCTCTTCCCAATCGTTCTCCTCCTGGCTGGGTTGGTGGCTTCTCTTGGAGCCATTGTCATTGCTATTCCATCCTTTCGCACGCGCGGAGATTACTTAGCAATCATCTCTTTGGCTTTTACATTTATCGTCAAGAGTTTCTTTGAGAACCTGGAGATTGTAGGCGGTCCACGCGGCTTCATGGGACAGCCAGATTGGGCATCCTTACCTTTCGTTTATGTGGTTACCGTATTATGCGTGTTGATCATCAACAACTTTGTCAACTCGATCTTCGGCAAAGCGATGAATGCAGTGCGCGATGGTGAAACCGCAGCCGAAGCCATGACCGTTGACACCCGTAAGACGAAAATGACTGCTTTTCTTTTCTCTGCCTTTTGGGCAGGTGTGGCAGGCGGTTTGTTGGCTCATGTTCTGCGCTATGTCAATCCGGCAACTTTTGGCATCCTCAAACTCAGCGAGGTCCTCGCCATGCTTTATTTGGGTGGCTTGAATTCGGTTGTAGGCTCGATTGTTGGAGCGGTTGGATTCAACATTCTCAGCGAAATGTTGCGACCACTCGAGTTAATTAAATGGATTGTCATCGCAGTCTTGGTGATACTGGTCATGATTTTCCGCCCTACAGGCTTGATTGCCTTTAAAGAGCTCAGGATCGAAGATATACTCAAACCCAAATCCCCAATCAAGGAAGAAATCCATGCCACTTCTTCAAATTGAAAACCTCACTGTCTTCTTTGGCGGTCTTAGAGCGGTCCACAATTATCAGGTGACGATCGAACGCGGTCAAATCCGAGGCTTGATTGGTCCAAATGGTGCGGGAAAAACAACCATCTTCAACCTCATCACCGGCATTTACCGTCCAACCTCAGGGCAAATTATCTTTGACGGGAAGAACCTCATTGGTCTGCGACCTAATCAGATTGCTGCCATGGGTATCGGTAGAACCTTTCAGAACATGATGTTATGGAGACACATGACCGTCCTCGAACATGTTAAACTAGCACGCTACGCCAAACTCAGTTATGGCTTAGTAGGGGCATTCTTCAATACCCCCAAGCGCATTCGTGAAGAAGCCGAAACCGAAAAGAGAGCACGAGATTTACTTGAAATGTTGGGCATTGGGCATTACGCAGACCTCGTCATCACCGGATTGCCATACGGCGTTCAGCGCAAGGTGGAAATCGCGCGTGCCCTCGCTTCTGAACCAAAACTCCTCCTTCTGGATGAACCAACCGCTGGTATGAACCCTGAAGAACTGCTCGAAATGGTTGAATTCATTCGTCGCATCCACGCTGAATTTGGCTTGACCATCTTTTTAATTGAACACAGGATGAAAGTAGTGATGGATTTATGCGAGACCATACAGACCTTGGATTTTGGAGAGGTCATCGCCGAGGGCACTCCTGAAGAGATACGCAACAACCCCAGGGTGATCGAGGCTTACTTGGGGAAGGAGGTAGTCGTCTGATGTTGCTCACTGTCGAGAATCTGCATGTATCCTACGGGGGCATCAAAGCACTTCACGGCATCAGTTTTGACGTAGACGATGGAGAGATTGTGTGCATCATCGGCGCCAATGGAGCCGGAAAAAGCACAACCCTGCGTGCAATCTCGCGGCTAGTTCCAGCCGAACCCGGTAGCAAGATCATTTTTGAAGGAAAAGACCTCCTAAAATTTCCACCCGAAAAGGTGGTCAGTGAACTCGGAATCTCCCATGTACCTGAAGGCAGACGCCTTTTCGGCAACCTGACCGTCATGGAAAATTTGAGGTTGGCTGCGTTTGCACGCAGAGATGGACCCCAAATCGAGCGGGATTTTGAGCGGGTCTTTGCCCTCTTCCCGCGCCTCGCCGAGCGTAAGTCACAAAAAGCAGAGACACTGAGCGGGGGTGAGCAACAGATGCTAGCAGTCGGACGCGCCCTCGTTAGCGGTAGGCGGATGATGTTGCTCGATGAGCCTTCTATGGGACTAGCTCCCGTTCTAATGATGTCCATGTTCGATGCATTGCGCGACATCAATGCAGAAGGTACTACCATTTTACTCGTTGAACAGAATGCGCGACTTGCCCTCCAGTTTGCTCGGCGTGGTTACGTGCTTGAGAACGGCAATCTGGTGTTGGCTGGCAAATCCGAAGAACTGATGGCTAATCCGGATGTCAAAAAAGCCTATCTGGGAGGTTGATTACAATTACACCACTAGTGCATTGATAAGAAGCCACCAAATAATGAAGTGATCGTCTGTTGAAATCCTAAGGAGTTCTTTAAATCTTTCCATAATACCCTCGAAAAGGACTGTTTACTCGATGAAGGTCAAACATACAACGGATGTTCCAATTGAGCTTTACAAAGATGCACCTGGAGTAACCATACAATGGTTATGGTCAGAGGCAGATGGCGCTCCTAATTTTGCGCTTCGTTTGATCGAAGTTCAAGTAGGGGCAGCAACCCCCTATCATACACATCCATATGAACACGAAATATTTATCCTGAACGGACAAGCACGATTACGTGGCGAAGGACAAGAATACCCTCTATCTCCTGGTGATACTGCTCTCGTATTACCAAATGAAAAACACCAAATCATAAACATCGGATCAGAGACGCTTCGCTTGCTGTGTGCTATACCCACAGCGAAACCATCTAACTAATCACAAAGTCTTCACTCATCTCAATTCCAAGAAACCTATTGAAGCACGAACAGTGCAATTTTCAATTTAACACCCGGTAAAAAACCTTGAGTACAAAAATTTCGGTTGTCCTGATATTGATTTGCATGTGCATGGCTTGCCAAAAAGAAAGACCGGAACACGTCAACATGGTTTACATTCCCGAAGGTTCGTTTCTTATGGGTAGCGATCAACCTGAAGAAAAAGATGCAAGCCCTTCTCATCTGGTTACTCTTGAGGCATATTGGATCGACATCTACGAGGTCACCAATGAGCAATATCGCCGATGCGTGCTTGCCCAGGCTTGCAATGAACCAGAAGACCTGACCTACTATCAGGATGATCGGCTTGCTAACCATCCGGTAGTTTACGTCAGTTGGTACAATGCAGTAGATTATTGTCACTGGGTCAACAAACGGTTGCCCACCGAAGCAGAGTGGGAGAAAGCAGCGCGAGGTAAGGAGGGCTATACCTACCCTTGGGGTAACGAGCCGAAGGTAGAGTGCCTCAATGCAGGAGCACAATTCAACGGAACAACTCCAATCGGGATGTTCGCTTGTAATGCCAGTCCTTACGGCGTGATGGATATGTCCGGCAATGTCTGGGAGTGGGTTGAGGATTGGTATTTACCCTATCCCAATAGCCATTATATTACCGACCTCTTTGGACTAAAGTACAAGGTCGTTCGAGGTGGCTCATGGAATCATCCCATAGAAGATGCACGCAGTTACCACCGTGACCTTGCCCACCCCTCACGTGCCCTGGCAGTGGTTGGCTTTCGTTGTGCCGCCTCACCTTAAGGGTAATAAACTCGCCCTACTCGAGCAGCAATTCCACATACGACTTCGTAGTTGTTGGTTCCCCAACGTTCAGCAACTTCATCTACAGTAATTCGTTCATCTCCCTGTTTCCCGATCAAGGTGACCTCATCTCCCATGCGGGCTTCCGGAAGTTCATCTAACTGTACCATCGCCTGATCCATACAGACTCGACCCACTACCGGAACGCGTTTGCCACCCACTAAAACCTCATTCTTTCGCAACCGTCGAAAACCATCGGCATACCCGACTGCCAAAGTCCCGATTCTCTCTGTTTGTCTTGTGACATAATCATGACCGTAACTGATGCCGCGACCAGGTGGCAATATCTTGACATGGGAAAGCACTGTCTTCCAAGTGACAGCCTGGTGGAAGCCAGAGGGTAAAATACATTCCTTAGATGGGTTTATTCCATAGAGGGCAATGCCTGTTCGTACCAAATCGAAAGTGGCACTCGGGCGAGTGAGAGCAGCAGCTGAATTGGCAGCGTGCACGATAGACGGTCGCAATCCAGCGGATTGGATCGCCTGTAACACCTCTCGGAAGTTTCTTTCATGCTCGTTGGTCGGTTGTTGGTCTGCTTCATCTGCTCGTGGGAAATGAGTAAACATTCCCTCGAAGGCTAAGCCAGGGGTTTTCACAATCTGACGTGCCATTTCAACTGCATCCTGTGGTTGAACACCCAATCGCCCCATACCACTATCCACTTTGAGATGTACTCGTGCGGCTTTTCCAATACGTTCTGCTGCTGATGAGACCACATGTATTTGGAAACCATCCCAAACTGCCATTGAAAGGCGATAAGCAATTGCCTCCTCAATTCGACCAAGAGGTGTGTAACCTAAGAGAAGAATCGGACAATCTAATCCGGCGCGTCGTAACTCCAAACCTTCTTCTAATCGAGCCACTCCACACCAGGCTGCCCCCGCCCGAATGGCAGCCTGAGCCACCGGCACCGCACCAAGCCCATAAGCATTTGCTTTCACCACCGCCATCACCTGAACACCTGTGATTTGTCGTACTAGACGAACGTTGTGTTCAATGGCGTTCAGGTCAACTTCAATCCAAGTTGAGTATAGTTCGTTAGCCAATCTGCTCATGTCTTTAAAGCCCCCAGAAAATCACGCACCAATTGATTGAACGATTCCGCTTGCTCGAGATTGGGTAAGTGACCAGCATTCGAGAGAATCTCCAAGCGCGATTCAGGGATGCCCTTATGCATCTCCTCTGCTTCCTCAATGGGTATCAACTGGTCATCTGCACCGTGAATGATCAATGTTGGCACCTTAATCTGGTTTAACATAGATCGTGAATCAGGGCGATCTCGCATACCCTTTAACGCTCCAACAATACCCGGTACCGATGTGCGCATCATGATATGACGCATTCGTTCAACCAGTGCCGGATTGTTGACGTAAGTTTTTGGCGACATCATCTTGTTCAACCAGATTTCCACCACCGCTTGTGGACCGTCCTGCTCGGCTTTTCGGATCGCCTCATCACGATTGGCTTTGGTTTCTGGCGTATCCGCACTGGCACGCGTAGCCGTCAAGATCAAGGCTGCAACCTCTTGAGGATAGCGTCGGTAATATGCAAAGGATGTATATCCTCCCATAGAAAGACCACACAGGACGATCGGGGATTGCACCCCTAATGCTTTTAAAAATAAATGACAATCTTCAGCCAACAAGTCCATGCTGTACACGCCAAGGGGTGCATCGGATTCACCATGACCGCGCAAGTCGGGTGCTATCACACGCGCCACATCTGACAAAGCGTTCACCTGCGGCTCCCACATTTCTTTGCTCAAAAGAAATCCATGCAGAAACAGCAATGGGATCCCATCCCCTTGATCGTTGAAGTGCATAGTGAATCCATCAAATTGAATATGCATCATACACCTCGCTGCTCTCTCCAGGTCCGTATCTGAGATAAATGTTCTTCATCATGTTCAAAACTTTCAATGGCAATCCATTTCCACAATGGCACCCCTCCAAGCCAATCGAAGCGTTTGGGATTACTCAACTCTTCCTCAGAGAATGCCTCTACGCGCCGAATGGTCTGAGTTCGTACGCCGCGAAAATCCTCCAACACCTGAGGTAACAAGCGCGCTCGATCTTCTTTGAACCAACGGGCGTTCAATTCGTCAACTTCTTGTGATGTGGCAGAGACCGCTGGACCGCTTGGGGTAATTCCTTGGCGGGCTTGCCAGAGTAGTTTCACCAACTCCGCCTCCCAACGGGTTAGATGTGCCATTACATCCTTCACCGACCAATCTCCATTCACCCCAGGTTCGTCCATCATTTCCTCAGATAATCCTTCGATGGCTTGTAAAAATCGTTCGCGCCCCTCTCTCAATGCGGTGAGAACTTCCATTTTTTCCATGGTGCTCCTCTGTAAATGGAACATTTAAGGGTTTCATTGACCGACGTTTCATCTCAAACATCCAAATGCTGGTTTATTATACTCACATTTTGATAGCCTCGTTGCTCGTTTTATAGACACCGATTTAACTCTCCATCTAGACCAGGAATCTCGTTATTGACCCGATTTTGTTGACCGAGTTTTATCGCCGTGTTACAATCCTCTTGAACCTATTCTCTTGGTTCTAATGGGTTCAGGCAAAAGGTTTTTTCATTGATCAATGCCGTTCAAGGATTCGAACACCTAAATTCATGCCTTTAGAGAATTTCACAATGGCTCGTCCCGTCAACGAACCTATAAAACTCCTCCTAGTAGAAGATGATCAAGAATATGTCTCATTAATCCAAATCATTCTCATGAGGTCGGCGTTGGGGAACTTCGAGGTTACCCCAGCAAACGACCTTCACAATGCCTTACAACAACTACAACAAGAGACCTTTGACATTATTCTCCTCGATCTAATCCTTCCAGATAGCCCTGGACATGAAACCTTCTCGCAAATTTATCTGTACGCAACGAACACACCCATTGTTGTTGTCACCGCCTTAGATGATCATTCACTAGCCATCAATGCCATGCGTGAAGGAGCACAAGATTATCTCATCAAAGGAGAGATGATCAACAACTGGTTAGACCGTTCCTTGCTTTACGCTCTCGAACGATACCGTTCGATGGTGGCTTTACAACAATTATCACTTCAGGACGATCTAACCGAACTGTTCAATCGTCGAGGTTTCTACTCATTGGCGATGAAACACATCAATATTGCTCAACGTACCAAGGCAGAATTACTGCTTTTATTTGCTGATCTGGATCACCTGAAAGAAATCAACGACCGCTTTGGTCATTTAGAAGGTGATCATGCTCTGAAAACCGTTGCATCCATATTGAGAAAGACCTTCCGCACTTCTGATATTATTGCTCGTGTAGGTGGAGATGAATTCTTGGTGCTTGCCATCGTAAAACCCCAAGCGAAGAACGAAGCGATCATTACCCGACTTGAGGAAAATATCACCAAATATAATTCCCAAAACCCAGTTTGCCCCATTTCACTGAGTTACGGAATCATCCGCTTTGACCCACAAATCGAAAGGGATTTGGAAAAAATGGTCTCCCAAGCAGACCTTGCTCTATATCAACAGAAACTAGGGAAAAATTGAACGGGTAAAACATGTTGGCTCGCATCTATTCCTGTGCCGTCATTGGGCTGGAAGGGGTTATTGTCGAGGTCGAGGTGGATACCGGACAAGGTCTGCCTACGATCATCATTGTTGGCTTACCTGACACTGCTGTGCAGGAGAGCCGCGAGCGCGTTCAAGCAGCCATAAAAAACGCCGGTCTCTACTTTCCACGCAAGCGTGTCACCGTAAACCTTGCCCCGGCTTCTGTGCGCAAAGAAGGACCATCTTACGATCTTCCCATAGCCCTTGGCGTGCTCATGGCAACCAACCAAATACCACCAGAAAGCCTCGAAAATGCATTGGTCATTGGGGAACTCTCTCTGGATGGAAGCGTTCGTCATGTGCGTGGTGTATTGCCCATGGCAGCCGTTGCACGCGAACAGGGTTTCCGAAGAGTCTTCGTACCCGTTTCCGATGCTGTTGAGGCTGCCCTGATTCCCGATTTGGAAGTCATTCCTGTACCCTCTATCGCAGCCTTATATCGTCACCTTAGTGGTGATGAGGCTCTCAAACCTCAACCTCCTGTCACTGCGGAGAGCACCCCTCCCTCCACGTTGATTGATTTTAGGTATATCAAAGGACAGGAACATGTCAAACGTGCATTGGAAGTGGCGGCAGCCGGTGGGCATAACGTGCTCATGGTCGGTCCACCAGGTGCAGGGAAGACATTACTAGCACGTGCCTTGCCCGGCATCCTTCCTCGCATGACCATTGAGGAAGCGTTAGATGTCACACGAATATATTCCGTTGCCGATCAACTCCCTTCAGATTTACCATTGGTACAACACAGACCTTTCCGCTCACCCCACCACACTATCTCGCATGCCGGATTGGTTGGTGGAGGCAATTGGCCTCATCCCGGAGAAGTATCTCTTGCCCATCGGGGTGTTCTCTTCCTAGACGAATTCCCCGAGTTCGGACCACGCGTTCTTGAAGTCTTACGCCAACCTATAGAAGATAAAGTGGTCACCATTAGCCGTGCCCAAGGGTCGCTTACCTTCCCGGCAAACTTCATGCTGGTCGCAGCAATGAACCCTTGTCCCTGTGGATACTTCGGAGACCCTGCCAAACCATGTACTTGCTCCACATCAGCCATTACCAAGTATCAGAAACGTATCTCCGGACCCCTTCTAGACCGTATTGATATTCACATCGAAGTACCCCGACTCGAATACGAAAAACTAAGTGACAACCGATTAGGTGAATCCTCCAATGCCATTCAGCAAAGAGTAGAAACAGCACGTGAGCGCCAAAGGAAGCGTTTTGCAGGAACTTCCATCACCTGCAATGCCGACATGCACCCAGCAGAATTGCGTCAGCACTGCCAACTTGATGAAACCTCGCGCAATTTAATGCGGTCTGCTATGAATCAAATGCAACTCACCGCGCGCGCCTATCATCGCTTGCTCAAGTTAGGACGAACGATCGCCGACCTCGCCGGTAGCGATTCCATTCAACCAGTGCATTTAGCCGAGGCGTTGCAATACCGTTTTAAAAACCTACTGCTTTGAATGCTCTAATCATACATCTCGATTGACGAAAGAACGATCTAGGAGATTGGGGTGAATCATTTCTCTCCCCTGTGAATAGCAATCACTCCGAACATCTTCCGCTGATAGGCGATCTCACGAAACCCAATATTTTCCATCTCCTCGGCTAACTGCTCAGCAGTGAGAAAGGTTGTGGTTGAATCGTAGAGATACTTATAAGCCTCGAATTCACCGGTCATCAGACCGCCAAGAAAAGGGATAACTAAACGGAAATATACCCATATCCATGGAGAGAAGATATTCCGACTCGGGCAAGTTGTTTCCAAAATGATGATACGCCCACCAGGCTTCAGGACCCGATATTGCTCATGCAATGCTGCTTGAACCTCCCTTACATTTCGCATCAGAAAACCAGAGACGACCACATCAAATGTTCCCTCATCAAAAGGTAAATAGAGTGCATCTGTCGCTAACCAATGGAGAACACCGCGTTGCCGACCGATTTCCATCATTTCGACTGTGAAATCTGCAGCAACGATTTGCGCGCATGGCTGTTGATGCTGCGCCTCAAAAGCAAGAGCACCTGTGCCTGTCCCAATATCTAAGAGCAAATCACCGGGTTTCAGGCAGGCAAGTTGGATAACTTCTTGCCGCCAAACCCTATCCTGCCCAGCCGTCATCACACAATTGACCAAGTTATAACGACGTGCAATGCGCCTGAACAGTTGGCGCACATATCTTGGACGTTCATTATCCCAGTCATTGGAAGGTAATGAGTTTGACTTCATGACAAATCACGTCAGGCAAACTGTGAATAAAATGCAAAGCCGCTTTTCAGCGGCTTTGCATTTTAGGCTTACGGGTTGAAAAAGTTATGAAATTTTTACGACATTCGCGGCTTGGAGGCCTTTGGGACCCTCTTCAATAGAGAACTCCACTTTCTGGCCTTTTTCCAGACGTCGGTAACCGTCCATCTGGATGGCGGAGAAATGGACAAAGACATCGTCACCATTCTCACGACCAATAAAGCCATAGCCTTTTGAAGCGTTGAACCACTTCACGGTCCCAATAAAACGTTCTGACATGCTCTCTTTCTCCATCTTTCATTAAAAAATTCAGCACAGACATCCACCACCGGCTATGCCAAACATGCTCATGCTCATGGAAATGGATACTGCGCTCACGTTGCTAAAAGATTATCATGACGAACTAGGTCTGTCAAGATGAGAATAATCACCTTTATAGAGATGACACTATTCTCATCCATCAGAACGGAAGGTAGCCTTTACTTTCCTAAAAGTTTTCGGAAAGCCTCCGTCAAGGCAGGCACAATCTGGTATAAATCTCCAACTACACCGAAGCGCGCTAATTTAAATATCGGTGCCTCGGGATCCTTGTTAATGGCTACGATGACCTTACTCGTGCGCATGCCCGCTTGATGCTGAATAGCGCCAGAGATGCCACAAGCAATATACAAATCTGGAGATACTACTTTACCGGTTTGACCTACTTGATGAGGATAAGGAATATACCCAGCATCCACAGCAGCGCGGCTTGCGCCTACAGCTGCACCCAACACCTCGGCTAATTCACCGATCAACTTAAAGCCTTGTTGTGCTCTCCAAATCTCCGCTTGCTTTTCATCCATCCCTTCTGGGGGGGTGAGTGTTGGATTGTTCGATACCCCACGTCCACCCGAGACAATCACGGCTGCATCCGTCAAACTGACACCGCCACCTGCTTCGGTATAACCAAGCACTTTTGTGGCAATGGACTCCTCGCTAAAAGTGACCTCAATAGGAACGATTTCTCCCTTACGGGATGTATCGGCTTGTGGTTTGGGGAAAGCGCGTATACGCAAAGTAATCACCTGAGGGCGCGTGCTACAACGCGCTTTTGAAATTAACTTACCCGCATAGACCGGTCGCGTAGCAATCACGGTGCCATCTTCAACTTCCATAGCCGTGACATCTGGCATCACCCCGGTCTTCAAATCAATGGCAACCATGGCAGCCAATTCGCGTCCTCGTGTGGTTGTTGGAAGCAAGATGACCTCCGGTTCACACTCTCGGGCGACCTTGCTCAATAAGGTTGCATAAGGTTCTGCTCGATAATCTTCAAGGAAAGGTGCTTCTGCAACGAATACCTTGTCAGCACCGTGAGCAATCGCCTCATCAACTACCGGTTTGATTTGATGACCAATGACGACAGCATTTACTCCCCCACCGAAATATTGAGCAAGTGATTTGGCGGCACCAATTACCTCCCATGAGGCAGGATATGCTTTCCCTTTGAAATGATCTATGTAGACAAGTATTTTATTTGTCATCATAGCACCTTTTCCTGTAGTATCTTATGTGCAAGTTTTTCCGCAATATCTTTAGGGGAATCACCGGTGATGATCTCTGTAACCACCTCACGCACCGGCGCATTCATTACCTCTGGCCAAGACACTGCTGCTGAGAGCGGTTCAATCCCCAAATCTGCCAAGGTCCAAGTGGGGATGCTCGCACGCGAGGCTTTGCGAATGCCCATGAAAGAGGGGTAGCGTGGTTCGCCAATATCTTTGACCACACTGATGACAGCAGGCATCTTACCTTCCACAATTTGTCGCCCTTCTTCGATGGAGCGTTCTACCCGAATGAGACGGGCTTGAGGGTCTACATGTGAAATGGTTGAAACGAGGGTGAGAGCACACCAGCCTAAAACACGCGCTGTTTGGGCAGCGGTGACACCCACATCTCCATCTATAGCCTGCTTTCCAAAGAACGCCAAGTCCACTCCACCAATTTTCTGGATTGCGGCAGCCAACACGTGCGAAATCACCAAGCTATCTGCACCACTCAAGGATGGGTCTGAGATTAAAATCGCTTCATTACAACCCATTGCCAAGGCGTGTTTTAAAGCATCCCTTGCACTTTCGCCTCCTACCGTGATGGCGGTCACATCACCACCGAAGGCTTCCACTTGCCTCAATGCTGTCTCTACAGCGTACTCATCCCATGGGTTGATGACCAAAGGTGCATCACCCCAGGTGATCTTTCCATCCTCCACCACAACCTTTGCTGCGGAGTCAGGCACTTGTTTGATACAGACTACGACTTTCAAGGTATCCTCCTTATGTATCGAATGCTATGGAAGAGGTAAATAAGGATCGAACTTTTTATGATTGACAGATTTTGATGTATTTTGATAAATTTCACCCTCATTTTGTTAAGAATTGAAGAACACACCTGATTCTACCACAATCCGACATCGAATAGACCTTTGTGTTTTTACAAACTACTACGATTTCCACAACAATACATCAACGTTCTTATGCTACAATAATTACCGCTCATAGTTCATTGTGAGCAATTTTTATCACCACAAAAAAGGAACTTTATCAATGAAGAGATTCTATCCTTTTATAACCATCTTATTTGCCTTTTCTCTCTTAATCACATCTTGCCAAGGTGGTGGTGAAACAAGTTCAAGTTCGACCCAACCGCTTCCAACTGTCAACATCATCTTCATGGACGATTTTACTTACAACACCACCGGTTGGTCAACTTGGTCTGATGATAGAGGCACCGTCAACTATGAAAACGGGGGGATGCGTATTTTGGTCAACGAGCCTAATGCACTTCATTGGACCAACCCAGGATTGACGTTTCAAGATGTTCAAATCGAGGTTGATGCTACAAAGCAGGGTGGACCGGATGAGAATGATTTTGGCATCATTTGCCGCCATCAGGATGAGCAAAACATGTACTTCTTCGTGGTCAGCAGCGATGGATATTATGGCATTGGAAAGTTAAAAGATGGGCAAGAGATGCTCATTGGCATGGACAAATTCGGCTTCGATAATGAAGCCATTAAACCCGGGCAAGCAACCAATCATTTGCGCGTGGATTGCATTGGCAGTAAGTTAACTCTGTATGTCAACGACAAGATGCTGGCTGAGGTAGAAGATTCGGATTTTCCCATCGGCGATGTCGGTTTACTAGCCGGCTCTTACGATACACCCGGGGTTGACATTCTCTTTGACAATTTCGTGGTCAAAGAACCATAATTAGGGTTTGATCACATCCTAGAAGAGGTGATTGGATGAAGTGAAGGTTTACCTTGATTTTGTGGGTTGTCGTTTGAATCAAAGCGAAAATGAAGCCTTAGCGCGGCAGTTTCTTGCTGCGGGTCACACCATAGTCCACGAGCCCGAAGTGGCTGATATGGCAGTAATCAATACCTGCGCAGTGACCTACGCAGCCGAATCTGATTCGCGCCAAAAAATTCGTCAAGCAACGCGTGCTGGCATCAAACAAATCATCCTTACCGGTTGTTGGGCTACAATATATCCGCAACAGGCAGCGAACATGCCGGGCGTGAGTCAAGTTGTGCCCAATAACTTTAAGGAACATTTGGTATCCAATCTACTTCAAATCCCGCAAGAAAACCTCACTTCTCCTCCAACCGAACAAACCTACAATTCAAAATCACGTTTGCGAACACGAGTCTTCATCAAAGTGCAAGATGGTTGCAACAATCATTGTACCTTCTGCATCACTCGGATTGCACGAGGTGTCAGTCACAGCCGCTCAATTCGGGAAATAATAAAAGAGATCAATCAAATGCTTGACGCCGATCCACAAAATTGCGTTAAGGAGATTGTGTTGACCGGCGTAAACTTGGGTTCGTGGGGGCAGGATTTCTCCCCCCCGTTACACCTACGTCATCTCGTACAGGCAATACTCGATGACACCGATATACCTCGTCTACGCCTCTCCTCTTTGGAGCCATGGGATCTAGATGCAAGTTTTTTCACTCTCTGGGAAAATCCACGTCTTTGTCGCCACGTTCACTTACCACTACAATCTGGGTGTGCACAAACTCTACGCCGCATGGGTAGAAAGACAACTCCCCAATCCTTTACACAATTGGTCGAAGCCGCGCGTTCGGTATGCCCTGATATTGCCATCACCACAGATTTGATCGCCGGGTTCCCCGGTGAAACCGAGGCAGAGTTCGCTGAAAGCCTGGCGTTTATCCAAGCCATGGAGTTTGCTGGGGGTCATGTCTTCACTTTCTGTGAGAGACCCGGAACTCCTGCCGCACATATGCCCAACCAGGTGCCTTTTGCGACCCGTAAGGAAAGAAACGCCATGCTCCGGCGCGTATTAGAAGAATCTGCCCAACACTATCGCAACCAATACCTAGGAAAGATTCTACTTGTATTATGGGAGAGCGCTGTTCCCCATGGTCCAGAAAGGTGGCTCCTAAAGGGGCTGACCGATAACAACATCCGAGTCACCTCCCTAGCATCGAAATTTCTATGGAATCAAATTACACCGGTATTCCTGGTTGAATCGCAAAATGGGAATCTAGTTGGTAAGTTGGTTTAGGCAACAAGGTGGATTCACAGTTCACCAGGAATAGATTTGCCCGATTGAAATCCTTTCCACTGAGAGGACAGATAAAGTCGAAAAGTAATCCATAAAGAATAAATTCTGCCAAAAACGATATAAAAATGGGTATAATGAATATGATGAACACAAAGATTCAAATAGAACAAGCCCTAAAAGATGCAATGCGGGCAGGTGACGAAACCCGCAAGCGAACCTTGCGGATGGTCTTGGCTGCCATCCGCAATGCAGAGGTGGAACGCGGTGGTCTATTGGATGATGCGATCATATTTTCGATCATTCAAAAGGAAATCAAAAACCGCCGCGAAGCCATCGTGGATGCTCAACGCGCTCACCGTCCAGAGTTGGTTGCAGAAGCAGAAGCCGAAATTGCCGTTCTTGAATCCTTCCTCCCCAAAAGCCTTACCACAGAGGAACTGACGGAGATGGCTCATCAAGCGATATCTGAGGTGGGGGCAACTTCGGTGAAAGAGATGGGGCAAGTGATGAAAATCCTCATGCCCCGTGTTCAAGGTCGTGCGGAAGGATCCCAAGTCAGTCAAATTGTGCGCAGCCTGCTCGAATAGCTTGGGTGTTAAATCCGTAATTACAGCATTGACCGCCATCTAACCACAGGAACTTGGATACCCTAAGATATGACAGAGAACAGCAAAGCCCTAAGCACTCCTATCACCCATTCACGTGGGGTCTTCTTTGGACTTCTAGCATTCAGTGCATGGGTTTTGGCGTTCTATGCGCTCTTACTACCAACGATCATTACTTCCTCTGAGGGGTCATACCGAGTTGGTGATGTTGCAAATCAGGACATAGTTGCTCCACGGTCGATCACTTACGTAAGCGAAGTTCGTACGGAGCAACAAAGAGAAATCGCCGCCCGTTCTGTCGCACCGATCTATACACCCCCCGATCCGAGCATTGCCAGACGACAATTGGAACGACTACGCGCCACTCTAGCCTATATTACCAACGTACGCGCAGATGCTTATGCTACGTTAGACCAAAAATTGGCTGACCTTGCTGCTTTGGAGGATATTCACCTCGACCAAGATACTGCTCAAAAAATTTTAACGGTGAACGAATCACGTTGGCAGGCAATACAACAGGAAGCTATTGCAGTCCTGGAACAGGTAATGCGAAGTACAATACGTGAAGACCAATTGGAAAAAGTCAAAAGTGACATCCCTGCATTAGTCACCCTCTCTTTGCCAGAGGACCAAGCCGTCATTGTTGCTAAACTAGTAGCCGGATTCGTTGTAGCCAATAGTTTCTACAGCGAAGCGCTGACCGAAGCAACCCGCGAACAAGCCAGAGCAGCAGTTACCCCGATTACCCGTTCCTTTATTCAGGGAGAGACCATTGTTCGACGAGGGCAAGTCATCACACCAAGCGAACTAGAAGCCTTACAGCAGTTAGACTTGGTCCAACCCGAGCAAAACTGGAAAGAATTGCTCAGTGCAGCCGTCTTATCCACTCTGATGTTGGCATATCAAACCTTCTTCCTACGGCGCACTTCTTCCGCACTACAAAACCCTCGCAGCCTATTGCTTATCACTACCCTTTTCTTAGCGTTTCTTATCATAGGACGCCTCATCGTAACCGGGCATACCATCATTCCTTATCTCTTCCCACTAACTGCTTTTACCCTATTTTTCAGTTCCTTATATGGTGCCAAGATTGCCATTACCTTCACCCTACCTCTAATTATTCTATATACCTTCGAATTACCAAATCCTTTAACCCTTACGGTGTATTACCTCATCAGCAGTATCTTTGGGGTTTTAACCCTTGGTCGAGCTCGACGCATGAATTCTTTCTTTTGGGCAGGCGCAGCAATCGGCGTCTCGGGAGCCATGATCGTCGTTGCCTACCGCCTTCCACAAGCCTCAACCGATCTCATCGGTGTGGGCACTTTGATGGGTGTCTCACTCCTGAATGGCATTGCCTCCGCAAGTCTGGCGTTATTGCTACAACACCTCTTTGCTCCATATCTAGGAGTTGTCACTGCCCTGCAATTGATGGAAATCTCCCGCCCGGATCATCCGCTCTTACAATTTCTACTTCGCAATGCTCCCGGCACATATCAACACAGCCTTCAGGTGGCTAACCTGGCAGAACAAGCCGCTGAGAGAATCGGTGCGGACGCACTCTTAACCCGAGTAGGTGCCTTGTATCATGATGTTGGAAAGGCGATCAATCCTGTTTTCTTCATTGAAAATCAAGTTTCTGGCACACCGAATCCTCACGACGATTTAGATCCAACATTTAGCGCAGCCACGATCATCCGCCATGTTACCGATGGAAAGGACTTGGCTCGAAAATATCGCTTGCCTGCACGAATTGTTGATTTCATCGTTGAACATCATGGTACTATGATTGCCCGGTACCAATATGCCAAAGCATTGGAATTAGCCCAGGGAAATCAGGAAGCAGTAGATATCGAACTGTTTCGCTATCCTGGACCTCGCCCCCAATCTCGCGAAACAGCCATACTCATGTTGGCAGATGGTTGTGAGGCTAGAGTTAGAGCAGAAAGACCTAAAAATGAAGAGGAGATGCGCAAAGTCATTCAAGCAGTGGTGGAAAATCGTGTGTCCAACGGGCAACTCGATGATACCGACTTGACCTTGCGCGATCTAAGCCAGATCATCGATTCCTTCACAAACAATCTCAAAGGGATGTACCATCCTCGGCTTGAGTATCCAACCTTCGAAGTAACCCCGAAACTAGATGCCGATACCGTACCCCGTCCCTCAACAGCAAAACAATCTCCCATTACTCCCATTGAAGTTCAACCAAAAGCATGATCTTCCTAGAAATTCCCGATACATTTGCCAACCTAGTAGATACCGAAACGCTCAAAAACGCTGCACAGAGAACGTTAGAACATTTAGGTCCTTCCCAGGATGTTGGATTGACCATCGTCGTAACCGATGACACGCAATTACGTCAGCTCAATTATCAATATCGTGGTCAAGATGCTCCCACAGATGTTTTATCTTTTGCCACGGATTACATTGACCCAGAGACAAAAACGCACTATCTAGGAGATATCGTCATTTCCCTTCAACGCGCACAAGCCCAAGCACTCGCCGAGCGACACCCACTTCACGATGAACTTCAACTGCTGGTTGTCCACGGCACTTTACATTTATTGGGTTTTGACCATGAAGACCCCAACGATGCCCAAAGAATGTGGCAAGTTCAGGGAGAAATTTTACGTTCATTAGATTGTTCGTTGGAAAACCCACCTTTGTGATGGTTCTCATCTAATAGAACATGCGTTCTTTTCTTAAGTCTCGTGCCCAATCCTTTCGTTATGCATTTGCGGGATGGTGGTTTGTCATCCGTACCCAGCGAAATGCCTGGATTCACGCAATAGCCACACTGATCGTCATCCTCCTCTCGTTTTGGCTTCACCTCAAATTGATCGAATGGGCAGTTATCTTCATTGCCATTGCATTGGTTTGGACAGCCGAATTTCTCAACACTGCAATGGAGGCACTTGTGGATTTGGCTAGCCCAAACCACCACCAACTCGCCCGTATTTGCAAGGATGTGGGTGCAGCCGCCGTGCTCATTGCTGCTTTGTCGTCTGTTCTCATTGGGTTATTCATCCTTGGCCCACATATATGGCAAAAAATCCAAGAAATCTTTTAAAAAATGTATATTTTTACGTAATGAAGTCCATTCTCGCAAAATGGGCTTCTCAAGGGAGGAATGATGTCGCCTTTATCTTTCCGCTTTGGTACAGTGGGTTCACCAAACTCTACTCCGGAGAAGCCCGGCGGTAGCGTAGGTGCGGTCATTCAAATCGCCACGCTAAACTTAGACGCCCTGGAATTAGGTTGGGTACGCGCAGTTCGAGTCACAGAAGAAACATGTGCCGCCATTCGAGAGACCGCTCAAGAGAAAGATGTGTTCATCAGTGTTCATGCGCCTTACTTTATCAACCTCAACGCAGATGAAGAAGAATGGGCAAAGTCTCGCAAACGCCTCATGGACGCCGCTCATTTTGGATTTTTAGCCGGCGCAACGGATATTGTCTTTCATCCCGGGTCTTACTTTGGGGCAACTCCTCAAGAAGTGTTACCGAAAGTGATCCATCGTCTGCGAATCTGTATTGAAGAACTGCGAGAGAGTGGTAACACAGTAACCTTGCGTCCGGAAACCATGGGGAAACCTTCTATGATCGGCTCACTTGAAGATGTCTTGGAGATGAGCCAAGCCATACCCGGAGTGCAACCCTGCTTGGATTTTGCCCATCTACATGCACGCATGGGCGATGGTTCGATGAACACCTATGAGGAATGGGTCAAGGTATTAGATATTTATCGAAACACGTTAGGGGAAGCATCCTTAAAACAATTGCACATCCATCTTTCGGGAATTGATTACTCCCAAAAGGGTGAAAAGGAGCATCTCCCCCTAGAAGAGGCAGATTTAAACTTGGAAGCGATTCTGGTAGCACTCAAGGAATTCAACTGTCAAGGGCGAATATTGTGTGAAAGCCCTATTCTTGAAGATGACGCTTTGAAGATTAAACAAACTTGGATAAAGGTTAGTAAAGAAGTTTAAGTTCAAACATCCTCATCTTACTTGATTGAAATTGATGAGAATGAGATTCTTCTCACATTCGGCATACGTATTGAAGAAGACTTTGTCGGAGAGCGGCACCATACCTTGATCGAACAACTGCACCCATAAGGTGCTACGCGAGGCAATCGGTTTGTCTCCTAAGGTAAATTCGTAACCACCAATACCATATTGAGTTGCTGTTCCGGTCATGCTGAGATAATCAAAATACCGATCGCCTAAAACGCCGCCCAATTGCACAAACAGACCGACAACAGGTGCCTGATCCATGCCGATGGCTTGCCCTGCTACTCCCATCCAGTTACACCCTTTATCTGGGTGACCGATATTGGGAATTGCCACCGGATTATTCGGCTGAAGCACATAAGGCATTCCCGTCGGAGTGATTGACGCAGATGTTGCCTCGACACCTTCTTGGGTTACTGTGGCAGATTGTTCCGTTGGAGAGGGGGTGGGTGAGGGGGTCTGGGTCATTGTAGGTTCAGGCGTCAATGTTGGTGTCCAAGTTGGGGGCAATAAGATGAGCGGCGTTGGAGTAGATGTCGGCAACTCAAGCAATGGAGGCAGAGTCGGTGGAGGAAAGGGATTGATCACCAAATAGGGATTGATATAAACCAACGCAAATGCCCCTGCCAGGCATACGGTTGTCATCAAAACTAGGATGGTCAAAATATTAAAGACAAAGTCCCCAAATTTTTTCACCGGTCGTTCGGGTTCACGAAAGTCAAAGGCATCCATGGCTTTATCCTCGCTTTTTGTACCAATTTTTTCCTTGGAACCATCATAATTCGCTGAGTAGATACGATATTATGGCAAAAGAATGACAATCTCACTTTGCGCCCGTTTTTGTTCTAACCAATTGAACAAGGCTTTTCGTTGCAAAACCATGTGAGCATCGGGCTCCAAAGGTCTCCGAGGATCACGTTCAATGACCTTCAAAATGTGATACCCTAGGGGTGTTTCAATAATATCACTGACCTCATCTGGTTGAAGGCTAAAAGCTGCCTCTTCCAACTTTATATCCGTCAGGTATCCTCGAGGAAACCAACCTAGGTCGCCCAGCGAAACAGGATCATAAGTCAATGCTAACGTTGCAAAATCTTTGCCAGATTCGAGTTGGGCAAGCACTTCAATTGCCTCATCTTTCGTTCGTAGCAAAATTTGAAGGGCATGAACTTGCTCCATTTCCATCGGCACCGAAGCGATGATGTAGTCTCGCATCCACGCACTTGCCATCGTTCTCTGCAAGGCACGAGAGAAACCATCTAAGGTGTAATGGTTAACCTCCAACCACTTCGAGAACGCCTGCTCCCCGCCGGTTTCATCTATTAATTCTTTTATGCGTTCCTCCACCATGGCTTCATCCACAACGAATCCCTTTTCCCTTGCTCCCTGTGCTAACAAAACCTGATCAATCAAATCATTGATAACCAAAGCCTCAACATCATTGGAAAATTCTGGGTTTGAGGCTTTGAAACGCTCCAACTCAGCCTGGTATTCTGCCAGAGTGATTTTCTCCCCATTGACGGTCGCCGCAAGAGGCTCAGGCGTGGGAGTAGGGGTAGGTGGGATGGGTGTAAGAGTTGGGGTAGCCGTGTTAGACACCACTTGTGGCGAAGCCATGTTCGCATTCGTTGGAGAACTTGTGCTGTCTCCACACCCCCAGAGCACACCCGCCAACACCAGCACTAAGAGAACACTGATTCGACTAAATTTCGGCATAACAAACGCGATTATACTCTCTTTCAATATCCAAGGTGATAACTGAGAATGGATGATTGACGAAAATTATCTGTATATTTCTCATATATCTAATTTAAGAAAAAACGCCTTTTCGCAGTGAAATGATTCTTTCTCACCGAGTGAAGCCCCAATGATTTCAGCCTTTCGAAATTTAAAATACGATTGTCTCGATCCTCGAATTGTTGTAGAATGCAGATAGAGATAAAATAATCTAAACAAGAGTGAATGAATGACTCCAAACAGAATCCGTTCCATATTACAAAAGATCGTTCGTATCCTCTTTCATATACTGACTCGCGTCGAAGTGAAAGGAGGCGAAAACCTACCTGAGAAGGGTGGTTACATCCTCGCCAGCAACCACCTAAGTATGTTAGATCCTGCACTAGCGTTTGCTTTCCTCAATCGAAGCGATGTGACTGCACTCGTCGCAAAGAAGCATCAAAAAAATCCGCTCATTCGTCCGTTGATTAATTTAGTGGGTGGTATTTGGTTGAACCGCGAAGAAGCCGATACCCGCGCCATGCGAATGGCTTTGCAATATCTGAAAAATGGAGGTATCCTCGGCATCTCACCGGAGGGAACACGCAGCAAAACTCATGCTCTGATTCGATCCAAGACGGGAATCGCCTACCTCGCCGAACATACGAAAGTCCCCATCCTCCCGGTAGCCATTTACGGAACCGAAAACGCTGCTCTAAAAATCCTTACGCTGCAACGACCACGCATAACCATTCATTTCGGTAAACCTTTTTACCTACCCTCACTCGGTCGCGACCATCGTGACTCTCTGTTGCGTCAGAATACCGATGAAGTGATGTGTCGTATAGCCGCTTTACTACCTCCATCTTACCATGGAGCATACGCAAACCACCCTCGGCTCGCAGAGTTGTTGTCTCCACAGGAAGAGAATGTGAGCAAGAGTGTTCAGTTTGAACCTTCGCATTCATGTACAAAAGACGGATAATTTTGTATCTCATTGCTCTATTGACATTAGCGGAAATCACACCCGTCAAAGTCCGAGCCTGGTCCTATCATTCAAATCATTTTCATTACTCACCAAGCCTACTCAGTGGCTCACCCATCCCTGTTCAAATGGCAGGAGATTTGAATAATGATGGAAAGAGGGAACATTTATCCATTGAGAATGGTGTGGCAATCCTTTATTCTTCCGAAAAAATCGTATGGAAAAGCCCAGAAGCATGGCACGTCACCCAAGCAATGATGACCGATCTCAACCAAGATAATGTTCTTGAAATCGCCATGGTCATTTGGAGACCTTACCAACCTTGGTTTATTGACCGTTATATCCCCCACAAGGGTCGTCTCGATGCTTACCAAGATAAAGAGGGGCAAAGTTGCCATTTCGCATTGATCGGATGGAAAGCCAATGGTTATGGGGAACTCTGGGTAAGTTCTGCCTTGGCTCATCCTATTGTGAAATTTCTTTCTATTGATTTAGATCGAAATGGAACCGTAGAGTTGGTTGCTTTAGAAAACTCTTATCAGAATCCCTATCAAGAGAGAATGCTCTTTGTTTGGGAATGGAATGTGTTTGGCTTCACACTTACAGCACGCTTGCACGGCAACTTTAAAAATTTAAGCATCATTGCCACCCGCCATCAGACCCTCTACTTGCTCAGTGAAGGATAAATTAAATAATAAAGGAGAAAACTCATGACCCCCCGAAAATCCATCAGCATTTTTTTGCTCTCCGCTTTGCTGTTGACAACCTTAGCGTGTAATCTCCTCTCCACAATCACGCCAAGGGAGACGCCCATTTTGGAACCACCCCAAACTCCGACCACAGCCCCAACCCAAGAGATATCAAAGCCAACCATTGCTCAGACGCCAATTTCCATATCTCCACAAGAGGTTTATGCCCCTCCATTTGCTGAATATCAACCTATTTCTATTCAACTGCCCACCTCCTTCAGCGGAGGGTATTCTTTACCGCTAGATCTAAGTCAGGTGCAAGGATTGGACTATATCACCCTGAGCGATCAACAGAAGCAATCTCTCTCCAGAAATGGTTTTGTGGTCAATTTACCGACACAGAATAAATATAAATTCAACGAATTCTATCAATTGTATGAATCCTATCGCTATGCCGAATTCGTTCCGCTTTTCATTACTACCGATGCAGTGTTTCATGTCTATCACCTGATCTTTGACAAAATGTTGAGAGACCTGGAACAGGAGCACTTCATTACGACATTGGAGGTGCTCACCCAAACGCTTTTGAAGGCAACGCTAGACCAATACCAAGAATTGAAAGGCACACCTCTCGAAGAACAAGCCCGTCGCAACCTTGCCTTCTTCGCAGTTGCAGCGCAATTGCTTTCTTTGCCCGACCCGATCCCAGAACCAGCAAAAGATTTGGCTGAGGCAGAACTGGACTTGATACTTGAACACGCTGGTCCTCAAATCTCTCCCATCTGGGACCGTGCTGACCTCCCTGACGATAAGAAACTGATCGAGGATTATACACAATACATCCCGCGAGGGCATTACACCCGTAGCGAAGCCTTACAACGCTACTTTCGAGCCATGATATGGTATGGACGGATGGCTTTTCGCCTGCGCGATGACTTCGAGACCCAACGCGCCCTGCTTCTCACGCAGATGATAAGAACTACAAATGCACCGGATGGAACCCCTATCTTCCAATTGTGGCAACGTATTTACGAACCAACTGTGTTCATTGTGGGAAAAGCCGATGATCTTTCCTTCCAGGAGTATGGCGTCCTTTCAGATAAGATATTTGGTCCAAATCCTCCTTCCACCGCGTTTGCCGACGAATCCCTGCTCTCGCAGTTCAAAGAAGCCGCAAACCAACTACCTCCTCCTCAAATCAACTCGATGTGGGTATGGATTTGGGAGGATAAGGAAGAGGCGACCAAAGGCTTCCGCTTCATGGGACAACGCTTCACCCTCGATGAATATGTCTTCGGACAACTGATCTTCCGCAATGTAGGGACGATAGACAACCCAAGAGCCTTGCCGAAAGGTCTTGATTTCTTTGCCGCACTTGGCTCCGAAGAAGCCTTGAACATCCTTGAAGAGATGGGAGAAACTGCTTATTTACATTATCCTGAACAGATGCAGAAGGTTCGCAAGGAAATTGCATCTTTGCAAATCGATTCTTGGACGCAAAACCTCTATTGGTCTTGGCTATATACCTTCTTCCCATTGATTGAGCCAAAAGGGGAATCCTACCCCGCCTTCATGCAAACCCAAGCCTGGACACGGAAAGATCTCAACACCGCCCTTGGTTCTTGGACTGAACTCAAGCACGATACCATCCTTTACGCCAAACAAGTGATGGCAGAGATGGGTGGCGGTCAGCCAGAACAACCCCCTCGGGGGTATGTCGAACCCAATCCGGAAGCCTTTGCACGGCTCTTCGCTTTGGCGAAGATGACCTATGATGGTTTAGAACAACGCAACCTCCTGACCGACCTAACCCGTGGCAACTTGGAAAATCTGATGGACTTGCTTTCTTTCCTTCAGTCTGCTGCCGAACGAGAATTGGCTGGACAAGCACTTAGCGAAGAGGAATACTGGCGCATTGTTTACTTTGGCGGTGAACTCGAGGCTTTGACCATCGCCGCTTCGGATTGTGAACCCCCTGCAGACTATTGCCAAGAAATAAGTGACCAAAAGGCTGCCCTCATCGCAGACGTCGCAACCGGATTCGGTAGCGTCCTCGAAGAGGCAATCGGTCATCCCACAGAAATTTACGTAGTACTTCCAGATCAACCTTGGAGAGTCGCCGTTGGTGGTGTCTTCACATACTATGAATTCACCGTTCCAGATAGCCAACGCATGACCGACGAAGCGTGGCAATCCATGGTTGAAAGTGGAGCAAATCCGCCCCCGCCAGACTGGACGAAACTCTTCATGTTGCCATGAATCTACCAAAGATCGTGAGGTGCATCTTTCGGGTGCACCTCACAAAATTTCTCTCTTTACCAATTGCCTTCCTCTTTATCCTCACTGCAGGGGTCGGTGAAACCTCTCCAACAGTGACGCTCGCCTTGACAGGCGATATTATGCTCGGTCGAGGCATAGCCCATTCTTACCTTACAGATAGCTCATCTAGTTGGGGATTGGCATTTGCTGAGATCAAACCGTATCTCACTTCTGCCGACTTTGCTATGGCAAATCTGGAATCGCCGATCACCACCGCGCCGCTTTTGGATGGTGTGGTTTTTGACTTGCGCGCCCCTCCAGAAAGTGTAGCAGCATTAACCGAAGCAGATTTCGATTTGCTTTCCATCGCAAACAACCACATCATGGATTGCGGTGAAAAGGGCTTACATGACACTTTTGACACCCTAAATCGTGCAAACATTGTTCCTATCGGTCCAACCCCAAAGCCGGTGTTCATCCACAAGCGAGGCATCACCTTGGCTTTCATAGCCTTTGATGATCTCTCCTCAACTATAGATGTTTCCGAAGCAGTTCAAATTGTTCGAGATGCGCGCAAGAAAGCGGCTGTGGTGATCGTTTCGATTCATTGGGGGCGAGAGTATGTACCCGCACCGGCGCCTAGACAGATAGAATTAGCACATAAGTTGGCTGAAGCGGGTGCCACCATCATCTGGGGTCATCACCCTCACGTCCTTCAGCCGGTAAAATGGATCAACAAAGGTGAACAACCGACACTGGTTGCCTACAGTCTTGGCAACCTTCTCTTCGACCAACCCACACCGCCAGATGCGCGCTACTCAGCCATCTTGTGGATAAAACTTACACAAAGCAAAGTAATCGCAATGCATTTGATTCCATTGCTTATCGAGAGCAATAAAGTCAAATTAGCCAATGATCAATCCTCACAATCCATTCAACAGCGGATGGGTATTTTCGAGAAGGATAACCAAGAAATTTCACCTTGACAGATGGACTATTTTGCAGATAATAAGAAAAACAAATAAGGAAAGGCGAAGACGGAGGAAAGTAAGCCAGGCAGTGTTACTCAGCCTCAGGGAGGCAAAGGGCTTAGACTGAAACCCTTGCCGGCTGGAGACTGGCCGAAGTTCCCTTCCCGAGCTGCTCAGGTGAACAATCGGTGTAACCCGATTCAGTAGTTTGAGACGTGATCCCAACGTTATATGGGGCACCAATCGCGGTAGAATGGTCAATCGCACGATGCGTTTACAATCATTCTAACGCTGCTGGTGATAGAGTGGTCTGCTTCAAGCAGACAAGTAGGGTGGTACCGCGGGAAATCACATCCCGTCCCTTGATCGGGACGGGATTTTTTATAATACGGTTTTGGGAGACCTTTCTTATGGCACCTCAAAGGCAATCATATTGAGGAGGTAAGATGTTGTCAAAATTGGATGAAATCGAACAGACGGCTCTCTCTCGTTTGAAAAATATAGAGGACGAAGCGCTTCTGGAGCAATGGCGAATCCAACACCTTGGGCGTAATGCCCCTCTCATGCAAATCTTTGACCAACTCGGTCAATACCCCAAAGAGGAACGCCCTGCCATTGGGCGGAGGGCAAACCAAGTCAAACAAACCCTTGAAAAAGCCCTACAAGACAAGTTGGCAAGCCTCCGAGCAATTGCTTTACAACGCACCCTTAGCAAAGATCGTCTGGATGTCACCCTCCCAGGGAGACCTCTACCCCGTGGGCGATACCATCCAGTGACATTGACATTACGAGAAATCTATCGCATCTTTGAAGAAATGGGCTTCCAGATTTATCGTTCGCGCGATGTAGAAACTGATGAATACAATTTCCAATTGCTCAATTTCCCTCCTCACCATCCTGCTCGTGAGATGCAAGATTCATACTATATCGCCGGTAACTACGATGAAAACAATCCGGTTTTGTTACGTACTCACACCTCACCGGGGCAAATTCGCGCCATGCGTGAATTCAGCGCCTTGAATCCTGAGAATCCCCCTCCCATACGCGTGATTTTACCTGGAATGTGCTACCGTTATGAACAGGTTTCAGCGAGATCTGAAGTGCAGTTCACCCAAGTGGAGGGATTGGCGGTTGGATTTCACATCACCTTTAGCGATCTCAAAGGAACGTTGAGTGACTTTGCTCGGCGCTTGTTCGGTATGCAAGTGCAATCTCGATTTCGCGCATCCCATTTTCCCTTCACCGAACCCAGTGCTGAAATGGATATCGAATGTTTCGTCTGTAATGGACAAGGATGCGCAGTTTGCAAGCAGAGTGGTTGGTTGGAGATTCTAGGCTGTGGTATGGTTCACCCGATCGTCTTGAAGAACGGAGGATACGATCCTGAAAGGTACACAGGGTTCGCCTTCGGTATGGGTCCGGAAAGAATCACCATGTTGAAATATCGGATCGAAGACATCCGCTACTTTTGGGCAAACGATCTTCGCTTCCTTGAACAATTTTAAAAAACACTATTCATGCATAACCCTCTATAAGGCAAGGAGTACATTATGAAAGTTCCCTTATCCTGGCTGAAAGAGTTCGTTGATATCCATCTCCCTTTAGATGAACTGGCTCATCGGTTGACCATGGCAGGGTTGGAGGTAGAAGAAATCCGTTATGTTGGTTTACCCATGCCCACCTCCAAGGCAGAAAGCCACACTAGCAAGTCTCGCCATAGCATCAAAATCAGTGGATTGGAATGGGAGCCAGATAAGATCGTCGTTGGCGCTGTGTTGGAGGTCATGCCTCACCCTAACGCTGACCGCCTGGTTCTCTGCCGCTTGGATGATGGCGTTCAAGAACATATCGTCCTGACCGGTGCACCGAACCTCTTCACATATAAGGGAAAAGGTCCTCTAGAAAAACCTCTCAAAGTCGCTTATGCCAGAGAAGGCGCACGCATCTACGATGGTCATCAGCCCGGTCAGGTATTGATGACGTTAAAACGTGCACGCATTCGGGGCGTGGATTCCTACTCCATGGCTTGTTCAGAAAAGGAATTGGGCATCTCAGATGATCATGAGGGCATCATCATCTTAGACGACGATGCGCCAACGGGAATGCCTTTAGTGGAATATATGGGCGATGCAGTGCTAGACATTGCGATCACGCCCAACCTTGCACGCGATGCCAATATCTTAGGGATCGCCAGGGAGATCGCCGCCCTGACCGATCAACCTCTACGCGCCCCGAGTTTGGATGTTCTCATGGAAGGACCGCCTATCGAGGACAAAGCATATATTGAGATACGAAATCCGGAACTCAATCCAAGGTTCGTCCTTGGTTTGATCCTAAATGTAGAGATACGCCAAAGCCCCTACAAAGTCCAAAGAAGATTGCGATTGGCGGGTATGCGTCCGATCAACAACATTGTAGATGCAACGAACTACGTCATGCTCGAACTCGGCGAACCACTTCACGCTTTCGATTATGACATCCTCGTACAGCGCGCCAATGGTAAACCACCGAAAATCATCACTCGAACCGCCGAACCCGGAGAGAAACTGGTAACTTTAGACGGGGTTGAACGAACGCTCGAACCGTACAACGTTTTAGTTTGTGATACCATCGGACCTCTCTCCATCGCAGGCATCATGGGTGGAGCTGAAAGCGAGGTGAGCGAGCGAACGCGCAATGTCTTATTAGAAGGTGCTGCCTGGAACTTCATCAACATTCGAAGAACCTCATCCTTCCACCGTATCGAATCCGAGGCAGCCTACCGTTTCGCTCGCGGGGTACATCCCGCAATGGCAGAACGAGGGGTTCGACGTGGCTTGGAACTCATGCGTTGCTGGAGCGGTGGGATTGTCGCTCAGGGATTGATCGACTGCTATCCCCTCCCTCCAAAAGACCCGACTGTAACCTTTACGTCATCTGATACCCAACGTTGGCTAGGCATACAACTAGAAACCGATACAATGGCTAAAATCCTACAACGCCTGGATTTTAAAGTACGTATTGAAGGAGAAATCATTCATGCAACTACACCCGATCACCGGCTTGACATCCACGAAGGGATCGTGGGTGTGGCAGATGTGATGGAAGAACTCGCTCGCATATATGGTTATGAACTCATCCCCGAAACGCGCTTAGCCGATACCTTACCCCCTCAACGTTCTAACCGTTCAATAGAGATCGAAGAACGCATCCGTGACATGCTTGTAGACCTTGGCTTGCAAGAAGTAATGACCTATCGAATGACCTCTCCAGAGAACGAAGCGCGCCTTTACCCACCGGGTACATCGCGGGAAGAACAATCCTATGTCCGCCTAAAAAATCCAATTGTCAACGAACGAGTGGTCATGCGGCGAAGGTTATTGGCAAGTTTGATGGAGGTTGTCGAACGCAATGCCCGGTTACAATCGCGTCTGTGCCTGTTTGAAATCGGTCCAATATTTCTCCCTTCCCAGACCAACCTTCTACCGGATGAACCACAACAAATTGCCATCGTTCTAATGGGTCCCCGTTCATTACAAAGTTGGTTGCCATCCGATACCTCAATGATGGACTTTTATGACTTGAAAGGACTGCTAGAGGTTCTGCTCAATGGAATTCATCTCAACCCAGCGCGTTATGAGCCATACCAACATCCAACATATCACCCAGGTAAATGTGCTCGGATATGGATTGACGAACGGGAGATTGGGTTACTCGGTGAAATCCACCCCTTAGTGAAGGAAAATTACGATTTAACCTCCGAAGCACCGATACTGGCAGCAGAGTTAAACCTTGAAACCTTGATCGAATTGACACCCGAACGTTATGAAGTTCAGGCCGTTCCCGCTTATCCCCCTGTCATTGAGGATTTGGCAATCATTGTAGATGAAAACACACCCGCAGAACAAGTATATGAAAACATTCGTCTTGCCGGTGGACATATCCTCACTGCCGCCCGATTATTTGACCTTTATCGTGGCGATCAAATCGGTGCAGGAAAAAAGAGCCTAGCCTATCGCTTAACTTATCAGGCAACTGATCGAACTCTCACCGACCAGGAAGTCGCCCAAATTCGACAGAAAATCATTCGGCAGTTGGAAAAGGTCCTAGGTGCCAAACTTCGCTCATAGCCTTCGAGAAAATCCCATTTCATTCTTAGATATTCATTTATGTGACCATGAGCAATGGAACTTTATAATGAAACTTTATTATGGCGAATTGCAAGTGCATCGAAATGTCCACACTGTTATGCTTGCTAGTCTGTTCATTTTCGTCTATACTCTAATCATCACTTCGTTATCATATGGAGGTATGGTTTCATGAACAACAAGACACCAGCAATTATCGCGACCGTTGCCACTGCTCTATTGTGTGGCTGCCCTGGGCTCTTTCTATTGTGCATTGGACCTTTGATGGCGGTTATTAGTCAAGTGCCTGGGGCAAACATTGACATCTTTGGCAGTCAAGACCCGAGTTCTGCACTGACAACCGGGGTAGTATTGCTCTGCTTAGGGTTAATTTTTGTTGCCATCCCCATCATCGTTGGCATCGTCACTCTGCGCAAAAAGCCTAACCAAAGGACATCATCCGATAGCTATGTTCCACCAACTAGCTGAATTCACCTTTAATGGATGTTGAGGTGAATCTTGCCGTGGCAAAGTGCATCTCAGCATTTCTTTAAATCCTCGATAATTTCTGCGGCTACATCGTAACGATTAAAAGCAGGAATGAGGTACACACCATCAATCCAAGGCTTCATCTGTTCAATTGTCTCTAATGCGATGTTGATTCCCTCAACAGATGCATCGCCACGTAAATTTTTTAAGCGGGAAAAAATTTCCTCCGTTATCATCACACCAGGAACCTCGTTGTGAAGATACAACGCGTGACGATAACTAAAGAGCGGAACAATTCCAACCAATAAAGGAGTCCGCAATTCTCCATACATATCACCATATTGCTGAACGAACTTCTTTACAAGTCTGGGATGAAATACGGGTTGGGTGATAATGAAATCGGCACCAGCCTTGATTTTTCGATGCAAATTGTTAATCTCACGCTTCATCTCTGGTGCATTGAGATTGAGTGCGCAACCAACGAAAAATGAAGTAGGTTGCCCAATATCAACTCCAGCATGATCAACACCCACGTTGAACTGATGCTTGATCAATTTAATTACACCAGAAGGTAATAAATCGTAATGATCCGTTGCATCTGGATAGTCTCCAATTCGGGTTGGATCGCCCATCACAACAAAAATGTTACGGATTCCTAAAGCATAAGCAGCCAATAAATCTCCTTGCAACCGTAACAGATTTCGCCCACGTGTTGGAAAGTGTAGTGTTGTCTCGACATTCAGTTCCTGCTGAATCAAGTGACAAACTGCCCACGCGCTCATCCTCATGCGTGCCATGGGTGTGTCTGCCACATTGATCACATCAACACCTGCTTCGGTGAGCACTTCTGCACCTGCAATTAACTTATGGGTAGATAGCCCGCGTGGCGGGTGCATCTCGACAGCAACAACAAAACGACCCTGGTCCAGTTTCTCTGCCAACTGCGATGGAAAATGTGAAGCAGGTAATTTCTCAATTGCCTCGGCAGTAGAAACAAAAAAGTAACTTGATTCAACCTCTTTGACCTTCTCATCCAATGATCGACGCATTGCAGCAATATGAGCGGGGGTCGTTCCACAACAACCTCCAATAAGCGATGCACCCAGAGACCGAAAGGCAAGCGTAAAATCCCCAAAATATGTAGGGCTAGCAGGATATATCACTCGACCACCCACTTTTTGAGGGAACCCTGCATTGGGCATGGCCGATAGATGTGCTTGAGGAACAGCATCCTTCATCTGAGACAAGACACGGTAGACCTGTTCCGGTCCCCCGGAACAATTCACTCCAATCACATCGGCACCGGCATCCCACAAGGACTGGGCAACCAGGATCGGTGTTTCTCCAAGTATCGTTCGATCATCACGGGTGAAACTCATTGAAGCGACGCAAGGTAGATCGCATACCTCGCGGGCAGCAGCAATTGCCTCAAGTAATTCTCTGAGATCGCTGAAGGTCTCAAGGATCAACAGATCAATCCCTGCTTCCACCAAAACAATCATCTGTTCTTTAAATGCTTGACGTGCTTGAATGGGTTTAATCCTTCCATACGGTGCAAGGCGAATACCCAAAGGACCGATATCCCCGGCAATTAACACTTCACGGTCGGCTTGTTCTACAACTTGTTTTGCAATCCGAACCCCTTCACGGTTAATCCTGTCTATATCATCTTGCAAGCTAAAGGTACTTAATTTATAACGATTTGCACCAAAGGTATTCGTTTGGATTACATCAGCCCCTGCTTCAATGTAATCACGATGTATTTGGGCTACTAGCATCGGATTTTGTATATTGACAACATCAAAACACTCTTTGAAATCAATGCCGTGTGCATTGAGCAATGTTCCCATTGCACCATCACTGAGAATGGGCTTTCGACTTTCTGCAAGCCATTGGCGAAACTTTGAGGAAACTCGATTGATCATCTTTTACTGAATTTGTCTCATTAATTGCTCGACCCTGCTTTCACCAATGTCAAAATATTTTGCCCTCGGGTGATGAACAATGATCGCCGCAGTTGATTGCTCAGGAACTAACTGGAAGGCATCCGTTAGACTCATGTCAAGTTCACGTTCTGCAGGTAAGAGATTGAACACCTTACGATGGTGGGATAAATCAGGAATAGCAGGATATCCCCATGAATATCTTTTCCCTTGCTTTTCCGGAAGGTTTAGCTCTAGCAATATGCGACGATGCAAATATTCCGCAGTTGCTTCAGCAATCTGCACGGCTAGACCATGGAAAAAATAGGCTTCGGTATAATGTCCCTCCGCCATGAGATATTCATACCTATCTGTTGCCCCTTGACCAACCGTAACAACCTGAAAGATGACTAAATCCATCTTTCCAGATTCAACAGGGAGAAAATAATCTGCCAAACACAAAAAATCATTATGAGATTGCCTCGGGAAAAGAAACTTTTCTAAAACAATCGGTTGAGGTAAATTCATTGAGGCTGGATCGTAAACCAATAACTCATCCCCCTTAGATTGAGCAGGAAAATAACCGTAAATTCCTTGAGGAGTTAACCACTTCTCGCTGGTGAGCTCGCGTTGCATTCGCTCAAGGCGTAACTCGAACTCCGCTTGCAAACATTCCCACTCCTTGCCTTGAATATTTTTCGCCCCCCAAGAGAGCCGAAACAAATCTCTTTTCGGCAAACATGCAAATACCTGCTCCAAAGGGATCTCACGTACTACATTCACTCCCCAAAATGGAGGTATTGGAATGTTTTCTGAAGGTGGAACTTTCGATTGCATCTTTGTTATAGAATCTCTTGATCGTTTTACCTCTCGTCCCATCTCCCTTTCTGCATCTCGCCGCACTTGCTCGAGAAGGGAAAATCTTTGCATAGGATCCTTTAAGGCATTCATCACTGCCAATCCTTCAAAGGCATCCTTGCAATAAAATACTCCTGCTTTATATGGTGTACCGTCCTCGGTAAAGAGAATACGCCAACTAAAACGGCGGTTGATCGCGGCTCCTCCGATGAGAACGGGGATATCTAAACCGCGTCGTTGAAGTTCGTTGACGATCAAGGGCATCTGTTGACTCGTGCTCACCAATAAAGCGCTCAATCCGATGGCATCTGCATTGACTTCTATTGCCTTGGTGATGATCATTTCCTTGGGTACCTGTTTTCCCAAGTCAATCACCATATATCCATTATTCACTAAAATTGTTTTTACTAAATTTTTACCGATATCGTGCACATCTCCATACACAGTTGCCAAGACAATTGTTCCTCGGCTAACCGCATTGTTCTTTTCAAGATATTTCTCAAGGTGAGTGACCGCTCTCTTCATTACTTCGGCGGATTGCAAAACAAACGGTAAAATCAACTGACCGCTGCCAAACTTGTCACCGACTTCTTGCATCGCAGGCAAAAGTATTGAGTTAAGAATCGAGACTGCACATTCATGAGGAGGAAGATTTGGATTAGAAGCGATGATTTCATCAATATCCTGTTCGACCCCTTCTCTGTGACGATGGACAACTCGCCAATGTAATCTCTGCTGTGGGCTCATGTCTCGGATTGGATCGGTTTGCTCGCTTCGATTGAACTTCCTACCAAAACGTTCAAAATACTCGATAAATTCCGTCAATGCTGTAGGTTTTCGGTGAAAAATTAAATCATCGGCTAGTTGGCGTTGCTCCTCTGGGATATCCACATAAGCCATGATATGAGCTGGGTTGACGATGGCCATATCTAAACCCGCCTGAATCGCATGGAACAACATCACACTATTGAGAACCGAACGGGCTTGCGCGTTAAAACCAAAAGAGATATTACTGATGCCTAATGATGTGAACACACCCGGCAAATTCTCCTTGATGAGGCGTATTCCATCCAAGGTCTCCATGGCTGAGAGTTCATATTCTGGGTCACCTGTCGCCAAGGTAAACGTGAGAGGATCGAACACAAGCGATTGTGGAGGTAGACCATGTTCTTCAACAGCAATCTTGTAAATACGCTCAGCAACCTCTAATTTTCGTTGCGCTGTCTTTGCCATGCCATTTTCATCTATAGTCAGGCAAAGCACTGCCGCGTTATGCTCTTTTGCCAATCTAAAGACAATATCTGCTTTTTCTCGCCCTGATTCCAAATGAGTAGAATTCAGCAAGCAACGTCCTGGATTTATCTTCAGAGCAACCTCCATCACTCTAGGTTCGGTGGTGTCAATGACCAATGGTGCATCTACTTCCATCGCAAGTCGTTTCACCACATGACCCATCAGAACTTTTTCATCCGCTCTTTCGGTTAAGGCTACCGAGATGTCTAACGCATGAGCACCTTGTTCGACTTGCTCACGTGCGACCCTCACAATTCCGTCATAATCCTCCGATAGCAATAATCGCTTAAACTTACGGCTACCTTGAGCATTGCAACGTTCACCGATCAAGAGGGGGGGAGGTTGTTGGTGGATCGCTATTGCCCTCAACGAAGATGACAAGCAAGGCATCTTTGATTTCGCGATTCTTTTTACATGGGTTCCGTGCAAGTATTTCACTAAGAATTCGAGATGGGCTGGAGTTGTGCCGCAACACCCCCCAACGACTTGGATTTGATATTTTTCGACAAACTCTGAAAGCATTTGCCCAAAAGGCTCTGGTTGTAGAGGGTAGATCGCCTTGCCGTCTATGTTCAATGGTAAGCCCGCATTAGGAAGGCAGGAGATCGGCAGTTCAGTGTGCTCACTAAGGTATTGAATAGGCTCCCGCATATGCTCGGGACCAGTTGAACAGTTTAAACCAATTACATCTATTGAGAGGTTTTCCAAAATCGCCAAAACTGCCGAGATATCCGTGCCCAGCAGCATCCTGCCATTGGTATCGAGAGTAACTTGGACTTGTAAAGGTAAAAATATGCCGCTCTCTTTAAACGCCTGGTGAATGCCGAAAACGGCAGCCTTCACTTCCAAGATATCTTGGGCTGTTTCGATAAGAATTAAATCCACTCCTCCGAAGATGAGTCCCAAGGTTTGTTCCTTATACACATCTGCTAATTCATCAAAGGTTATAGACGAAAGGTCCGGATCATCAGCAGAGGGCAGTTTCCCTGTAGGTCCAATAGAGCCGGCAACATAACGAGGATATATCTTCCCATTAGGAGAGATTTTTTGCGAGTACTCATCTGCTAAACGTCGAGCAAGAGAAGCCGCGCTTCGATTGATTTCAATCACTTGATCCTGTAAACCGTATTCGCTTAGAGTTACTCGATTGGCACGAAAGGTATTGGTTTCAATGACATCCACACCGACTTCTAAGAACCATCGGTGCACTTTCTCAACTGCTTGCGGGTAGGATATGACAAGATATTCATTGCAGCCATTGAATCGTTCACCACCGTAGTGATTCGAGGTAAGCCCTTGGGCTTGCAAATTCGTGCCCATAGCGCCATCGAAGATGAGTACCTTTTCTGAAAGCGCATCTAAATAACGGCGGTTGGTATACTTGCGCATGATGATTATCCTCAAGAAAAGACTATTTAAAAAAACGCCTCTCCATGGAGAGGCTTTAGTCACATCTGTGTACAGATGGAAGTTTATCATATTAGATATATCTTGTCAATTTACTCCTCAATATCCCATGGGGCAACAGGGTTCGATTCCTTTGCCTCCAACGATCTCCGAATCGACTCCCCCCATTCAGGGATCAATTCAGCCATCGCCGCCAACAAACCAAAACAACCGGTGAGCATCATATCCCCAAAAGGCACCACATAATAGGGTCGAAGCATTGAACCACGCATGAGACTACGTCTCGGTCCAGTCACGGCAACGCCAAACTCTCCTTCTTCCAAAGGCATTGGGGCTGAATGATAGATCAACGCACCATGTCCATGATCGTCGAAGACCTGCTTATGTGTTAATGAGCCATCTGCCAAAGAGCGTAAATATAGTTCTAATTTGGGAAGGTCCAATAAACCCGTGTGATGTTCAAAGACACCTTCGATGCCTTGTGGTCCTAATCGAAAAGCCAATGTGTGAAAATTGCCGATATTGACAATCATCACTCTCAAACGAGAAGCAACACGAACATCATAGAGCGCTCCTAAAATGGCAGCCGGTGCGGTATCCATCACGACCAGGGGTAAACCTATTCCTTGTGCAGAGCGAACAACGGCTTGCAGTCGTGTCATGATGAGTGGCACATCCTCCGCCAAGTAGGCAAAGGCGCTCAATCGATTCTTTTCTCGAATGCGCACATCCAGGTAATCAAAGCGGAATTGACGATCGGAATAATCGGGTGGCGAATTTCCATGGTCGAATACGGCAACGGCTAACCCACTCAAATTGGAAAGAGACACACCAAACTGAGCCATGGCTCGCTCGATCATGGTGAAATTAAAGTCTCGCAACTCTATGCGAATGACGGTGTCGGGTAATCTTTCGACTTCATCTTCACCGATGATCTGGATACCCATCCCCATCACAACTTCAAGGTCGTCATTGAAGGAACGAGCAGCTTCGGGTGTAGCATACAATGGCAATCCTGCTTGGATATGAGCCTCGGCTGCCCACTGACTTGGTCCACCTCCCATCGTCATACCGTACAGGCAGACTGCATTCCTCTGCTGCGTTGCTTGTCGCAGCCGTCGGAATATCATCATGGTCGGTGAGGGCATGATCATCTTGAAGCCGTTTTCTATGGCTAAACGAGAATCGTAGAGGAAAATGTCTTGAGTTCCTGTACCAATATCTACTGTGAGTATCTGCATAACTTAAACCTCTCTCCATCAACCTTTTCGTTGTTTCAGCCATGTTTTCAAAAGGTTATCTTTTTAGGTAATGAGTTTACCACGAGAACCTCTTACCGATCATTGGCTTATAGTAAACGTCTCTTTTTGAGAAACGAAAAATTAATATCAAATGGATGAGAATTATAATCAATTATACTTATGGGTAAATTTTGCAAACCGACTAGAACGAATCAAAAGAGGAACGAGAATGGAACTCGAATCTGAGAAAAAACGTTGGGAGGAGCAATCTTACAAGCCAGCCTTGAACCGATTGCCTGAGCGGAAAGAGGTCTTTCAAACTTCTTCTGGCATTTCAATCCCTCCCATATTGATTCCTCAAGATCCTGATCCAGATTACATGGAAAAGTTGGGCTTCCCCGGCGAATTCCCCTTTACCCGTGGTGTTCAGCCAACGATGTATCGTAGCCGTCTGTGGACTATGCGACAATATGCAGGCTATGCCAGCGCGGAAGAGACAAATCAACGCTATCGGTACCTCTTGGAACAAGGGCAGACTGGGCTCTCGGTTGCCTTCGATCTGCCGACTCAAATCGGCTACGACGCGGATGACCCCCTCGCTTGCGGGGAAGTGGGAAAAGTGGGTGTCTCTATCTCTTCTCTGGAGGACATGGAAATCCTTTTCAAGGATATTCCCCTTCAAAAAATATCCACGAGCATGACGATCAACGCACCGGCAGCCATCATTCTAGCCATGTATATTGCCCTTGCAAAAAGACAGGGGGTTGAATTACATGTGCTACGCGGCACAATCCAAAACGACATTCTAAAAGAGTATATCGCTCGCGGCACTTACATCTTTCCCCCTGCCCCATCCATGCGCCTCATCACGGATGTGTTTCGCTTCTGCCAGGAAAAAATGCCTCACTGGAATGCGATCAGCATCTCGGGCTATCACATTCGAGAGGCGGGAGCAAACGCGGTTCAAGAAGTTGCTTTCACCTTGGCGAATGCCATTGCCTACGTGCAAGCAGCCATTCAAGCAGGACTCAACGTGGACGACTTTGCTGGGCAGTTATCGTTCTTCTTCATCGCACACAACGATTTCTTTGAGGAGGTTGCAAAGTTTCGCGCCGCACGAAGGCTTTGGTCATATATCATGCGAGAACGTTTCGGAGCAAAGAAGCCTCCCTCTTGGATGCTACGATTCCACACGCAAACTGCCGGCTCAACCCTGACTGCTCAACAACCTGAAAACAACGTGATTCGCGTAACTCTGCAGGCTTTGGCAGCAGTGCTTGGAGGTACACAATCACTGCACACCAACAGCATGGATGAAGCGTTGTGGTTACCGACAGAGAAATCTGTTCGTGTTGCTTTACGTACTCAGCAGATTATTGCACACGAATCAGGTGTCGCAAACACGATTGACCCACTCGCTGGTTCATATCTCATCGAATATTTGACGGACGAAATCGAACAACGTGTTAGAGATTACCTCCAAAGAATCGATGCCATGGGTGGAGCCATGGTCGCCATTGAACGAGGATTCATCCAAAGCGAGATACAAAACTCCGCCTATCAACACCAAAGAGCCATCGAAAATCAGGATGAGTTTGTCGTCGGAGTGAATATCTATCAAATGGATGAAAAGGTAGAACTAGAACAATTGAAGGTTGACCCTGCCATTGAGGCTACACAACGAAGGAGATTGAATGATCTACGTCAGCGGCGAGATTCTACTAAAACCAACGAATTGCTTCATCACCTCGAAACCACGGCTCGTAGCACAGAGAACCTAATGCCAATCTTCATCGAATGCGTTGAAAATAAAATCACGTTAGGCGAAATTTGTAGAGTATTGCGTTCGGTTTGGGGAGAATACCAGCCCTCTATAACAATTTAATCGAATCAATCGCGTGTAATGAACGAATACCATGATATATTCTCAACAAAACTTTCAACGAGGTGAGCATGTGGAAGATCAAACGAATAAACCATATCGCCATGGTTGTTGAAGACATAGAAGCAGCACTGCACTTTTGGCAAGATGTCCTCGGTTTAAGACTACATCATATGGAAGACATACCTGACCAACAAGCCGTTATCGCATTCCTACCTGTTGGGGATAGCGAAGTCGAATTAGTCAAACCAACGAATGAAAGTTCTGGCATTGCCAGATACCTTCAGAGAAAAGGTCCGGGAATACATCACTTATGCTTTGAGGTCTCTGATATACACAGCGCCTTACAACAATTGAAAGAGAAAAACATCCGCCTGATCAACGAGACTCCATTGATCGGAACCGATGGCAAGACAATTGCCTTCATTCATCCAGAAAGCACCCATGGGGTACTCATTGAATTGGTTGAATCAACTCACCTAGAACCTTCCATTCGCCTGGAGCGCGCTCACACTTTCTCCAAACGATTGTTCACCAAAGGTCAGGTCATAATGGCAGGCGCTTTAGCCTTTTTGCGAGCCCTGCGCTCAAACGGAAAGGATACGATCGAGAAACCATAAGATATTCAAATTTATCCACTATGTACATCAAAAAATGAGCCGAAATGTCGCTTTTGGTCACTATTTTCGATCCTTCCCAACCTACGGGTGGATCGGATTGGCTTTGGTTTCCATTTTCTGGACCATCAATTGGTCTCTAGATGGATTGCGCACCCATTGTCTGTTCTTCCCTCTTTGGTTGGGTTACTGTCTGGTTATCGATGCCCTCACTTATGCACGTAAAGGGACCTCTTTGATAACCAGAGACTGGCGAAAATATATCGGTCTATTCATTATCTCAACCTTGGTTTGGTGGATCTTTGAAGCCCTCAATGAAAGATTGAGAAACTGGGTCTATATAGGAAGCGAATATCTCTCAAAGTTGGAATTTTGGCTCTGGGCTACTCTTAATTTCACGACCGTCATTCCAGCCGTATTCGGAAGCGCTGAATGGATTGCTAGTTTCAACACTTTAAAGAAAGTTGGTAAAGGGTTTTTAGTGATCCGCCCATCCAAATTGGTTACTACATCCTTCTTCTTGGCGGGTGTGATGATGTTTACCCTCATGCTGCTCTTTCCGAAAATCTTCTTCCCGTTTGCTTGGCTTTCCCTATTTTTTATCATCGAACCCATCAACATTTGGCTGGGGAATCGTTCTCTCACACAATGGACAAAACAAGGCGATTGGCGACCGATCCTCGCCCTTTGGATGGGTGTTTTGCTCACCGCTTTCTTCTGGGAAATGTGGAATTACTTCTCCTATCCCAAATGGATTTACCAAATCCCTTGGGGAAACTGTTGCAAGATATTCGAAATGCCTCTACTAGGCTATGGGGGTTATCTTCCCTTTTCCTTGGAACTCTACGCCATGTATAACCTGATAACCGGATTATTCAGGCAAAAATCAAGCGATTACCTTCAATTTGTATCAGAATAATCTCAAGCAGAGGCTTCTTGGGTTGCAAGGTATTCTGCCTCGCTTACGAATACTCCACCTTCTATTTGACGATGGATGAGTTCGCGTTTCTGATTGAAAGTTAACTCGATTTCGATCGGCAGAAAGCAACGCTTGCTTCCGATCAACGTCTTGCGGCAGAAGTACCTCGCCTCACCAAATTCATCCAAACTACTTTCATAATCTGCGCTTAAATCATTGAACAAATCAATGCGCGAGCGAATGATCTCGCCACAACGATCGCATTGCACATACACCCAATAGCCTGTTTCATCTATTCGAGATTGGGGCTTTTTGAATAATTTCTCGAAAAACTTCATGATTTGCCTTCCTAACTTTCTCGAAATGGTGATTGAATTTTAACATGCCTTAAAAGCAGTATTTTCTCTTATGAAGTGGGAATCATTGACTAACCACAATGAGAACATCGGAGAAGGAGTGAAAATAATCCAAAGCACTAATTTGATCATACCGGTCTCCCCAGCGGGTTTCAAACTCCATAATTCCATAATATCCCGAACCAAATTGAGAAATCACCCGCCTTGTCCGTTCGATCTCTAGGGAGTGGCTTCAAGCAGAATCAAAATGAAATAGGTTGAACGGATTGGATTAAATACGTTTATATTCAACAATCACGGGTGCTCACATTTTGGAAAATCCCTTTCCAACGATTTATAAATGCAACGAATACATCAACTCACTTTCTTTACAATCTCTGTAAATGGGTTTAGCTTGACAAAATATTGGTGTTCATCTAAAATTATAAAGATAAACGTATAACGTTTAATGTTTATCATTATACCATTTTCTGGAGATAAATTTTTTCCATGATGAATTGGCTTAGAGAACGCAATCTCACATTACAAGTGGCAGATTGGATGAGGGAACAAATCGCCTCAGGAGCATGGCAAGCCGGTAGTAAATTGCCCAATGAACAAGAATTATGCGAATCCCTTAGCGTAAGTCGTGGGACTTTGCGGAACTCTTTGTTGATGCTCGAACGCGAAGGGTTTCTCTCACGTCGGCAGGGATTAGGGACATTTGTGCGCAAGGATTTAATGCTGGACAACAATTTAAATCTCATCTTTGGCACAAAGGCGAGAATACGTTCGACGGGAATGGAACCAGGGCTGGCTCAACTCAATGTGGAGAGAGTGATTCCATCTCAGGAAGTTGCTTCTGCTCTTGACCTTAACCCAGGAGAAGAAGTCATCTTAGTAGAACGAGTTCATACGGCAAATGGTGTGAAGGCTGTCTATTCAAAAGATTACTTACCGTTGCAATTATTTTCTCACTACCCCAACGGGATACCCTCGACACAAACCCTCCGAAATGTCTTAGAAAGTGGCTCTCTCGTTCATTTCATGCAGAAAGACCTCGGTGTGCAGTTTTATCATTCGCGAGTCATCATTCAACCAGAAAACGCCTCAAACGACATTGCTGAATTGTTGGACATCCATCCGGGAACTGCAATTATGCGTTACGAACAAGTCAGCAACGATCCCTCAGAAAAATCTATTTTATATTCTTTAGAGTATTGTGTTGGCAAGGCAGCGATTCTCAATATCAGTCGTATCATTGCTCTTCCTTCTAATAAAGCCCACAATTAATACCGATAAATGAGTTCAATAAGAAAGGAGGTATTAATAAAAATATTCTAGGTGTTTTATTTAACCCTTTTGGGTAATTGGGCGTTTTCCTAAATCGGAAATTTATACCCATTAATCTGTGTAAGGATGAAAAAATGATTACCAAGAGTCCATTTACCTACCTGATCATCATCACCCTCATGATTGCATTGTTATGCACATCTTGTGCGCCCCCAACAGAACCGGCAGCGACACCAGAGGAAATAGAAGAAGCCTTGAAGCCCCCTGAAACCGCTCTTGTGGAAACCGAGGAGCCAACCACTGCACCAGAAACTGGAGGGGGAGTTGTTTATGTAGGTGTGACTTATGATACGCCAAACATGGATCACCTCACTTCAGGAACTACCTTCACAGCACAATTACTCATATTTGACACCCTAGTCACCAGAGGTCCAGACGGAAGTTACTATGGCTTATTGGCAAAGTCCTGGGAGGTCTCGGATGACAACCTGACTTGGACGTTTTACCTACGAGACGATGTGAAATTTCACGATGGAACACCTTTCAATGCCGCTGCGGCAAAGTGGTTCTACGACAAAGCACGAGACCCGAATGGACAGCATGCCTTCTCAAGTTCCTACAGTTCTGTTGAAGAGATTCTAGCACCGGATGATACAACCCTAATTTTCAAACTGAAGAACCCTTGGCCTAACATACTCTTCACCCTAAGCAACTCCTTCTCGGGTTTAATTAGTCCAACTGCCTATGAGAAGTATGGAGAGGAATACGGAACAAAATATGCTGTGGGCACAGGTCCTTTCATCCTCGAGGAGTGGACTCCCCAAGAGACAACAACCGTCGTGCGCAATCCCGAATATACTTGGGGACCGGAGTTCATGAAGAATCGAGGACCAGCATATATTGAAAAAGTCGTTTTTAAATTTTTCCCTGAGGCTACCACCCGAGTAGCAGAGTTGGAAACGGGAGGAATTGATATTCTCTATGGCGTTCCACCTGCTGATCTTCCAAGGATCGAAAGCAGCGGGAAATTCGAGATCAAAACAATGCCAGCCTGGGGTGGGGCGCTCTTCTACATTGACATGAATCAAACCAAACCACCTCTGGATGACGTGAGAGTGCGAAAAGCCATCAACTATGCTATTGAAAGAGAAAAAGTAGCGACGGCTTTCCTCGGTGAATATGGAATACCTGCATATGGCTACATGGCACCTCACTGGCATTGTGGATTGAGCGATCCGAAGTCAATCAGTTACTCCTACGACCCTGAGAAGGCAAAAGCCTTACTCGCTGAAGCAGGTTGGACTGATACCGATGGAGACGGCATTGTGGACAAAGATGGACAACCGTTTGCCACGACCATGTATGTGTACAACGACTCAGAATCCCAATCCTACGGGGAAATTCTCCAGAGTCAACTGGCCGCTGTTGGGATAAAAATCGAATTAAATCTCCTCGAATACGCAACCATGGTCGAACTCTTTCAGGCAAACGAAAACACCCTGGCATTGATAAACTACGGTTGGCCTGATTCTGATGTCTATAACCTCTTCTTTGCTTCCGACCAAATACCATATCTAAATTCATCTCACATCAACGACCCAGTCATGGATGATTTGCTCAATAAAGCAAACACTGCCCCAACAGCAGAAAAACGGTGCGAGTATTTTGCGGAGGTGGAGAGGTACGCTATAGAACAAGCAGTTTGGGCGCCGGTTTTTTGGCTCACAGACATCGTTGCGGTAAATAAACGAGTTAAAGACTTCCTACTTACACCCTACGCAGAAAGTTACTTGGATGTAGTAGTATCGCCCTAAACTGCCAATAGAGAAATGATGTATCATAATATCTAGGAAAACGCCCAATTTTATTTCAATGTAATTGAGGATGCTCACCCTATATGTTCCAAACCATTCTTCGTCGCTTAATTGTTGCTATTCCTACCCTTTTTATATTTTCGCTATTTATTTTTTCACTAATGCACCTAGCACCTGGCGATCCCACCGTTTTATACACCGGTCGCTTGGCTTCCAAAGAAGTTTATGAGAGAACGCGAGAACAACTCGGTCTTGATGATCCACTTTACATCCAATATTGGAAGTTTGTTTCAAATTTAGTAAAAGGTGATCTCGGTAGATCGCTAAATTACCGGATGAAGGTCATTGACTTACTTAAACTTCGCCTTCCGAACTCACTCATCCTTGGCAGTGCAAGCCTTCTCCTTGCATACTTGATCGCAATTCCATTTGGCATTCTCGCGGCAATTAAACAAGGGAGCATCATAGACATCGCCACAATGGTCATTATCGCCTTTGGAATGTCCATCCCTCTTTTCTGGTTGGGTTTGATGTTAATACTACTTTTCTCGGTACGACTAGGGTGGTTCCCAGTTTCTGGTTATGAAAGTTGGAAGCATATGGTCTTACCCGTCGTTTCACTGGCATCAGTCCAAGTTTCTTTCCTCATGCGGATGATCCGATCCAGTATGCTAGAAGTGCTTCGCCAAGATTACATTCGAGCAGCGAAGGCGAAGGGTGCACCCTCAAAAATAGTGGTATTGAAACACGCCTTTAGAAATGCGCTACTTCCTGTTGTCAGCATTTTCGGCATGCAATTGGGATGGCTAGTTGCAGGAGCAGTAGTCATTGAAAATGTATTCGTATGGCCTGGAGTCGGAAAGTTGATCGTCGATTCAATCATTCGAAGCGATTACCCGGTCGTTCAAGGAGTGTTACTCATCCTCGGAGGTACAGTCATCTTGGGAAACTTAATCGCGGATGTTCTTTACCCTATTGTAGACCCGAGAATTCGGTACTAGGAAATCCAATGGATATTTCAAATTCAGTTTCATCTTACTCTAATATTTGGGTTATATAAGGTGAAGGACCTAAGTACGCTTTACCCCAATGCAAGCCTAAAATCCAATAAACCCTTACTCAGATGGGTTGGAC